>Ga0081539_10000513_pt1 | contig 80514 bp, 86 predicted proteins | sample TabmetS4T2R2_FD_71023 | JGI IMG/M metagenome (GOLD analysis project Ga0081539, IMG submission 71023) | Tabebuia heterophylla rhizosphere microbial communities from the University of Puerto Rico - S4T2R2 | ecosystem: Host-associated > Plants > Roots > Rhizosphere ...
GCAACCGTACGACGCCGCGTGGCTTTTCTACACGAGCGGCACGACCGGTGTGCCGAAGGGCGCGGTGCTGACTCACCGCAACCTCATGTTCCAGACGCACGCGTATTTCGCCGACATCGACCAGATCCAGCCCGGCGACGCGATCCTGCATCCGGCGCCGCTCTCGCATGGCTCGGGCTGCTACGCCCTGCCGCACTTCGCGGCGGGCGCGGTGAACGTGATTCCCGAGAGCGGCCACTTCGAGCCGGACGAGATCTTCGAGCTGCTCGACCATTGGAAGAACGCGTCCTTCTTCGCCGCGCCCACCATGGTGGTGCGTCTTCTCGCGGCGACGAGCGCACGCTCCCCGAAGGGCCTGCGCACGCTCATCTACGGCGGCGCGCCGATGTATGTCGCCGATGCGCTGCGCGCGATCGAGCTCTTCGGCTCGCGGCTATACCAGCTCTACGGCCAGGGCGAGGCGCCGATGACCATCACCGGACTGCCGCAGCGCTATCACGAGGGCTCGGCGATGGATAAGCTCGCGAGCTGCGGCTTTGCCCGCACGGGGTGCGAAGTGAAGATTTTCGATGGCGAAGATCGCGAGCTGCCGACGGGCGAGATCGGCGAGATCGTCACGCGCTCGGACTGCGTGATGGCCGGCTACTGGAAAAATCCCGAGGCGACCGCGAAGGCGCTGCGCGGCGGCTGGCTGCACACGGGCGATGTCGGCAGCATGGACGAAGCGGGCTTGCTCACCATCCGCGACCGCTCGAAGGACATGATCATCTCCGGCGGCTCGAACATCTATCCGCGCGAGATCGAGGAAGTGCTGCTGCGCCATCCCGCGGTCGCCGAGTGCTCGGTGGTGGGCCGGCCGCATGGCGAATGGGGTGAAGAGGTAGTGGCTTTTGTGGTGACCCGGCACAAAGTATCGAGCGAGGAGCTGGATAAGCTCTGCCTGGACAACATCGCGCGCTTCAAGCGACCGCGCGAATATCGCTTTGTCGAGGCGCTGCCGAAGAACAACTATGGGAAGGTGCTGAAGACGGAACTCAGGAAGCTGCTCACTGCGGTGTAGCCGGAAATAATTGGGGTTCAGATCAACATTACGAAAATGAAATGTTGATCTGACCCCCTTTTATCGGCGGCGGCCGCTGCCCTTCGGCACGTACTGCGGGTCGTCCATGAGGAATGCTTCGCGCACGGTATGGTCGTCGAGCGAGAGATGCACGACGAACCAGCGCGGGTACATGTACCCCTGCTGGCGCATCGGGTAGGTCCAGATCTCGCGCTCGAGGCGGGGAAACACCGTCGGCTGGTACGGCGGACCGAGGAGGTCGCGAACCTGCGCCGCGGGAAGGCCCGGGACCACCTTGGCGATATTTGCCTCGGTGAGACGCTGCTCGACTGCGATCAGGTGACCATCGGGCGCGATGCGCGCGGCGTAGCTCGCGTGTCCGTATGGCAGCTGCGGATACCAGTACACCGTCTCGCCCTGCGCCCCTACGCGCTTGTCGGCGGGCTGGCCCATGACGGCGAAGACGTCGCGCTCGGTCGACTGCCCCGGGACGAGGCCGCGGCCGTCGAAGCTCGAGCAGGCGGCGAGGACGAATACCAGGCCCCCGGCGGCGGCCCAGGCGCAGCTATTCACCTTTGCCAGGCTCCGGGCTGAAGTACTTCTGGAACTTGTCCGCCTCACCCTTGTGCTCGTCCGCATCCGGCGGCGCCGTGCCCTTGCGAGTGATGTTGGGCCACTTGATGGCGAACTCCGCGTTCATCTTGAGCCACTTCTCCGCCTTGCCGTCCGAGTCGGGGATGATGGCGTTCGGCGGGCATTCGGGCTCGCACACGCCACAGTCGATGCACTCGTCCGGATGGATCACCAGCATGTTGTCGCCCTCGTAGAAGCAGTCGACGGGGCAGACCTCCACGCAGTCCATGTATTTGCACTTGATGCAGTCTTCGGTGACGACGTAGGTCATCGGCAGCGTTTTTGTCTCGGCAAAACGGCAGTTTCCGGGGTCGGATTATCGCACGTAGGCGCACGGCGACGGGCTTGTCCTAGTTTCGTCTACATGCATAACCCTAGGGAATAAAAACCATTGTGCCGGCTCCGCCGCCGGATGATGATTACGGCGATGAAGCACCTCACGCGCCCGCTCGCGCCGATACTCGTGACGATCGGCGCCGCGCTTTTGATTTTCACCGCGGGCGCCGAGATCGTGAGCGAGATCCGCGCGTGGTTGGCGGGTGCCGCGACCTGGCCGCGCGAGCTGATGCTGCATGTCCTGATCGCCGGCGCAGCGCTGCTCCTCGCCTCCGCAGTGATCATGACTCGGCGCTCGGCGCAGCGCACCGAGGAAGCGGAAGCGGCGCTGCGCGAAAGCGAGGAGCGCCTGCGGCTCATCGCCAACAACGTGCCGGCGCTCATCTCGTACGTCGATCGCGATCAACGCTATCGCTTCTCCAACCGCACGTACAACGACTGGTTCGGCATCGCGCACGAGCGCATGCAGGGCCGCACCGTCGCCGAGGTGCTGGGCGACGAGGCCTATGGCCGCATGCGGCCGGACATCGAGCGCCTGCTCGCCGGCGCCAACGTCGAGTTCGAGCTGGCGATGGGTGAAGGCGCGCGCCGGCGCACGCTGCAGGTCGCCGGCGTGCCGCACTTTGCCGCGGACGGCGAAGTGCTCGGCTTCTACATGCTCGCGAACGACGTCACGCAGCTCAAGCGCGCGCAGGAAGACCTGCGCTACGCCGCGATCCAGCTGCAGCACGACGCGCGGCGCTTGGAATTCCTCGCGCACCACGACACGCTCACCGGGCTCCCCAACCGCGCCATGTTCTCCGAGCGCGCGCGTGAGGCGGTGGCGCACGCGCGGCGCCACCAGAAGACCGCGGCGCTCCTCTTCATCGACCTCGACAACTTCAAGACGGTGAACGACACGCTCGGCCATGAGGTGGGCGACTCGCTCCTGAAGATCATCTCCTCGCGACTGCGCGCCTCGGTGCGTGGCGACGACTTCATCGCCCGTATCGGTGGCGACGAGTTCTGCGTGCTCCTGCAGGAGATCGCCGATCCGCGCGAGGCGGCGGCCGTGGCGCAGAAGCTGCTCCACGAGCTGCGCAAGTCCTATCGCATCGGCGAGCACCACGTGAGCTCGGGTGCGAGCATCGGCATCGCCTGCGTGCCGCAGGACGGCGAGGACGTGGCGACGCTGCTGCGTCTCGCCGACCTCGCGATGTACCGGGCGAAGGAGCTTGGGCGGAACGGCTACCAGTTCTTCTCCGCCATGCTGAATGAGGACGCCGCCGCCGCCTCGGCGCTGGTCGGCGAGCTGAAGCAGGCGATCGAGCGCAACGAGCTCTTCCTCGTCTACCAGCCGCGCATCGACATCGCGACGCGCCAAGTGGTCGGCGCGGAGGCGCTCCTTCGCTGGCGCCATCCGAAGTACGGGGTGCTCGCGCCCGAATCGTTCCTGCCGCTCGCCGACGACTCGGGCCTGCTCGTGCCGATCGGCGGCTGGGTGCTGCATGAGGCGTGCGCGCAGGGACGGCGCTGGATCGACGAAGGCATCTCGCCGCTCTCGGTGGTCGTGAACGTCAGCTCACGGCAGCTGCGGGACGGGCGCCTCGCCGAGCAGGTGCAGGCGGCGCTCGACGCGAGCGGCCTGCCGCCCGAATCGCTGTTGATCGAGGTGCCTGAATCGGTGGTGCGCCAGGTGCCCGACTCGGTGGAAGCGGCGCTCATCGCCGTCGCCAATCGCGGCGCGCGCCTTGGCGTCGACGACTTCGGCACGGGCTACGCGTCGCTCCCGGGCCTGCAGCGGCTGCGCGTGAGCGCGGTGTGCATCGATCGCAAGCTGATTGCCGGCATCCCGCAGGAGGCCGAGCGCGCCGGGCTTGCCAAGGCGCTGATCGCGCTCGCGCGCGGCATGAACTTCGAGGTGGTGGCAAAAGGCGTCGAAACGCACGCGCAGCGCGAGTTCCTCGGCGACGCCGGCTGCCGCGTCTGCCAGGGCGAGCTCTTCGCCACCCCCAACTCGCCCGACATCGTCGCGGCGATGCTGCGCGCCCGTCTCGCCGCCTAGCGTGTATACGCCGGAGAAGATCAAGGTGCGCCTCACGGCCACCGGCCAGCAGGTCGAGGTGAGCGTCTTCAGCAAGCGGCCCGAGGCGATCGAAGTGGTGATTGGCGAAGGCACGCACAGCGTGCGCTGCACGCTGACGCCGACGAGGAACGGCCTTGCCTATGCCGGCAACGCCATGGGGCGCGAGATCGTCTATGAGAAAAGTCGCATGCAGGTGGAGGCCGAGCTCAAGACGCGCCGCTGATGACGTAGGAAGCTCGGTCCATGCGCCGCTCGGCGCATCGCGCCTGCAGGGCAAGAATTAATGTGTCAGGATCGCGGCCGTGAAGCTCGCCACCGCCGCGCTCCTCGCCCTGTTCGCGCTCTGCGCTTACGCGCGCGGCAACACGTCGCACTTCGTCGACAAGCTCTCCTGCGACTCGGGGCCGTACGGGCTGAAGCTGCCCGAGACGTACAAGGAGCTGCGCAAGATCGCGCCGCTCAAGGCCGAGCGGCTGGTGCGCGAGCAGGACCTGGGTCCCTACAAGGCTCGCTATGTCGATCTGCTCTTCAACGGCCTGCGCCTGGGCATCGTCACCTATAGCAACGACGAACAGCACTATCAGGTCACTTCCGCCGAGATCCGCAGCCCGCAATGGCGCATCGCTGGCCCTTTCCGCCAGGGGCAGGCTCTGCCGGCGCGCGTCGGCGATGTTCCGACCAACGGGTTGCGCGGTAGCAGCACGGTGGAATTCAACGGCGACGAAGACACCGTGCGCGTGAAGCTCTCCGGCCGCCGCATCTCCGTCCTCACCTACCTCTGCGTGCCGGATTAGCCTAGGCTTTCGCTTTCCCGGGCCGACCGGAGGCGCCGATGGAAGCGATCAAGGACGCAAGCCACCTCTACGAAGTCGAGCGGCGCGCCGAGCACGCGGCGCGGCCCGGCTTTCGCATCACCGAGCTGCAGCTCTCGACCAAGCAAAAGGTGCCGTGGCACTCGCATACGAACGTCGCCGACACCTTCTACGTCCTGGAAGGCGCGCTGCGCATATTTCTGCAGGCGCCGAAGGAAGAGGTGCGTCTCGCGCCAGGCGAAAGCTACCGTGTGCCGCCGCGGCGGCCGCATCTCGTCACTAACGGCGGCAGCACATCGGTCACCTTCCTCGTGCTGCAGGGCATCGGCGAATACGACTTCGTGCCGCTCCTTGGCGCCTGAAGGCTTCAAGCCGCTCTTTCGCACGAGCCCGTACATCGAGCTGATCGGGCCGCTTTACTCGCGCGGCGAAGGCGCGGCGCTGACGCTCGGCCTGCGCGCCGAGCACAAGCATTGCAACATGCGCGGCACGGTGCACGGCGGCGTGCTCGCGACGCTCGCCGACATCGCGCTCGGCTACACCATGGCGTTCGCCACCTCGCCGCCCACCGGCTTGGTCACGGCGAACCTCAGCCTCGACTTCGCCGGCGCGGCGCGCGAAGGCGATTGGCTGGAAGCACGCGTCGACATCCAGAAACAGGGCAGCCGCCTCGCCTTCGGCAACTGCTACATCACGCGCGGCGAGGAGCGCATCGTGCGCGCGAGCGCGGTGTTCCTCGTCGCCGGCACGCTTGCCGAGGGCTAGCGTGTACCGGTTCTACGTCCTGTGGCCCTACGCGCTCGCGGCGGCGGTGGTGCTGTTGTGGCTCACCCTTTTCCATCGCCGCATCGAGCGCAAGCTGCAGTTCGTGGTGGTGGCGTTCGTCGCCTGCGTCCTTGCCAACATGATGATCGAGTTCGCCTGTGCCTACCTCGTGCCGCTCGACATCGCCGGCACGCCGCCGCCCGACCCGCGCAACGTGCGGCTACGCTTTCTCATCACCGCCGCGATCCAGGCGCCGGTCGCCCTGGTGCTCGCCTATTACATCGCCGCGCGCACGCGGGTCGACCGCTGGCAGGAGCCGTGACACGCCTTCGAATGGCCTAAAATAATTTTCGCGCCAAACTAAGACGACACAGGGCGCAAGGGAGGACCATAGGCATGGTCGGGCGCAAACGCGCGCGGCTGCTGCTGTTCGCAGGCAGCGCGCTGCTTGCCGCTTGCGGTGGGGGTGGCGGAGCGGGTAGCGGCAGTAGTGCGCCACCCGTTAGCGCGTTCTCGCTCTCCTCGAGCTCGATCACGTTCAATGCCGCGCAGGGCGGACCGACTCCGTCGGCCCAGATCATCGACCTCACCGCGAACAGCGGCGTCTTTGTGGGCACGGGCACCATCGCCATTACCACGTCGCAGAACGGCGACTCGTTCTTTCACTCGTTCGTCATCACCGGAACCACGACCGGACAGATCACTGTCACGCCCGCCGGGATTCCCGGCGCTGGCTCGCACGTCGGCACGATTACTGTCAACGGCTGCTCGAACGTCTTCGGACCGTGCAACCACGTCGCCGGCAGCCCGAAAACGATTACTGTCACTTACAACGTGGTTGGGCTGTCGAGCACACCCGGCCGGCTTGCATTCTTCACCACTGCCGGCAGCAATCCTTCTTCCAAGACGATCACGCTGGCACTCGGCGGCGGCGCGGCCTCATGGACTTCGTCAACCGACCAAGCGTGGCTTTCCGTCAGTCCCGTCAGCGGCAGCTTGAACTCTTCGTCGCAGACCGTGACATTGAACGTCAACTCGGCCGCCCTGCCAGCGGGGTTCTACAACGCCACAGCCACGTTCACCGCGGGTTCCCTCACCACGTCGGTGGCAGTGACGTTGACCGTCAGCAATCCGAGCGTGGATTTCGTTTCACCTTATGTCGTACCCGCCGGCGTTCCAGCGGATGTAATCATCAGAGGTCACGGCTTCGCCGGTCTGGTTAGCAATAACCTGTCCGTCCAATTCGGTTCCACCACGGCAACGGCGAGCGTCGTCAGCGACACGGAAATCCACGCCACGGTACCAGCCAGCCTTACTGCAGGCAGCTATGCCATCTCGGTGGGCGACGGCGTGACGGCGATCCCGAGCCGATCCGCGCTGAAGCTGGTCGCCATCGACCCGCCGGCGTTCGCTGGGACGAGCATCACGCGCTCGATCAACGCGTTCTCGCCATCCAATCTTACGTACGACGCCGAGCGCAAAGTGCTGTTCCTTGTCGACCGGCAGAACAACGTCATCGAGCGTTATGCGTTCGTCTCGGGAACGACCTGGTCGGCGACGCAAGCGTCGGTTGGGCCAGGCGGCCCCGGCGGCAATCCGAGCATCGCGCTCTCGCCGGATGGCACGGAATTGATAAAGACCGGTCCCGGCACGAACCTGTATCGCATCGATCCCGCCAGCGCGACTCTCGGCCTTCTGTCCACGGTAGACGCGATGCCGTCGCTTGGCTCCGGCAATCTCAACATGGTCGTCTTCACCAATGATGGCGGCGCGATCGGCAATGCGGCAGTCTCGAACGGCATCTCCCTCTACCGCTACGACATGCTGACGCAAACATTTACCGCGGTAAGTTCGCAATTCCAGATGCTCAATCGACAGCTGTTTTCCTCTGGCAACGGCGACACAGTAGTGATGCCTTCCGTCGATTCGTCGAACTCACAGCTCTTCACCTACGACGCAAGCGATGGAACGCTAGCACCGCGCACGGCGCATACGTGCAGCTTCGATTTGGCGGCCGTGAACCGCGACGCGACTCGCTTCATCATCGTCGGCGAGACCCCATGCGCCCTCGCGGGAACGAGGGTCTACGATGCATCGTTCAACCCTCTTGGAACGCTCCCGCGCGCACCGTTCGTCCTGTCGCCGGACGGCGCCTTCGCCTACGCCGTATCCGGTGGCAGCGTCCGAAAGTTCGACCTCAACGCACCCACCAGCGGCGGCAGTTTCACGGAAGTCGGCTCGGCTGCCGTGACCCTATCGCCGGGCGGAGGCTTGAACGAAATGACGATCAGTCCGGACGGCGGCACGCTGTTCCTCGCCGGTAGCAAGGACGTCATCATCATGCCGGCGCCGTAGGCGCTACTTGCGCCACCGATAAGAGTTCAGCCCGCGCCGACAAGCGCGGCGAGCTCCCAGGCATCGGCCAAGGTGTCGTGGCGCAGAATAAAGCTGCGCCCATCGTCAGCGCGTACCTTGAAGTAGCGATCCCGCGGCTCGAGCCAGCGATCGAGAATTTCCTGCACCGCGAAGCGCCGCTCGCCGAGCGTGAAGGCGCGCGGTTCTTCTTCGCCGCGGTAGCCGGCGTAGCTCTCGACCCGTAGCGGGAAAGGCGCGCTCAAGCGAGGACGAAGTCGAAGGCGCCCTGCTCGCGACCGCTCATGCGCAGGACGAGCTCGTCGCGAAAGAGCCCATCGCGCTGGTTCTGCGGCTCGTTCGGGAAATAGAGCTGCGTGGTGAGGACGCGCCCGCCCGCCGGCTGCACCTTGACGTGGATGTGGCGCGTGCGCCCGGGATACACGGCGGGCAGGATGGTCTCCAGCCGCCAGCGGCCTTCCGCATCGGCGAACTGGTGACCGCGATAGCGAAAGCCCTGGTTGTCGTAGTCGCCGCTCTCGTCCGCGTGCCAGAAATCGAGCAGCGCCCCCTTAAGCGGCTGGCAATCGCGCGACAGCACCCGTCCGCTGACGACGAGCCGTGGCGCGCGCGTGCCCGGCTCGATCAGCGTCAGGCGCTGCGGGCTTGACGGCTTGAAGAACGGCCCTTCGGTCTGGCGCGGGCTCGGGCTGCACGCCTGCGCCCAGGCGCCGGACGTGACGGGAAGCAGTAGCGCAGCGCCGACGAGACGGCGCCGGTGGAGAGAGGTCATGCCGAACTCCTTGGCTTGCGGACGAGCAAAGCGTACGCCAGGAACGCGCTCGCCGCGCAGGCGAACATGACAGTGGCCATCGGCACCGGCCCGCGATCGCCGATCCAGCCGACCGCGGCGCTCGCCGCGACGCCGAAGGCCGACTGGGTGGCGCCAAGAAGCGACGACGCCGCGCCCGCTCGCTCGCCGAAGGGCGCCATCGCCACCGAAGTCGCGTTCGAAGCGATGAAGCCGATGCTGCCGACGATGAAAAAGATCGGCAGGAAAACGCCCGCGAAGCCGAGGAGCCCGCTCGCCGCGCAGGCGAAAAGCACCGCGGCACCGCCGGCAAGGCCGTAGACGCCCCAGCCGAGCACCCGGCGCACGCCATGGCGCGCCACCATGCGGCGGTTCACCTGCGACGCGGTGATGAAGCTCGCGGCGCCAGCGCCGAAATACCAGCCGAACTGCTCGGCCGGCACACCGAAATACTCGATGTACACGAACGGTGCGGCGGCGAGATAGGCGAAGAACGCGCCGAACGGGGCGATGAAGACGATCACCGGCCCATAGAAGCGCCGGTCGACAAAGAGCGGCGCGGCCGCGGTGAGCGCGCGACCGAGCGTGGCGCTTCGCCGATGCACCGGATGCGATTCTTCCAGGAAGGCGGCGACGAGGCCGATGCAGAGCACGGTGTAGGCGGTGAGGCAACCGAAAATCCAATGCCACGAGCCCTTGACCAGCAGCCAGCCGCCGCCGAGCGGCGCGAGGATCGGTGCCGCGCCCATCACCAGCATCATGAGCGAGAGCACGCGCGCCGACTGCATCTCGTCGAACTTGTCGCGGATCACCGCGCGGATCACCACCATGCCCGAGGCGCCTCCCAGCGCCTGCGCGAAGCGCGCGAGCACGAAATGCTCCATCGTGCCGGCGAGCACGCAGCCTACCGAGGCAGCCGCGAAAACGATCAGGCCGCCCATGAGCGGCGGCTTTCGCCCATAGCGATCGGCGATCGGCCCGAAGAGGAGCTGCCCGATCGCCAGGCCGAGAAGGTAGGCGGAGAGCGTGTGCTGCACGCGCGCCGCGCTCACGTCGAACTCGGTCGCGAGCGTCGGCAGCGCCGGCAGGTACATGTCGATCGCGAGCGGGCCGATCGCCATCACCAAGCCGAGCACCACCGTCAGCCGACCGATGCCCAATTCCGTACGTCGTACGGAATTCAGCCCTTGACGCAGAGGACTTGCTTCAGGGTGTGCACCACCTCGACGAGGTCCGACTGGTTCGCCATCACTTCGTCGATGTTCTTGTACGCGCCCGGAATCTCGTCGAGCACGCCTTTGTCCTTGCGGCAGATGACGCCCTGCGTCTGCGCCTCGAGGTCGGCGACGGAAAACTGCTTCTGCGCCGCGTTGCGGCTCATCTTGCGGCCTGCGCCGTGCGCGCAGGACTCGAAGCTCTCGGCGCAGCCCCGCCCGCGCACGATGTAGCTGCGCGCGCCCATGCTGCCCGGGATGATGCCGAGCTCGCCGCGGCCGGCGCGGATCGCGCCCTTGCGCGTGAGCCATACCTCTTCGCCGAAATGGCGCTCGCGCTCGACGTAGTTGTGATGGCAGTTCACCGCCTCGTCGGTCGCCTCGAACGGCGGCAAGTGCCGGTGCATGGCGTCGATCACGAGCTCCATCATCTCGGCGCGGTTGGCGCGCGCGTAGTCCTGCGCCCAGCCGACGGCGTCGACGTAATCGTCGAAGTGCTGCGCGCCCTCCGGGAAATAGGCGAGGTCGCGGTCGGGCAAATGGAGCTCGGTGCGCTCGGCGTCGCGGCGCGCGAGCTCGATGAAATAGCTGCCGATCGCGTTGCCGATGCCGCGGCTGCCCGAATGCAGCATCACCCAGACGCGGTTCGACTCGTCGAGGCACACCTCGATGAAGTGGTTGCCGCCGCCGAGCGTGCCGAGCTGGTGCACCCAGCTCGTGTGCTTGCTCACGCGTTTGCCGATGCCCGGGTGCCTTTGCATGATGCGCTCGAGCCCGCGCTTGAAGCGCTTGGCGGCTTGCGCCCGCGCATCGCGGTCGTTGTGGCTCTCGAAGCCCACCGGCACGTCGCGCGTGATCTGATTGAAAACTTTGCGCAGCCGCTCTTCATCGAGATCCTCCGCGGTGAGCGAGAGCTGCCGCGCGATCATGCCGCAGCCGATATCGACACCGACCGCCGCCGGGATGATCGCCTGCTTGGTCGGGATCACCGAGCCCACCGTCGCGCCGATGCCGAGATGCACGTCCGGCATCGCCGCGACGTGGTGGTGCACGATCGGCAGCTTCGAGATGTTGACGAGCTGCGCGCGCGCCGCGGCCTCGAGCTCGGTGGTGTAGATCTTCACCGGCACGCGGCCTTCGTGGATTTCGGTGCGAACGGGCATGGCTGAGTATAGAGGCGCGCGCGAGCCGCAAGTTCGCCCCTCCTATAATCACCGCATGAAAATCACCGGCGTCCGCGTGCACGTGCTGCGCTCGCCGCTCGAGCAGTCCTTCGCTTTCTCGCAGGGCTGGGTGCAAAGCCGCGGCGCGACGCTCGTCGAGGTGCAGACCGACGAAGGCGTCGTCGGCTGGGGCGAGGCGCTCTGTCAGGGCCTGCAACCGCCGGAGATCGCGGCGTCCGCCATACAGCATGCGCTCGCGCCCCTTGTCGTCGGCGCCGATCCGCTCGAGCCCGAGCTGCTCTGGCATCGGATGTATCACCACACGCGCGACTACGGCCAGAAAGGCGCGCTGATCGGTGCGATCAGCGCGCTCGACATCGCCTTTTGGGATATCGCCGGCAAAGCGCGCGGCGAACCGGTGGCGCGGCTCCTCGGCGGGATCTTCCGCAAGCGCGTGCAGGCGTATGCCACCGGCTTCTACCGCAGCCGCGGCCAAGGCGAAGCCGCGCGCCTTGCGGAGGAAGCCGAGCGTCATCTCGGCCAGGGATTCACGGCGTACAAGGTGAAGCTCGGCTTCGGCATCGACGACGACCTCGCCGTTATGCGCGCGATTAAGGAGGTCGGGGGAAAGCACGAAGCGATGATCGACACGAACCACGCCTATGGCGTCGCCGAGGCCATCCGTCTCGGGCGAAGCCTCGAGGATATGGGCTGGCGGCTGCGCTGGTACGAGGAGCCGGTGGCGCAGGAGGATGTGCAGGGTTACGCCGAGGTACGTCGGGCGCTCGCCACGCCGATCGCGGGCGGCGAGAACGAGTACACCGCCTTCGGCTTCCGCCATCTCTTCGCGAGCCGCGCGCTCGACATTGCGCAGCCTGACCTGTGCATTGCCGGCGGCTTCACCGCCTGCCGCCACATCGTTGCGCTGGCGCATGCGCACGGCGTGCAGGTGAACCCGCACGTCTGGGCTTCGGCCGTCGGACAGGCGGCATCGCTGCAGTTCATCGCCTCGATCCCGGTGGCGAACCACTCGCTTTTCCCGAGCGATCTCCTGCTCGAGTTCGACACGTCCTCGCATCCCTTCCGCGAGCATCTCACCGACGCGCCGCTGCGCCAGCGCGCCGGCTGGGTCGACATCCCGGCCAAGCCCGGCCTCGGCATCGAGGTCGACCGCAAAATTATCGAGAAGTATTCGGCCTAGAGAGAACGCACCGGCCGGGCGCCGAGTGCACGAATCTGCGCGTCCTGGAGGCGCGAAAGCACAGGCAGCGCGACAAGCGCACCGAGCAGCGCGGACAGCATGTCGGCCTGCGTATCCCACGGATCGCCCTGCGTGCCGAGAAACGCTTCCGCGCCCTGCCCGAGCGCGAGCGCCGCGCCCCATTCGACCAGCTCGTATGCCGCGCTCACGGCGAGGGCGACGCACACGCAAAGAAACGGCAGCATCCGCCGTCCAGAGACATAGCCGGCGCGCAGGAAGATCTCCCGCGCTAGCAGCGCGGGCGTGACGCCCTGCATGAAGTGCCCGATGCGATCGTACGGATTGCGCGCAAGCCCGAGCCAGTCCTGCAGCCAGAAACCGAGCGGCACGCGCGCGTAGGTGTAGGCGCCGCCCAGAATCAGCACCAGAGCGTGCGCGGCGATGATGATGTACAGGAGGTCGGTGAGCGGAAATCTCCGATGGGTGGCGACCAGGACAGGCGCGGCGATAAGCACCGGCGCGACTTCGAGGAGCCAGGTGCCGCGATCGTAGGGCCGGACGCCCGAGATCACGAGCGCCAGCACCGCGATAGCGAGCAGCGCCAGCGCGGGCCGGCTCATATCGGCGATGCGAGCGCCTTCATTGACGCCTGGATGAGCGCGGTGGGATCAGCGCCCGGCGCGTCCGGCGTCTTCTCCCATTCGCCGAGCTGCCACGAGTTCTCGACGACTATGCGGCAGCGCTCGTAGCGTCGCGCCATGAATTGCTCGAGCGCCGCCGCGAGCGGCAAGCCGGCGCCGAGCACCTCGGCAAGCACGATCGCATCCTCGATGGCGATGGTGGCGCCGCTCGCGAGCTGCGGCGGCGCGGTGTGCGCGGCGTCGCCGATCACGATCGCGCGGCCCCGGTACCAGGGCGGCGGCAGGAGCAACGAGCCGACGGGCCGATAGACGATGCGCGCGGGATCGGTGATGCGGCTTCGCACTTCGCCGATGTGGCCGCCGAAATCGGCGAGCAGCTCGCGCATCAGCGCCGGCCAGCGCTCAGGCTCTAGACGCGGATTGCCCTGCACGTTCTGCACGAGATAGATGTACATCTCGGATTGCGACACCGGATTGAAGCCTGCCTTGTGGCGCGGTCCGTAATAGGCATGGCGCGCCACCACTTCGCACGGCCGCGGCACCATGGCGCGCCACACGGCCTGGCCGGTGTATTTGGGACGGACGTCGGCGCCGAAGAGGAGCTCGCGCACACGCGAGTTGGCGCCGTCGGCACCGACCACCAGTGCGTAGCGAGCGCGGCTGCCGTCGCTGAAGGTCACATCGACCTCGCCGCCTGCTTCGGCGAGCGCGGTGACGGTCAGCCCGAAGCGGACGGCGACGCCCGCTTGCGCGAGTGCGTCGGCCACGACCTCGTGCAGCCGCGGCCGCATCATGCCGACGCAGCTCGGATATTGCGGTCCGTTCAGGCGTGGCAGCTCGACGATGCCCTGCACGCGGCCGCCCTGGTCGCAGTTCACCACCTGCGAGTAGCCGAAGCCGGCGCTGATGCAGGGCTCGAGAAGGCCGATCGATTTCAGCGCGCGCAGCGCCGGACCCTGCACCGAGATGCCGACACCGAGCACCTGCCAGCTCGCGTGCAGTTCGATGAGATCCACCTCGATGCCGGCGCGCTTGAGCGCCGCGCCGAGCACCATGCCCGAAAGCCCGGCGCCAACGACGAGGACGCGCATGGCGCGATTAAAGCACTGCCGGACCGACGAGATAAGCGATCGCCGCAGAGACCAGCAGCGCACCGGCGACGATGCGCGCGCTGAGCCGTTCCTCGCGCAGCACTGCCGCGCCGAGCAGCACGGTGACGAGCGGATAGCCCGCGATCACCGGCGCCACCAGCGAGACAGGCGCCGCACCGAGCGCGGCGTACATCAGCAGCACCGCCGCGCCGTTCAAGACGCCGGTCGCCATGAACCATCCGAGCGCCGCCCGCGTGCGACGCGCCGGCGCGCGGCGCCCGATGCGATCGGCCGCGGTCACGGCCGCGGCGGACACCATGTAGCCAATGAGGCTCGCCGCAAACGGATTCGGCCATAGCACAAGGCCGGCCTTGGCAACGACCTGCGCGAGTCCTCGCAGCGCCGCGCCCGCGAGCGGCAGCCATAGCGCTCGGCGTACAAGCGCTCCGCCGCGCCACGAAAGAAGCGCGGCGCCCGCCACCACGCCGATCGCCGCGATGACTGCGCGCGACGGGATGCGCTCGCCGAGGAAGACGAATGCGGCGGCGAGTGCGAAGAGCGGTGCGGTGCTCGACAACGTCCCGGTGACCGATGGACCGAGGCGGTCATTCGCCGCGAAGGTCATGAGCGTGACGAGCGCAGGGAAGAACAGGCCGACGAGCGCAAAGAGCAGCGCCGCTGCCACGCTGAAGGCCGATAGCTCGAGCGCGAACGGCGCAGCGAGCAGGAGCAGCACCGTCGCGCTCGGAATGCTGATCGCCGCACCGCCGCGCGCATCGAGGGTGCGCAACCCCACCTTGGCAGTGACCAGCGCCGTACCAAAGCAAATGGCGCTCACGCCGGCGAGGGCAACGGCCTCGCTCTCGCTCAGCGCAATTTGAGCAGGCGCGCCGCGTTCTCCTTCAGGATCAGCGGCCGCACCTCGGGCTTGATCGGCAGCTTCTCGAACTCCTCCATCCAGCGCTCGGGCGCGAGCACCGGGTAGTCGGAACCGAAAAGGATCTTCTCCTTGAGGAGCGTGTTCGCGTACTGCACCAGAATCGGCGGGAAGTACTTCGGCGACCAGCCGGAGAGGTCGATGTAGACCTGCGGCTTGTGCGTCGCCACGGAGAGCGCTTCCTCCTGCCAGGGAAACGACGGATGCGCCGCGATGATCGGCATGTCCGGGAAATCGGTGGCGACATCGTCCAGGTACAACGGGTTGGAATATTTCAGCCGGATGCCACCGCCGCCGCGCGTGCCCGCGCCGACGCCGGTCTGCCCGGTATGGAAGAGCGCAGGCAGCTTCGCTGCCGCGATCACTTCGTAGAGCGGATACGCCATGCGGTCGTTCGGAAAGAAGTCCTGCACCGACGGATGGAACTTGAAGCCGCGCACGCCATGATCCTTGATCAGCCGCTTCGCCATGGCGACGCCTTCGGCGCCGCGGTGCGGATTGACGCTGGCAAAGGGAATGGCGACGTCGCTGTTCTTATGCGCGAGCTCGGCGATCTCCTCGTTCGTGATCTTGCGCGGCTCCTTCGGGCTGTCGACGGTGAAGACGACGAACGCCATCTTCAGCTTGCGGTACATCTCCGCCATCTGCGGCACCGTCGTGTGCTGCGGCTGGTAGCGGAAATAGCGCCCCATCGCTTCCTGCTGCTCAGTCGGTGCGTCGTCCACTGCGAGCGCGGATTTCCAGGCATGCGTGTGAACATCGATGGCGACGAGTGGGTCGACGTTCAAGAGCGTAGCGCCTGGGCAAGGAGCGGACGGTCGACGTTGCCGCCCGAGAGCACGGCGCCCACCTTGCGGCCGGCAAGGCGTGAGCGCTCCTTCGTAATCGCTGCGACTGGTGCGGCGCCCGCGCCTTCGGCGACGTTGTGTGTGCATTCGAAGATGAGCGCGATCGCCTGCGCCACCTCCTCGTCCGTCACCTCGACGATGCGCGCGACGTGCCGCCAGATCAACTCCAGCGCCGCGCCATCAGGTGTGCGCACCGCCATGCCGTCGGCGATGCGCGTGGTGACCTGCATCTCGATCGGCCGCCGCTCGGCGAAGGAAACGGCATAGGCGCGCGCGTGCGCGGAGACCACGCCGACGATTTCGGTGCGAAGGCCGAGCGCCTCGCGCGCGGCGACCGCGCCGCAGATACCCGAGCCGAGGCCGATCGGCACATACAGGACGTCGAGGTCGCGCACGGCGCGCAAAAGCTCGAGGCTCGCGCTCGCAACGCCAAGCACGAGGCGCTGGTCGAACGACGGCACCATGTGCAGGCGCTCGTCGCGGGCGAGCGATTCGGCGAATTCCTTTGCCGCCTGGAAGTCGTGCCCATGCTCGATCAGGCGTGCGCCGAGCGCGCGCATCGCGGCATTCTTCTCGACACTGTTGCCGTGCGGCACGACGATCGTCGCCGGCAGCCGGTATTCACGCGCGCAATAGGCGATCGACTGGCCGTGGTTGCCGCGCGTGGCGGCGACGACACCCGGCACTCTCGCGAGGTGATGGAAATAGACGAGGCCGCCCCGCAGCTTGAAGGCGCCGACCGGCGTGTGGTTCTCGTGCTTCAGCCACAGCTCGCTGCCCGTTCGCTCGCCAAGGAGCGGCCAGCGATACTGCGGCGTCGGCGGCATGTGCCGGTAGACGATCGCCGCCGCCGCCTCCAGGTCCACGAGCGAGGGCAGCTCCATCATGCGGTGATGACGCGCGGCGAACCGGCGTAGAGCTCTTCCACCAGCACCGCGCGCCGAGCGAGCACGGCTCGCTGGTTGATCGTGCCTTTGTCGGTCATCTCGCCCGCATCGAGCGAGGGCGGCTCCTCCAGCACGAGGGCGCGCGCGATGCGATTGGAGCTGCCGGTGGCGCGCGCGGCGAAGGAGGCGAGGCGCCGCGCGAGCTCCTCGCGCGGCGCGGGCCCGGCAAGGAAGATGAGCGCGGCCGGCTCATTGCGCCGGTCGCCGGCGATGACGACATCGCGCGCGAGCGGCGCGAAATGCTCGATGAACGCCGCGCGCAGGGCGCCCACATGCACCCACGTGCCGGTGGCGAGCTTGAAGTCTTCCGAGATGCGCCCTGCGAAAAGGAGGCCCTGCGCCGGATCATCGGCATCGGCAAAGGTGAAGGCGTCGCCGAGGCGGTAATAGCCTTCTTCGTCGAACGCCGCGCGGGTGAGCTCGGGCTCGCGCCAGTAGCCCGGCGTAATGTGTGGACCTTTGAGGCGCGCTTCGTACTTTCCTTCCTCATTTTCGTACAGCGGTACGAGCTTCATGTCGACACCGGGGGGCGGCAGGCCGACGTTCGCGGCGTTATCGGTGTCCCAGGTGCGGCCCATAGTGAAGGGCGCGGTCTCGGTCGAGCCGAGGCCGGTGCCGAAGAGCACTTCCTCGCCGCACGTGCGGAAGGCGAGCTCCTTGTACTCGTCGAACACGTGCTGCGACACGCCGGCGCCAGCGAACCACAGCATCTTCACGCGGCGGAAGAAATTGCGGCGCAGCTCGTCGTCTTCGCGCAGATAGGGCAGCAGCGCTTCATATCCCTTCGGCACGGTGAAGTAAAAGGTCGGCGCTATCTCGCGCAGGTTGCGCACGCTCGCCTCGATCGCGCCGGGCACGGGCTTGCCTTCGTCGATGTAGAGCGTGCCGCCGTTGAAGATGACGAGGCCGAGGTCCTTGTTGCCACCCGCGGTGTGGTGCCACGGCGCCCATTCGACGAGGAGCGGCGGCTCATCCTGCACGAACGCGAGCGCGGTGCGCGCCATCACCTGGTTCGAGCACCACATGCGCTGCGTGTTGATCACCGCCTTCGGCGTGCCGGTCGAGCCGGAGGTGAACAGGAACTTGGCGATCGTGTCGGGGCCGACCCGACGATGCGCTTCCTCGACTGCCGGCGACGGCTCACGCTCGGGTAGGCGGTCGATCACCTCGATGCCACGCGGCGCAATGACCGCGTCGAGGGCCTTGGCATACGCCCGGCGGTCGCAGACGAAAACGAGCCCCGGCGTCAGCAGATCGACGACGGCGCGCAGCTTGGCGAAGTCGGTCGAGAGAAGCGAGTACGCCGGCGAGATCGGTGCGTACGGAATGCCGACGTACATCGCGCCGAGGTGCAGCAACGCGTGTTCGATATCGTTGCCGGAGAGCACCGCGAGCGGCCGCTCGGCCGAGATATGCCGCTCGAGGAGATATTGTCCGACGCGGCGCGCCTTTACGAGCGATTCGCGATAACTGATCGAGCGCCAGCCGCCGTCGGCATGGCGCTGCGCAAAGAGCGTGCGCTCGGGTGCGCGCTCCGCCCAGTAGGTGAGTCGCTCAAGCAGATGGCGCGGATAAGATCCGAGCTCCTGCGGCGCGCGCAGGTGGATGACGCCGCCCGCACAGCGCTCGACACGCACCTCGCGCGGCCCTAGCCGCACGGCGCGCAAAGGCCGGTTCATGGAGAAGGAGTGTAAGGCTTCGTTGACACGGGTCGACGGCGCACCGACGACGGCACTCGCATTGCTAACCGGCAATTGCCGCGCCCGCGCGGTATAGCGCTATGGCCGCCCCCGTCCCCATGCATCAGGCCACCGGCTGCGACATCGCGCAGCACGAGGGTTATGTGCGTGCGGTCGTCGGCCCCGGGCTGGCGGACGAAGTTCAGGAGTGCTATCGCGCGCTCGCCGCCAGCTGCGTCACCCAGCAGTGCACCCGCGTCCTGATCGTCGGTCGCTCCACGATCGATCCGTTTTATCACCTCGCAGGGCGCGATGCGCTACGCTCGATGACGCTCGCGGGCGTGCCGGCGGACCTTCGTCTGGCGTTCGTCGCGATGAGCGCCGGCCTCATCGCCGTCTACGACGCGGCGGTCGTCGAGGCCGGTCGACTCGGGCTGCAAGCGCGGCGTTTCATGACCGAGGAAGAAGCTCAGCACTGGCTGCTTGGCTAATCCCCTCGCTTAGAATACCGCCCGCCAAGGAGGGGTTCCATGCAACGCCGCCAATTCAACACGGCGCTCGCCGCCGCGAGCGCCGCCGCTGCCATCTCGCCGTTCAACATCGTGCGCGCGCAGGCGCAGAAGCTGAAAGTGGGCGTGATCCTGCCGCGCTCGGGCTATCTCGGCTTCATCGGCCAGTCGTGCCAGAAGGGCGCCGACCTCGCGCCGGAAGTGATCAAGGAGATGCTCGGCGTCGACATCGAGCTGATGAACGCCGATTTCGAGTCGAACGTCGATACCGCGCGCACGCGCGCCGAGCGCCTGATCCAGGAAGGCGCAAACGTGCTGGTGGGACCGTTCGACTCCGGCGCCGCCGCGGCGATCGCGCAGGTCGCCGAGCAGCGCGGCGTGCCGTTGGTCATCAACATCGCCGCCGCGCCGCAGATCACCGAGCAGGGCTACAAGTTCGTCTTCCGCAATTTCCAGACGGCGGGCGATATCGTCAGGAACGGCTTGGACTTGATCGGCGAGCTCTTCCAGGCCACCAGCACCGTGCCGCGCACCGCCGTGTACATGCACGTGAACGACACCTTCGGCCAGGCGATGACCAAGGGCATCAACGCCATGCTGCCGAGCCGCACACAGCTGCCGTTCAAGATCGTCGAGCAGATCGGCTACGACCCGGCGGCGAAGGACCTGACGGTCGAGGTATCCAAGGCGAAGGCGGCCAACGCGGACTTCCTGCTGCTCGTCTGCCGCCTGAACGACGCCATCATCCTGCGGCGCGAGATGGTGAAGCAGCGCTGGCAGCCGATGGGCATCATCAGCCCGGGCTCGCCCGGCATGTACGAGGAGCAGTACTTCAAGACGCTCGGCAAGCTCTCGGAGCACTCGATCTCGAACGTGCCCTGGTACAACCCGAAGGCGAAGCTCACCCAGGTGGTGGAGAAGGCCTTCAAGAAACACAACCCGAAGGACAACCTCGTCTTCCATGGCCTGAATGCCGGCTTCACCTTCGAGGCGATCCTCATCGCCGCCGACGCGTTCAAGCGCGCGAAGAGCACCGATCCGAAGACGCTCGCCGACGCCATCCGCCAGACCAACATCAGCGAGAAGATGACGCTCGGCGCGCCGATCAAGTTCAACGCCAAGGGCCAGGTCGAGGGCATCGGCTCGGCGTGCGTGCAGAACCTTAACCTGCTGCCGACCGTTGTTCTGCCGCAGGAAGCGGCCACCGCGAAACCCGTCTTCCCAGTCCCCGGCTACAAGAAGACCTGATAATTCGGGGCCAGGATGCCGGCCCTCGATCTCGTCGCGAACGTCGTCGTCTCCGGCATCCTCACGGGCCTCGTCTACGGCCTGATGGCGCTCGGCCTGTCGGTGATCTTCGGCGTCGTGCGGGTCGTCAACTTCGCGCACGGCGAGATGATGACCATCGCGATGTACGCGGCGACGGCGCTGTTCATCGCGCTCAAGCTCGATCCGTTCGTCGCCATGCTGCCGATCGCCGCCGCTTTCTTCGTTTTCGGCTACGCGCTGCAGACCGCGCTCATCAACCCGTTCATCACGCGCCCCGAGCATTCGCAGTTCATGCTGCTCGTCGCGGTGGCGATCATCCTCGTGAACGCGATGCTGATGATCTTCGGCCCGGATGCGCGGAACGTGCAGGTCGACTACCAGCTCGAGTCCTACGAGCTCGGGCCGCTCCTCCTCGACAAGGGCCGGCTCCTCGCAGCCGCCGCTGCCGTCATCGCCGCAGCGGGGTTATTCGCGTTCTTCCGCTACACGCTCACCGGCAAGGCGATCCGTGCCTGTGCCGACAACTATCTCGGCGCGCGCGTCGTCGGCCTGAATGTGAAGCACCTCTATGCGCTCACCTTCGGCCTGGGCGCCGTGTGCGTCGCCATCGCCGGGTGCGCCATGGTGCTGCTGGTCGACGTCACGCCGCCGCTCGGCCCGGCCTACACCCTGCTCGCCTTCGTCATCGTCATCGTCGGCGGACTGGGCTCAATGGGCGGCGCGCTCCTCGGCGGCGTGCTGATCGGCGTCTCGGAAGCGCTCGCCGGGCTTTTCATCGCGCCTTCGGCGAAGAGCATGTTCAGCTTCGGCCTTTTGATCCTGGTTCTACTTCTGCGCCCGCAGGGATTGCTCGGCAGGCGCGCATGAGAAATCCGTACTTAGTACAGATTTCGTGGCTGGCCGCGCTCGCCGCGCTCCTCGTCGCGCTGCCCTTGCTGGTCGGCAACTACGCGCTCTCGGTCGCTACGCTGATCCTCTACTTCGCCTACACCGGCCAGGCGTGGAACGTGATGATGGGCTTCGCCGGCCAGCTGTCGCTCGGGCATGCGCTTTACGTCGGCGTTGGCGCTTACGCCGCGGGCTCGCTCTTCTTCCATTACGGCGTCGGTCCGTGGGCCGGCGTGTGGCTCGCTATCGCGCTTTGCGTGGCGCTTGGCCTGGTGATCGGCTTCCTCGCCTTTCGCTTTCGCATCTCGGGCGTGTACTTCGCGCTGCTGACCATCGCCTTCGCCGAGTTCACGCGCATCGGCTTCGACCATTTCGCCTGGACCGGAGGTCCCGGCGGCATGTTCCTGCGGGTCGCGCAGCGCGACACCTGGGATGTCGCGAACTTTCGCGGACCGCCGCTCATGTACTACTACGCCATGCTTTTCCTCGCGATAGCGGCGTTCGCGCTCTGCGCCTGGCTGCTGCGCTCGCGCGCTGGCTACTACTGGCAGGCGATCCGCGAGAATGAGGAGGCGGCGCAGGCGCTCGGCATCAACACGTTCCGCTGGAAACTGCTCGCGGTCGCAATCAGCGCCGCGATGACCGCGGTCGCGGGCGTCTTCTTCGCCTTCTATTACAACAACCTCTTTCCAGAGCAGATCTTCCATATCAGCCGCTCGATCGAGATCATCCTCGGCCCGGTGATCGGCGGCGTCGGCACGCTCTTCGGACCGGTGCTCGGCGCGGCGGTGCTGACGCTTCTCTCCGACGGCATCACCGAAGTGCTCGCCTTCGCCGGTGTTGAGATGCCGGGCATCAAGCAGGTGTTCTACGGCGTCGTGCTCCTTGCCGTGGTGATGTTCCTGCCGCACGGCATCTGGCCCGCGCTCGCCAAGCGACTGCGCCTGTGAGCCTGCTCGCAGTTTGCTCGGTGTCGAAGCATTTCCGCGGCCTGCGCGCGGTGCAGGAGGTGTCGTTCGACGTGCCCGAGGGCGACATCCACGGCCTGATCGGCCCGAACGGCGCCGGCAAGACGACCACCTTCAACATGATCGCCGGCGTCTATGCGCCCGACTCGGGCGAGATCCTGTTCGCCGGCCGCGCGATCCAGGGCCTGCGGCCCGACGAGATCTGCGCTGCCGGCATCGGCCGCACCTTCCAGATCGTCAAACCGTTCGCGGGCCTCAGCGTGCTCGACAACGTCATGGTCGGCGCTTTCCTGCGCGAGCGCCACGCGGCGAGCGCGCGTGCCGCCGCGGCGGCGATCGTCGAGCGGCTCGGCCTCGGCGCGAAGCGCGATCTTCCCGCCTCGTCGCTCACGCTCCCCGATCGCAAGCGCCTCGAGGTGGCGCGCGCGCTGGCGACACGGCCGCGGCTGCTGTTGCTCGACGAGGTCATGGCAGGCCTGCGTCCGACCGAATGCGATCAGATGGTCGGCGTCTTTCGCGAGCTCAATAGAAGCGACGGCACTACGATCCTCCTCATCGAGCACGTGATGCGCGCCGTCATGGCGCTCGCCCGGCACATCGCCGTCCTGCACCACGGCGCACTGATCGCGCGCGGCACGCCCGAGCAGGTGGTGCGCGACCCGGCCGTGCTCGAGTGCTACCTCGGCGAGGAGACCGAGGTCTGATGCTCGCCGTGCGCGATCTCGACCTCTACTACGGCGACGCGCAGGCGCTCGATCGGGTCTCGTTGGAGGTACCGCATGGCGAGATCGTCGCCATCGTCGGCGCGAACGGCGCCGGCAAGTCTTCCCTCATCCGCACGATCGCCGGCATCGAGGTGCCGCGTGCCGGCACCATCACCTTCAGGGGCAAGCGCATCAGCGGGCTGGAATCGCACGTGATCTGCAATCGCGGCATCGGCCAGGTCGCCGAAGGCCGCCAGGTGTTCCCATCGCTCACCGTGCTCGAAAACCTCGAGATGGGCGCGATGATTCCGCGCGCCCGCGCGCAGCTGAAGCAGCGGCTCGACGAGGTGTACGCCCTCTTTCCGCGGCTCAGGGAGCGAGCCGACCAGCTCGCCGGCACGATGTCGGGCGGCGAGCAACAGATGGTGGCGATCGGCCGCTGCCTGATGGGCGCGCCGGAGCTCATCATGTTCGACGAGCCTTCCCTCGGCCTCGCACCGCTCGTGGTGCAGGAGGTGCTGCGCACGATCCACCTCTTGAACGAGCGCGGCCTGACGATCCTGCTGGTCGAGCAGAACGTGGCCGTCTCGCTCAAGATCTCGAGCCGCGCCTACGTGCTCGAGAACGGCCGCATCGTCATGAGCGGCACGGGGGCCGAGCTCCTGCACAATGACCGCGTGCGCCAAGCCTACCTCGGCCTCTGATCGCGGAGGTTCAATGCAACGCCGCCAATTCCTCGCCGCCACCGCCGCCCTCGGTGCCGCCGCCTCCCTACCGCTGCGCGCCCAGGCGAAGACACGGCTGATCCTGCTCGGCACGGGCGGCGGACCCCGGCCGCGCAAGGAAAACATCTCCGCCTGCCAGGTGATCGTGGTAAACGATGCGCTCTACGTCGTCGACTGCGGCAACGGCGTTGCCCGGCAGCTGGTGAGCGCCGGGCTGTCCCTGCCGAAGCTGCGCCATGTCTTCATCACCCATCAGCACTCCGACCATAACGCCGATTACGGCAACCTGCTGCTTCTTTCCTGGGCGAGCGGCCTGCGCTCGCGCGTCGACACCTGGGGCCCGCCGCCGCTCGAGAAGATGACGCGCCTCTTCTTCGAGATGAATGCCTACGACATCGACATCCGCATCGCCGACGAAGGCCGTGTGCCGCTCGTGCCGCTCGTGCATCCGCACGAAGTGAGCGGGCCCGGCGTCGTGATGCGCGACGACCACGTGCGCGTCACCGGTACGCTCGTCGAGCACCCGCCGGTGAAACCCGCCCTCGCCTACCGCTTCGACACCGCCGATCGCAGTATCGTCATCTCCGGCGATACCAACCGTTCCGAGAATCTGGTGCAGCTCGCGCGCGGCGCCGACGTGCTGGTGCACGAGGCGCTCTACGTCCCGGCGGTCGATCGACTGGTCGCGCGCGTGCCGAATGCCGCGACGCTGAAAAAGCACATCATCGACAGCCACACCGCCGTCGAGGACTGCGCGCGCGTCGCCACCGCGGCCGGCGTCAAGACCCTGGTCCTCTCGCATCTCGTGCCGGCCGACGATCCGGCCGTGACCGAGCAGACCTGGCTCGAGGCAGCGCGACCGCACTTCAGCGGCCGGATCATCGTCGCCCGCGACCTCCTGGAGATCTGATGGCCGCGCAGCTCTACCTGGTGATCGAGCGCTTCAAGAACGGTGATCCCGGCCCGGTTTATCAGCGCTTTCGCGAACGCGGGCGGATGGCGCCGGCCGGTGTCGAATACATCGGAAGCTGGGTCACCGAAGACCTTACAACCTGCTACCAGGTGATGCAGAGCGCTGAGCGCGCGCTGCTCGAGGAGTGGATAGCAAGCTGGCGCGACCTCGTTGATTTCGAAGTGCTGCCCGTCATCAGCTCCGCGGAGGCGGCGGCGCGGGCCGCGCCCGTGCGTTGACGAGCCTGCGCCGCCTGCTGCGCGTTGCCGCCCTGACGGCCCTCGCCGGCTGTATCTACCTGCCGCGCACCACCCTCGTTTACGACGAAGGCTGCCGCATCGAGGCAAGACACATGACGATGGAACTCGCCCAAATCGGCGCCATCGGCCACTGCCAGGGGCAGAGCTGCGCGGAGCTATTGGTCGCGGCCGGCGCCGTAGCCGCGGCTAGCGCCGTCGTCTCCGGCAGCATCGTCATCGCCGGCAACGTGGTGTACTGGTTCGAGAAGCAAGGCCGCTGCCTCGCCTCGACGGTTACGGGATAAGGTTGCATTTCATGATTCGGGCAGCGATCGTCGGTATCGGCACCTGGGGACGCAACCTCGTCATGAACGTCAAGGGCAGCGAGCACATCCGCTTCGTCGCCGGCACGACGCGCACGCCGGCAAAGGCGGCCGATTTCTGCCGGCAGCAAGGCATCCGCCTCGTCGAAGCTTACGAGCAGCTGCTCAGCGATCCCGATGTCGACGCCCTGGTACTCGCGACGCCGCACTCGCAGCACTGCGAGCAGATCATCGCCGCCGCGCGCGCCGGCAAGCATGTCTTCGTCGAGAAACCGCTCGGCCTCGACGCGAAGGAAGCCGAGACCGCAGTGCGCGCCTGCGCCGAGGCCGGCGTGACGCTCGCCGTCGGCTACAACTGGCGCTTTCAACCGGCGTTGAACGAAGTTCGCCGCATGCTGGAGGACGGCCGCCTTGGGAAGCTCCTGCACATCGAGGGCAACTTCTGTGGCCCGAGCGCGTATCGCTTCGCGCGCGAGCACTGGCGCCAGGACCGCGAGGAAGTGCCGGCCGGCGGCATGACGGGCCGCGGTGTGCACGTGGTCGATGCCATGCTCTACCTCGCAGGCCCCATCGGCAGCGTCTTCGCGCAAAGCGATCGGCGGGGGCACGACTATGGCGTCGACGACACCACCTCCATGCTCTTCCATTTCCGCGGCGGCGCGACCGGCTACCTCGGCACCATCATCGCCACCGCCGAGACCTGGCGGCTGCAGGCATTTGGTTCGAACGGCTGGGTGGAGGTCGGCGATGTCGAGCACCTGCACACCTGGGAGCTCAAGCAATGCTTCATCGATTTCGCCGATCCGATGAAGAAACAGCGCCCCGAAATTCGCAGCTTCCCGAAGACCAGCACCGAGCGGGCCGAGCTCGAGCACTTCGCCAAAGCGGCCGCGCAGCGCAAGCCGATCGCCGTTCCCGGCGGCGATGAGGTGCACAATGTCGCGGTGCTCGAAGCCATCGTGCGCTCGGCCCGCGCTGGCGCGCGGGCCGATCTCTAAGAGGAGGCAGATATGCGCGCAATGGCAATGCTGATGCTTTTGGCGCTCGCGGCGGCGAGCGATGCGAACGCGCAAGGCGCGAAAGAGCTCGTCGGCACCTGGCGGCTGGTGGACATCAACAGCGGCACTGACCCGAACCGCGGAGCGCGGCCGATCGGGCTCATTTACTACGATGCGCACGGCAACATGGCCGCGCAGATCATGCCCGACCGGTCCCGCCCCAAATACGCCGGCGCACAGCCGACGCCGGACGAGGCGAAGGCGGCCGTCACCGGCTACACCGCGTACTTCGGCACCTACACCGTCGATGAAAAAGCGCGCACGGTGACGCATCATCGCAAGGCCAATCTCAACCCGGGCGGCATTGATACTGTCGTGCGGCGCTACGAGTTCGTCACGCCCGATCGCATCATCCTGCGGCCGCTGGAAAACCAGAATCACCTCACATGGGAGCGCGTGAAGGCGCCGCTCTGAGCCGCATGCGCCACTGGTTTGTCCTTTTGCTGGCGCTCGCGGCGCCGGCATTACACGCGCAGCCATGGCCGGCGAAGCCGATTCATATCGTCGTGCCCTCACCGCCCGGCGGGCCGCCGGATCTCATCATCCGCATGCTCACGCCGAAGATGAATCTCGGCCAGCCGCTCATCGTCGAGAACCGCGCCGGTGCGGGCGGCATCGTCGGCACGGCCTACGTCGCGAAGACGCCGCCCGATGGCTATACGTGGCTCTTCACCACCGCGTCGCATGTCAACACGCCGCCGTTCAACGACAACGTGCCCTTCGATCCGGTGCGCGATTTCACGCATGTCACGCTCGCGGCGCAGAACTATGGGCAGGCGCTGATCGTGCCGCCGAATACGAAACACAAGACGGTGCAGGAGCTGGTTGCTTACGCGCGCAAGAACCCCGGCAAGCTGAACTACGGCTCGGCCGGTGTCGGCACCGCGAGCCACATTCCGGCGGAGCTGATGAAGGCGATGGGCGGCGTCGATATCGTCGGCGTGCAATACAAGGGCGTGGCCGAGGTGATGACCGATGTGATGACGGGCCGCATCGATCTCTTTTTCGTCGGCACGCAGATCGCCGCGCAGCAGGCGCAGGCGGGCAAGGTGAAGGTCCTGGCGCTCACCGGCGCGAAGCGCTGGAAGGGATTGCCGGACGTGCCGACGATGCAGGAGGCGGGCTTCGCCGGCTACAACCTCATCAACTGGTTCGGGCTGTGGCTCCCGGCCCGGGCCTCACGCGACATCGTCACCCGCATCCATGGCGAGGTCGTGAAGGCGCTGGGCGACGCCGACGTGAAGCAGCAGTTCGATGCGCAGGGGCTCGAAGGCGTCGGCATGGCGCCCGCGGAATTCGCCAAATTCGTGGAGAAGGAAGCGGCATTCATCAACGAGCTCGCGCGCAAGATAAAGGCAGGCACCCGATGAAGGACGACCGCACCCTCCAGCCGTGGCAGTGGACCGACGAGCAATGGCGGCGCATCGTCGAGCGCGTGCGCGCCGGGCGGCCACTGAAGCCCAAGGGCTGGCCGGGCGGCGCGCGCTGCGCGGTGGCGCTGTCGTTCGATTCGGATCACGAGACGAACGAGCTGCGCGACGGCGGCCAATCGATCGGCCGGCTCTCGCAGGGGCAGTACGGCGCGCGCCAGGGCATCCCGCGCATCCTGCAGATCCTCGAGCGCGCGGGCGTCAAAGCGAGCTTCTTCGTGCCGGCGGTGACCGGCCTCCTCTATCCGCAGGAGCAGCGCCGCGTCATCGCCGAGGGCCACGAGATCGGCATCCACGGCTGGATCCACGAGCGCAATTCCGACCTGCCGGCAGACGCGGAGCGCGAGCTGCAGATGCGCTCGGCCGACACGCTGGCAAAGATCTGCGGCGTGCGCCCAGTGGGGATCCGCACGCCTTCGTGGGACTTCAGTCCGCAGACGCTCGCCATCACGAAGGAAATGGCTCTCGAGTACGACTCATCGCTGATGGCGGATGTCGATTGCTACGAGCTGGTGATGGACGGCAAGGAAACGGGCGTGGTCGAGCTGCCGGTGGAATGGATCCGCGACGACGCGGTGTACTTCAATATGAACCGCTTCGCGGCGCTGCGGCCTTACACGGCGCCCGCCGACGTCTTCGACATCTTCAGGCGCGAGTTCGACGCCGCGTATCGCGAGCGGGGCATCTTCCAGCTCACCATGCATCCGCACGTCATCGGCTATCGCTCGCGCATCTGGATCCTCGAGGAGCTGATCCGCTACATCCGCGGCCACGAGGGCGTCTGGTTCGCGACGCACGCCGAGATCGTGCGCTACGCCAAGGCGAATTCGGTACCTTAGTACGCAAGGTTGAACGACAACTTCTCCGACACGCAGGTCGTGCGCAAGCGCGTCGTCCCCACGCGCGGCGGTGTGGTCGCGGCGCAGCACAAGAAAGCAGCGACGGTGGGCGCCGAGGTGCTCGCCGCGGGCGGCGATGCGATCGATGCGGCGGTGGCGACTTCCTTCGCGATCGGCGTGGTCGAGCCGTGGATGAGCGGCATTGCCGCGGGCGGGGCGATGGTGTGCTGGCGCGCGAAAGAAAAGAAGGCCTACGCCGTCGACTACGGCATGCGCTCGCCGCGCGCCCTTGATCCCGCCGACTATCCCGTCGTCGGCGGCCACGATCCGGAGCTCTTCGCCTGGCCGCGCGTCAAGGACGACCGCAATGTGCAAGGTGCCACCGCTGTCGCCGTGCCGGGCGTGGTCGCGGGCATGGAGCTCGCGCACCAGAGGTTCGGACGTCTGCCCTGGCGCGATGTGCTGGCGCCAGCCGCAAAGCTCGCGCGCGAAGGGATGCTGCTCGACTGGTACGCGGGCCTCTTGATCGCGTCGACCGCCCGAGCGCTGTCGCGCGATCCTGATGCGGCGGCGTTATTCCTCGAGGACGGACAGTGGCCACCGCTCGCCGGCTGGACCGCGACCACCGAGAAGCGGCTCGATCAGCGCCGCCTTGCCGACACGCTGGAAGTGATCGGCCGCCAGGGTGCGCGGGCGCTCTACGGCGGCGAAATCGGCGCCGCGATCGTCGACGACGTGCGCGCGAAAGGCGGCTCGCTCGCGCTCGACGATCTCGCCTCCTATCGCGCGCAATGGGCCGAGCCGCTGGGGCTCGCCTATCACGGCGGCCGCATCTTTGCCGCGCCTGGGATGACCGGCGGACCGGTGATCGCCGCGTGCCTAAAGGATTTGGCCACCGTGCCGAAGCCCGGCTATGCCGACTATGCACGCGCGCTCGAGCGGCACTGGCGCGAGCGCTTCCAGAGCGCGGGCGATCGCGACGGCTGCACGACCCACTTCAGCATCGTCGATCGCGAAGGCAACTTCTGCGCGGTGACGCAGACGCTGCTCTCGATCTTCGGCTCGCGCGTGGTGTCGCCATCGACCGGCGTGCTGCTGAATAACGGCATCATGTGGTTCGATCCCGAGCCGGGAAAGCCGAACTCGCTCGCGCCGGACAAGCGCTGCCTCGGCAACTACTGCCCGGTAGTGGGTGAGACGCCGAAGGGCGAACGCTTCGCGCTCGGCGCGGCGGGCGGCCGCAAGATCGTCGGCGCGGTGCTGCAGATCAGCGCCTTCCTCATCGACGATGGGCTAACGCTTGAAGAAGCGTTCCACCGCCCGCGCATGGACATGAGCGGCGGCGAGACCGTACTCGCCGATGCCGCCTTGCCGGCGGGGGAGCGCCGCGCACTGGAAGCCGCCTTCTCTGTCGCAACGGCGCGGCGCGGCGTCTATCCGGATGCGTACGCGCGCCCGTGCGGCGTCATGCGCTCGTGCGAGATGAACACGGGGTGCACCGAGCCTGCCCAGCCCTGGGCCGATACCGTTGCCGAGAGTTCGGGGACGTAGCCCGATCTAGTTCGGGCTCCGTCCCCGAATTGGCACAGGGCTTGCTCGCAGTCGGGCATTCCCACCACTTCGCAGGAGTCCGAATATGCGTTCCCTTATTTCCGCCGTGGCGCTGGCAGCGTTCATTGCCGCGCCCGCCTACGGCCAGAACATGAGCAACGATGACCAGGCCGCGATGAAGCAGCTGGCGAGCGACAACCTCGCCGAGATCAACGCCGGCAAGATGGCCGCCACGAAGGCGCAAAGCCCCGACGTCAAGAAGTTCGCCGAGCACATGGTGCAGGACCACACCAAGATGCTCGAGGATCTGAAGTCGATGGCCAAGAGCAAAGGCGTCGCGCTGCCCGACAACGCGCCGATCAAGGATACGGCGCAGTCGAAGCTCCTCGAGCGCAAGTCCGGCGCCGAATTCGACAAGGACTTCATGGAGCACATGGTCAAGGACCACGAGAAGGCGGTGAAAGAAACCGAGAACATCGCCGCCAAAACGCAGGACCCGCAGTTCAAGTCTGCCGTGCAGCAAGCGAACGCCAAGATCCGCGAGCACCTGCAGATTGCGCAGCGCCTCGCGCAGGGCGCCGCCGCCGGCTCCTCCTCCAAGTAACTCTGGGCCACCGCCCCGCAAAAGGCCGGACGTGTGTCCGGCCTTTTGTTTTATGCTGGCGCGACGATGAGAACGCAGGTCGTGCGCCTCTCGCCGCACCAGAACGCCAAGGTGCTCGCGATCTCCGCGGCGCTCTTTTCGCTCGTCTTCGTGATCGTCATGGCGGTGGCCTTCATGTTTGTTCGCCCGATCGACCCGCATGGCCACTTCGTGCCGTTTCCGCTTTACCTCTTTATTCTGCTGCCGGTGCTCTAATCGGCGACTTGGAGTTCGAAGCGAAGACGCCCGACACCGAAAGGAACCCATGAGCACGCGTCGCGAATTCATCGCCCAGGCCGGCGCGCTCGCCGGCGTCGTCTTCACCGGGTGCGAGCTCCTGCCGACGGCCCAGGCGCAGCCGCGCCGGCGGCAGGTGTCGCTCGGCGGCCGGCGCATCCGCACGATCGACGTGCATGCCCACGCGGTGATCCCGGAAGCGCTCACGCTGATGCAGCAGAAGCTCGCCCCGGTGTACGCGCACCCGCTCGCCGAGCGCCTGAAGCGCATGGACGAGCAAGGCATCGACATGCAGGCGCTCTCGATTAATCCGACGTGGTACGCGCTCGAGCGCGATCTCGTCACGAAAGTCATCGAACTGCAGAACGAGAAGCTCGCCGAGCTCTGCGCGAGCCAGCCCGAGCGCTTCGTCGCGTTCGCAAGCGTCGCGCTCCAATACCCGGACCTCGCCGCGCAGCAGCTCGAGCACGCGGTGAAGAAGTTGAACCTGCGCGGCGCCGGCATCGGCGGCTCGGTCGAGGGCCAGGAATTATCGGATGCGAAGTTCCATCCCTTCTGGGCCAAGGCCGAGGAGCTCGGCGCGCTGATCTTCATGCACCCGCAAGCGTCGCCCGACCTGCAAAACCGGTTGCGCGGCAACGGCGGCCTGACCAACACCATCTGGAATCCGCTCGAGACGACGCTCGCGCTCTCGCACCTGATTTACGAAGGCACGCTCGACCGCTTCCCGGGAATCAAGCTGTGCGCCGCGCACGGCGGCGGCTACCTCGCCTCCTACGCCGACCGCTCGGACCACATCTGCCTCACCTTCCCCGAGCGCTGCGCGGCGGTGAAGCTGCAGAAGAAGCCCACCGAGTACCTGCGCCAGCTCTACTTCGACTCGCTCGTCTTCACGCCTGAGGCGCTGCGCCACCTCACCGCCCAAGTCGGCGCCTCGCAGATCGTCATGGGGACCGACGACCCGTTCGGCTGGACCAAGACCGCGGTGGATCACATCCTCGGCACGCCGGAGCTCACGGACGACCAGCGTCGGGCGATGCTCGGCGAGACGGCGGCGAAGCTCCTGCGGCTCGAGAAAGCCTAGCGGTAGGCGCCGCGCGCGGCCGGATCGTCGTAGGACTTGATCTCGGTGCCGCGGTAGAGGATCTGGGCGTTCCTCTCGGCGATTTTCTTGTGGAGCGCGACCAGCTCCGGCTCCATCTCCTGTTCGGGGATCGGCTCGTGCTCGAAGTGATGGAAGGTATCGACGCCGCGCACGAGCGTCGCGCTGTCCTCGCCGTAGAGCTGGCGCACCGAGGTCGGGACATAGCGGATGGCGAAGCCGATGCGCCGCTCGTTCGACGGATTGGGCGGCGAGCCGTGCACGAGCAGCACGTGGTGGAGCGACGCCTCGCCCGGCTCGAGCTCCAGATACGCGGCCTTCGACTCGTCGACCTCGACCGCGATCTCCTGCCCGCGCGTCAGCAGGTTGTTCTTGTCGAACGTGTCGCGATGCGGCAGCTGCTGCATGCGATGCGAGCCGGGAATCACGCCCATGGCGCCATTCGCCATGTTGCTCGGCGTGAGCGCCACCCAAGCGGTCACCACGTCAGGCGCGCTCAAGCCCCAGTAGGTCGCGTCCTGGTGCCAGCTCACGAAGGCGGGATTCCTTGCCTCCTTGATGAAGAAGTTCGAGGTCCAGCAGAAAAGGTTCGGTCCGTAGAGGTCCTCGATCGCGTCGAGGATGCGGTTATTGCGCACCATCTCGGAGAGGAACGGGAAGAGGAGGTGCGCCTTGTGCCGCAGGTTGCCGCGCAGCGGTCCGCCGGTGCGCCGCTCGTAGTCTTCGAGCGCCGCGCGCGTGCGCTCGGCGTCCTCGCGGCTCATGACGCGGATGCGAGGGACGTACCCCTCGTGCCGGAACTGCTCGACCTGCTCCTCAGTCAGCGCCTTCACAGGCACAAGTTTAAGCCTAGGCCGCGGCCTGCGACTGCGGCAGCGCGCGGCCGATCGCCTGGTTCACGACGTCGACGATCCGCTCGCGGGAGTCGTTCTTTACAAGCCAGTCGACGATGCAGCTGCGCTTGGTCAGCGCGAGGCTCGAGCGGTCGCTGCCGATGTTGGCGAGCAGCACGACGCGCGTGTCGGCGAGCTGGCCCTGGAGCTCGTCGACCAGCGCGAGCGAGTCGGCGGCATCCGGCAACCGGGTGTTGAGCACCCAGCAACCGTATTTCCAGCGGCCGAGGAGCACGCGCGAGTCCTGCGCATTCGCTACCTGGTCGACGCGGTAGCCGGCCTTCTCCAGGACCATGGCCAGGTACTCCGCCTCCACGGTGTCGGCCTCGGTGACCAGCACGCGCACCGGGCCGGTGTCGTCGCGCTCAGCCGCCAGGAGTAGCGGCAGCTCGAAGTAAAAGTTGGTGCCGCCGCCCTGGCGGTCCTCGAAGCCGATCTCGCCCTGCATCATCTCCACCAGGCGCTTGGAGATGGCGAGGCCGAGGCCCGAGCCGCCCTTGATGCGGGCATCGGCGGAATGCGCCTGCGCGAAGCGGCCGAAGATGCGGCTGCGGAAGGCGACGGGGATGCCGGGGCCGCGGTCGCAGACGCCGACGCGCACGCGCGAGCCGCGCATGGTGAGGACGACGTCCACCGAACCGTTGGGCGGCGAGAACTTGGCGGCGTTGGAGAGCAGGTTGGTCACGACCTGCATCAGGCGCTTGCGGTCAGCGCGCACCATCACCGCGGGCAGCTCGGCTGCGATCGCGAGCTTCACCGAGAAGCGATCGGCGAAGCCCTGGTTGAGCGCGATCGCCTCGCGCAGCAGCTGCTCGAGCGCCACCGGCTCCGGCGTGAGCGACATGCGGCCAGACTCGATCTTCTCGATGTCGAGCACTTCGTTGATGAGGTCGAGCAGGCGCTTGGAGTTCTTCTCGGCGATCTCGACCAGCTCGTCCTGGTCCTTCGCCATGTCGCCGAGGACGCCCGAGCGCAGGAGCTGCAGCGAGCCGAGGATCGAGGTGAGCGGCGTGCGAAGCTCGTGACTCAGGGTGGAGGTGAATTCGCTGCGCACGCGCTCGGAGGCGCGCTGCTGCGTGATGTCGCGCCCATGCAGCACCACGGTCGCCACCTGCCCCTCCTCGTTCAAGAGCGGCGTCAGCGTCCATTCACAGGCGAGCGCCAGGCCGTCCCGACGAAGGCATGCTTCCACCTCCAGCGTCTCGGGCTTGCCCTCGGCGACGAACTCGCGCCACCACTCCTCGGTGCGGGCGACGTTGTCACCGCCGAGCAGCATGGTGACGACGTTTCTGCCGAGCATCTCGGAGGCGGCCCAGCCGAACAGGTTCTCGGCGGCCGGGTTCATCTCGAGGATGGTGCCGCGCGCGTCGGTTTCGAGGACGGCGATCGGCGCGCGCTCGGAAAAGAGCGTGAGCTTGCGGCTGAAGGCCTGCACCTCGCGGTGGGCGTCGAGCAGGCTGTCGAGCTGTTCGCCGAGCTGCGTCTGCACCTCGGTGTTTTCGTCCGACAGGCGCCGGTAGGCGCTCCTCACGCCATAGGCGCTGGAAAAGACCTTGCCGAGCTCGTAGGCCGTGGCGACCGCCGCCAGATAGAAGACCGGCACCAGCGCACCCAAGAAGTGGAAGAACGGCGTGCCATGGGCGAGGAGCACGATGTCGAAAGGCAGGAGGATCGCGCCCGCATAGACCGCGTACACCCACCAGACGGTGGAAAAAAGCGGCAGCCCGCCTGCCGTGACCAACGCCACGACGAAGGCGACCAGCACCTGCTCCTCCTGCGCGCCGGGAAAGAACGCCGCGGCGGCAAATCCCCAGCTTGCCCCGAGCGCCGCGGCGCCAAAGGCGGCGCGACGGATCCAGCGCCGCGGCGCGTCCTTCGCGTCCTGCGAGCGCCGATACGCGATCACCAGGACAGCGAAGGCGGCGGCGCAGGCAAGGACCACCGCCTGCCATTGGAGAATTATTTCCGCGGGGCGCGAGCGCCAGAGGTAGGCGCCGAGGAGCACGCTGAGAAGCAGCGCCGCGCCCATACCCGCAGGCACCCGGCGGTAGATGAACTCGCAACGCTCGCGCGCCACCTCCGGCGCGACCGCAGTCGCGCCGGCGGTCAATGAATCCTGACTGGCATCGAGCATGAGCTAGTGTAACCTTCCCGCTAAAGGGACACAGGCGTGGGCCCAGACAAGTGAGAAAGACCGTCCCGGTGGAGGAGCTCAAGCTCGGCATGTACGTCGCCGAGCTCGATCGCCCGTGGACCGACACACCGTTCAAGTTTCAGGGCTTCGTGCTGGAGAAACGCGAGCAGATCGAAATCTTGCAAAAGTCCTGCAAGGTCGTTTACGTCGACCCGGACAAGAGCGAGGTCGTCGGGCGGCTGCCGGACAACGTGCAAAGCGCGCTCGATCTGTCGCGCACCAAGGTCACGAAATATGTCGAGCAGGCGCCGATCGAGCGCGAGTTCGCGACCGCCGCCAAGCACCACGGCGCGACCGCCACCATCATGCGCGAAGCGGTCATGGGCCCGCTGCAGGCGGGCGGCACGCTCGATGCGCAGCGCGTCACGGAGGCGGTGAACGGTCTAACCGAGAGCGTGCTGCGCAATCCCGACGCGATGCTGCTTTTCACCCAGCTCAAGGAAAAGAGCGACTACACGCACTCGCACGCGCTCGACTGCTCGGTGTTCATGACCGTGTTCGGCCGCTTCCTCGAGGTGTCGCGCGAGGATGTGGCGCTCCTCGGACACCTGGGTCTCCTGCAGGACGTCGGCAAGGTGCGCCTGCCGACCGTGCTCCTCGAGAAGCGCGAGCGCCTCTCCGAGGACGAGCTCGGCGTGCTGCGAAAGCACGTCGAGCATTCGGCCGACATCCTGCGCGAAACGCCGCAGCTGCCGCCGAACCTCGCCGAGCTCGCGCTCCTGCACCACGAGCGCCACGACGGCAGCGGCTATCCGAAGAAGCTGCGCGACAAGGAGATCGGCCTCATCGGTTCGATCGCCGGCATCGTCGACACGTTCGCCGCGCTTACCGCACGCCGGCCTTATGCCGAGGCGCTCGCGCCCTCGACCGCGCTAAGCATCCTCTACAAGCACCGGGGCACCCTCTTCGACGGCTTCCTGGTGGAGCAGTTCATCCGCTGTATCGGCATCTTCCCGATCGGCAGCGTGGTCGAGCTCAATAGCGGCGAGACGGGCATCGTCATCGCCCAGAACGTCGCCAAGCGGCTGCAGCCGCGCGTCATGGTGATCCGGGACGCGGCCGGCAATGCGCTGAAGCCGCAGAAGCTCGTCGATCTCTCGCGCGAGCCGAAGGCGCCCGGCGGCGAGCCCTACCGCATCCGCCGGACGCTGGAATACGGCCGGGTGCCGATCCCGGCCGAGACCCTGTTCGCCTAGCGGTGCTTCTGGTCGTAGACGCGGCCGGCGCCGTAGCCGACCATGGCGCCGCCGAGAGTCGCCACCGGGCCACCGCCCACCGCCGCACCGACGGCCGCGCCCGTGCCCGCGCCCACCATCTCCGCCTGTGAGGCGCATCCCGAAAGACCGACGAGCGAGGCCACCACCGCAATCCCGATTCCCGACTTCAGCATTTTCACTCTCCTCGAAATAAGTACGAACAACGAGGAGCGATTACACCAGCGATCGCCGCGGCGCGTGGCGACGGGTTGTTACGGTTGGTAACGCCGCCGAGGCCGTTTGGTACCCCTACCAAACTCGCCGCCCTCGCTGCACGTCGGCACTGTCGGGCGCGAGCGACCTTTCGCCGTTAACAAATCGACACGATTTTCTGTCGCTGCTCGACGATCTCGGCGTCGATGATGACCGTCGAGCCGATGTAGGGCTCGACGCGGCCATCGCTGTCGACCTCGCCCGCGTACTGCTGGACGCGCCGCAGCCGGTCCGCCTTTTCGCGTTGCAGCTCCTCGAGGACGACGATTTGCCGGCGCGCGATCGCAGCGCCCAGCATCATGGTTGCCAGGGCGACGAGCGCAAGCATGAAACCGGGCGGCAGCGCCCGGGGTACCCAGTTGCGAAGCGGCAGCGGTAGCCGCGCCGCGCTCGCGTCCAGCCACGCGCTCGGAAACTGGGGCAGCAAATCGGGCAGAAGGGCAACCCCCGCGAGCGATTGGCCGACAAAGACGAGCACGCAGGCGAAGCCGGCGATCACCACGGCGAGCCCCAACAGCCACGCGCCCCTTGCTTTCGCTATCTGCAGATTTCCTGACTTCATGGGCATGCCCCGTCGCGCAGTCAACCGAGGCGACAGCATGCCGCGCTCGCCCGCATACCCGTGACAGGGCCAGGTAGGTCGGGAGGACTACGCGCGAGCGTTGACAACGGACGAGCGCGGCTGGCCTGCACCCCCCGGTTTGGTAGACTTACCAAATGGACGTTCGCTCACGCATCCTTGAGGCAGCGCTCGGCCTCGTGGCGCGGAGCGGCGCACACGAGCTGACGCAGCCGCGCGTCGCCAGAGCCGCCGGCGTACGCCAGAGCCACCTCACCTATTACTTTCCGACCCGCGCCGAGCTCATGCAGGCCGTGGCGCGCCGTTCGATCGAGAAGCTCGTCGGCGAGCTCACACGCGCGCGCGAGCACGATCCGTCGCAGGTGGCGGCCGGCATCGCCGCGGGCGCTTCGGACAAGCGCATCGTGCGCGTAATGCTCGGGCTCGTGGCTGCGGCGGACCGCGACCCGGCGGTCAAACGGCAGCTGCGCCGCTTCATCGGCGAGCTGCGCCAGCTCATGGTCCCGGCGCTCGCGGCCGGCGGGCTGCAGGCGGAACCGGCGTGCGTCGCCTTCTTTCATTCGGTCGTCGTCGGCTGCTCGGTGCTGCAGCTCGCGCGCGACAACGTGGAGGCGCGCGAGGAAGCGCGTGCGGTACTGAAGATGGCCGCCGGCTTCATCGCCAAGGGCAAGCGCTAAGGCGCGCGGCCGCGCTGATGTGGAAAAAGTCGCGGCCAGCCGGAAGACGTGTGCGGCCGCATGCCGGCGAAAAGCAGCGGCGGCCTCTTTACGTTAGAGTCCGCGAAAACAACCAATAAGGGGACTCCAGTGGCGAAGACAAGCCTAGGCGCGCTCGCGCTGTTGCTCGTGGCGGGTTGCGGCACGACGCAGATCACCACGCCCGAGGCGATGCGCGACTACGTGCGCGCGCAGCGCATGATGTCGAAGTTCGAGACCTTCGAGGTGCAGCGGCCCTACGCCGCGGTGACGCGCGACTTGAAACGCCGCAGCGAAGACTGCCTCGACCGCGAGTTCAAGATCACGCGGGTACAGGAAGGCATCGTGCTCGGCTCGCGCGAGCACGCGGACGGCACGACGCGCTATATCCCGGTGGCGAACATCGGCGCCGCCAAGGCCGAGTTCTATACCAAGTTCTGGGACAGCAAGGCGCGCGCGGTCAATACGCCGGCGGGCGACAAGATGGTGTTCTACGTGGCCGACGTCACGCCGAAAGGTCGCAACGCGACCTCGATCGAGCTCTACTCATGGAACGTCGATCGCTACCGCTGGGGCGAGACCGCGGTCAAGGCGTGGGCGCGCGGCGAGGATCCCGGCTGTCCGACGCTCAACGGGATGTACTGAGCCATGCGCACGCTCAAGCGGCATGCGGCTCTGGTGGTTTCGCTGGCGGCGCTCACCGCCGGCTGCGCCACGCCCGACAAGGTGTACGAGAGCACTGCGGAGAAGAATCTGCACATCACCGCGAAAAGCGCGGGCAACTCGTTCGCCACTGTGAAGGCGACATTCCTGTACGTCTATCTGCTCACGCCGGAGTGCAAGCTCGACTATCTCGGCCATGTGCTGGTCAACGCACCGGTCGTCGACGTCGGCCTGCCGACCGGCAAGCCGCTGGTGCTCACCGCGGAGTTCGCCAAGGCCGGCCGCTTCGACCACGGCGGCGTGCGCAACTCCTATTCGTACCTCGTGCAGCCGCGCCCGGGATACGCCTACGCCGCCGAGATCGTGCACGACGAGCAGTTCCACAAGTTCGCGCTCGCCGAGGGCCGGCGCGGCGGGCCGATGCGCGCGCTCGAGCGAAAATCGGCCGAGGGTTGCACGCAGAAGTAACCGCGCCGCTGATTCGTACTTAGTACGGAATTGCGAAGCGATCGGAATAATTACGTACCTGTCCCCGATTTCCCGGGCGTATCCTCGGCGCATGGACACGTTCATCGAAGCGCAGAACCTGCTCAAGCGCTACCGCGACGGCAAGGCGTTCCGGCACTACGTGGAAGAGCGCATGCCGCTCGTGTTCCTCGCCGTCATCGTGTTCCTCGCCTACAGCCTCGCTACGACAGCGGCGACCATCGTCTTCATCGGCGGCACGCATGGCTTTCTCACGCTGCTCGCGATGCTTATCGCGCCCTTCCTGCTCATCGGCAGCCTCGCGTCGCTGCTTTTTATCTTCTTCTCGTGGCTCGAGACGCGGGCGATGGCGCACGTCACGGGCCAGCCGGCAGTAGGACGCGAGCATCTGCGCTCGCTGCCGGTGCTGCGCTCGGCGCTCGGGCGGCTCTCGGTGCCATGGCTTTTCGCCGGCATCTTCGTGCTCGTGCCGTTCATCATCACCGCGCTCGTCTCGGGGAAGACGGCGGCTGTGCTGCTGGTCGGTACGATCCTCGCGTTCGTCGCCTTCTCGTTCCTCGACCGCTGAGCCCGCCCGACGCCCCTACAATCGGGGCGTGTCCCGTACCGGCGTAGCGCAGCTTCCGCTCCATACTGGCCGCGCGCCCGCGTGGCTTTTCCAGCGCATGGTGCCGCTTGCGCGCGAGATCGTGCTGTTTCTCGCGAGCGAGTTCGGCCGCGAGGAAGTGCTGCGCCGGCTCTCCGACCCATATTGGTTCCAGGCGTTCGGCTGCGTGCTCGGCTTCGACTGGCACTCGAGCGGCGTGACCACCACGGTTTGCGGCGCACTGAAGGAAGGCCTGCGCGGCACGGAGCGCGAGCTCGGCATCTACGTCGCCGGCGGCAAAGGCGCGACTTCGCGCAAAACGCCGGCCGAAATCACCACCGCCTGCGAGCGCCTCGGTCGCGACCCGGCGCCGCTCGTCTACGCGAGCCGCATTTCGGCGAAAGTCGACAACTCTGCCGTGCAGGACGGCTACCAGCTCTATCACCATTCGTTCGTCTTCACCGCGAGGGGCGACTGGTGCATCGTGCAGCAGGGCATGAGCGATGAGACGTCGATGGCGCGGCGCTACCACTGGCTCTCCGACGGCATCACGAGCTACGTGAACGAGCCGCATGCCGCCGTGTGCTGCGATGCGCGCGCCGACACGCTCAACCTGGTCGCCGCCGAAAGCGCCGATGTGCGCGCCGCGTCGGCGGAACTCGCGCGCCAGCAGCCCGAGGTGACCCTCCTCGCGATGCCGCGCCATCACGAGCTCGCCGAGAGCGACATCAACCCGCGCTATTTGCACAAGATCCTCCTTCGCACCTACGAGAACGCGCCCGCGGATTTCGAGGCGCTCCTCGGCATCGAAGGCGTTGGCGCCAAGACCCTGCGTGCGCTCGCACTGACCGCCGAGCTCGTCTACGGCAAGCAGGCGAGCCATCGCGATCCCGCGCGCTACGCCTTCGCCCACGGTGGCAAGGACGGCACGCCCTTCCCGGTCGACCGCGCGACCTACGACAGGACGATCGACGTCATGCGCAGCGCCCTCAACCGCGCGCACATCGGCCGCAGCGAGAAGATCCATGCCTTCCGGCGGCTCGCGGCGCTCGAGTCCGGGGACGGAGTCCGAATTAAATCCGGTAGCGCGTAACGTCCCGCTCGTGCGTCTCGACGCCGAGCCCCTCACTCGGGCTGGATGCCCGCCGCCTTGGCAACGCCGGCGAGCATCTCGCTCTCCTTGCGCGTCGCCGCCACCGCCTCGGTCGGGCTGTTGCCGATCGGCGCCCCAAGGCCGAGCTCCACCAGCTTGTCGCGGAATTCCGCGCTCTTCAGCACGTCGAGCGCCGCGGCGTGCAAGCGCTGGATGATTGGCCGCGGCGTCTTGGGCGGCGCGAGGAAGCCGTAGATAAGGCCGATGTCGTAGGCCTCGAGCCCCGGGGTCTCGCGCACGCTCGGCGTCTCCGGCACCTGCGGCGCGCGCGCCGCGGTGGTGATGCCGAGCGCGCGCAGCCGCCCCTGCTTGATGAACGGCAATGCCACGGGCAGCCCGACCACCGCGGCCTGCACATGCCCGGCGACGGTGTCGGCGGTGGCGGGCGCGCCGCCTTTGTACGGGATGTGATTGACCTTGACGGCGGCGAGCTTCATGAGGAGCTCGATCGCAAGATGACTCGCGCTGCCCTGCCCGAACGAGGCCAGGGTGACGCCGCCCGGGCTCGCGCGCGCCAGCGCGACCAGCTCGGCCATGCTGGTCGCCGGCAGCGACGGATGCGCGACGACGATCATCGGCGAGGGTACGAGCTGCGTGATCATCTCGAAGTCGGCGATCGGATCGAAGCCGAGCTTCTTCACCGTAAGTTGCAGCATCAGCTGATTGGTCATGCTCTGCATCATCAGCGTGTAGCCATCGGGCGGCGCGTGCGCCACGAATTCCGCGCCAATGGCGCCGCTCGCGCCGACGCGGTTATCGATCACCATCGGCTGGCCGAGCACCTTGGCGAGCCGATCGGCGAAGGCGCGGCCGAGGATGTCGCTCGGCCCGCCGGCGGGCCACGGGATCACGAGCCGTACGGGTTTTGACGGATACGGCTGCGCGTGCGCCGTCATGGCGATGCAGGCGAGAAGAACGAGCGCTAGGCGGCGGATCATGGTTGCCTCAATCGCAGTAGCTGTCAGCGCGCCGGCATCGACTTGCTCATGCGCTCGACGATGTCCGGCGGCACGAAATTGACGAGCTCGGTCGCCGGCGCTTCGACCAGCTCGACGTAGCGCTTGACTACTTCGGCCGGGTCCATCTGGCCGACGGTAATGCGCTGCACGAGCTGATCCATGACCGCCACGTCTTCGGGCGCCGCGCGCTTGCGGTCGAACCACGGCCCCGGATCGTTCGCCATGCGATCGTTGAAGCCGGTGGCATAGGGCCCGGGATTGATCAGGCAGACGTCGACGCCGAACATTTTCAGCTCGGCGCGCAGGGCCGTGCCGAACGCCTGGATCGCGTGCTTCGTCATGGTGTACGGCCCGGAGCCGACGCCGGCGCGCACGCCACCGATCGACGAGGTGATGATGATGCGGCCGCCGCGCTTCTTTCGCATCGCTTGCGCCACGCGCTGCGTGATGGCGAAGGTGCCGAAAACGTTCACTTCGAACACCGCACGCAAGCGCTCCAGCGGTATCAGCGACAGCGGCCCCGTCTGCCCGATCGCCGCGTTGGCGATGAAGACGTCCAGGTCCCATTGGTCCACTTTCGCGATGTCTTTGCTGTCCGTGATGTTGATGTTGGCGACGGTGAGCTTGGGCTGGGCGCTTGCGAGATCGGCCGCCTGCTCGTCATTCAGCACCGCGCCGATCACTTGGTGGCCGCGCCGGGCGAGCTCGAGGGCGGCGCCGCGGCCGAAGCCGCTGCCGGCGCCGGTGATGAGCACAGTCTTGGGCATGTCTTCTCCTCTGCCGTTACTTCTTGTACACCACCGGCGCCAGCGTGTTCTGGTCAATGACGACGTCGACGACCGCGGGCAGCTTGCTCTCAATTGCCCGCTTGAGCGCCGGGACCAGGCTGTTCGCTTCAGTCACTCGCTCGCCGTGCGCGCCGAAGACGCGCGCGAGCGCGGCGAAGTCGACGTCGCCGTAGTCGACGCCGAAGAGCCGGCCGCCGTAGAGCTCCTTCTGGAAGGCGCGCTCGTTGCCGAGGCCGCGATCGTTGTAGACCACGCAAACGACGGGAATGCGCTCGCGCACCGCGGTCTCGAGCTCGCCGATGTTGCACATCATGCCCATGTCGCCAACCGCCGCCATCACCGGCTGCTTCGGTTTCGCGAGCTTCGCGCCCATGGCGATCGGCAGCCCGGCGCCGACGGAGCCCCAGTCGCTGATGTACATGAAGGTATCGGGCTCGTGCGTGTCCATGAAGACGCGCATGTGCTTTCCAGCGTTGCCGGCGTCGACCACCATGATGCCGTCCGGCGGCAGCGCCTCGCGCATGGCGTGCGCGACGACCGGCGGTACGATCGGCCGCGCATCGTAGTTCAGGAGCCGTGAGCGCTCCTCGTCCCACTCGCGGCGCAGCTTCGCGACGCTCGTCCATTCCCACTTGCCGCGCAGCCGCTCGCGCAGCCCGTCGATGAAGCTGAGCGTCGAGCCGACGACCGCTTGCGCCACCGGGAAGACGACGCCGATGTCGGCGGGCGAGGTACTGTGGTGAACGAGCTTCGCCTCGCGGCTCAGGATGCCGTACTTGAACGTGGTGGAGAAAAGATCGATGTGCGCGCCGAGCGCCACGACGACATCGGCTTCGGGCACGGCGCGGTTGGCGCTCGACCAGCCGTTCCTGCCAAGCGGCCCGAGCGCGAGCGCATGCGAGGTGGGGAATGCGTCCGGGTGGTATTGCAGCGTTGCCACGGGAATGCCGGTCGCTTCGGCAAGCGCCTGCAGCGCGCCGAGCGCGTGCTCGCGCAGCACACCGCCGCCCGCCAGGATCACCGGGCGTTTCGCCTGCGCGATGAGCGCTGCGGCGCGATCGAGATCGGCGCTAGCGCAGGCCGCGCGCGAGGTCGAACGATAGGCCGCCGGCGCGATCGCTTCGGCTTCGCAGTGCTCGAGCAGGATATCGCGCGACGCGTCGAGATGCACCGGCCCTTGCGGCTCCGCGAGCGCGATGCGGAAGGCGCGTCGCAGCGCTTCCTGGATCTTGCTCGCCGCGGGAATGGAATAGGCCCACTTGGTGATCGGCCGGTTGAAGGTCACCTGGTCGATGTCCTGGCTCGCATCCTTCTCCCGTACCCAGAGCTCCTGCGCGCCGCTCACACTGATGAGGGGGACGTAGCCCTTGTGCGCAGCGCCGATGCCCGTGGCGAGATTGGTAACGCCGGGTCCTTCGGTTGCGGTGACGACCGCCGGCCGATGCAGCGCGCGCGCATAGCCGTAGGCCATGAAGGCGGCGCCCTGCTCGTGGCGCGCGAGGATGAAGCGGATCTCGGGCGTCGCGCGCAACACGTCGAGGATCGGCAGGTTCATCGTGCCGGGGATGCCGAACACGTGGTCGATACCCTCGCGGCGCAGGCCATCGACCAGCGCTTGCGCACCAGTGATCATCGGGAACCTCCTCGGCTGCTAGTCTAGCCGGCATGAAGGCGCCGTTTCGCGATCGCGCCCACGCGGGCCGCGAGCTCGCGGCCATGCTGGAAGAATTTCGCGGCACCGTCGCCCTTGTCCTCGCGATCCCCGCGGGCGGCGTGCCGGTCGGCAAGGCGATCGCCGAGGCGCTCGGCCTGCCGCTTGCTATCGCGCCGGTGAGCAAAGTGCTTTATCCCTGGACAACGGAAAGCGGTTTCGGCGCCGTGGCGTTCGACGGCAGCGTCTGGCTCGACGAGGCGCGCATGGCAGGGCATGCCCTGACAGCGGCGCAGGTCGAGCGCGCGAGCGCCGAGGCGCGCGCCAAGGTCGAGCGCCGCCTCGCGCTGTTCGGACAAATACCGATGGCCGTCGACGCGCGCACCGTGATCCTGGTCGACGACGGCATCGCCGGCGGCTCGACAATGCGGGCCGCGATCGCCGCCTTGCGGCGCGAAGGCGCGGCGAGCATCGTCATTGCCGTGCCGACCGCGCACGAGGAAGCGCTCGCAGCCTTGGCGAAGCTCGCGGACGCCACGTATTGCGCCAACGTGCGCTCCGGTCGCAGCTTCGCCGTCGCCGATGCGTACGCCGAATGGCGCGATCTTTCGGATGACGAGCTCGTCGCCCTGCTGCGATGACGGCGCCGAGGCTGACCGTCGTCGGGCATTGCACCAGCACCAGCGCCCGCATCCTCTGCGCCGTCGATCGCATGCCGGATGCGCAGCCGCGCGTCGCGCGCCTCGCGTGGCGCTCCGCCGAGGCGGCGGCGATGGTCGAAGTGGCGCTCGCCAACGCCCCGCCCTACGAGCTCGCGCTCTTCGACCTGCGCGACTTGCCGCCGGGTGCCGAGATCGAATATGGCATCACCGTCGGTGAGGCGCCGCCCGCCGAGCGGATACTCGCTTCCGGGACGCGCCGCTTTCGTCTGCTGCCCGCGAACCGGCCGCCGCGCGTCGCGCTTCTCAGTTGCAACGGCGTCTATGAATTCAAAGACCGGGCTCGCCGCTACGAGATGTGGCGGCACCTGTATCAGCAAATTGCCGACGGCAACGTGGACCTCGTCGTGCATGCCGGCGATCAGGTCTATGCCGACGAGGTAGTGAATCGTTATACCAAGAAGGCGCGCACGACGAAGGAAGGCGAAGCGCTGCTCGCCACGCTCACCGAGGAGTACCGGCGCCTCTACGTCGAGCGCTTCTGGACGGTGCCGGATGTCGCCGCGGTGCTCACGTCTTGCCCGAACCTGATGACCTGGGACGACCACGATATCGACGAAGGCTGGGGCTCCAACCCGAGCGACGACCGGCCGTGGCGGCGGCTCTTCTTTCGCGCCGCCGAGCAGGCGTACAGCGAGTTCCAGGCGAGCATCGGCTGCCCGCGCATCGATGAAAGTTCTTTCGCCTGCGGTTTCGTCCACGGCCCGCTCGCCTTTCTGCTCCTCGATGGCCGCTCGCACCGCCTCTACAGCGAGCGCCGCGTGCTCGGCGCCGCGCAGTTCGCCGCGGCGCGCCGCTGGCTGCAGGCGCTGCCGGCGACGACGCGTCGCGTGTACCTCGTGCTCGGCATTCCGCCGGTCCATGCCAAGCTCGCCACCGCCGCCGCGATCCTGCGCTGGACGCCGTTCACCGAGCCTTATGCGTCTGACCTGCGCGACGGCTGGATGTCGAAAGGCAACCGCGGCGAGTGCGAGAAGCTGATGCAGCTCCTGGTCGAGTTCTGCGCCAGCCACCCGACGACGGATATCACCATCCTCTCGGGCGACATCCACGTCGGCAGCATCGGCAGGCTAGAGCATCCGCGCGGGCAGCCGCTCATGTGGCAGGTCACCTCCTCCGGCATCGGCTCGCCGGCGCCCGAGGGCTTGTCGGGCTGGCTGATGGAGAACGTCTCGCGACCCGCGGTCGAGCTCGGCGCGGGCGTGCGCGGCAAGCTGATACCGATCACCGAGCATGGCCACGACCTCATGCATCGGCGAAACTTCGCGCTCCTCGAAGTGGGCGACCGCGACGGCTGGCACGCCGAGGGCGCATTGCGCGTGCGACTCTTCGGCGAGGCGCTCGCGCAGCCGCGCGAATTCCTGCTGCCGAGCCGAGTTCGGGGTCAGGCACCGAATTCCCGCTAGAGTGGCGCCGGTGAGCGAAGCGAGCCTCGTGCGCTGCGCCTGGGCGACGACGCCGCTCGCCATCGCCTACCACGATACCGAATGGGGCGTGCCCGTTCACGAGGACCGCCTGCTCTTCGAGTTCCTGATACTCGAGGGCGCGCAGGCGGGCCTGAGCTGGGAAACCATCTTGCGAAAGCGCGACGCCTATCAGCGCGCTTTCGAAGGCTTCGAGCCGGCAAGAGTCGCGCGCTTCACGCCGGCCTCTGTGCGGCGCCTCATGAAGGACGAGGGCATCGTCCGCAACCGCCTGAAGATCGAGTCCGCCGTGACCAACGCCAAGGCCTTTCTCGCCGTGCAGCGCGAGTTCGGCAGCTTCGACGCCTACGTCTGGCGCTTCGTCGGCGGCAAACCGCTCGTCAACCGTCGCCGGCGAAGCGGCGATGTGCCGGCGAAGACCGCGCAATCGGACGCGCTCAGCAAGGATCTCTTGAAGCGCGGCTTCAAGTTCGTCGGCTCCACCATCTGCTATGCCTTCATGCAGGCCGTGGGCATGGTCGACGATCACCTCGACGCCTGCTTCCGCAAAACGCGAGCATGAGATGAGCAAAAGCCGGCTCGAAGCATTCAGCGACGGCGTCATCGCCGTGATCATCACCATCATGGTGCTCGAGATGAAGGTGCCGCACGGCACCGACCCAGCGGCGCTCGCGCCGCTCGTGCCGATTTTTCTCACCTATGTGCTGAGCTTCGTCCTGGTCGCGATCTACTGGAACAATCACCACCACATGTTCCATGCCGTGCACCACGTCACGGGAGCGACGCTGTGGGCGAACATGCACCTACTTTTCTGGCTCTCGCTCGTGCCGTTCACCACCGGCTGGATGGACGAGAACCACTTCGCGCCCGTGCCCGTCGCCGCCTATGGCGTGGTGCTGCTCGGCGCCGGCATCGCCTATTTCATCCTGACTCGCGTGCTGCTCGCGACGCATGGGCACGATTCGACGTTTGCCCGCGCGCTCGGAGCCGACGTCAAAGGCAAGGGGTCGCTCGTGCTGTACGCCGCGGCGATCGCGCTCGCTTTCTGGCAAGCGCGGCTTTCGCTTGCCATCTACGCCCTGGTCGCCCTCTGGTGGCTCGTGCCCGACCGCCGCTTCGAGCGGCTGCTCGCCGAGCGAAAGTAATTAGGGCGCTGACCCCGAATTGATCGCGATTGCAATTCACGGCGGCGCCGGCACCCTCGCGCGGCGCGAGATGAGCGGCGCCGACGCCGCACATTATCGGCGCGGCCTTGAGCGGGCGTTGGAGGCCGGGCATGCGGCGCTGAAGGATGGCGGCGCGGCGCTCGACGCGGTGTGCGCGGCCGTCGTCGCGCTCGAGGACGATGCGCTCTTCAACGCCGGTCGCGGCGCCTGCTACAACAGCGATGAGAAGCACGAGCTCGACGCCGCAGTGATGGATGGCGCGACGCGACGCGCCGGCGCGGTCGCTGCCGTGAGCCGCATTCGCAATCCGGTGCTCGCCGCGCGCGCGGTGATGGAGAAGACGAGCCACGTGCTGCTGGTCGGCGGCGGCGCGGAGCGCTTCGCGCGCGCCCACGGCGTGGCGCTCGCGCCGGCCGAGTACTTCGCCACGCAATCGCGCCTCGCGGCGCTGCGCCGGCGGGCCGTAGGGCATCACGGCACCGTCGGCGCGGTGGCGATCGATTCGCAGGGACGCCTGGCGGCGGCCACCTCGACCGGCGGCTACACCGGCAAGCTGCCCGGCCGCGTCGGCGATTCGCCGCTCATCGGCGCCGGCACGTATGCCGACGACCTGTGCGCCGTGTCGGGCACCGGTCTTGGCGAAGCGTTCATTCGCACCGTGCTCGCGTACGACGTCGCCGCGCGGCTGCGCTATCGCAAGGAAAACCTTGCACGGGCGACAGGCGCGGCGCTGGCGCGCATCGCCGAGCTGGGCGCGAGCGGCGGGGTGATCGCCGTGGATCGGCGCGGTAATATCGCCATGCCTTTCAATAGTGAAGGCATGTACCGGGGCGCCATCGACCGGCGCGGTCGCCGCCATGTGGCGATTTATTGAGCGACATGTATGAATCGCGCGCAGAGCCGCCGCTTCCCCTCGCACGCTTCGGGCTGCGCATGCTTGCACACGGCGGCGGCGTCGCCGCGCTCGTCGCCGCATCGCTCGCGATCGGCATGGCAGGATATGTCGCGTTCGAGCATCTCACTTGGCTCGACGCCTTTCTCAACGCAGCGATGCTCCTCGGCGGCATGGGACCGGTGCATAACCCGGCGACGAGCGGCGGCAAGCTCTTCGCGGGCCTTTATGCACTCTACTGCGGGCTGGTAGTCATCGTCGCCACGGGCACCTTGCTGGTGCCGGTCCTGCACCGCGCCATGCACCTATTTCACTGGAGAAGGGATCACGCGAAATGAGCGAGATGCATTCGAGTCCTGACCGTGTCGTCTGGTTCGACCTGCCGGTCGCCGATCTCGAGCGCGCAAGCCGCTTCTACGCCGCGGTACTTGAAATCAAGGTGAGCCGCGAGAAGGCCGGCAACTTCACCTTCGCCGTGCTCGAGCACGGCGAGAGTGGCAACGGCGGCTGCCTGATCCCGAATGCCAAAGACGTGAGCGCCGCTGGGATCCTCGTCTACATGAACGTCGACGGCCGCATTCGCAATGCGCTCGCCCAGGTTGAAAAGCATGGGGGCCGCGTGCTGAAGGCGATCGAAAGCATCGGTCCGCACGGCTTTCGTGCCATCGTGCTCGACAGCGAAGGCAACCGCATCGCGCTGCATTCGGCGACGGACAAGTGACGCGCGGCCTGCTGGTCGTCGCTGTCGCGCTGCTCGCAGGCTGCGTTACGCCCGACGTCGTGCCGCCCGATGTGGCGCGCGAGCTCGCGCCTTCGGGGACGCTGCGGGCCGCGATCAACTACGGCAACCCGGTGCTCGCGCAGCGCGATGCGGCGACGGGCGAGCTGCGCGGCGTCTCGGTCGATCTGGCGCGCGAGCTCGCCCGGCGCGTCGGCGTGCCGCTCGAGCTGCGGCCCTACGAGGCGGCCGGCAAGGTGACCGCGGATGCGACGAGCGGCGGCTGGGATATCGCGTTCGTCGCGCGCGATCCGGAACGCGCGAAGGACATCGAGTTCACCGCGCCCTACGTCATCATCGAGGGCGGCTATCTCGTGCCCGCGAGCTCGGCCCTCCAGACCATCGAGGATGTCGACCGCCCGGGCGTGCGCATCGCCGTCTCGCGTGGCAGCGCCTACGACCTTTTTCTCTCGCGCGGCGTCATCAAGCGCGCCACCCTGGTGCGCGGCCCGAGCCCGCAGGGCTCGATCGAGCAATTCGCGGGCGAGCGCCTCGAAGTTCTCGCCGGCGTGAAGGCGGTGCTCGTCGACTATGCGCGCACCCATCCGGGATACCGCGTCCTGCCGGGGCGTTTCATGGTCATCGAGCAGGCGATGGCGCTGCCGCGCGGCCGGCCGCTCGCCGCGCGCTACCTGCGCCAATTCGTGGACGAGATGAAGGCTTCCGGCTTCGTCGCCCAGTCACTCGAGCGAAGCGGACAGCGCGAAGCGCTCGTCGCGCCCTAAGTGGTGACAGTCACCCATTTGCCGTCCCCCAACCGGAGGGTGTGCTCGTCACCCGAGATGTGTTTGGGCAGTTCTGACGGCCGGTCGAGGAGCGCCTGCCAGCGGATTGTGGGGAGGATGGCTGCTCATCAAAATCCGGCGCATGAGTCCGAAGTGCGCCGCATTCCTCGCTACGGCGACGGCCTGCGCGTTTCTTTTCCTCGCGGCGTGCGGCGGCGGCGGTGGCGGCGGTGACGGGGGCGGTGGGAGCCCTCCGTCCCAGCCTGCGCCTCAACCCCAGCAATCAGAACCGGGCATCCCACCGAGCGAGGTGCTGGCGCAATACGTCGCCGTCGACCTGCATCCGAGCGCATATGCCTTTACGCTTGGTTGGGGAATCGGCGACGGCGAGCAGGCAGGCCAAAGCGACATCAGCCGTGCGAGCCCCAGTGTCATACATGCCCTCCTTTGGCGCGGCAGCGCCTCGAGCGTTGTCGATCTGCATCCCAACGGGTTCACCATCTCCGTCGCTCGCGCAACGAGCGGCGGTGTGCAGGTCGGGTCGGGCAATCCGGCGGGCCAAGCCACGCACGCGCTCAAATGGCTCGGTTCCGCCGGCAGCGTGGTGGATCTGCACCCCAGCGGATTCGTCGGCTCGCAAGCGCTCAGCATAGGCGGCGACCAAATCGTGGGCTTGGGTGTCGTGCAGTTTGACATCTCTGACATAAACCACGCGCTTTTGTGGACCAGCGGCGCCGTCGTGGACCTCCACCCGAGCGGATTCGCGACTTCGGCTGCTCGAGGCACGGACGGCAGGCAGCAGGTCGGCAGTGGAGCTAATCCGAACGGCCCGGGGTTCATAAGCCACGCGCTGCTATGGACAGGAAATGCCGCCAGCGTCGTGGACCTCCATCCTGCTAGCGGATACTCCAGTACGAATGCCCTCGCCTTGAGCGGCGGCCAACAGGTTGGCGAGGGCTTCATTGGCTCAAATCCGCACGCTCTGCTTTGGACGGGCAGCGCCGGAAGCGTCGTGGATCTCAACCCCAGCGGCTTCTTTCAATCATCTGCGCAAGGCGTTGCAGCGGGCCGGCAAGTCGGTTACGGCATAACCACCGCAGGGTCGAGGCATGCTCTGCTTTGGAACGGCACCGCCGACAGCGTGGTGGATTTGCACGTGTTCCTGCCGGCGGGTTTTGCCACGTCGCAAGCTTCCGGCATCGACGCGTCCGGGAACGTCATCGGCATCGCGGACGGGCACGCCATTCTGTGGGTGCGCCAGCGCTAAAGCGCGCGCACTAAGTCGACTTTGATCTTTGCCCCAGCGGCCGAGATCCTCGCGCACCTGCTTGAATTCGCCCGGCGAGTTGTTGACCGGCTCGATGCCGAGCACGCCTTTCCGGGTTCGTCCCCGCATCCCTCGTGAGAAGCGGTCAGAAGGAAGCCGCGGTCGCGCCTTAAATAAAATAGGGACAGTCCCTATTTTTTGATGGGAGGAACGCAATGCTGCACGAAGGGGGTTGTGTCTGTGGCGCGGTGCGCTACCGCACCGAGGGACTGCCGCTGCGCGTGACCGCCTGCCATTGCACGGCGTGCCAGAAACGCACGGGCAGCGCCTTCGGCGTCGGCGCCTATTACAAGGCCGAGCAGGTGCAGAAGCTCCGCGGCGAGCTTGCCACCTACGAGCACCGTTCCGACGAGAGTCACCGGTGGCTGCGCTTCGAGTTCTGCCCGAAATGCGGCACCCAGGTTTTCTGGACGCTCGAAGCGCTGCCCGGCGTGCGCGCTGTCGGCCTCGGCACGTTCGACGACCCGAAGTGGCTCAAGGTGACGCGCTTCGGCTGGTATCGGTCGGCGCATCCGTGGGTCAAGGCGCCCGACGGCGTCGAGGTGTTCGAGACGAGCTCGCTGCCGCCGCCTACTCGACCCTGATGTTCGCCACCTTGACCACCTTCTCCCAGCGCGCGAGGTCCTCGCGCACCTGCACGAAGAACTCGCGCGGCGAGTTGCCGACCGGCTCGATACCGAGCACGCCGTAGCGCTCTTTGACGAAGGGCGTGCGCAGCACGGTGGCGAGCTCCTTCTGCAAGCGCTCGACGATCGCCGGCGGCGTCTTCGCCGGCGCAAAAATCCCGACCCAGGACGTGACATCGAAAGGCGAAACGCCGCTTTCCTCGAACGTCGGGACGTCGGGCAGCGCGGGCGAGCGCTTCGCGCTCGGCACACCGAGCGCAACCAGGCGCCCCATGCGCACATACTGCTGCGCCGTGGCGATCGCAGTGAACACCAACGGGATCTGGCCGCCGACGACATCGGTGATCGCCTGACCGCCGCCCTTGTAGGGCACGTGCTCGAGCTGCGCGCCGGTGCGCTGCTTGAGAAGCTCTCCCGCGAGATGCGGCGTGCCGCCGGTGCCCGAAGTGCCATAGGCAAGCGAGCGCGTGCGCGCGAGCGCGATGAGATCGGCGAGATTCTTAGCCGCCAGCGAGGGATGCGCGACCAGGATTAGCGTCGCATCGCCGAGCTTGGTAACCGGCGCGAAATCGTAGAGCGTGTCGAACGGCACCTTGGCGAAGACATGCGGATTGATCACCATCGTGCCGTCGAAGCCGAGTAGCAGCGTGTAGCCATCCGGGGCTGCCTCCGCCACCGCCTGCGTGCCGATGTTGCCGCTCGCGCCGGGCTTGTTCTCCACCACGACCGGCTGGCCAAGCCGCGCCGCGAGCGGCTCGGCCACGACGCGCGCGCTGTTGTCGGCGACGCCGCCGGGCGCGAACGGCACGATGATGCGCACGGGCTTCCTCGGCCAATCGTCGGCCGCCGCGCTGCCGATCATTAGAATCGCCGCGAGCATGCCCAAAAGCGCGTGAACCCATCCCGCGTCGAGCTTCGCTATGCGCCGCTGCCCTTGATCGGCGCGATCGCCGTGCACTACTGGTTCGTCGTCTACGACCGTGGCGGTGAGTGTCATCGCTGGGAAGTATGGCAGACGCAGAATGCCGGCGGCCGCAGCTACGGTCACGTGCACTGCGACCTCAAGTCGCCGAACGACGGCGTCGGCGGCGGCCCGTCGCGGCTCGCCGCGGTCTGGCAGGGCGACGAGGCGCAGCGGATCGCCGCGGTGCTCGCCGAGCCGCAACGCTATCCCCACTCGCGCCGCTATCGTTACTGGCCGGGGCCGAACAGCAACAGCTTCGTCGCCTGGGTGCTGGCGCGGGCGGGCATCGATTACGCTTTGCACTGGAAGGGCATCGGCCGCAGGTGGCGCAAATAGCGATACGCAGTGCAAAGCCCGGCGACGCGCACACGATCGCCGAGATCCACGTCGCCGCGTGGCGCATTGCCTACCGCGGCCTGCTTCCCGATGAAGTCATCCACTCGCTTAGCGTCGAGCAGCGCCGCGGGTTCTGGAAAGGCGTGCTTTCCAAGCCGAGCGGCTCGAAGGTCGACCTTGCCGAGGATGGTGAGGGTCCCATTGCCTTTTGCTCGTATGGCCCGACTCGCGACGACGATGCCGATGGCGCCGCAGAGATCTACGCCCTCTACGTGCACCCGGACAAGTGGCGCCGCCAGGCCGGCCGCGCTCTCTGCGAACAGGCGTTGCGTGAAGCGGCGCTGAGAGGTCACGGCGCGATGACGCTCTGGGTCGTCAAGGGCAATGAGTCGGCATGCCACTTCTACGAGCGCCTGGGTTTCGCACCGGATGGCGCCGAGCGCAAGAACGATCAGCTTCTGCCGACGCCATTCCACGAAGTCCGCTATCGAAAGGTGATCGCTTGAAACGACTCCTCGCCGCTCTCGCCGTCCTCGCTTCGCTAAGCGCGTTTGCGCAGGAGCCCTACCCCTCGAAACCGATCCGCTTCATTCTGCCCTTCCCACCCGGCGGCGGCACGGACCTTCTCGGCCGCCTGATCGCCGAGCGCCTTAGCGCGTCGCTCGGCCAGCCGGTCGTGACGGAGAATCGCGGCGGCGCCGGCGGCAACGTCGGCGCCGAGGCCGCGGCGCACTCGGCGCCCGACGGCTACACGATCGTGCTCGTCGCACCATCGCTCGCCATCAGCCCGACGCTCTACGCGAAGCTCAACTACGACCCGGTCAAGGACTTCGCGCCGATCGCGCTCATCGCGCAGGTGCCGAACGTGATGATCACCCATCCGTCGGTGCCGGCGACGACGCTCGCCGAGTTCATCGCCTATGCGCGCGCGAATCCCGGCAAGCTCAATTTCGGCTCGGGCGGCAGCGGCACGTCGAACCATCTCGCCGGCGAGCTCTTCAATCTGCGCACCGGGGCGAAGCTCGTGCACGTGCCCTATAAGGGCGTGAACCTGGCGATGCAAGGCGCGCTCGCGGGCGAAGTGCATCTCGTGTTCATCGGCGTGCCGGTGCCCGCACCGCATATCAAGGCCGGGAAGCTCCGCGGCCTCGCGGTCCTCGCGCCCGAGCGTTCGCCGCTCATTCCCGATGTGCCCACCGCCGCCGAGGCCGGCCTCGCGGATTTCGACGTGACGACCTGGTACGGCGTCCTCGCGCCCGCCGGCACGCCGCGGCCGATTATCCAGCGGCTCAATGCCGAGCTGAGAAAGATGATGCAGGCGTCCGACATCAAAGAACGCCTCGCGACGATGGGCACCGATCCGCTCACCAGCACGCCGGAGGAATTCGGCGCCTACATCAAGCGCGAAATCGCCAAATGGGGCGACGTCATCCGCAAGGCGGGACTGCGCGCCGAATAAATGGTGACTGTCACCAATTACTGTTCCATCGCGCTCGGTGCGAAGATCTCTTCCAGCTTCACGCGCCGCGACGTCAGGCCCTGCTCCTGCGAATACCGAGCAGCCGTCTCGAGGACCAGCCGATTGGCCTTCACGCCATGGCGCACGAGCGGCGTGCGCAGGCGCTCGGCATCGGCGAGTCCGGTGGCGATGTGGTACTGAACGTGGTCGATGCGTTCACGCTCGGCGATCTCGTTCGCGCGCTCGAACGCCTTCAGCACGTTGAGTACCACCCATGGATGCCGCTCGTACAGCGCACGCTTCATCACCATGCCATGGTTGATTGGCAGCAGGCCGGTCTTCTTGTAGTAGCGCACGCCCTCCGCCACCGGATCGGCAAATAGTGGCCGCACGGCCGGCTCCTTGGAGAGGTCGAGGCGGCTGCGGTCAACCAGGTTCGGGTTGGCGATGTAATGGACGATGGCGTCGATCTCGCCCGCGACGATCATGCCGCCGAGGTTCTTCTCCGCCGGCACCTGGCGGATGGTGACGCCCGCCGGTGGCTCGAAACCGACGGCGCCGCGATGGCTGTGGCTCGGCACGCGCTCCATCCACCATTCCATGTCGCGCGCGTGCACGCCGAATTCATGCTCGAGCGCCCCGCGCGTCCAGAGCGCCGCGGTCTGCTGGTACTCGGGCACGCCGACGCGCTTGCCCTTGAGCTCGGCCGGCCTTTCGATGCCCGCGTCGCGCCGCACGACGGTCTCGGTGTGGAACATCTTGCGCGTGGTGAACACGGGAATGCCGACCCAGCGCTCGTCGCCCGCGGCAACCGCCATCATCAGCGTCGACATCGACATCTCGGCGATGTCGAAGTCGCCGAACTTGAGCTGGCGCCAGAAGAGCTCCGAGGGAAACACTTCGCTCGGCAGAAGCTCGATGCCATCGGCCTGCACCCGGCCGTCGAAGATCGGCCAGCTGCGCGGGTTCGACGCCATGCCGATGCTGAGCTCGAGCTTCACGTTTCGATTATGACCTTAAGAGAATCGGACAAAGCGCTTGCACGCATCTGTCGCGCGGCTTTCAACGCTTGGGCGAGCGGCGAAGCGTCAAGCTCGGGTCAGACCTGTGTCAGGCTGCGGGAGTAGCGTGAGCGCACGCGGCACCGCCAAGAAATAGTGTCCGCGCAACCAGCCGTAAGAACGCATCAATTCGTCGACCCTGAGGAGGGATCATCATGAAGGCAAGACTGTCACTCGCGCTCGCAGGCGCGCTGTCGGCCGCTGTGCTCGGCGTTGCATTCGCCGACGACGATGTCCGCGCGGCGCCCGCCTACAAGTTGCTCACCACCATTCCCGTGCCGCCCATTGCCCCCAACACGCAAATGAGGAGTTTCGACATCAGCTGGATCGATGCTGAAACGCAGCTCTACTACCTCGCCGATCGCTCGAACAAAGCGGTCGACGTGGTCGATGCCCGCCGCAACGTATTCAAAAAGCAGATTCAAGCCGGCTTCACTGGATTCAACGGCAGCAACGACACTTCCGGGCCGAACGGTGTCGTCGTATCGGGCCACTGGCTGTTCGTCACCGACTACCCGAGCCGCGTGTTCAGCATCGATCTCAGGACCGATACAGTCGCCGACATGATCTCGACGGGCGGCGTGAACCGCACCGACGAGCTCGCCTACGATCCTGAGGACTCGCTCATCCTTGCGGTGAATAACGCCGACGACCCGCCTTTTGCGTCGCTCATCAAGGTCGACCGCAATACCGGGAAGCTGACGCTGCTCAAGCGGATCACCTTCGATGATGCGACGAACGGCGCTGAGCAGCCGGTCTGGCATCCGGGAACCGGACGCTTCTATATCTCGATCCCCCAAATCGGCGCGAATCCGCAGGACGGCGCGGTCAAGCGCATCAGCACTGCGGGTGTGGTGGAGGCGACGTATCCGGTGAGGCTCTGCCAGCCGGCGGGCCTCACCGTAGGCCCGAACGGCGACCTGCTGATCGGCTGCAGCGTCGTCTTCGACGAAGCGGGCAACGTATGGAATCGCGATGCCGCCGGCCTCGCGCCGAGCGCCAAGCCCGAATCGGTGATCATCGACGCGCGTAACGGCAGCATCGACCGCCGCGTGCAGGGGGTCGGTGGCAACGACGAGGTCTGGTACAACCCCGGCGACAACCGCTACTACCTCGCGGCGCGCAACCAACCCGGCGGCTCGAGCCCGGGCAACGCCAACTTCAGCCCGGTGCTCGGCATCGTCGACGCGGGGTTGATGCGGCTCGACCAGGTCGTGCCCACCGTTAACGTGCCGTCCTCCGGCGCGCTGCCCTCGGGCAGCGCGCACTCCGTGGCGGTGAACCCCCACAACAACCATGCGTTCGTGCCCTTGCCGGCGGATAACGTCGTATCGAACTGCCACACCGGCTGCATCGGCGTATATGGTTCGCCACGCCGGGACCGCGACGACGACTGAAGACCTATCGGCGATAAAGGCCGGCCGAGCGCCGGCTTTTTCTCGCGCGCTTCAGCTGTTGGCGGCCTCTAGGCTCGCAAGACCAGCAAAGCTACCGGGAATTCGGCGAGGAGCTCCGCCATGGGCCGCGCGCCGCCGTGATGGGAGGCGCCCGTGAGGACGTCCTCGTACTGGCCTTCCGGCAGCGTCAGGCGCGCCTCGCCCCAGAACGCACCGATCGGCGCGGCGGCGTCGCCGAGGCGGCGAGCGAAAAGGCGCGGCGTGATGGCCACCAGACGCTGCGCGCCGGCGCTTAGCGAGAACGCGAGCACCTCTTCCTCACGGCCGCCGTCGGCATAGAGCGGCTGGTATGCGCCGCCGTGGAACAGCGCGGCATGCGCCTTGCGCAGCGCGAGGCCCTGGTGGATGACGTGCAGCTTCGCGCGCCCGTCGCCGAGATTCGCGAGCAGCGTCGCGGGCTTCGGCCGGCGTTTTTGCAGTTCGTCCAGTAATGTTGATCTGACCCCATATTCCACCGGGCGGCGGTTGTCGGGGTCGACCAGGCTGAAGTCGAGGAGCTCGGTGCCCTGGTAGTAGTCGGGAATGCCGGGCGAGGCCACTTTGACGAGCGCCTGCGAGAGGGAAACGAGGAGGCCGAGGTGCGCGAAGTGCGGCATGACCTCGGCGAGCTCTTTGAGAAAAAGCGGATTGGCGAGCGACTCGGTGACGAAGCGCTCGAGCGCCGCCTCGTACTCGGCGTCGGGGTTGATCCAGCTCGTGCGCAGCTTCGCTTCGCGCACCGCCTTCAGCATGTAGGCCTTGAGGCGCTCGCGCAGCGAGTCGTGCTGTTTCTTGTCCGGCGGCTCGGCGGGCCAGATGCCGAGGAGCGCCTGGTAGAAGTGATACTCGTCGACGCGCGCGGGCGCGCTCTCGCCGTGCACCTCCGTGCGATGGCTGCGGTTCGCGAGGCTCCAGCGCCGCAGCCACAGTCGCCAGGCGCCGGCGAGCTCGGAGAGCACCGCGAGGCGCGCGCGCACGTCTTCGGAACGCTTGGTGTCGTGCGTCGAGCTGCCGAGAAGATCGTACGGCGTGCGCTTGGCGCGGTGCTCGGCGGCCGCATGGAAGGCCTTCAGCGACAGGCCGAAATGAGCGGGATGCCCGCCGACCTCGTTCAGTGCCAGCAGGCGGCTGTAGCGATAGAACGCCGTGTCCTCGTCGCCCTTCGCCACCACGGGCGCGGTGAACTGCTGAAAGCGCATGGCGAAGCGCCGCATCTCCTGGCGACGCAGTCCGCCCGGCGGCGCGGCGTCGAGCGTCAGCACGCTCTGCACGAAATCGAACACGCTCGGGTCGGCGATCCGGCTCGCGCGCTTCGCTGCCTTCACCGCCCATTCAATCCACTTGCGGTCGGTCGGCGAGACGCCGCGGCTGCTGACATAGGTGCGGTAGACCGGAAAGCGCGCCGCGATCTCGGCCAGCGCCTTGCCCAAGCCGCTCGCGGTGTGGTCGCGCGTGTAGCGGTTGCCGGACGCAATGCGCGCGAGCCAGTTCGAGAGCATGAAGAGCTCGGCGGCGAGCGTCGTGTTCATGATGAGGTTGCGGCTTGCCACCGAGATCTCGGCGAAGCTCGTGCGCTCGCCGGTGAAGCGCTGGTAGATGCGATCGAAGTGCGCCGCGGCGGAATGGTCGACGTAGACGCCGGTGAGCAGGTTGACGTACGGATAGCCGGTCGTGCCATGCACCGGCCAGTCCTCGGGCAGCGGCTCATAGGGAGCGAGAATCTTCTCGACCACGATCCACGGGCGCACGAACGTCTCGTTCAGCCGCTCGAGGTATTCGCGCGGATCGGCGAGGCCGTCGGGATGATCGATGCGCAGCCCATCGATGCCGCCGCCGCGCGCCAGGCGGCTAATCAATCCGTGCGTCGCCTCGAACACCGTGCGGTCCTCGACGCGCACGCCGGCGAGGTCCGTGATCTCGAAGAAGCGCCGGTAATTGATCTCATCCGACGCGACGCGCCAGTACGCGAGCCGATAGTGCTGCTGCTCCAGTATGCGATGCAGCGCGAGGGGGTCCTTGACCGCGCCCGCACTTAGCCCGCGCGTGCTCTTCGCGTTGAGCGGAAAGCGATGACCGTAGTAACGCACGCTCCAGCGGCCGCCCTTGTTCTCCAGCTTGAGCTCGCCCGCTTCCAGCGCTTCGCCGTAGTGTTTGCCGAGCACCGGCAGGAGCAGCTTGCCGCGACTCCAATCGATGTCGAAGAACCGCGCATAGGACGAAGCGCGGCCCTTCTCGAGCACGTCGAGCCACCAGGCGTTGTCGGCATGCAGCACGCCCATGTGGTTCGGCACGAGATCCGGCACGAGGCCCATGTCGTGCTCGCGGAGCGTGTCGATCAGCTTGCGCAGCTCGGCCTCCGTGCCGATCTCGGGATTGACGGCGTTGTGATCGATCACGTCATAGCCGTGCATGCTGCCGGGGCGCGCCTTCAGGAACGGCGATGCGTACAGGTGGCTGATGCCGAGGCGCGCGAGATACGGCACCAGCCTGATCGCGTCGGCGAAGCGAAAGCCCTTGTGGAACTGCAGCCGGTAGGTGGCATCGGGCACGCGCTGCGGCTGGCCGCGCGAGATCGCTCGCTCGGCCATCGCCTGCGCCGTGGCGCCGACGCGGGCGTCGGCGGACCAGTCCTCGAGCGCCAACGGCAGCTTGCGGCGCCAGTTCGGATGCTCGTCCACCGTCCCCGGCAGGTTCGCCTGCTCGAGGACCTCGAGCATGTCCTCCGGCTGCACCAGCGCGAGCTTGCACGGCGTGCGCGCGATGTAGATATGGGCCGATTGCGCCGAGCGATCGAGGCCCTCCCGCGCGAGCGCACGCTCGAGCCTCGCGAGCTCGGCGCGGCGCAGCTTGCGCTCCTTCGCCTTGTCGACAGTCAGGCCGACGCGGTCGCGCCAGTCAAGATCGTGCTCGACCCAGTAGCCCTTCCACGTGGGCAGGTCGTGCGTGCTGACGCAGACGAGCGCGTCGCGCGGATAGGCCTGCGGCGGGGCGAGATCGCCCTCCGGCGTCTTCTCGAAGAAGAGCGGCCGGTAGGAAAGGAGTCCCGTCTCGTGGAGCTTCGCGCGCAGCTCGGCCGAGACGGTGCCGAGGTCCTCGCCGATCACGAGCGCGCGGCACGCGCGGCTTTCTTCGGCGAGCACCGCGAGGAGCTCGTCGAGCGGATAGTGCACATAGCCGCCCCGATCGGGCTTCGCGCCGCGCGGGATCCACCACAGGCGCGAGAGCGCCATCACGTGATCCATGCGCAGCGCCCCGCCCGGCGGCATGTTGGCGCGCAGGAGCTCGCGGAAGGCGCGATAGCCGCTCGCCTGCAATGCTCGCGGCGAATAGGGCGGCAGGCCCCAGTCCTGGCCCTTCGGATTGAACTCGTCGGGCGGCGCGCCGCAGGTCGCCTCGAGCGCGTACGCCTCCTGGTCGGCCCACACTTCGGCGCCGCCGCGATCGGCGCCGAGCGCGAGATCGACGTAGAGCCCGATCGGCATGCCGAGCTCGTGGGCGCGCCGCTGCACGGCATCGAGCTGCGCGCGCGCCGCGCGCTGCAGCCAGTCGTAAAAGGCGACCCGGCCGGCATTGGCGCGCGCGAAGTGCTTCACCGCGCGCGATCGCGGATCGCGGTATTCGATCGGCCAGCTTTGCCAACCGCCGCCGTATTTCTCGCGCAGCGCCTCGAAAATGGCGAACGTGCTCGCGGTCCCGGTGGCGGGCTTGGTATCGCGAAAGACGAGACGCAGCGCATGCAGCTTGAGGAGCGAGACGCCGGCGTAATCGACGAGCGGCGTGCGGCGCAGCTGGGCGAGCTTGCGCTGGAACGCCTTGGTGCGTACGAGCCGCTGGGCGCCGGAGCTGCGCCCATACTCGGGCAGCGCCTCGACGTCGAGGTAGAGGAAGTTGAGCGCGAGTCGGCTCGACGGGCTGTACGGGCTGCCCTGCGTCGCGTGCAGCGGATTCACTCCGATCACCGCGGCGCCGCGGGCGGCACCGAGCTCGACCAGCGCCCTCAGATCGCCGAAATCGCCGATCCCCCAGTTTCGCTTCGAGCGCAGCCCGTAGAGCTGCACCATGAAGCCCCACACGCGAGCGCCCTGCGCCAGGAGCGCCGGCTCGTAGCAGCGCCCGCCCTCCAGCTTGACCTTCGCGGGCTTGCGCGCCGGGCCGAGCGCTCTTGCGAGCGCCGCGCGCGTCTCGGCGTCGATTCGCTTCTCGTGCCCCCAGACGTCGAGGTAGCTCTCGGCGATTTCCGAATTCGGGGACAGGTCCGTAATCTTCATGAAAAGTCGTTCACGTCGCCAGCAGCACGGCGGCCGGCGATGCCTGCATCGAAATTACGGGCCTGACCCCGAATTCAGCCACCAGTTGACGCTCCAGGCGGCGCCGGCGGGGCCGTTAGTCCATAGCGGCTTGCCGCTCGGCTGCTGGTTGACGGTGGCGGGCTCATCGGCGCAATTGGCGATCAGCACGAGCTTGCTGTCCCAGGTGACCTCGAAGGCGCGGCGGCCGAGCATGCGGTAGCGCCCCGGCCCGCAGTCGAGCGGCACGATGTGCTGCTGGCGCAGGCTGAGGAGGTTTTTGTAATGCGTCATCCAGACGTGGTCGGCCTTGGACCAGTCGAGCACCGACGTCTGGAAGGTGCCGAGCGCGAGCGGATCGGGGATCTTCTCGCGCACCGCCGGATCGCGGAATGCGGCGAAGCGCGCGAATTCCTCGCGGCGGCCATTGCGCACGGCGTCACCGAGCTCGCCGTCGAAATCGCAAAAGAAGAGGAATGGCTGCCGGCAACCGAACTCCTCGCCCATGAAGATGAGCGGCGGCGACGGCGCGAGCAGCTGGATGGCGCTCAGTGCCTCGAGCTTGGCCGCATCGGCGAGCGTCGTGAGCCGCTCGCCGAAGGCGCGATTGCCGATCTGGTCGTGGTTCTGCAGGAAGTCGACGAAGCACGACGCAGGCAGGTGGCTCGAGCGCTCGCCGCGTGGCTCCTTGCTGAACGGCGATACTTCCCCCTGATACGCGAAGCCCTCGGCCAGACAGCGGGCGAGATGGCGCGCGGGATTGTCGGCGTATGACACGTAGTAGCCATCCGCTTCGCCGGTCGCGAGCACGTGGTAGGCGTGGTGCGAGTCGTCGTTCCACTGTGCGTCGTACTTGCCGGGGCCGACGAAGCGCGCCTGATTGGCGTCGTTCTCGAGCACGAGATGCTTGCCCGATTGGAACGATGAGGCAACCGCCGCGCGGATTTCGTCGAGAATGTGCCGCGGCGAGTCGTCGTGGATCGCATGCACGGCGTCGAAGCGCAGGCCGTCGAAATGGTACTCCTCGAGCCAGTAGAGCACGTTGTGCACGAAATACTGGCGTACGACCGGATGCGCGAAATTGATCGCCGATCCCCACGGCGTCTTGTGCCGCTCGGTGAAGAATTCCGGCGAATAGAGCGAGAGGTAGTTTCCCTTCGGGCCGAAGTGGTTGTAGACGACGTCAAGGAACACCATGAGCCCCGCGCCGTGCGCGGCCTCGACGAGCGCTTCGAGATCCTCGGGGCGTCCATAGGCGCTGTCGGGCGCATACGGCAGCACGCCGTCGTAGCCCCAATTGCGACACCCCGCGAAGTCGGAGAGCGGCATGAGCTCGATCGCGGTGATGCCGTGCTCGATGAGGTGCGGCAGCTTCTCAATCGCCGCGCGATAGGTGCCTTCGGGGGTGAAGGTGCCGACATGCAGCTCGTAGATCACCGCCTCGCGCCAAGGTCGGCTTTTCCAGCCGGCGTCCTTCCACGGATATTTGCGCGGGTCGATCACCTCGCTCGGACCGTCGACGTCCTGCGGCTGGAAGCGGGACGCGGGATCGGGCACGAGCTGGCGCCCGTCGATGCGGTATTGGTAAAGCGTGCCCGCGCGCGCGTCGCGATCGACGAGCTCGTACCAGCCCTCCGGCTGGCTTTGCATGCCCCGGGCGCGGTTGCCGATGACCAGCTCAACCGTATTGGCGGCGGGCGCCCAGAGGCGGAAGCGCACGCCGCCGCCCGCCAGGACGGCGGCGCCGAAGGGCATGGCGTGCCCGGCTGGCTCAGCGTTCGGGGAAATGTTGATCTGACCCCATTTTCGGGTGCTTCTTCGCGCGCGGCCACCAGCGCTCGAGGAACTCTCCGGCCCACTCGCGGCCGCCGAGCCCGAAGGCGAGTGCGAGCGCGAAGACCACGCCCGCGAGCACGATGAGGAACGTCTGGCGCACGATGTCGCCGCCGATATTCATCTGGTCGAGCGCGATCAGGACGACGAAGGCGAGGATCGCGTAGCGCGCGAGGTTGCCCATCAGCTCCGCGTCCTGGAGATGGACGTTGCGGAAGTACGCGGTGACCGCGCCGCCGACGAAGCGCGCGAAGTAGGCGCCGAAAGCGAGGATCAGGAGCGCGACCAGCACCTTGGGCACGAAGAGCAGCACGCGCTGCAGTAGATCGGTGATGTACGTGAGACCGAGCAGGTTGAAGCCGATGAGGAGCGCGGTGAGGATGACGATCCAGTAGACGAGGAGCGCCAGGATGTCGGTCGCATCCATGTGGATGCCGCCGTCGCGCAGGAAGCCGTCGATGCCGGCGCGGTCGGTGACCACGTGGAAGTTGACCTTGCGCAGCCCCTTATCGATGGCGAAGCGCACCATCTTCGCGACGAGCCAGCCGGCGATCAGCACCACCAGCGCGAGGGCGAGGCGCGGCAGGAAGTCCGCCACCTGCGCGAGGAACACGCGCAGCGGCTCGAGCATGACTTCGAGCTGGTTCATGCGCCTTCCAGCAGGGCGAGCAACCCCTGCACCGGGATGTGCATCCAGTCAGGACGGTTCGCCGCCTCGTAGCGCAGCTCGTAGAGCACCTTTTCCATCTCCGCGAGCTGCAGCACGCCGCGCATGTCCTCGAAGGCGTCGTAGACGCCGCTTCCTTCCATCGCCGCGGCATAGGCCTGCACGAAGGCCTTCCGCGTCGAGCGCTCCCACGCCTCGAGCGCGGGTACCAGGCGCTCGAGGTTCGGCTCGGTGCGCTCGCGAAGCTGAGTCGAGCCGCGCGCGTAGCTGAAGGAACGCAGCATGCCCGCGACATCGCGCAGCGGCGTGTGCTTGCGACGGCTCTCGGCGAGCGGCCGCGACGGCTCGCCCTCGAAGTCGATGATCAGGAAATCGTTGTTCGACACGAGCACCTGGCCGAGGTGGTAGTCGCCGTGGTGGCGCGTCTTCATCGCCTTTTTCTTCGGCACCGCACAGCGATCGATAAAGGCGAGGATGCGCGCGCGCTGCGCCGCCACGGTTTTCGCTTTTTCGCTCTTCTCGACGATGCGTAGCGTCTCCTCCGCTTCCTGACGCACGCGGCCGCGCCAGACGTCGATGTCCTGCGGCGTGAGCGGCTCCGGCTCGAACGCCGGATCGCCGCTATGCATGGCAAACGCGCGGTGCAGCTCCGCGGTGCGGGTCGCGAGCGTCTGGATCAGGGTGAGGTAGGCGCCGTGCGTCTCGTCCTCGCGCAGGCTCTCCACCACGCGCTCGAGGTACGCGAGCGTATAGCTCCACGCGTCGCCCTGGTTCGGGATGTACGCCTGCAAGAGCGCCACGGCCGCCGACTCGCCCCCGCTCGTGGGCAGATACTCGACCGCTCCGGCGAGCGGCACGCAGTTCTTGAAGTGCGCCACCTCGGTGAGGAAGCGCCCCACTTCCAGCTCCGGGTGCATGCCCGGGCGGATACGCCGGAAGCATTTGAGAAACAGGCGCTCGCCGAGCGTCACCGAGGTGTTGGTGCTCTGCGTATGCAGCGCGCCCATGGTCAGCGTGGCGACTTCGTCGCCCGCGAGCTGACTAAATTTGGAGGTCGGCGTGAAGCGCAGCGTGCCGTGGGCCGTCTGCAGGTTCTTCTTCTCGCCGATGGCGCGCACCACATGGCGGCAGAAGGCTTCATCGGCGAGCGCGTCGGCCATCACCCCGACGTTCGCCTGCTGGCGCACCTTGGCGACCGCCAGCGCCGAGAGCGCGCGCACGTGGTCTTCGTCCTCTTCCCAGCCGAGCGCGAGTGGCAGGAAATAGGTACCGTCGCGCACCGAGAGGAAGCAAAGCAGCCACGACAGTCCGCCGACGTCCCAGACAACTTGGTCCTTCACCTCGGCGTGCCGCACCGGCTCGCCTTTTTGCCCGTACCAGCGCTGTGTTTCGATGAATTTCGGCAGCACCTCGACTTCCAGGCGCTCGCGCAGCTGCTCGGCCATGCCGATGCGCCAGGGCACGACCTTGTCGCGGAAGAACGAGAGCCATCCGTCGAAGAGCACGAGGACCGGCGCTTCCTCGTGCACCAGCATCTCCTTGTGCCAGTCGGGCGCCGAGACGTCCTGCGCCAGGCGAAACCAGTAGAAGCCGTGCGCCGGCAGCGTCAGCAGATACGGCAGGTCCCCGATCGGCGGAAAGGCAGTGCGGCCGAGAAGCTCCACCGGCACTCGCCCGCGGAAGCGCTTGAGATCGAGCTCGACCGGCTGCGCCGCGCGGGAGAGGTTGGCGACGCACAGAATCGCTTCGGCGTGCGGCCCGTCGCCGAGCTCGCGCAGATAGGCGAGCACCTTGCGGTTTCCCGGCCTGAGGAACGAGAGGCTGCCGCGGCCGAATGCATGGCTCGTCTTCCTCACCGAGAGCATGCGCTTCATCCAGTTGAGGAGCGATCCCGGATCGCGGTTCTGCGCCTCGACGTTCACCGCCTGGAAGCCGTAGATCGGATCCATGATCGGCGGCAGATAGAGGCGCTGCGGATCCGCCCGCGAGAAGCCGGCATTCCTGTCCGGGCTCCACTGCATCGGCGTCCTCACCCCGTTGCGATCGCCGAGGTAGATGTTGTCGCCCATGCCGATCTCGTCACCGTAGTAGAGCACGGGCGATCCTGGCATCGACAGGAGGAGGCTATTCATCAGCTTGATGCGGTCGCGGTCGTTCTCCATCAGCGGCGCGAGGCGCCGGCGGATGCCGAGGTTGATGCGCGCCTGCCGGTCGGCCGCGTACATGCGCCAGAGATAGTCGCGCTCCTTGCTCGTGACCATCTCGAGGGTCAGCTCGTCGTGGTTGCGCAGGAAAATCGCCCACTGCGACAGCGCCGGGATATCCGGCGTCTGCTGCATGATCTCGACCACCGGGTGGCGGTCCTCCTGCGCGATCGCCATGTACATGCGCGGCATCAGCGGAAAGTGGAACGCCATGTGGCATTCGTCGCCGTCGCCGAAATAGGGGCGCACGTCCTCGGGCCACTGGTTCGCTTCCGCAAGCAGCATGCGGTTCTGGTAGCGCGCGTCCATGTGCGCGCGGATCTGCTTCAGCACGAGATGGGTTTCCGGCAGGTTCTCGTTGTTCGTGCCCTCGCGCTCGCAGAGATACGGAATGGCATCGAGCCGGAAACCGTCGACCCCCATGTCGGCCCACGACTGCATGATCTTCAGCACCGCGCGGATCACGCGCGGGTTGTCGAAGTTGAGGTCCGGCTGGTGCGAAAAGAAGCGGTGCCAGTAATACTCCTTCGCCACCGGGTCCAAGGTCCAGTTCGACTGCTCGGTATCGGTGAAGATGATGCGCGTGCCCTTGTACTTCTGGTCGGTTTCGCTCCAGACGTAGAAGTCCCGCTTCCTCGACCCCTTGGGCGCGCGGCGCGCGGCCTGGAACCAGGGATGCTGGTCGGAGGTATGGTTGATCACGAGCTCGGTGATCACCTTCAGGCCGCGCCGATGCGCCTCGTCGAGAAATGCCTTGAAGTCCTCGCGCGTGCCGTACTGCGGGTGGACGTTGCGGTAGTCGGAGATGTCGTAGCCGTCGTCCTTGAGCGGCGACGGATAGAACGGCAGCAGCCACACGGCGCTGACGCCGAGCTCCTGGATGTAATCCAGTTTCGACGTGAGCCCCTTGAAATCGCCGATGCCGTCGCCGTTCGAGTCGAGGAACGCCTTGACGTGCACCTGGTAGATGACCGCGTCCTTGTACCAGAGCGCGGTGTCGGGCAGCGCCGGCTGCGCCTGCGCGACGGCGACGAGCTGGTTATTTTCGCGTAACACGGAAGACGTGAGCCGGCAGGGTGTGGGGGTTGAGCTGCACGTAGTTGCGCCGCCCGCTCCAGGTGTAGTGGCCGGCGGCGACGAGGTCGCGCAGGTCGTAGCTTGCCGCAGGAGCGCGGTCGAAATCTACCCAGCCGGACTGCGTGTGTCGCGGATCGAGGTTCACCACCACCATGACCAGGTTGTCACCGGCCTCCTTCGAGTAGCAGAGAAGCTGGTCGTTGTCGGTGGGGTGAAAACGCAGGCTCCAGTCGCTTTGCAGCGCGGGATTCGCCTTCCGCACTTCATTCAGGCGCGTGATCAGCGGCCGCAGGCTGTCCGGCCGGGCGCGGTTCCAGCGTTTGATCTCGTACTTCTCGGAATTCAGGTATTCCTCGCTCCCTGGCTCGCGCGGCGTCGCCTCCATCAGCTCGAACGCCGGACCGTACATGCCGTAATTTGCGGCGAGTGTGGTCGCGAGCACCAGGCGGGTGATGAACGCCGGCCGGCCGCCCTGCTGCAGGTACTCGTGCAGGATGTCGGGCGTATTCGGCCAGACGTTCGGCCTGAAGTATTCGCGCGACGAGTGTTGTGACAGCTCGGTGAAGTACTCGGTCAATTCGTAGCGCGTGTTGCGCCATGTGAAGTAGGTGTAGGACTGCGTGAAGCCGAGCTTCGCGAGTTTGTGCATCACCCGGGGCCGGGTGAAGGCCTCCGAGAGGAAAATCACCTCGGGGTGCTTCGCCTTCAGCTCGCCGATGCACCACTCCCAGAAGGCAAAGGCCTTGGTGTGCGGGTTGTCGACGCGAAAGATGGTCACGCCGTGGCCGATCCAGAACTCGAAGACGCTCTTCAGCTCCTGCCACAGGCCGCGCCAGTCCTTCGATTCGAAGTCGAACGGATAGATGTCCTGGTACTTCTTCGGCGGATTCTCGGCGTACTGGACGGTTCCATCCGGTCGCTGCTTGAACCACGACGGATGCTCGCGCACGTACGGATGGTCGGGCGAGCACTGGAAGGCGATGTCGAGCGCGATCGAAATGTTTCTCTTCCCGGCTTCTTGAACCAACAAATCAAAATCGGCGAAGGTGCCGAGCTGCGGGTGCAGCGCCTTGTGCCCGCCCTCTTTCGCCCCGATCGCCCAAGGGCTGCCGACGTCGTCTGGCTTGGCCTTGAGCGCGTTGTTCTTGCCCTTTCGCTCCGTCATGCCGACCGGATGCACCGGCGGCAGGTAGAGAACATCGAAGCCCATCGCCTCCACTTCCGGCAGGAAGGCGATCAGGTCGCCGAGGCTCGCGTGCTTGCCATCGCCGCGCACCGAGCGCGGAAAGAGCTCGTACCAGGAGCTGAAGCGGGCGCGCACCGGATCCACCAGGACCTGCAGCGTCCTTTCGTACTGGAGAACGCGCGACGGATCAGGCGGTGGGGGCTTGAGCGCCATCGCCGTGGCATAGCGCTCCGCCGCGGGGCGCGCGGCGTCCTTCAGCACCGGGTTGCACGAGAGCGCGCCGCCGATGAGGAAATCGACCGAGAGGTCCTGCCCCGCTTCCTCGCGCTTGCGCAGATCGCGCTGCCAGGTGACGAACGGATCGGTCCAGCCGCGCACGGTGTATTCGTAGCGCCCGAGCTCCTCCACCTGAAAGGACGCGGTCCAGTGGTCGTTGCCGAGGAAGTCCATCGGCACGACCTCCCAGTCGGAGGCGCCCGCGCGACGCCAAAGGAGCTCGGCGACCACCGCGTCGTGGCCGTCGGTGAAGACGTCGGCTTCCACCGTCACCTCGTCGCCCACGGCGCGCTTCACGGGATAGCGCCCGCAGTCGACCTCGGGACGGACCGACTCGATGACGACGCGCGGCGGTGAAGTCTCGCTATTCAGGCTTGAAGAAGAGCACTGACAACGGTGGGACGGTGATCGAGAGCGACTGGGCGAAGTCCTCGTAAGGCATCGGCGTCGCCTCGCAGCCGCCGTAGTTGCCGAGACCGCTGCCGCCGTAGATCGGCGCGTCCGAGTTCAGGAGCTCTCGCCAGTAGCCGCCGCGCGGCACGCCCAGGCGATAGTTGTAGCGCGGCACCGGCGTGAAGTTGCAGATGACGAGGATCGGCGGCGCGTTCTCGTTCCCCTGGCGCAGGAACGAGATGATGCTCTGTTCCCAGTCGCCGCGCTGCACCCAGCGGAAGCCGTCATTGGTGAAGTCCTTCTGGTGCAGCGCCGGCTGCTCGCGCATGACGCGGTTCAGATCGCCGACCCAGCGCTGCACGCCCTCGTGGCGCGGATCGGCACCGAGCACATGCCACTCGAGGCTCGACTCGTGCGCCCACTCGCGCCGCTGGCCGAACTCGCCGCCCATGAAGAGGAGCTTCTTGCCCGGGTGGGCCCACATGTAGCCAAAAAGAGCTCGGAGGTTGGCGAACTGCTGCCATGCGTCGCCCGGCATGCGGCCAATCAGCGAGCCCTTGCCGTGCACCACCTCGTCGTGCGAGAGCGGCAGCACGAAATTCTCGTGGAACGCGTACCACAGGCTGAACGTCAGCTCGTCGTGACGAAACTTGCGGAACACCGGATCATTCTTCATGTAGCGCAGCGTGTCGTGCATCCAGCCCATGTTCCACTTCATGCCGAAGCCGAGGCCGCCGAGATAGGTCGGGCGCGACACCTGCGGCCAGGCGGTCGACTCCTCGGCGATCGTCTGCGTGTCCGGATAGTCGCGATAGATGGTCTCGTTCAGGAACTGGAGAAAGGAAATGGCCTCCAGGTTCTCGCGGCCGCCGAAGCGGTTCGGGATCCATTCGCCTGTCTTTCGGCCGTAGTCGAGGTAGAGCATCGAGGCGACCGCATCGACGCGCAGGCCATCGACGTGGTAGCGGTCGAGCCAGAAGCGCGCGCTCGAGGCGAGGAACGAGCGGACCTCGTTGCGCCCGTAGTTGAAGATCGCGCTCGCCCAGTCGGGGTGATGCCCCTGGCGCGGGTCGGCGTGCTCGTACAAGTGCGAACCGTCGAAGAAGCCGAGGCCGTGCTGGTCCCACGGGAAGTGCGACGGCACCCAGTCGAGGATCACGCCGACGCCCGCCTGGTGCAGCGTGTCGACGAGGTGCATGAAGTCCTGCGGCGTGCCGTAGCGCGTTGAGGGCGCGAAATAGCCGGTGCACTGGTAGCCCCAGGAGCCGTAGAACGGGTGCTCCATGATCGGCAGCAGCTCGACGTGCGTGAACTTCATGCGCTGGCAGTACTCGGCGAGCTGCGGCGCCAGGTCGCGATAGCCGAGCACCTGCGTCGGATTGTCCGGCGAGCGGCGCCAGGAGCCGAGGTGCACCTCGTAGATCGACCAGGGCGCATCGAGCGCATTGCGGTGCTTCCGCTCGGCCATCCAGGCGCTGTCGCGCCACTCGTAGGCGAGGTCCCAGACCATCGAGCCCGTGCGCGGCGGCTCCTCGGCGCGAAACGCGTAGGGGTCGGCCTTGTCTACCCGGTAACCGGCATGGCGGGAGACGATATGAAATTTGTACACGCTCCCGGGCTTCGCTTCCGGCACGCGCCCGGTCCAGATGCCGCTGTCGCCGGTGGGGCGCAAGGGGTGGGTGCGCGGGTCCCAGCCGTTCCAGTCGCCGATCACGGAAACCGACTGCGCGTTGGGCGCCCAGACGGCGAAATGCGTGGCATCGCCCAGAAATTGCGCGCCGAGCTTTTCATACAGGCGGCTGTGCGTACCTTCGCGGAAGAGGTACTGGTCGTGGCCCGTCAGGGCGACGGCGCGTTCGGTCACAGTGGGCATGGGCGTCCCATGTAGCAGTTAGGGCCCGGGGATTCACCGCGGGCCGGGCTTGGTCCTATATAAACTTTTGACTATGCAAACGGATTACGTTCAGCGCTTCCTCTTCGAAAACCTGGACATCCGCGGCCGCCTGGTGTGCCTCACCGGCGCCTGGCAGTGCATGCTTCAGGGCCGGGGCTACCCCGAGGACATCGTCACCCTCCTCGGGCACACCACGGCGCTGAACGTCCTCCTCGGGGCCAACCAGAAGGGCGCCGGCCGGGTGACGCTGCAAGTGCAAGGGACAGGCCCGGTAAAGCTGCTGGTCGCCGACTGCACTGCGGAACTGCGCATCCGCGGCATGGCGCACTACGAGGCGGACGAGGTCGGCCTGGAGAGCGAGCGGGAGCTCCTCGGCGATGGGCGCCTGGCGGTGACGCTGGAGGACGTGAAAAGCGGCAAGTTCTATCAGAGCCTGGTGCCGCTGGAAGGCGAGACGCTGGAAGAGATCTTCGCCCATTACCTCTCGCAATCGGAACAGCTGACCGCTTACCTGCGGCTCTACGCCGATGGCGGCGCCGCGGCCGGGCTCCTGCTCGAGAAGCTGCCCGGCGCCGACAGCCGCGACCCGGACGGCTGGAATCGCGTCACGCACTTCGCCAACACCCTCACCCTGCAGGAGACGCGGGACGTCCAGCCCTATGACCTCCTGACGCGCATCTTCCCCGAGGAGCTGATGCGCGTCTTTCGCCTGTACGCGGTCGAATACCATTGCCCGTACGACGAGGACAAGGTGAAGGACATGCTGAAGAGCCTCGGCCGCGAGGAGATCGAGTCGATTCTCGCCGAGCAGGGTGAGGTGGTGATCCGAAACGAGATGTGCAACCACGAGTACCGCTTCGACGCCGCCGCCATCGCGCGGCTTTTTCACACCACTCACTGATTTACCGACCGGGAGGACAAATGAAAGCACTGATTGCGCTTGCCGCCGCGCTCGCCATCGTCGCCTGCTCGCCCTCGGAGCCGCCGAAGCCCGCGGCCAAGGCGCCCGAGGCGCCGCCCGCCGCCGCCGCACCCAAACCGGAGGCGAAGCCCGAGGCAAAGGCCGAAGCGCCGAAGTCCGATCCGAACAAGGAGCTCGCCGCGAAAGTGAAACAGGCGCTGGAAGCACCGGACTCGAAGCTCCCGAGCGGCGCGATCGACGTCACCGCCTCCGAGGGCAAGGTGAGCCTCTGGGGTGCCGTCGCGAGCGACGCCGACCGCCGCCGCGCCGCGCAGCTCGCCCAGAAGGTGGAAGGCGTGAGGAGCGTCGACAACCAGCTGAAAGTCGTGAAAGGCTCCTAAATCGGGGTCAGAGCCCTATTTAAAATCGGGGTCAGAGCCCAATTAGAAATAGGGCTCTGACCCTGATTCCATGAAGATCGCGACCTGGAACGTGAACGGCATCCGCGCCCGCGCGGCGCAGGTTTGCGAGTTCCTCGAGCGCGAGAGCCCGGATGTTCTCTGCCTGCAGGAGCTGAAGGCGGGCATCGAGCAGGTGCCCGAGCAGTGCAAGACCGACGCGTACCACATCTACTGGCACGGCTCGACGCTGCGCGCGTATTCCGGCGTGTCGCTGCACGTGCGGAAGGGCATGGTCGAGCCCGCGTTCAGCCACCCGGAATTCGACATGGAGTCGCGCATCGTCGCGGCGCGCTGCGGCAACCTGGTGCTCGCCTCGGTCTACGTGCCGAACGGCGGCAAGGATTACCCGGCGAAGCTCGGGTTCATGCGTCAGCTCGGCGCCTGGGCGAGGCGCGTGCACGCCGAAGGCTGCGAGCTCGTGATCTGCGGTGACATCAACATCGCGCGCACCGAGCGCGACGTGCATCCGATCGAGCGGAAGAATGTCATTGGCCAGCTGCCCGAGGAGCGGGCGCTATTCGAGGAGCTGATCGACGATCAGCTGGTCGATGTGCACCGGCAGCTCGAGCCGGAGAATGAGCGGCTTTTCACCTGGTGGGCGCCCTGGCGCAACATGCGCCAGAAGAACATCGGCTGGCGGTTGGATTACGTGCTCGCCTCGAAACCGATCGCCGCGCGCGTCGCGAGCTGCGTCGTTCAGCGCGAGTTCGGCACGAGCGACCACGGGCCGGTAGTCATGACCTACCCGTGACTCAGAAGCTTAGCGTAGCGGCGCCGTTCTTGATTTCCTCGTGCATCACGCCCGCACCGGTGATGATCACGCCCTCAACCAGGTCCGACTGTTCATAGCCACGGGCCTTCACGCATGGCGTGCAGGCCCAGACCGTTCCGCCGCGCTTCATGAAGTCCTGCACGAGCTCGCGCAGCGGCGAGAGCGGCGGGACGACCGTCATGTCGATAGAGCGTTTACGTACGAGATCGACCGCGGCGCTCGTAAGAAACATCGACACCTTGAGACCGGCGGTCAGGCCGCCGCATGCGATCGTGAATGCGACCGACGAAAGCTCGTGATCCGCGCCGCGCGTCACGAGCACAACGAGACTGCGTTGCGATTGCGCCATGATTTGCTCTCCTCGATTCGAACGCCCTGGGGCGTCCGGAAAAATTATAGGACTGCCCTCAACAGCGCCATCGCGAGCTCGTGCCCGCCTGGCTTACGCAGCCGCGACGCGCTCGCGGTAGCGCCACCACAACCACTGATCGAGCGATAGCGCGCCGGCGCCACGGCAAAGGAGCACAAGCATCATCGCCATCCACTGCAAGTGCGTCGGCCAGGCGTCGGGGTAGACGAAAGTTTGGATCACCGCGGTCATGCCAAGGAGCACAAGGACAGCCGCGCGCGTAAAGAGGCCAAATATGAGTAGCACCGGACACGCGAGCTCGATCGCGAGCGCCATGCCCGCCGCTACCGCGGGCGGCAGCAGCGGCACTCGGTATTCGTCGGTGAAGAGCTCGATCGTGCGCTGCCAGTTGATGAGCTTCACCTGCGCGGAGTTCCAGAAGATCCAGGCGACGCCAAAACGCAGCGGCAGGGCGAGCGCCCAGTAGGGCACCGATTCGAGCCAGGCGCGCAGACGCACGAGCTGGTTCATTGACCGACGCGCCACTCGGTGAGCCGGCCTTTCGCGAGCTGCTCCGCGAGAAGCGTCGCCGCTTGCTCGGGCGCCGCTGCGATGACGCGAGCCAACGGTTCGCCCCTAATCAGGCGGCTTACAAAGTCATAGGCGCGCGCACTGACGCGCTCGGTCTGCACGCCCTGCGGCCCGCGGTGCACGATCAGGCAGAGCGCGCCCGGCGCAAGGTCGATCTGCGCCATCGCCGCGTCATCGCTCGCGAGCACCGCATCGGCGATCTCGTCGCCGCGATGGGCGAGCGTAAGGCTGCTCACCGAGGGGTGCGCCGCGAAGCGCAGCTGCGCGTGGTCGGCCGCCGGCACCGCGAGCAGGACGCCGGGCTCGAGCACTGGCGCGTCCGGCGCGTTTGCGGCGACGCTGAGCGCCCACTCGAAGCGCGCCACGTCGGGCAGATAGGCGAGCCGGCTTGCCGGTGCGAAGGCGGCAAGGAACGCGGCGAACTCGCCCCCGTACTCGTTCAGATAGCCGCTGCGCGCCGGATGGCGCGCGACGAACGCGGCAGCGGCGGCATCGAAGAACTCGCGCCCCACGAGCCGCTCGACTGCCGGATAGCTCAGGCGCAGCGTTTCTGTGAGCGTCGCACGGCAGGTGTTGCGGTAGATGCGCAGGCGCTCGGGCGCGCTAAAGCCATCGTCGGCAACGTGCGCCCACACACCCCGTTCATTTTCGTGCTGAAGCGCGTTGGCAAAGGCGCGCTGCAATTCAAGCAGCGCAGGCATCGATGGACTCGCGGGCAAGCAGGCGCTCGGCATGCGCGGCTTCTTCGAGCAGGACGGCGAGCGGCGGCACGTCGGTATCCCACTCGATGAGCGTGGCCCGCGTGCCGATGATCGCCAGGGCGTCGGCGTAGAGCGACCACACTTCGGGCGCGACGCGCGAGCCATGGTCGTCGATGCGAATCGCGCGGCCATCGTCGAGCTTGCGCACGCGATGGCCGGCGAGATGAAACTCGACGACGGCCTCGGCCGGCAGCGTGCGCAGGTAGCGCCGGGCGTCGTAGCCGTGGTTGCAGGCGTTCACGTAGATGTTGTTCACGTCGCACAAGATTGCGCAGCCCGTGCGCGCCGCCACGGCGGCGATGAAAGCCGGTTCGGCAATCGTCGAATGCCGGTAGCGCAGATAGGTTGACGGGTTCTCGAGCAGCAGCCGGCGGCCAAGCGCCTGCTGCGCCTGCTCGACGTTGCGGCAAACGATTTCGAGCGCCTCCTCGGTATACGGCAACGGCAGCAGATCGGGAAAATGCAGCCCGCCGCTCGCCGTCCACGCGAGGTGCTCCGACACGAGTACCGGGTCAATGCGCGCAGCGAGCGCGGCGAGCCGCTGCACGTGGCGCGTGTCGAGCCCTCCGGCGCTGCCCACCGAGAGCGCCACCGCGTGCAGCGCCACCGGGTAATCTCGCCGGATCGCCTCAAGATAAGCGAGCGGTTTCCCGCCGCCCATGTAGTTCTCGGCGTGGACCTCGAACCACGCGACGGCCGGACGCTCTTCGAGCACCGCGCGATGGTGCGGGAACCGCAGGCCGATTCCCGCTGCCGGCGCGATCACGTCGACGTCTTACCGCCCGCGAGCTTCTGGCAATCGCCCTTCGGCACGAGCACGAACGACTCGGGGTCGCGGTCGCGCGTCGCCTGGCCGACGCAGGAATGCGCTCCCTCGGCGCAATCGTTCTTGCCGCGCGCGGCAACGCCGTAGCACTTCTCGAGGTTGTTCTTGACCATGCGCTCCATGGTCTGCTTCTGCTCCTTGGTCATGGGCTTGCCGGACTTGTCGGTCTGCGCCTGCGCCGACGCGGCGAGCGCAAGGCCTACGGCGGCGGCGAGCGTGGCGGTGGCGAGCGAACGGGCCATTGGAATCTCCTCTCAGTGGTGCCCCGTGCGGGGCGGTACACGGTTGACCGACTGTGGCGCCGAGACCTTACAGCGCGGCGCTGTAAGCTTTCGGCGCGAGCCGGTGTCTAATCGCAAGGAGCCGCCGATCAGCCGCGCCGCACAGAACTTCGAGCACACCGTCCGCGCCTATAGCGCGGATCTTTATCGCTATGCCTGGTGGCTGTGCCGTGACCGGCATCTCGCCGAGGACGTGGTGCAGGAAACGTTCGCGCGGGCGTGGAAGTCATGGGCGGAGCTGCGCGACGTGGCGCTCGCCAAGGCCTGGCTCATCACCATCCTGCGAAACGAGCTTGCGCGCGCGTTCTCGCGCCACAAACCTACGCTCGATCTCGACGCGGTGGCCGAAGCGGAGCTGCCGGAGCTGCCGTCCTTGGAGTCGCAGCTGGAGACGGCGCAGCTCGTAAGCCTCCTGCCCGAGACTTATCGCGAGCCACTGCTCCTGCAACTGCTCGGCGGTTTCAGTTGCGCCGAGATCGCGGCCATGCTCGACACTACCGAAGGGGCAATCATGACCCGCCTTACCCGCGCGCGGCAGGCACTGCGCCGCCAATACGAGCCGGCGCCACGGCGCCGCGTAGCCAAATGAAGTGCCTCGACTTTCATCGCGCGAAGCTCGCCGATCCGCACCGGCTGTCGGCCGAGGCGCAAACGCACTTGGCCGAATGCGGCGCCTGTGCCGCCTTTGCCGGCGGGGTCGATGAGGCCGAGCGCGGCATCGAGCGCGCGCTCGCTGCGCCGGTGCCGGAGGGTCTCGCCGACCGCGTGCTGCTGCGCGTGCACGGCAGCCGGCCGGCATGGCGTGCCTGGGCCCTCGCGGCGAGCATCGTGCTCGGCAGCGCCGTCGTGCTGGCGGCCCTCCTGTATCGTCCGTCGCCAGCGGAGCACTACGCGCGCCAAGCGATCGAGCACGTGGCGATGGAGCCCGAATCGTTCCGCCTGGTCAACGTCGGCGATGCACACGCGTTCGACGAATTGCTGCGCTCGGCGGGCGCGCGCCTCAAGGCGCCGCTTGGCGCCGTGCGCTACGTGAAGCGCTGCCCGGTCGAAGGCGGCACCGGCCTGCATGTCGTCTTCGAGACATCCGACGGTCTCGCGACGCTCCTTATCGTCCCGGCACAGCCGCTACGCAACGTGGAGCGGGCATCCGCCGAAGGTTGGAACGGGCTCGCTCGCCCCGCCGGCCGCGGGCACTATGCCGTGGTGACCTCTTCGGCCGCGGCTACGGCGCGCGTCGATCGCTTGATCCGCGATCGCATCGAATGGGATGCCTGATCTGAAATCGCTGCCGGAGAAAATCGGCAGTGTCGGCGCCGTCGTTGCGGCGGCTGCGTGCCCGGTGTGCTTCCCGAAGCTCGCGCTCATCGGCGCGCTCTTCGGCCTCGGCGCGCTTGGCGCCTACGAGTCGCAGCTTTTCATCGCCACGCAGGCGCTCGTCATCATCGCCGTGCTCGGCCACGCGGCCTCGTACGTCCGCGACCGCAACGGCTGGCTATTCGGCGGCGCACTGGCGAGTGCCGCCGCGGTATTCGCCGGACTCTACGGGGCCGGCTCGGAGGCGCTCATCTACGCAGGCTTTGCCGGCCTAATGGCGACGAGCGCGACCGAGTTCTGGAACCGCCGGCGGCGGCGCAGCGGTCCGGTGCTCGAATCGACCATCACCTGCCCGCAGTGCGCCGCGCGGCGCACCGAACGCATGCCGACCGACGCGTGCCTCTTTTTCTACGAGTGCACGACCTGCCACGCCCGGTTGCGGCCGAGGCCCGGCGATTGCTGCGTGTTCTGCTCCTACGGCACGGTAAAGTGCCCGCCGATGCAAGCTGCCTGAGTAGACCCCATGGAGCAGAAAGTGAAGTCCTCGCCACGCATCGCGCCGCTGCCGCCCGAGCACACGCCCGAGTTGAAGGACGCATTCGAGGCGATGAAGAAAAACCTCGGCTTCGTGCCGAACAGCATGCTCATCCTGCAGCGAAAGCCCAAGATCGCCCGGGCGCTTGCGCAACTGACGGCGTCGATCTGGGAGCCGGGCGGCGAGGTCGACCGCGGCTTCAAGCGGCTCGTCGCGCACGTCGCGAGCCGCACGGCCGGATGCCGCTATTGCATGGCGCACACCGCGGGCGGCGCGCTGCATTTCGGTGTCGAGGAGCAGAAGCTCGCGGCCGTCTGGGAATTCCGCACCAGCCCATTGTTTTCGCAGGCGGAGCGAGTGGCGCTCGACTTCACCATCGCAGCGGCATCCGTGCCGAACGGTGTCAGCGAGGACATGTTCGCCGGCATGCGCCAATATTGGAGCGAGACGCAGATCGTCGAGATCGTCGCCGTGATCGCCACCTTCGGCTTCCTCAATCGCTGGAACGACACGATGGGCACGCCGCTCGAGGATGAGCCGCTCGGCGTCGGCGAGCGGCTCCTCGCGCCCCACGGCTGGAGCGCAGGCAAGCACGCCAGCAAATAATTACGGCCCTGAGCCCGAACTAGGCGGCGCGCCGGCAGGCGAGGCCGAGGAACTCCTCGCGCGTCGCCAGGTTCTCGCGGAACACGCCGAGCACCGATGACGTGACCATCGTCGAGTTCTGCTTCTCGACGCCGCGCATCATCATGCAGAGGTGGCGCGCCTCGATCATGACGCCGACGCCCTTGGCGTGCGCTTCCTCCATCACCACCTGCGAGATCTGCTCGGTCAGCCGCTCCTGGAGCTGCAGGCGGCGGGCGAAGACGTCGACCAGGCGCGCGAGCTTCGAGACGCCGAACACCTTGCCGTCCGGGATATAGCCGATATGGCAGCGGCCATAGAACGGCAGCAGATGGTGCTCGCACAGGCTGTAGAGCTCGATGTCCTTGACGATCACCATGCCACCGGTGGTCTGCGTGAAGAGCGCCTGGTTGATCACCTCCTGGACATTGGAGCGGTAGCCATAGGTGAGGAAGGTGAGCGCCTTCGCCACCCGGCTAGGGGTTTTGAGCAGGCCTTCGCGGTTCACGTCCTCGCCGAGCTCGATGAGGAGCTGGCGCACGAGCCCTTCGATCTTCGCCTGGTTCGGTTCCATCCCCGGCCTGCTTGCAAGACACGGGCCGCGATACTCAGGGCGGCGGCCTTTTGATCAACGCTTGGTAGGCGTTCTCGCAGCGCGCAACCTCGTTAACCTCCATCGCCCAATCGACGAACACCATGTTCGCGGGCCCAGCCAGTTTCTTCAGCGGCGAGAGGTAGTGCAGCTTCACCATCAGCGGCTGCGCCTCGCTCAGGTTGTAGTCGTAGAAGAGCCGCGCCGCGTACGGATGCGGCGGCCGGCGCGAGACGCCGATGCCGTTCGCCCGCCCGACAGCCGGCTCGAGCGTGAGGGAGTCGATCGGCGCGCCGCGCTCCTTCGCTTCGTCGACGATGTGAGAGTAGGCGGAAATGGCGAACGGCAGCTCGCCGGAGATCACCATGTTGGCGAGCACGGAGTTTCCCTGGTGCACAGCGAGGCCGTTGCGCGCCGCGATGCTGTGGAAGAGCTCGCCTGCGCGCTTCTCGCCCAGGTGCTTGAGCAGCGTGCAATACCATTCGCCGCTCGCCGCTTCGGCGCCGAGTTTGCCTTTCCATTTCGGCTCGAGGAGATCCGACCAGCGGCGCGGCAGCTCTTCCTTCGCGACGCGATTGGTGTTGTACGCCTGCACGAACACATTGATGAACTGCGGCGCCCAGCCGCGATGAGCCGGCAGCGTGCCTTCGAGCATGCCCTCGTGCAGCGGCGAGCGGATTTCTTGCAGCAGGCCCTCGCGATACAGCGCCTCGATCTCAAGGCCCGACACGCTGACCGCGTCGAAGTCCCAGCGGCCCGCCTTCTTCTCCGCCGCGAGGCGCTGCAGCACCTTGATCGAGGACGCCCGCCATAGGTTGACGCGCACGCCGTAGCGCTTCTCGAAGTCGGCGACCAGCGCCTGGATGGTCGGCGCGGCGTTCGAGGTATAGACGTTGACCGAGCCTTCCTTGCGCGCCGCCTGCACGAGCTCCGCCGACGGCTGCGCCGCGCCGAGCAGCGGCGCCGCCGCGATGAGCAGCGAAGCCGCGAACCGCCGGATCAAGCCGGCTGCGCCGCCTTGGCGGCACACGACGGCAGCGCCGCCATGTCGAGGCCGTACAGCCGGCACGCGTTGCCGGCGAGGACTTTGCGCTGCGTCTCGAGCGGCAGGTGACCGAGATCGCGCCGGATCACCTTCAGCGAATTGGGCCAGGTGGAATTCCAGTGCGGGTAGTCGTTCGACCACATGACGTTGTCCTGGCCCCAGCGCTCGAGGTTGTGGCCGCATACTGCGTCGTTGAAGAAGCAGGAGAACACCTGCCGGCGCATGTACTCGCCCGGCGTCATCGACATCGGCACCGGCTTCTTCTCGCGGAAGCGCCGGTAGTAGTAATCCCATTGCTGGATGACGAACGGCACCCAGCCGGCTTCGTTCTCCACCGTGACCAGCTTCAGCCGCGGGAAGCGCTCGAGCACGCCGTAGAAGATGAAGTCGTAGATCGCATTGATGGCGTCGGCGAGCTTGAGATTCACGCTGCCGCGATAGTGCTCGCGATCGGGGCGCTCTTTGCTGTGGTAGCTGTGGCCGGTGAGGATGTGCATGCTGACCGGCGCCTCGAGCTCCTGCGCCGCCGCCCAGAACTTGTCGTAGTGCGACGAGTGGAATGGCAGCTCCGGATGGGGCGCCTGCCAGATGATCGCGCCGCGCAAGCCGGCCTTGCGGCACCGG
>Ga0081539_10000514_pt1 | contig 80510 bp, 55 predicted proteins | sample TabmetS4T2R2_FD_71023 | JGI IMG/M metagenome (GOLD analysis project Ga0081539, IMG submission 71023) | Tabebuia heterophylla rhizosphere microbial communities from the University of Puerto Rico - S4T2R2 | ecosystem: Host-associated > Plants > Roots > Rhizosphere ...
ACAGGTGGTGCAGTTGTTGAACCGCTACTTCTCGGCGATGACTGAGATCATCTTCACGCACGGGGGGACGCTCGATAAGTACATTGGCGATGGGCTGATGGCGCTGTTTGGTGCGCCCACTGCTACGCCGCAGGACGCGACCAACGCGGTGGCGGCGGCCGTGGCGATGCAGCGCCAGGTCAGCCTGCTCAACGCCGAGTTCCGGGCTGAGGGGCGCAAGGAAATAAGCGTCGGGGTGGGCTTACACACCGGGGTGGCGACGGTCGGCTACATTGGCTCGGAGCGGCGCACGGAGTACACCGCCATCGGCGACACGGTCAACCTGGCGGCGCGGCTAGAGCAGAACGCGCAGGGCGGGCAGATACTCATCAGCGAGGCGGCGGCGCAGGCCGCGGGGCGCACGCCTTACCCGCTGCTCCCGCGGCAGCCGCTGACGGTCAAGAACCGGACGCAGCCCGTGCCGGTCTATGAGGTCATCTGGTCGTCCGCCCCGCCCGCGCAACGCCCCGACACGAGCGACCTGACCGACGTGCCCTGACGCATGTGCTGCCGACCTGCGGGCGTCAGCGTGTCCGGCAGACGGGGGCGCAGACGAGGAAGGAGCCGATCTCGAAGTGCTCGTTGTCGTGGCTGGCGACGCCGACCGCGCCGATGCCGTAGGTTCTGTTCGGGTCTTCGAAGAAGCCGAGGGCGGACAACTTATTGGTCTCGCTGTCCAACACCTCCACCTGGAGGCGGTTGTCCTTCATCGTCAGCGCGACATGGAAGAAGTTGTTCGAGCGCAGCAGGTCGTCGATCTGGCGGATGGAGGGCTTCAGCCCGAACGGCTGCGGCGTGCCGTCCTTGACGATGAAGCCGCGTAGCCTGTACGGCTCGTCCGCGTTGGGGCCGGTCAGTTGGATCAGGTAGTAGTTGAGCGGATCGCGGGCGCGCACGGCGAACGAGGCGGCGACGCCGTTCAGCAGCTTCACGTCGGCCGAGAGCTGAAAGTCTTTGTAGTAGCGGAAGCTGTCGTCCTGCGGCAGCGCCACCCCGCGAGCGGACGCCTTGAGGATGCCGGATTTGAAGGCCCACCCGGCAGGCGGCAGTTTCCAGTCGGTCGCCGAGCCGCTCAGGAACTCACCCGTGGACTCGTGCTTCGTGAGGACGAGATCTCTACTCTCCGATTTGGAAACCTTGATCAGCGTCTTTAACGGCTCATAAGAAGGATCGCCCGGTTTTACCTCAAACTCGTAATCGCCGGGCGGCAGCCCCGACAGTTGGGCGCGCCCGTTGTCAAAGGGCATCCACCCGGACGGGCGACCGTCTTTCAAGTAGCGTATCATCCCGGAGCCGGCGTTCACGTTGAAGGCCAGATCGTATGTGATCGGGACGAGGTTCAACTCCACCTTATCCTGCTTGTTGGGCAGCACCACCTTGGTCTGCTCGTCCGGGCTGTACCCGTCCAACTCGCCCTTGATCCGGTAGCGCCCTCTTTTGAGTTCGTTCAGTATGATCGCGGTTTCGCCCCGAGAGACGGTGGACTGTGAGGTGTTTACGACCTTCCCGCGGTTATTCAGGTATTCCAGCGTGATGTGCGCGCCGGGTCGCGCCACGATCGTCAGCGAGCCCGTGGTCGGCGTAACGTAAACAGTTCTGGCCGGCTGTCTAATAATGGTCGGCGGTCTGGGGTCGCCCTGCGGCGGCCTGCCCGGGGACGTGGGATCGCCTTGGGCCTGGGTTAGGAGCGGCAGCAGGCAGATGAGTATGAGTGCGGACGCGATTCTCTGGGGGGTCGAACTTTTCATGGACAGAAACCTCTGACGTGAGCCGGAGGACGCCGGCACAAAATACTTAAGGCGCGAGGTGCGCCCCGTTTGGCCGGAGCTTAGCACACCTCGCGCCGAAAGTGGTAAAGCGTGCGCGCTAGAAGGAGAACTTCAGGGCGAACTGCACGCGCCGCCCCGGCGTCACCGTGTCGGTCGCCTGCCCGAAGCCGGGGGCTTCTAAGAAGCGGACAGGGATGCCGAAGTTGGCCCGGTTCGTCAGGTTGAAGACCTCCGTGCGGAACAGCACCTCCTTGCTCTCCGTCATGCGGAAGTGCTTGATGGCGGCCAGGTTGAAGAGCAACAGGTTGCTCGCCCGGAACGAGTTGCGCGGCACGCTGCCGTCCTGCCCGATGGGTGCCAAAAAAGTCGTGGCCAGTTGAGCCGGATCATCGGTCGGCCTGCGCAACGGCTGCCGCCGATCGCCCGTGCGTGTAAGTCCGCTCGTCGTCCTCAACCGATCCGTCAGGTTGCCATCGAGGTTCACGTCGAAGATTGAGTTGACCGTGTAGGGCTGCCCAGTCTGGAACTGCCCCGTGCTGGCCAGTTCAAGCCCGCCCAGAACGGCGCGGACGAACTGCCCGCGGGCGGCGAACCGCGGCAGTGCGTAGGTGACGTTGTAGGAGAAGCGGTGGCGCGCGTCGAAGTTCGAATCGGCGCGCTCACCCGCGGGCGCGAGGCTGTTCTGCGGCAGCGCAGGCGACCCGGCCAGATCGAACACGTCCGAGGCGTCATCCTCGGCGTGCGAGAAGGTATAGGCGGCCTGCATCTGGAGCGCGCGCCGGAGGCGGCTGCGCACCTGCACCTGCAACGAGTTGTAGCGGGAGTTCGCCGAGGTCTCGTAGATCGTGACCGACCCGGCGCTCGGCACGGGCCGCCCGCCCGTCGCGCCGCCCGTCGAAGTGATCCGCTGACCGGGGCCGAACGTCAGCCCAACGACGAAGGGTGTGAGGCCAGTCTGCGCGCCAGTCGCCGTGTTACGCTGCACGTCGAAGAAGACCGGCCCGATGAAGGTGTTCGGCCCCAGGTTGGGCGTGGTCACGCGCAGTAGATGTCGCCCCTGCGTGCCGACATAGGCGGCGGAGACAACGACGCTGCGACTGAGCTGCTGCTCGAAGGTGACCGAGTAATGCTGCGCCATCGGCAACTCCAAGTGCCGCGCCGGGAGCGTGAAGCCGAACCCGCCTGGGAACTGGCCGTTGACGCCGTTGATTAGCGTCGCCAGCGGGATCTGTTGGCTGGACTGGTTGAGCGTGCCTGCGACAACGTAGGGCTGGAAGTTGGTGCAGGCGACATCAATGCAGATGCCGTTGGCGAAGCCGCCGCGGTTGAACAGGTTGAGCGCCGGGTTGAAGAGGCTGAACGAGTTGAACCCCGTCAGGTTCCCCGACACCGTCGAAATCCCGCCGCCGAGGTTGAACGTAAGAAAGTTCTCGTAGACGTTGCGCGACTGGCTGACCACGGCCCCCAGAATCTGATCATAGAAGATGCCATAGCCAGCGCGGATGACCGTTGTCTTGTCGCCAAACAGCCGCGGCGAGTAGGCGATGCCGACGCGCGGCGCGAAGTTCTGCCGGTCGGGATCGAAGATGCCCGTCCGCCCCGCGATGAAGTTGCGCAGCCCCGGCACGATGCTCAGCGCCGGGCTGTTGAAGCTCCGCTCGATGATCCTGTTTACCTCGCGCGGCGGCGTGTTGTACTCGTAGCGCAGCCCGTAGGAGAGCGACAGGTTGCGCCGGAAGCGCCAGTCGTCCTGCCCGAAGAAGTTCAGCTGGTAATAGCGCAGGCCTATGTTCGAGCCGAGGCCGCCACGGGTCTGGCTCTGGAAGAAACCGCTGGCGGCCGAGGCGGCGGCGAGGAAGACCGGGGAGACGAAGTTGCTGAACCTGAAGTTGCGCCGCGCGCCCGTGCTGTCCACATCGAAGTTGACGAGCGGCGCGCCGTTGAACGTGATCAGCGGGCGCGAGTTGCGCGGCAGGTCGCTGTTCAGTTCCGTGCGCCGGATGTCCGTCCCAAAGGCGAAGCTGTGCGCGCCGAGCGCCAGCGTCAGGGTGTCCGCGACTTGGTAGGTGTTATTGACCCGCTTCTGCGGGAAGTTGAACACGTCCACGCCCACGGGCGAGAAGCCCGCGATGACGACCTGCCCGACGGGGCCTAGCCCGCCTGTGCTAATACTGCCGCTGCCGTTCAGCCCGGTCTCGATGTTCCGCCCCGGGTTCGTGCTGAGATCGACGAACGTGTCGCCGGGCAGCGTCAGGTTGCTGACGAGCGGCGCGTTCAGCAGGAACGGGGTGTTAGGGAACAGGCTGCTCGGGATCAGGAACTCTGTGTCCCTGATCTCTCCGAACGCGAGGCGCGTGCGCCCGTAGGAGAGGCGCAGCTGGTTGAAGACCGGCCGCGCGGAGCCGGGGCCCGTTATCGCGCTGTTGAGGAAGGTGGAGAAGTTCTGCGTCTGCACGCGCGGGCGCAGGGAAGAAAAGAGCGCGCCGCCCGTGACGGGGATGTCGCGGTGGTCGTCCGTGAAGTTGTAGCGCGCGGTGAACTGGTGTTCGCGGTCGAACGCCTTGAAGTTGCTGTCGATCTTGCCGGAGAGAATCCTGCCGTCACCGCTCGCTGGCAGCACCTGCGTGAAGGTGTTGCGCCCGTACAGTCCGTTCGGGTTGTTCGGGAAGGGAAAGAGGCTGAAGATAGCGTCGCCCTGGTTTGAAGTCGGGAAGGCGAAGTCGGTGCGCCCGGCGATGAAGGGGTTGGCGAACTGGATGCCGCTCGCGCCGCTATTATTTAGCCCGCGCTGCTCGACGGTCGGGACGGCGAAGTTGGCCTCCTTTGTCGCGTTCAGGATTTGCCGCTCGGCGGAGACGAAGTAGAAGAGCTTTGGGGTGCGGGGCGGCGGCCCCTCGCCGAAGTTGAGCGGCCCGCCGAGGACGAAGCCGAACTGGCCCAGGGTGAAAGAGTCTTCCCTACCCGCGTTGTTGGTCACGAACTTCTGCTGCCCGTTCACACGCACCTCGATCAGCCGGTTGGAGAGCGTGCCGCTTAGGTCGGATGTAACGCGCCCTTGAAGGAGCGTGCGCGTGTTGCCGCCCGTCGAGTCGAAGAAGTTACGGGCATTGAGTTGGCTCGAATTGAAGAAGCCAAACACAGTCCCGTGGTGTGCGTTGCCGCCGGACTTGGAGACGGCGTTGACCTGCGCCCCGATGTTGCGCCCGTACTGCGCGGGCGCGAGCAGCGTGATGACTTGGTACTCTCTGATCGATTCGATGGGCTGCGGGACGAGCGCGAGGAAGCCTTGGCGGCGCACACCGATGTCCTCGTCGTTGTTGTCTGAGCCGTCCACCGTGAAGTTGTTGGCCCGCGAGCGCAGCCCGTTCACCGCGAACTGCCCGGCGGAACCGACGCCCGCGCCGACGCCGGGGCCGGCCACGTCGCCTTGAGTCTGCGGCGGCGGGGCGACGCCGGGCAGGAACAGGGCCAGTTCGTCAAAAGTGCGGACGAGCGTGATCGCGCCGAGCGGCAGCGTCCTGACCTCTTCGTCCTGATAGCTGCCGCTGCGCCGCGCGTCGCGGGTGTTGATGTCGGCGCGGATGCCGCCTGGGTCGTCGCCGTCCCTGTCTCCGGGCGTGGGCACGGGCGTCGGCACGGGCGTCGGGACGACGTTCGGGGTGGGCGCGCCCGACGGGGTGGCCTCGGCCGCTGGCGTGGGCGTCGGCGCGATGGCAAGCATCTCAGGCTCCAGCATGATGGTCGGCAGGGCCTGGCGGGTCTCGGTAATGAAAATCTTCTGCGCGACCTTCTGGTTCTTCGCCCGCTGCACCTGCGGGTCGGGATCGGGGTAGAGTTTATAACCCTGTTGCGAACTGACGCGCACCAGGTAAGCGCCCGGCGGCAGTTGGTATCTGAGGTAGTGCCCGTTCTCGTTCGTCGTCGCGGAATAGGCAACGCCCGTCTCCTGGTTAATGAACTGGACGACGATTCCGGCCAGCGGCTCGTTCGCGTTATTGCGCACGTCGCCCTCGACCGCGCCGGTCGTCTGTGTCTGCGCGCCCGCGGGTGCGCCGGGCAGGAAGGAGGTGCTCAGCGTCAGCACTGCGGATAGGAGAATACGCGCCGCACAATTCAAACGGGACTGCATTGGGTTTACCTCCCTGTGTGTCTGGTGCATCGCGGGCTGGCGCGGCCAGGCGTCGGGCGATGCGGTTGTAGTCGATCTTGAGGTCTCGCGCCCCGGTGTTCGCAGGAGGGCGCGGCGAATTATGACTGTTAGAGGTTACGCTTAAAGAACAACCCGGCGGCCGTAGCCAGTTGGCGGCATTATCACTAGCTGTTCGCTCCGCGCCGGGACAGTATCACCTTGACCCTAGCCGTGCTGAGTTAAAGTGGTGCCACCAAAGCGGGATGAAATGTAAATGTGTCCTTATGCATTGTCAAGGCTTTTATGCCGCGCCCCGGCAAGGATCTCAAGGCAGTTGAGTTTACGCCACGACGGCCGCGCTTAAACAGGCAGAGCACGGCGCGCGATCAACTCCGATTATTATGCAGATACGGCGCGAAACATTTCATCGCGCAGCGCACGACTGATTGGCGTGGGAGGCGTAAGGTGTGAATTGTTGCCGCCGGAGTGCGGGCGGCGGAAGAATTTAATGATCAGGCCCTCGCCGGCACTAAGCGCCTGCCAGATTATTCGGCCGTGCGCACCAGCCGGAAGCCTATGGTCGGGTGTATGGTCGTAGCCGGGAGTAGCAGCCGCCAGGTCGCGGGGAACTCCCTGCCCCCGCGCTCGTTGATTGATGACGGCTGCATACTCTGGTAGGAGCCGCCCCGCACTACCATCTGCCCGCGCTGCTCGGCCGACAGCGCGGAGTTGTTGCCAGGGTAGTAGGCAGCCTTCGACGCCGTCCACTCCCACACGTTGCCGAGCAAGTCGGCGACGCCTGCGGGCGTCACCCCCTTCGGGTAGGAGCCGACTGCGGCGGGCGCGGAGGAGTCCAGGTTGGCGTAGCCGTCCGCCCAACTGCTGCCCCACGGGTACAGGTTGTTCTGCCCGCCGCGCGCCGCATACTCCCACTCCTCCTCGGTCGGCAGCCGGTAGGTGACGCTGTCGCGCTTCGACCGCCACGCGGCGAACAACTCCGCGTCCGCCAGGCTGACGTTGCGCACGGGCCACTGCTCCTGCCCGGCGGGCGGCTGCCCGTCCGCCCACGGCTTCCAGTACTCGGTCTCCTTATCCCCTGACAACTTGTTGCGCGGCGCGGCGTGCCGGGTGTCGCGCACGAACTGGGCGTACTCGGCGTTGGTCACCTCGGTCTTGTCCATGTAGAACGGCTTGACCGTGACCTGGTGCGCCGGGTACTCAAGACTGTCCTTCGGCACGTCGTCGCGCCCCATCCGGAACGTGCCGCCGGCGATGAGCACCATCCCCTTCGGGACGCGCGGGTCTTGCGCGCCGGTCGGGCCGGGGTTGGCACTCTTCTGGGTAGGCTGACCCGGATTGCTCGGGACGGGGGCAGGCGGCCTTGACAATAAGTAGAGGCCCGCGCCGACGCCGCCGAAGAGGATCAGGGCGGCCAAGCCGAGGACGAGCGGGAGCGGGACGCGGCGCGGGGGCACGCGGGAGGAGGCGGAGTCCTGAAAAGGTGTCTGCCCCTCCGTCCAGCCAGCGCCCGCGCCGCCCGCTTGGTGCAGCGACTCCTCGGCCAGACGCGTGACGGGTGGCGGGTAACTGATGACGCCGACGGGCGGCTCTTGCGGCGGAAGTTCCGCCTCGGACAGCGGCGTCGTTTCGAGGGCGGCGGAGCGTGCCGCCTTACGCTCCTCCTCGGCGCGGCGCTTGGCTTCTTCGGCCAAGCGGGCCGCTTCGGCCGCGGCCCGCGCGCGCGCTTCCTCTTTACGCCGCCGCGCTTCTTCCTGCTTGCGCCGCTCCTCTTCCGCGCGCTGCCGCGCTTCTTCTTCCTTCCGCCGCCGTTCTTCTTCCGCCTTGCGCCGCGCTTCTTCCTCTTCAGCCAAGCGGCGCGCTTCCGCCTCGGCCGCTGCCCGCTGCCGCGCTGCTTCCTCCTCGCGCCGCAGCCGCTCTTCTTCGGCCTTGCGCGCCGCCTCGGCCGCCAAGCGTTGACGCTCTTCCTCGGCGGCCTTTTCCGCGGCCTGGCGTTGACGCTCCTCCTCGGCCTTGCGCTCTTCTTCGGCCCGCCGCGCCGCCTCGGCCGCGCGCTGGCGTTCTTTCTCGGCCTTGCGCGCAGCTTTCTTAGCCTCGCGCTGACGCTGCTGCTCTTCTTGCTGCTGGCGTGCCTCTTCTGCGACCCGCTGCTGTTCGGCCTCCGCGGCCAGACGGGCAGCTTCCGCTTCCGCCGCGCGTTGGCGTTCCAGTTCGGCCTGCCGGGCGGCTTCTTCTTCGGCGAGCCGTCGCTCTTCGGCCAGGCGGGCCGCTTCGGCGGCAGCGCGTTGTCGCTCTTCCTCCTCTTCTCTGCGCCGACGCGCCTCTTCCTCTTTGCGCCGCTCCTCGGCGGCACGGGCAGCAGCAGCAGCAGCCTCGGCCAGCCGCCGCGCCTCTTCTTCTTCTGCGCGGCGCTTTGCTTCGGCGGCCGCGCGCTGGCGTGCGGCCTCTTCCTGACGCTGGCGTTCTTCCTCGGCCCGGCGCGCCGCTTCTTCCTGCCGTCGGCGTTCTTCTTCGGCCCTGCGGGCGGCCTCGGCCGCTTGGCGCTGCCGCTCTTCTTCCTCCGCGACCTTGCGCTGACGCTCTTCTTCCGCCTTGCGCGCCTCCTCGGCCTTGCGTTCTTCCTCAGCACGGCGGGCTGCCTCTTCGGCCAGCCGCTGCTCTTCCGCTAAGCGGGCCGCTTCCGCCGCGGCGCGCGCCTCCTCTTCCAGTCTACGCCGCTCTTCCTCCGCACGCTGCCGCTCTTCCTCTTCCTTGCGCCGCGCTTCCTCCTGCCTGCGTTGCTCTTCCGCGGCACGGGCCGCAGCCGCTTCGGCCGCCCGGCGCGCCTCTTCCTCTTCGGCGCGCCGACGTGCTTCGGCTTCAGCCGCGGCGCGCTGCCGCGCCTCCTCTTCTTCTCGCTGGCGGCGCGCCTCTTCCTCGCGCCGCCGCTCTTCTTCGGCCTTGCGAGCGGCCTCGGCCGCTTGGCGCTGCCGCTCTTCTTCCGCGGCCTTGCGCTGGCGCTCCTCCTCGGCCTTACGCGCCTCCTCCGCCTTGCGCGCGGCTTCGGCGGCGGCGCGAAGGCGGCGCGCCTCTTCGGCGCGGCGGGCGGCCTCTTCGGCTTCGCGGCGGCGCTGCTCCTCTTCGGCGCGGCGCTTTGCCTCGGCGGCGGCACGCAGCCGCGCCTCTTCCTCCTGTAGCCGGCGCTCCTCTTCGGCACGCCAGCGGGCAATCTCTTCCTCCTGCTGGCGGCGCACCTCGGCCTCGCGCAGTTGCGCTTCGAGCAGCGCGCGCGTGTCCGCGCCCTCGCCGAGGGCCTCGGCGCTGACAGTGCCGGCGAAGTGCTGATCGCTGATCGTGCCGGCGAGGTCTTCCACGGTCTGCCCCACCAGCGTGTCGGCCTGATAGTCCGGTACGACTTCTGCCGTCCGGCGCGCGGCCTCGTCCGCCGCTACCGCCGCCCGCAACTCGCGGATGAACTCCTCGACCGTCTGGGGTCGCTTGTCCTGATCCTTCTCCAGCGCGCGCAGGACGACTTCCTCGACGCCCGCGGGCACTTCCACGTTCATCTCGGCGAAGCGGGGCGGCGGATCCATCAGGTGCTTCTTCATGATCGCCGGCACGCTCTGCCCCTTGAAGGGCACGTCGCCCGCCAGCATCTGGTAGAGCATGATGCCGAGCGAGTAGATGTCGGCGCGCTGATCCGGCTCCTCGTCCGACCATTGCTCCGGGGCCATGTAGAAGGGCGACCCCATGACGCCGGTCGTCTTCGCCGCCACGAACGAGCCGAGCAGTTCGCCTGACCTGATCTTCGCCAGCCCGAAGTCGAGCACCTTGACGCCCTCCCCGATGGGCAGGTCGTGCTCGATCATGATGTTGAGCGGCTTCAGGTCGCGGTGCACGATGCCCCGCCGGTGCGCCGCCCCGACGCCGGCCGCAATGGCCGTCATGAACTCTAGCGCGCGGCGCGGCGCGAGGCGCACCTCCTCGGCTAACACGTCGTGCAGCGATCTACCCTGCACGAACTCCATGACGAGGAACGGCATGTTCGCGCCCACCACGCCGTAGTCGGTGACGCCGATGATGTTGTGGTGGCGGATGGCGGCCGCGGCCATCGCCTCTTGGCGGAAGCGCGTGGCGAGTTCCGGGTCGTTGCCGACCAGGTCGGGGAGGATGACTTTGATCGCGTGCGTCGTCTTCAGGAAGAGGTGGCGGGCCTTATAGACCACTCCCATGCCGCCCTGCCCCAGCCGCTTGTGCAGTTGATAGCGGCTGTCGAGCACCGGCTCGCCCGGCAGCGTCGCCATCAAGAGATCATCGTCGGTCGGACAACGTTCGGTCTGATCTGGGAAGCAGCGATTACAGGAGGGACATTCTTTCATCAGCGGCCCGGTCTTCCTTTGATCGCTTTGCGAGCACCCAAGCAGGCGGCGCGGACACTGTCTGAGTCGCACGCGCCACTTACGCCGCCTGGGTTGGCGCAACGCGGACTGCGGTTAAGGCAGTGCGCTATGGTTCGGTCGTGAGTACGTCAGCAGCCCCACAGTCCCAGCGTCGTCGCTACGGAAAATACTAACAACTTCATGCTACGATAAGCAAGGTTGTGAAGTTTACGTTTTCCAGCGCGCCCGTCCGTGCGGGGCATGTGGCTCCGCGCGCGCACGAGAGGAGCACATGACTGGCAGGACACGACTAAGCATCCGCCTTGATCGGCTCGACCCGTTCGCGGCCAAGGGCAATGACGTGCACACCGTCATTGACACGCCGCAGGGCAGCAGGAACAAGTACAAGTACGACGAGGAGCTGGGGCTGTTCGAGTTAGGCGGCGTGCTGCCGGCGGGCGCGGTCTTCCCGTTCGACTTCGGCTTCGTGCCCTCGACCGTGGGCGGCGACGGCGATCCGCTCGACGTGCTCGTGCTGATGGACGAGCCGGCGTTCGTCGGCTGTCTGGTGCTCACGCGCCTGATCGGCGTGATCGAGGCCGAGCAGACCGAGAAGGGCGAGACGACGCGCAATGACCGCCTCATCGGCGTCGCGACCAAGGCGCACAACTACAAGGGCGTGCGCTCGCTCGGCCAGTTGAACGACAACCTGGTCGCGGAGATCGAGCACTTCTTCGTCTCGTACAACGAGATGAAGGGCAAGGTGTTTGCGCCGCTCGGCCGGTACGGGCCGCAGCGTGCGCGTAGTTTGGTCGAAGCGGGCGTGCGGGAGTTTAAGAAGCAGCACGCGGGGCGGGGCAAGGCGAGGAAGAAACGTTAGTTAAATTTGCCGGCCGTCCGGCAATAGAAAGAAGCCGGCGACCGTCTGATCGCCGGCTTCGCATCTGATCTGTTCCGTCTGGTCTAGCCGCGCTGCTGTTGCGGCGGGTGTTGTGGCGGGCGCCGCTTCTTCTTGTTGCGCTTACGCGCCAGCGCCGATTTGAGCTTTGCCTTCTGCCCCTTCGACATGAAGAAGGCGTGCTTCTTCGCGTCCTTGATGATCTCTTCGGTCATCACCTTGCGCTTGAAGCGGCGCAGCGCGCTCTCGATTGATTCGCCCTGATTAACGTTAACTGTGGCCATCTTCTCTCCTGATCCTAAAAAGTGTTACGCGATTAGCCGACACGTGCTGTGCGGTGAATTTTGCCTTACCTGTTTAACCAAACCGCGCGCAAACGTCAAGCGGCGGGAGGCAGTCTAGGGGCCTCGCACCCCGGCGACTTCCGCAGTGCCGGGGCGCGTGCCGTCGCTTAAATTGTCGCCTTGTAAACGGGGAGACTTACCAGCGCGGTTCGCGGTTGCCGCCGCCACCACCGCCGTAGCCGCCGCGGCCACCGCCGCCGCCACCGCCGCGCCGATTGCCGCCACCGCCGTAGCCGCCACCGCCGCCGCCGAAGCCGCGATCCTCACGCGGGCGGGCTTCGTTGACGGTCAGGTTGCGCCCGTTGTACTCCTTGCCGTTGAACTGCTCGATGGCGCGCTGGCCGTCTTCCTGCGACGCCATCTCGACGAAGCCGAAGCCGCGCGAGCGCCCCGTCTCGCGGTCGGTCACGACCGAAGCGGACTGCACTTCGCCCACCTGGCCGAACAGCTCTTGCAAGTCCTCGCTGGAAGTCTTGAAGTTGAGGTTGCCGACGAAAAGTCTAATGGTCATAACGGACTTGAATCCTCGCCCCTGCCGGGCGTGTGAAGAGAAGCTCGAATGCTGTGGGCTTCGGCGGACGGTGGCAGCGAAGTCGCGGACTCGGACGCTCTAGGACGAGCAGCTTCTACCAGTTATCATTCAAACCTGCTCTCGAACTATCCTGACGCCGCCGCTCACTGCATAACACGCGGGGCGCATCACCGTTGATGCGCGAGAGAGGAAACCCGAACGGGCATTATTATGCCCTAACGCGGGCGCAAAAGGCAAAAACTAATTCGACATTTGCGGGCGCGGGCCGGCGCAATTTTCAGGGCGCTGGGCGGGCTGGTTTGCGCCCCAGGCCCCCGCCCATCTGGTGAAATGTTTTACCCTACACCGGCATAATCATATGAACAGGCGGCCGGAGTTTTTCCATTGTTGTCCAATGGGCGAGTACCGAAATTTGTATCTGTCTCCTGCCGTCCACACGTTATTTTATCGCTCGGCACGGATGCGGTTTCCCGCGTATGAAAACACCTTGACAGCATTGGGCTGTGCGGATAGTATGACGCCTGCTTTGGCCCGTTCATACTAGCCCACGCATTCTCCAAATGCGCGTTTGTCAAGGCACTCTTTCCCGTCTAGTCCACGCCGGCTGCACAGCCTCGGACTAGTTTTTATGCGTCGGAAATACCACGGTTAAAACTTCCTTCGGACTTTCAAAGTCCAGAGCTTTTCACCTGGCCATCCGTCACCACGCGCACCTCGTCAGGTGGTCGCCTTTCAGCCCATGCGCCCCAAGAACCTCAAGGAGATTACTATGTCCCCCAAGCTCACCCGCGTCGCGCTAATCTGTCTCGGCCTAACGTTGACGGCACTCTGCGCCTCCGTAGCGCAGCGGGCGGCCGCCCCCCCGGCGCAACAGGCCGCTGCCCCCAACGTGATGACGCCCGCCATCCCCTGGGTCTGGGGCGCGAACAGCGCAGGCCAGCTCGGCAATTGCCGGACGGGCGACGTGCAGACGCCGCGCGCCGTGCGGGCTAACTGTGCCTCAAACGGCTCGTTCCTCACGGATGTCGTTAACATCACGGGCGGCGGGCGGCACACCCTGGCGCTCCAATCCGACGGCACGGTGTCGGCCTGGGGTCTTGCCGGCAACGGCCAGTTGGGCGACGGCAGCACCCACGACGACAGCGGGAACCATTTCAATTCGCCCGTGAAGGTGCAAGACCCAGCGGGCGGTAATTTCAGCGCCGTGCGCGGCGTAGCCGCTGGCGACCGGCACAGCTTGGCGGTCAAAATAGACGGCACGGTTTGGGCCTGGGGTGGTAATAATTTCGCGCAAATCGGCAGCGGTGCACCCCAGAACCCCGCTTCCGCCACGGTCAGACCTACGCCGGTGCTGGTCGCGGCCGGGCAGCCGCTTACCGGCGCAACCGCCGTCGCGGCCGGACAGTTCCACAGCCTGGCCCTGAAAAACGGTCAGGTGTGGGCCTGGGGGTCAAACAGGTTCGGCGCGGTGGGCAACCAGAACATCAAACCTAATCAGTTAGAGGGTCAACCCTTCGCCGTGCCCGTTGATGTGCTCACGGACGTTAAGGACATCTCGGCGGGCCTCAATTTCAGCCTGGCGCTGAAGACGGACGGGACGGTCTGGGCCTGGGGGCGGAATCAGGCCGGGCAACTAGGCAACGGCGAAGTAGGCAGCGACAACACCCTGGATGCCACTTACATCACGCCGCGACAGGTACTCGTGCTCACCAACGTCTCGGCCATCGCGGCCGGCGAGGCGCACGGGCTGGCCTTACGGAATGGGACGGTCTGGTCGTGGGGCGGTAACAATGTCGGGCAGCTAGGCCTGGGTAATAACGACTTCGCTAACCGCTCGACGCCGTCGCAGGTGCCGGGCCTGAGCAACATCGTCGCCATCGCCGCAGGCCAATATCACAGCCTCGCGCTCAGGGCCGACGGCACTGTCTTCGCTTGGGGCACTAACAGCGCCTTTCAGTTAGGCGCACCGAGCAACGTCGCCCAAAGCGACACCCCGCTACAGGTGAGCGGCGTGGCCGGCGTGACGCTGATCGCGTCCGGTTTCAATCACAGCCTGGCTCTCAAGCCGGACAACATCACGGGCCAGGCCACGCTACTGGACGGCGCACCCTTCCCCGGTGTGATCAACCTAACGGGCGCGCAGACGGGCACGGCGACGCCCGACGCCCAAGGCTTCTACGCCTTCGGCAACGCCACCGGCTTAACGACCGCGCCGGCAACGCCGAGCGGCCCTTACACGGTCGCGCCAGTGCTGCCGCAGGGTTTCTCTTCCAACCCGCCCAGCGTGAACATAGCCAGCCTGAGTGGAAACCAACAAGCCAATTTCGTAATTACGACCACGCCGGGCCCCTGTATTAAAGGGTCGGTGAAAGATCTAAACCTGCACGCGTTGAGCGGCGTCACGGTTACGTTGTCACAATCAGGGCAGGTACAGACGACGCTTCAGACGGATATGAACGGCGTTTACGATTTCGGCTGTCAGCCGGGCGGCCCGTCCTACACCGTCACGCCGTCACTCGTAAATTATACCTTCGACCCGCCCAGTCGGACGCTCAGCACCTTAGGCTCGAACGAGACCGTTGACTTCGTCGGCTCGTTGTCGAGCTTCAACGACGGGCAAACTAACCAGAACATCGTCTGGAGTTGGGGTTCCAACGGCTTCCGCAAGCTGGGTTATTCCACCGGCCCGAACTCCGACAACCCGGTGCCATCTCAGGTAAGCAGCCTGGTCGGCTTCACGGCCGTGTCGGGCGGCGAGTCGCACAGTATCGCGCTCTCCGTCAACCGCACGGTCTTCGCCTGGGGCAATAACCAGAACGATCAGCTAGGCAACAACGAGCCGCTGTCGTCGAGCCTCACGCCGGTACAGGTCTTCGGGCTTAACGACATCACCGCCATCGCCGCGGGGTATAAGCACAACCTGGCGCTCAGGACGGGCGGGACGCTCGTGGCCTGGGGCTTTAACGCCCAGGGGGCCGTGGGCGACGGGACGGGCGTTGATCGCCGCGCGCCCGTGCCGGTGGGCGGCAACCTCAGCGGCATCGCGGCCATCGCCGCCGGGCAGCACAGCCTGGCGCTCAAGAGCGACGGCACTGTCTTCGCTTGGGGCAGTAACAACTATGGCGCGCTCGGCACCGGCGAGGAGCGGTCACAGCAAGGGCTGAGGACTCTCCCGGCGCAGGTGATCAACCTGACCGGCGTCAGGATGGACGCGGCGCACCACACCATCGCCGCCGGGCTTAACCATAGTCTCGCCATCAAGACGGACGGCACTTTGGTCGCGTGGGGGCGTAACAGGGAAGGTCAGTTGGGCAACAACACCATCGATCCTGTGGTTACCCCGCCGTTCGATGTTTACATCTCCCACCCGACGCCTGCGCCGGTGCAGGGCGGTTTGGCGAACGTCATAGAGGTCGCCGCTGGCGAGCAGCACAGCCTGGCGCTCAAGGCCGACGGCACGGTCTGGGCCTGGGGCGGTAACAGCGCAGGGCAATTGGGCGACGGCACTAACACGACGCGCCTGCTGCCGGTGCAGGTGCTCCAGACGCAGCAGGGGCAGGTCACGAGCCTGACCAACGTCGTCGCCATCGCGGCCGGCTATGGGCACAGCCTGGCGGTTAAAGCCGACGGCACGGTCTGGGCCTGGGGCAGCAACGTCGCCGGTCAGTTAGGGCTGGGCGATCACACCAACCGCAACACCGCCCAGCAGGTCATGGTCATCACCGGCACGGTTGCCATCGCCGCCGGCCAGGATCACAGCCTGGCGACGGTCGCCACCGATCAGATCAGCGGCTTCGTCAAGACCGCCAGCGGCACAGGACTCGCCAACATCAACGTGACGCTGACCGGCCCGTCAACAATAGTCACGCGCACGGACGCGAACGGTGCCTACAAGTTCACGCTGTTGGCGCTGCACGGCGATTACACGGTCGCGCCGTCCAGCACGAGCTTCACTTTCAACCCGACCTCTCGCTCGTTCATAGACCTGCGTGGCAGTCAAACAGCAGACTTCACCGCCACGCCGGGCCAGAGTCAGGAGACGCTAGAGCTGTCCACCAACAACGTGACGGTGGGGCTGCTCACGTCCGCCAACAGTCTGGCCGCGGCGGCCGGCGCTGGCGCAGAGCCGCCGCTCACGCCGGACAGACCCGTGCTCGACAAGCGCGTCGGCGTGGCCGTGGACTCAACGAACAAGACGGTGCAGATCACGCCCCTCGCTGGGGCCGCCGACCAGCACTACGCCGGGGTCGTCTCGACCAAGGCGGTGAACTTCAACAACAGGAGCATCAGCGTGCGGGTAGATCAGGCCGCCGCCGGCAACAGCGACACGATCTTCAGCGTGGGCACGGACAAGGACAACCTGCTCCGCTTCCGCATCGTCAGTGCGGGCGCGGCCGCCGCCGAGGGCGCGCTGCCCGCCGGCATCAGCCCCGCGGACAATAATAACCAGGTGGTGCTGCTGCAACTGCGGAGCGGCGGCACGCAGACGACCGTCGGGCAGGTTCCGCTGGCCGGCAACAACAATCTGATGCTCACGTATGCGGGCAACCAGATCATCTTCTCGACCAGCCCGAACGGCACGACATGGAATGCGCAGGCCCCCGTCCCGGCGCAGGGACTGCCCGGCAACGGCAACACTGTCCCCGTCGCCGTCGAGGTCAGCGCGGGCACGCGGGGCGCAGTGCCGCAGCCCGGCTCGGCCGGGTTCTCTAACCTCAACACCGGCCCCGCGGCGATGATGCAACTTAGCGCGGCCAGCTATTCCGTCAGCGAGGGCGTCGGGCGCGCGCCGATCACCGTCACGCGCTCCGGCGATCTGTCGAGCGCTGTCTCGGTCAAATATCGCACGGTGGATAGCGACACATTTAGGGTCGGGTGCGCCGACACGGTGAACAACCACGGCGCGGCCTACGGCCGCTGCGACTTTGCCACCTCGCTCGACACGCTCAACTTTGCGCCCGGCGAGAGCCAGAAGACCCTGTTCGTGCCCATCATTGACGACGACCACGTCGAGGGCAACGAGACCTTCCAGATCGTGCTCGACAACCCGGCGGGCGCAGTCCTCTTCTCGCCCGCTGCGGCGACCGTGACCATCGTGGACAACGACACGGCACAGCCGCAGCCGCCGGGGCCGACCTTCCAGTTCCCCTTCTTCATCCGCCAACACTACCTCGACTTCCTGGCGCGCGAGCCGGACGCGCCCGGCTTCAACGCCTACCTGAACCTGCTGAACGGCTGCCCCGACCCGAACAACTTAGACCCCGCTAAGCCCTCCGCGGCCTGCGACCGGATCGCCGTCTCGAACGCGTTCTTCGGCTCGGACGAGTTCAGGCTCAAGGGGCTGTACGTGATCCTCTTCTACAGCGTGGCGTTCGGGCAGTCGCCGCAGTCGCCCTCCTACGCGCAGTTCGTCCAAGACCTGCGCTCCGTCACGGGAACGACGCCCGCGGAGACCTTCGCCAAGCGCGCCGCCTTCGCCACGGCCTTCACCCAACTCGATAGGTTCAAGGCGGCCTACGACGGGCTGTCGAACGACGCCTACGTCGCGACGCTCATGGGGCGCTACAACCTGAGCGCCATCACGACGCCCGACCCGCAGCAGCCGGACGGGACGGCGAAGGTCACGCTGTCGAGAACCGAGTTGAGCAACCGGCTCAGCGCCGGCACACTCTCGCGGGCGCAGGTCTTGCGCGCGGTGGCGCAGTCGGACGAGGTGGGGCGGGCCGAGGCAATCAACGCCTTCGTCGCGTCACAGTTCTACGGCTACCTGCGGCGCACGCCGGACACGCCCGGCTTCAATGCCTGGGTCAACTACCTGACGGCGCACCCGTCAGACTTCCGCACGATGGTCAACGGGTTTGTTAACTCCAGCGAGTACCGGCTCAGGTTCGGCGCGCTCCCGACCCAGTGACGCCGTAACGGGGCGGCGCTGTCAAGCATGTGGCCCACGGCGCGCGCCGTGGGCCACAATTTTTTTGCCCGGCGCGGACTACTTCTTGGACTCATCCTTGGCCTTCTTGTCGGAGAAGATGATGACGAAGCCGAGGTAGATGGCGGCGAGGGCGGCGAGCAGGAAGAAGATCATGGCGAGACCCGGATAGCCGAGAATCTTGAACGTGGTCTCCACCCGCATCAGCATCGCCGCGCCGACGATCATGGCCGCGATGATGAGGCCGAGCGTGATGCGGTTCGCCACCTTCTGCAAGCCTTCCAGCAGAATCTTCTCGTCAATCGCGTCCACGCGGATCAGCAGTTCGTTATTGCCAATCGCGTCCAGAATCTTGTTGACGCGGACGGGGAATTTTTCCAGAAACTCCTTCACGTCGATCAGGCTCGTCATGATGTTGCCGGGCGCGAGCGACTTCAACAGGCGCTGCTGCATCAACTCGGTCGCGTAGCGGCGGATGACCGCGTTCGGGTCGAAGTCGGGCGCGAGCGTGTAGACCACCTGATCGAGGTTGAGGAGCGCCTTGGCGATCATGGTGAACTCCGGCGGCAGGCGGAAGTCGCTGTCTGCGGCGATGCGCTGGATTTCGAGCGTGACCGCGCCCGCGTCTATCTGTTGCAGGTTCGCGCCCGTGTGGCGCACGACGAGGTCGGCGATGGCGCGGCGGAAATCCGTCTCGGCGAAGTTCTGTTTCGCCTCGCCCATGCGGATGGTGATGTCGGCGGCCTCGTGCCCGCGCCCCTCGCTAATGGCGAGGAGCAGGCGCAGCATCTGATCCTGGAACGCGCCCGTCAGCCGCCCGACCATGCCCACGTCGAGCAGGGCGATGCGGCGGTCATCTGTGAGGAAGACGTTGCCGGGGTGCGGGTCGGCGTGGAAGAAGCCGTCCACGAGCATCTGCTGAAGGTAGGCGCGGAAGAGTTGTTCGGCGAGTTGCGCGCCGTCCAGTTCGATGCGCGCGAGCGGGCTGAGCGCCGTGATCTTCTTGCCGCGCACGTAGTCCATCGTCAGCACGCGCGAGGTCGTGTAATCGGCCACGGGCGCAGGCACGACGATCAACTCGAACTCGCTCAGCGACTCGCCCAGGGTCAGCAGGTTCGTCGCCTCCTCGCGGTAGTCAAGCTCGCGCAGCAGGCTCTTGCGCAGTTCGCCGAGCATCGTGCCGAACTCGTAGCGCCGCCCCATCTCCGTGTGCCCGTCGAGGAACTCGGCCATCGCGGCCAGCGCGTCGAGGTCTTGGACGATGGTGTCGCGTATGTTCGGGCGCTGCACCTTGACGACGACCTGGCGGCCGTCGCGCAACTCCGCGCCGTGCACTTGGCCCAGGGAGGCCGACGCGACCGGCGTGGACTCGAACCGCGCGAACGCCTTCGACAGACGCACGCCCAACTCTGACGCGACAATCTGCTCGACCTCGGCGAAGGAGAACGGCTCGACCTTGTCTTGCAGGCGCGTCAGGGCTTCGAGGTAGGGCGGTGGCAGCAGGTCTGCGCGCGTCGAGAGCAGTTGCCCCAGCTTGATGAAGGTCGGCCCCAGCCGTTCGAGATCGGCCGCCAGGTCGTCCGCCTTCGCCACGTCGGCCGGCGTCGTCACCGCCTCTTCGTCTTGCAGCGCGGCGCTGAGGCCCGTCTGCTGCACGAGGTCTGCGCGCCCGTACTTCATAAAGAGCAGCGCGATGTCTTTGTAACGCTTCAGGTGTTCGGGCTTGAGCGACAGGCTCATCGAGCGACTCCAGCGAGCAGAATTAGGCAACCGCGCCTGAGTTAAATTGTACAGGGGAACGGCAACGTGTGAGACGTTTGTAGCCTCCCCGCGGCGGCGGCGTCAAGCAAGCCGAAGCTGTGGCGGCTTTGCGCGCGCGTCACAAATGCCACAGCGGGAAGGCCCGACGCGCGTGCGTGCGCGGCAAGGATGCCGCGTAAATCGGGGACTCGGCAGGCGGCGGCGCGCGGCATGGACGTTGCTCTGCGAGGACTCGTGAACGGTGCCAGGTCAGACCTTCTGCGCATGGGTCATGGACGCAACTATTGCGTTACGCCGGGGGTCGCTTGTGCAACAAGAAGGGCGCGGTCATTTGAGGAGGTGGCCGCGCCCTTCTCCGTTCACGCCTCGAAGAGTGAACCACGAAGTCACACGAAACGACGCGAACGAGCACAGCAGCAAGCCGTTCGTTTCGTGTCGCTTCGTGTGGCTTCGTGGTTGAAGTCTTTTCCGTGGCCGGGCGTGTCGCTCGTCTGCGGCTTGCTCCTTTGCCTGTCGCTCTCCGCCTGCACCACGCCGCCCGCCGAAGAGACGGTCACGCTTGACGCGAGCCGCCTCTCCGCGCTGCCCGCGCAGGCGGTCGCGGCCACGCCGCAACTCCCGGCACGCGACGAAGACATCGAAGCGGCCGGCGACCGCATCGCCGAGGCCATCACCAGCCTGAGCAAGCGCCGCGGCCCCGCGTCCGCGCGCCAGAATGCCGCCGCCCAGCGCGCGCTCGAACAGGCCGAGGCCGCCCTCACCCGCGCCCTGCGCGACAAGCCGCACGACGAACCCGTCCGCGAAGCCCTGCGCGCCGCCCTCCGCGACCTCAACACCGCCGAGCGCACCATCCAACGCGCCGCCTACGCCGACGCCATCCGCGACCTCAACGCGCTCGACAAAAAATTAGACACCCTGCACGGCGCAGAAGACAGCAGGTTGTGAAAAGCAGTAGGCAGTAGGCAGTTAGGAAAAGAGCAAACAGCCGGTTGAAACTCCCGCACACCAGAGCGGCTAGCTGCCGAGTTTACCAAAGCTGCCTGCTGCCGGGAGCGCGGGCGTCCCGCCCGCCAAAGCGTGCTGCAAGCACGCTCAACGGACTCGTTATCTCTCAAGCTAGACTTTAGCGTAGCCTTTATTCGCGCTAGCGCGCTCACGGCGGGCGGGACGCCCGCGCTCCCAGCAGCAGCGCACATCGGTATACTCTAACGAAGTCTGCTCTAGCGTGGGAATCCAACTGGCTGCTCTTGTCTTAACTGCCTACTGCCTATTGCCTACTGCTCCCCTGTGGCGGCTTTGTCCCGGCTAGCAGAATCGCCACAGTCGGTCTGTGTGCGCGGCGGCGAAACGGCTTAATTTTCCGCCGGCCTTGGAGCACGGCACGCTGGCACAGGCTTTGCCGCCGCGCATGGTGCGTAGGTGATAAGGCGGGAGGACGTACCTCCGACCCTCGCGTCGGGCGCGCACGTTCTCCCGCGCAGCAAAGCGGTAACAGTAGTTTTATCAACTCAGGCGGCCAAACAGCGCCGCGCCGATTGGGCAAAGGAGACTCTGACCGTGAGAAAGACTATCAGCCTGGTTCTGGCGCTCGTGTTCGTGCTCAGCTTCGGCAGTCTTGCGTTCGCGCAGAACAGCAACAGCGGCACCACCAACACGACCGGCGGCAGCACCATGAAGCATCACCGGAAACACAAAAAGCACCGCCGGCATCGCCGGCACAGCATGGGCGGCAACGCGAACACCGGCAACAGCAACACGTAGTCGGCCGACCACAGCACGACCGCAGCGCCGGCCTCTTCGGGCGGCGCACGCAACCAGAGAAGGGTGGGGCAACTCGACCAAGCGGCCCCACCCTTCTCCTATTTCCCGCCCGCCGGACGTGCGTTATGCTGTGAGGAAAGGGATGAGGGATGAGGGATGAAAAGAAAATGATCAACGTCGCGGCTCCACTTTCATCCCTCATCCCTCATCCCTCATCCCTGCTCTTATGCGTCCACTGAAGCTGCACACGAAGACGACGCTGCTGGCCTCGGCGATCACGGTCGCGGTGCTGGCGGTGGCGCTCGCCTACACGACGGCGCGCGTCGCCGAGATCGTGCGCGACGAGCAGAAGGCGCGCGCCGAGCTTCAGGCGCTCAACTTCGCCGAGCAGATCAGTGCGATGCCCGCGCCGCGCGACCCGCAGGCGCTGGCGCAGGCGGCGGCGCTCGTGCGCGGCGCGCGTCCCGACGTGATCGCGGTGCGCGTCTGGGAGCGCGTCGGCGGCGTCTATTCGCCGTCGGCGACGGCGGGCGACGCCGGCCCCGCCGAAATCCCCGACGACACGAAGGCGGCGCTGCGCTCCGGTCTCGCCTCGCATGCCACGAGCGCGCGGCCCGCGGGCGCGAACGCGTCCGTCTATCGCGTCTTCGTGCCCATCAAGGAGGGCGACCGCTTCAGCGGCGCGGTCGAACTGGTCGAGCAGCTTGAGGACGCGCCGACCATCGCGCGCAGCTACGAGCGCACCGCCGCGCTGATGGCGCTCGTCGCCGTCGTGCTCATCACGCTCGGCACGTATTTGCTTTTTAGGCAACTTGTCTATCGCCCGGTCGAGCGGCTGCTCGACGCGATGGCGCGCGCCGAAGGCGGCGACCTCTCGGCGCACGCGCCCGCGCGCGCGCCCGACGAGTTGGGCCGGCTCTCGCGCAACTTCAACCGCATGATCGAACGCCTGCGCGCGATGACCGACGAGCGCGAGGCGCAGCGCCGCCTCCTGCAAGAGCGCGTGCAGGAGGCGACGACCGAACTGCAACAGCAGAACGAACAGTTGGAGGAGACCAACCGCGAGTTGTGGCGCACGACGCGCCGCCTGACGGAGTTGGAGCGCCTCGCCGCCGCCGGCCAGACCGCCGCGCAGTTCGCGCACGAGGTCGGCACGCCGCTCAACCTGATCAGCGGGCACGTGCAACTCTTGAGCGCGCAACTCGGCGCGGACGAGCGCGCCCGCACGCGCCTCAGCACCATCAGCGCGCAGATTGAACGCATCGAGCGCATCGTCCGCCAGATGCTCGACCGCACGCGCCCCGAGGCGGTCGCGCCCACGCCGCTCGATCTGAACGCGCTGCTCGCGCGCATCTTCGACACGGTCGCGCCCGCGCTTGACGCACGCCGTGTCCGTCTGCACGCCGCGCTCGCCGACCGCCTGCCGCCGGTCGCGGGCGACGCGGATCGCCTGCAACAGGTCTTCATCAACCTCTTCAATAACGCGCTCGACGCGATGCCCGATGGCGGCGAGTTGCACGTGCGGACGGCGAGCGTGGACGCGCGGGTCTTCGTCGAGTTTGCCGACACGGGCTGCGGGATGAGCGAGGAGGTGCGCGCGCACATCTTCGATCCGCTCTACACGACGAAGGAGCGCGGGCGCGGCACGGGTCTCGGTCTTGTCGTCGTCCGGCAGGTCGTGCGCGAGCACGGCGGCGAGATCGAGGTCAGGAGCGAGCGCGGGCGCGGCGCGGCCTTCCGGCTGAGTTTCCCGGCGGCGCAGGCGATGGAAGTGGACGAAAGCGAGCGCGCGGCGGTGGGCGTCCGCACGGGCGATTGATAAATCCGATGAAACGCATTCTTGTGGTGGACGACGACCGCGCCTCGTGCGAACTGCTGCGCGAGATTTTTGCCGATCAGGGTTGGACGGCCGAGACGGCGCAGACGCCCGCGCAGGCGCTCGCGCTCGCCGCCGACGCGCAATTCGATCTCGTGGTCAGCGACGTGAATCTGGAGGCCGAGCAGTCGGGTCTCGATCTGCTGCGCCAGTTGCGTGACCGCTGTCCCGTCGTCCTCGTGACGGGCTTCGGCACGCTCGACGCGGCCGTCGAGGCGTCGCGCGAGGGCGCGTGGGATTTCATCTCGAAGCCGTTCAAGGTCGAAGAGGTGGTGACGACGGCGCGGCGGGCGATGGAGCGACCGGGCGCGGGCGCGGCGGACGAGACAGCGCCCGCGACGATCTCGGCGCGCTACGAGGAGGCGGGCTTGACGGGGCGCGCGCCCGCGATGATCGAACTCTACAAAGAGATCGCGCGCGTCGCGCCGTCGCGCTCGACCGTGCTCGTCGTCGGCGAGTCGGGCACGGGCAAGGAGTTGGTCGCGCGCGCCGTCCACAAGCACAGCCCGCGCGCCACGGGGCCGTTCGTCCCCGTCAACTGCGGCGCGCTCACCGAGACGCTGCTCGAAGCCGAGTTGTTCGGGCACGTGCGCGGCTCGTTCACGGGCGCACACGCGGATCGGAAAGGCTTGTGGGAGGAGGCCGAGGGCGGCACGCTGTTCCTCGACGAGATCGGCGAGACCAGCCCGGCGATGCAGGTGAAGCTGCTGCGCGCGTTGCAGGAGGGCGAAATCCGCCGCGTCGGCGCGTCGCGCACGACGAGCGTGGACGCGCGCGTCGTCGCGGCGACGAACCGCGATCTGGAAAAGGAGGTTGGGGCCGGGCGGTTTCGCGAAGACCTCTTCTACCGCCTGAGCGTCGTCACACTGCACGTGCCGCCCTTGCGCGACCGGCGCGGCGACATCACGCTTCTGGCCGAGCGTTTCCTGCGCGCGGCCACCGAGGGCGCGGCGCGGCGGCTGCGCTTTGCGCCGGGCACGCTCGCCGTGCTCGCCGCCTACGACTGGCCCGGCAACGTGCGCGAGCTTGAGTCGGCGGTAGAGTACGCGGCGCTGCACGCGCGTGGCGCGGAGGTCGCGCCCGAAGACCTGCCGGCCAAGCTGCAAGCCTTCGCCGCGCGCGCCCGCGTCGCCGCGCAGCCGTCGCCGCTCGCCACGCTCTACGCCGACCTGCCCTCGCTCGACGAACTCGAACGCCGCTACCTGCTCCACGTGCTCGAACGCGTCCACGGCAACCGCACGCGCGCCGCTGAGGTTTTGAAGATTGATCGCCGCACGCTCTACCGCATGGCCGAGCGGTTTGGGATTCAACTGGACGGCGAGCAAGGGGCGGCGAGTAGTGAGTGAGGAGCAGTAGGCGGTAGGCGGTTAAGAAAAGGGCAGCCGGTCGGACTCCCACGCGAGTGTGCGCGGGAGTTTCAACCGGCTGTTTGCTTTTTTCTAACTGCCTACCGCCTACCGCCTACTTCTTGATCTTGATGTTGCCGCTGAGGGTCTTGACGACGATGGCCGGGCCGCCCTGGCCGAGGCGGCCGGCGACGCGTTGGCCGACGATCTGTTTGGTGACGCTGAGGCCGAGCGCGTCGTCAACTTCGATTGCGCCGGTCGTGGACTCGGCCTTCAGGTCGGCGTTGACCGCGCCTTTCAACTCCACTTCGATGTTGCCGTTGAGCGTGTTGAAGGACTGATCCGCGTCGCGCCCCTCGGCGGGCAGGACGACCTTCGTGTTGCCGTGCATGGTCTTGGCGGCGACCGCGCCGCCCACATCTTCGAGCTTGACGTTGCCGTTCTGCGCGGAGACCTCGACGCCCGCATGCACACCGGCGAGTTTCACGTTGCCGTTCATCGTGCTGAGCTTGACCTGCTGCAAGCGGCGCGGCACTTTCACCTCGTAGGTGACCTCCCGCCCGTCGCCCTCGTCGCCCGGCTCGGTGTGCAGGGCCAGGCGGTCGCCCTTGCGTTCGAGCTTGATCTCCGTGCCCTCGCGCTCGTCGGGCGAGCCGCCGCGCTTCGTCACCTTCACCTCCGCCTGCGGCTCGTCCCAGCCCTCGACCGTGACATCGCCGTTCAGGTTCGTCACCTCGAACGCGCCCTCTTCGGGCGCGAGCGGGAACGTCCTTGTGATGACGGTCTTGTTGTCGGTCACGTCGGCGTCCTCTTCGTCGAGCGTGTCCTCGTCCGCGTCTGCGGCCGCGCCGGGCGCTGGCGGCTGCGGGACGCGCGGCACGGCGGGCGGGCGGGGCGGCGCGACGCGCACCTCGCGCACGAGCCGCCTGGTGTTATTCGCGATCAGGAAGGCCACGCCCACGGCCGTCGTGCCCAGGGCGAAGACGACGATGGCGAGCACCAGCCAGACGAGCGACGCGCGGCGGCGACGCGCGGGCACGGTGGCCGGTGCGGACGCCGCGAGCGGCACGACCGGCTGCGGCCCCGCCGGGTAGCCGGACTGGTAGCCGCGGAAGTTCGGATCGGTCGCGCGCTCGCCGCCGAGCGGGGCGGTGGCCGTCGGGGGCGGCGCGGGGGTGGTTGGCTGCGCGCCGGGCAGGATTTGCGTCGCCACGTCGTCGTGCGTGAGCATTCCGGTGCGTGCGCCGCACTGCCGGCAGAACTGTTGGCCCGCGAACAACTCCGCGCCGCAATTTCTACATCGCTCAGTCATAAGTCACCGCCGTCCTGGATGTCCGTGCGTAATTTGCCGGGGGTCGAGAAGCCGCGTGCCCGAATTGTAGCCGCGCCCGCGCCCGTCGCACAAATCGGGCTACGGCAAGCGCACGCCGCTTCTCTTTCGGTAAACGCTCGCGGCGGCGGGCAGGTTCAAAATACCGATCAGGCCATTGCTGGGAGCGCGGGCGTCCCGCCCGCCTTGAGCGCGCCAGCGCGAACAACGCGCCGCTGTCTTTCAACCTTGAATGATGGCGAAGCCGTTGAAGCGTGCTGGCGCACGCTTTGGCGGGCGGGACGCCCGCGCTCCCAGCGAGGTGCGGGCCGGTAGGTCGCTTACCTCGTGCCGGGGAGACCTGAGGGCGTGCGCGTCAGGTAGTCGCTCAGGGTGAGCGTGATCATGATGGCGAGCCAGAAGAAGCCGCTGGTGACGACGACCCACGTGAGGCGCGGGCTGTAGCGCACGTGCATGAAGTAGAGGATGACGAGCGTCGCCTTGATGACCGCGATGGTGAGGGCGACGATGGTGTTGACGGCCTCGTTGCCGAAGTCAACCCGCGCGGCCAGGTAGGTCACGATGGTCATGAAGATCAGCGCGCCGAAGATCACGAAATAGACGGTTCTTGAGACGATGTGTTCCGACATACTCCCAGCGCCTTCCCCTCAGTGGTGCAAGTTCGCGCCCAGCAGATACAGCAGCGGGAACAGGAAAATCCAGACGATGTCTACGAAGTGCCAGTAGAGGCCGCCCAACTCGACGGGCGCGTGGTACTCCGGCGTGTAGCGCCCGCGCCACGCGAAGTAGATCAGGAAGCCGAGCATGCCGAGGCCGATGATCATGTGGAACGCGTGCAGCCCCGTCATGACGAAGTAAATCCAGTAGAACATGCGGATCGCGGGCACGTTCGCGCCCGCGGGCATCGCCTCCGGCGCTTCCGGCGTGTTCCACGTGAAGTTTAGCCACGGCACGTGCCCCTTCTCGAACTTCTCGGCGTACTCGAACGTCTTGACGACGAGGAACGTCGCGCCCAAGACCCAGGTGACGAGCAGGAGGATGAGCTGCATGCGGCGGACGCCGGTCTGCGCGTAATAGACGGCGAGCGCCATCGTCAGGCTGCTGCAAATCAGGACGACCGTGTTGACCGCGCCCATCTTGACGTTGAGGCCGCTGCTCGCGGCGGCGAACGAGGGCGCGTTGAGCGTGCGGTAGAGGACGTAGGCGGTGAACAGCCCACCGAAGAACATGATCTCCGTGATCAGGAAGACCCACATGCCGAGCGTGCCCGCCTCGCGCTGCTGCTCCATGTTGTCGAAATGGTGTTGGAGCGCCGTCGAGGCGTGCTGCTCTGCGTCCGTCAGGTGTATGTCTGCCGCGCTCATCCTTTGTTCTCTCCGAGGGTCAACGAAGCTCCGCGTCGCTCCGCCAGGTTAAACGGTACGCGCTAACTGCCGGTCAAGTCCGAGTGCATGCCGTGGGCGGGCTGCACGGGGCGGGAGGTGTCGCCGGGGCCCGCGCCGATCACTTCCATCTCCTCCATCGGGCGGAACTCGTAAGCCTCCCACGTGACGATGGGCGTGCTGGCGAAGTTCTCGGTCGGCGGCGGCGAGAGCGTGCGCCACTCAAGCCCGGTCGCGGGCCACGGGTTCGGCGGCGCGAACTTGCCGTAGCGCATAGACCAGAGGAAGTAGATGCCCGGAATCAAGAGGCCGAAGCCGAGGATCGAAGCGCCGGCCGTGCTCATGACGTTCAGCACCTGGAACTCTTCGGCGTAGGCGTGGTAGCGGCGCGGCATGCCCATGTAGCCCGCGAGAAACTGCGGGAAGAAGGTCAGGTTGAAGCCGACGAAGATGATGAGCGCCGAAAAACGGCCCCAGCCTTCCGGGTACATGCGCCCCGTGATCTTCGGCCACCAGTAGTGCAGCCCGCCCAGATAGCCCATCAACGCGCCGCCGACCATGATGTAGTGGAAATGCGCGACGATAAAGTAGGTATCGGTCAGATGTACGTCCATGCCGAGCGCCGCGAGGAAGAGGCCCGTCAAGCCCCCCACGGTGAACAGGCCGATGAAGCCGAGCGCGTAGAGCATCGGCGTGTCGTAAGAGATCGAGCCTTTGTAGAGCGTCGCCGTCCAGTTGAAGACTTTGACGGCCGACGGGATCGCTACGGCGAAACTGACGAACGAGAAGATCATGCCGGCGTAAACCGACTGGCTCGAAGTGAACAGGTGATGCCCCCAGACGAGAAAGCCGAACACGGCAATCGCCAGGCTGGAGAATGCCACGAACGAGTAACCGAAGATGTTCTTGCGCGAAAAGGTCGCCACGATCTCGCTGACCACGCCCATTGAGGGCAGCACCATAATATAGACGGCCGGGTGCGAGTAGAACCAGAACATGTGCTGGAAGAGCACGGGGTCGCCGCCCAGACGGGGATCGAAGATGCCGATGTGCGCGAGCCGTTCGAGCGCCACGAGCAGCACCGTGATGGCGATGACCGGCGTGCCCAAGACCATGATCAGGCTCGCCGCATAGTGCGACCAGATAAAAAGCGGCAAACGAAACCACGTCATGCCGGGCGCGCGCATCGTGTGGATCGTGACGATGAAGTTTAAGCCCGTCAGGATTGACGAGAAGCCGGTGATGAAGATGCCCAGGCCCGCCGCGACGACGTAAGTGTTAGAGAACGACGTGCTGTAGGGCACGTAGAACGTCCAGCCGGTGTCTATGCCGCCGTTCAGGAGCGCCCAGACGGTGAAGAGCGCGCCGACCAGATAGATGTACCAGCTCAACAGATTCAGGCGCGGGAAGGCCAAGTCCTTCGCGCCGATCATGAGCGGGACGAGAAAGTTGCCGAGCACGGCCGGGATGGACGGGATCAGGAAGAAGAAGATCATGATGACCCCGTGCTGCGTGAACAACTTGTTGTAGGTGTGCGCCTGCACGAAGTCGCCCGCCGGGGTCAGCAGTTCCATCCGGATGGCGACGGCGTATGCGCCGCCCAGCGCGAAGAAGACCGTGACCGACGCGAGATACAGGAGCGCGATGCGCTTGTGATCCTTCGTCAACAGCCACGACTTGATGCCGTAGTGCGCGTTGATATAGTTCGTGTGCGCGAACCGGCTGCGCCACTCCTGCGCCACCGTCGCGCCCGCGCCGGGCACGGCCGGGTTCATCGGGTTAATGGGTGTGTCTGCTGCGCTCATGATGCCTCGATAAATAAATAAGTACCGACTCGCAATCCTTAACCGCTCGCTACCGCGGCGGCCGGTTGCCGGCCGGCGTGTTCGCGTTCTGCGTCCGCTGCGGCGCTGTGCCGCCGACCGGGTTCGAGCGTTGCGTGTCGGGCGCGATGCCACTCGTCGTGCCCCCGCCCGCGCCGGGCGCGGCCGTGTTCATCGTGCCGCCCGCGCCGCCGGTCGTGCCGCCCTGCGGCCCGCCGAGCGAGCGGATGTAAGCGATCAGTTGCAGGATTTGTTCTTCCGTCACCTGCCCGCGAAAACTCGGCATCAGCACCGAGCCGAAGCCGAGCACGCGCTTGTTCTGTGGGTCGAGGATGGACTCGCGGATGTAAGCCTCGTCGGCGACGACCTCCTGCCCGTTGTCGAGCTTCTGCGGCTTGCCGAAGAGGCCCGCGAGCATGGGGCCGCGCCCCTGCACGTCCATCTTGTGACATGAGGCGCAGCCCAAGCTTTGGAACAGCTTCTCGCCCTGCGCGGCCGGCGATTCGGACGTGCCGCCGGAGAGCCATGCCTGGTACTCAGTCGGGTCTTGCACGACCACCCAGCCGGTCATGCCCGAATGGTTCGTGCCGCAGTACTCGGTGCAGAACAGGTGGAAGCGCCCCGTCCGCGTCGCCTCGAACCAGAGGTAGGTGTAGCGGCCGGGCACAACGTCCGAGCGGATGCGGAAGGCGGGGACGGCGAAGGCGTGGATCACGTCCTCGGTCGTCATCGTCAGCTTCACCTTCGCGCCCACGGGCACGTGCAGTTCGTTGATCTCGCGCAGACCCTCGGTGTGCTGGAACTTCCACATCCACTGCTTGCCGACGACGAAAATCTCGATGGCGTCGCGCGGCGGGCGGTAGAGCGCGAAGTAGAGGCTCGCGCCCCAAGTGAAGATCGTCATCGCGATCATTAAAGGGATGACCGTCCAGAGCGTCTCTAAGACGAGCGAGCCTTCGACGGGGCGCGGCAGTTCGTCCGCCGCGCGCCGCCGGTAGCGCACGGCGAAGTAGAAGATGAGCACCACGACGAGCGAGGAGAAGAAGAGCGTGATCAGGATCAGATACAGGTAGAGCGCGTCCACGTGGCCCGCGATGGTCGAAGCCTGTTCGGGCGTGAACGGGAGGCGGGGCAGATCGAGCTTGGGCAAAGGAATCTGCATTAGGTTTAAGCCGTCCCTCCTGCGGCGGCCGTGCCTGGCTGCGGTCTGTAGCGGCGCAAGACCAAGATCAGGGCCACGAGCGCGAGCACCGTGACGACGCCCGCGAGCCGCAGCACGTTCATGATCGCGGGGCCGTAGCGGCCGGTCGTCGGGTCGTAGTGGTAGCAGTAGAGCAGCAGTTGATCCACGGGCGAGCCGATCTTGTTCGCCGAAGCCTCGACCAGACCGAGCCGCAACTCGCGCGGCGGGTACTCGACGCCGTAGAAGTAGTGCGACAACTTTCCTTGCGCGGTCGCCAGCATAATGCCGCTCGCGTGCGCGAACTGGTTGGTCTGCGCGTCGTAGGCGAAGCGGAAGCCGACCGCGTCGGCGACCGCGTCAATCGCCGCCTTGTCGCCCGTCAGGAAGTGCCAGCCGCCGTTCGCCGCGGGCTTGCGCAGGTCGCCCAGGACGAGTTGTTTCTTCTTCTGCGCGTCAATGGGCCCCTCGCGCGGATCGAAGCTCAGGACGACCACGTCGAAGTCGCGCCCTGCCTCGAACGGCACTTCGCGCAAGCCCCCGATGAGGCCGGCCAAGACCTGATTGCACAGCATCGGGCAGTTGTAATAGACGAGCGCGAGCGCGACGGGGCGGCGGCCGAAATACTCGCCGAGCCGCACCGCCCGCCCCGCCTCATCCCGCAGAGCGGTGTCTAACGGCAACTGCGCGCCCAAATGTTGCTCGATGCGAATGTCTTTGAGGATCGGCGCGGCCGCGCTGCTCGTCGTCGCCTGCCGCATCGGCGGCTGCGCGTACTGGGCCTGAGCAGTAGGCAGTAGGCAGTAGGCGGTAGGCAGTAAGAGACTGACCACGCGCAAAACTGACCGGCCAATTTTTCGCAATTCACTTCTCATCTGTCTTCAACTGCCTGCACGATAGCCCAATCGCCGTTGAGCAAAGTAAGCTGAGTCCACCTCTCGTCTGTCTTCACTGCCTACCGCCTACCGCTTACTTATTGATCCCGCTTCTCCGTCTGCCGCCCGGCGCTCGAATAGGAGGGTATGTCCATGCCGCCGGCCAGGGTCGGGTCGCCGGGCTGGGGCTGCGGGCGCGCGGGTAGATTCTTTTGCAGCAGGCGCTGCATCGCTTCGTCTATCGGCACGCGCACGGCGTTGGTGCTCGGATCGGGCTGCCCGTAGTTGTGCAGCTCGTAGTCGTATTTTTCGCGCAGCAGCCGCCACTCCTTGTCGGGCGCTTCCAGCTCAAGGTTCGAGCGCGGGTTGGCGAGCTTCGGGTCGTCGAGCGAGCGGTCGCCGGGCGCGCCTTGCAGGTGCGGGACGCCGGCCGCGGGCTGGCGCTCGGCGGCGGTGCGCGCGAGCGGGCTGTGGAACTCCTTGCCCTCGTTGCGCGCCTCGCGGCTCTCGAAGTAGCGGTAGAGGCCGTACATCAGCCCGATCACGATGAGGCCGAAGAGGCCCAGCGCGAAGACGAACGTGGCGACGCCCTTGATGCTCACGTCCGACTCCTCGTGCATCACGTCCGGGTTCGCGATGTGGCGCACGTCCGGCGTCTCGGTGACGTGTACTTTTCGCCCGAAGACTCCCATCACTACCTCTTCACTTTCTTAATCAAACGCCGCGCCCCGACTTCTGCCCCGCCTCCGCTCAGTGATGCCCGTGCACCTGTTCGAGCGCGTTCTCTAAGCCCTCGTCGCCGAGCGGCAGCAGCGGGCGCGTCTGCAACTGGCGCGCGAAGTACCAGAGCCACAGGCCGCCGACGCCGACGGGTGCGACGAAGTAGAGCGCGTAGGCGACGAAGTTGGCCGCGCCGCTCATCGCGCCTTGCGCGCCGGGGAAGACGGCGTGGCTCGGCGCGACGAGCCAGAACAGATCGACGACGCGCGCCACCAGCACCAAGAGCGCGACGAGGATCAACTTGCCCGCGTGCCGCTTCAGGCTGCGCGACAGCAGCACGACGAACGGCAGCGCGAAATGGAAGAACACGATAAAGAGCGCAACGTACTGCCAGCCGCCGCGCAGCCGGTGCAAGTACCACGTGATCTCCTCCGGCAGGTTGCCCGACCACGTGATCAAAAACTGCGAGAACGAGAAGTAGGCCCAGAGCATCACGAAGGCGAGCAGCAGCTTGCCGTGGTCGTGCAGGTGGCGCGGCTGATAGACCTCGGTCAGCCGGTCGCTGTGCTTGACGAAATACGCCTCGACGCAGATGGCGAAGGCGAGCGCGCTGAGACCCCAGCCGACCATGATGAGCAAGCCCCAGATGGTCGAGAACCACTCCGGCTCAAGCGTCATCGTCCAGTCAATCGCCGCGAACGTGACGGTCAGCCCGAAGAGCAGAATGCCGGGGCCGCTCATGTTCTGCATCCGCTCCTTCAGCCCGCGCCGCACGCGCGGATCGGCCGCCGCGTCCTGTTCGAGCGACCACTTGCTCAGGACATGCGCGACCGCGTACCAGACGACGAAGTAGAAGACGGCGCGCGCGATAAAGAGCATCGGGTTAAGGTAGAGCGCACGCTTGTGCTGCACCGCGTGGCTCTCGTCTATGACGCTGCGGATCGTCCAGGGGTACAGGTGGTTCGTGAGCATGCCGGCGAGGACGGGGAGGAACAGCAATGCCATCAGCGGCAGCACGCGCGTCGCGGCTTCGAGGATGCGCCGGAGCACCACGCCCCAGCCGCCGCCCGACAGGTGGTGCAGCATCATGATGGCGAGCGACCCGACCGAGACGCCCGTCCAGAGCATAAAGCCGACGAGGTAGGCGCGGAAGACGTGCGACAGGTCGAAGGGCAGGACGCGGAGGGCGCTCAGCACGCCGCCCAGGATGAGCACGCCCAACCCGGCGAGGCCGACCATCAGCCCCGTGCCCGCGAGCCGGTCGAGGGCCGGCGGCGGGGTGTAACTGCGTGCGTCCGCTGTCACGTGTGCTGCCATCAGCGATGCTCCCCTCCGCCTCCCGCGTGCGCGCCGTTCGCGCCCGGCTGCGCCTGCCGCAGCCTCGCCGGATCAACTTCCTTCGCGTCCACCTGCTGGCTCAGTTGCAGCGCGCGCACGTAGGCGATGATCGCCCAGCGATCCTGCACGGGGATTTGCGCCGCGTAGTCGGGCATCGCGCCCCAGCCGTTCGTGATCACGTCGAAGAAGTGGCCGACCGGCGCTTGGCGCAACTGATCCGTGTGGTAAGAGGGCGGGCGGCGGAAGCCGCGCCGCACGATCATGCCGTCGCCGTAGCCGGTCGCGCCGTGGCAGATGGCGCAGTAAATCTGGTAACGCTCCTGCCCGCGCTCAAGCACCTGCTGCGTGACGGGGAACGGGAACATGGTCGCGTCCTGATCGTCGCCCGCGCTGCCGCGCTGCTCGCCCTGGCGTTGACCGACGTTCCCGCCCGCATTGCCGCGCACGTTCGTGTCGCCGCCCGGCAGTTGCCCGCCGCCGAGCGCGCCCGTCCCGCCCTGCACGTTTGGCGCGCTCGTCTGCACGACGGTCTGCGTCGTGCCGCCCGTCTGCGGATTCAACTGACCGGACTGCGCGCCGCCCCCGCCCTTGCCCGTGTAATACAACTTGTCCTCGCGCAGGTAGCCGCGCGGCACAGTACCCGCGACGAGCGGGCGCGACGACAGCCCGTCGTCGAACGAACGGCTCGCCTCATAGACCTCATAGCGCGGCTGATCCTGCATGTCCATGCGACAGGCAGTAGGCAGTAGGCAGTAGGCGGTAAGCAGTAAGAGCACGACGCCGGGCCTGCGCGACGACACAGACGGCCGCCCGCCTTCAGCCTGCCGGCCGCCTTCTGTCCCTAACTGCCTACTGCCTACTGCCTGCCGCCTACTAATATTCCACATCTGTCACCTCACGTGGCCCGAGGCTGCGCAGGAACGCGGCCGTCTCGGCGCGCTCGAACTTGTCGTCGCGCGACTCGACGAGCAGGAAGAAGCGGTCGCGCGAGGCGAGGGCGAAGTTCGGCGTGTTGAAGACCGGGTGATAAGGTTCAGGCAGCCCGTTCAGGGCCAGCATGCCGAAGATGCCGGCGAGCGCCGCGCAGAGCACCGTCGTCTCGAACGTGATCGGAATAAAGGCCGGCCAACTGTTCAAAGGTTTGCCGCCGACGTTGAGCGGGTAGTTGATGACGGACAAGTACCACTGCATGCCGAAGCCGCCGATCAGGCCGACGAGGCCGCCGATCAAGACGATGAGCGGCATGTTCGTGCGGTGCATGCCGATGGCTTCGGACAACTCCTCGACCGGGTAGGGCGAGAAGGCGTCTATGCGCCGGTAGCCGGCCTCGCGCACGGCGCGCGTGGCGGCCACGGCGTCGGTCGGGTTGTCGAACTCGGCCATCAGCCCGTAGAAGGGCGGGCGCTCCTTTCGTCTCTTCATGCAGCCTCCTCCTCCTTGACCTCGGCCTGCGGCAGAATCGTCCGCATCTCGAAGATCGAGATGACCGGCAGGAAGCGTATGAACAGCAAGAGCAGCGTCAGGAACAAGCCAATCGTGCCGAAGAAGGTCGAGAAGTCTATGAGCGTCGGCCGGTACATCGCCCAGCTAGAGGGCAGGAAGTCGCGGTGCAAGCTCGTCACGATGATGACGAAGCGTTCGAGCCACATGCCGACGCCGACGACGAGCGAGACGAGGAACAGCACCAGCGTGTTGTGCCGCATGCGCCGCAGCCACAGAATCTGCGGGATGAGCACGTTGCACAGGATCAGCAGCATGTAGGCCCACCAGTACGGCCCGCCCCAGATGCGGTTCTTCATCATGAAGCCCTCGTACTCGCTCGCGCTGTACCAGGCGGTGAACGCCTCCATCATGTAGCCATAGGCAACGATGAGGCCCGTGGCCAGCATGACCTTGGCGGAGTTGCGCAGGTGGCGCATCGTGATGAAGTCTTCCAGCCCGAAGAGGACGCGCAACGGGATCGTCAGCGTCAGCACCATGGCGAAGCCGGCGTAGATTGCGCCCGCCACGAAGTAGGGCGGGAAGATGGTCGCGTGCCAGCCGGGCAGTTGCGCGACGGCGAAGTCGAAGCTGACGATGGTGTGCACCGAGAGCACGAGCGGCGTCGCCAGCGCGGCGAGCAGCAGGTAGAGCGCCTCGTAACGCGCCCAGTGGCGGGCCGAGCCGCGCCAGCCCATGGAGAGCATGCCATACACGATCTTAAACGGCTTGCTCTTCGCGCGGTCGCGCAGCGTGGCGAAGTCCGGGATGAGGCCGACGAACCAGAACAGCGCCGACACGGTGGCGTAGGTCGAGACCGCGAACACGTCCCACATGAGCGGGCTGCGGAAGTTCGGCCAGATGTTCATCGTGTTCGGGTAGGGGAACAGCCAGTAGATGGCGAGCCACGGCCGCCCCGTGTGGAACAGCGGGAAGATGGCGGCGCACGCGACGGCGAACAGGGTCATCGCTTCCGCGAAGCGGTTGATCGAGGTGCGCCACGACTGCCGCAGCAGCAGGAGGATCGCGGAGATCAACGTGCCCGCGTGCCCGATGCCGATCCACCAGACGAAGTTGATGATGTCGAAGGCCCAGCCGACGGGGATGTTGTTGCCCCAGACGCCGATGCCGGTGAGCACGAGGTACGCGATGGAGAACAGCAGCACGTTCGCCAGCGCGAACGAGAGGCCGAAGGCGATGAACCACCAGATGGGCGTCCGCCGTTGCAGCGTGAGCGCGCTGATCTTGTCGGTCACAGACCCGAACGTGTGGCCGGGTTCGATGACCGGGAACGGCGTGACGTGTATGCCGGCGTCGTCGTGCGGCTGATCAATCGTGGACATAAACTTTTAAGCCCCTCGAATCTCCGGGTTCGGGTTGCGCAAGGCCGACAGATAGGTCGTGCGCGGGCGCGTGTTCAACTCGGTCAGCAGCCCGTAGCTGCGCCGGTCGTGCTGCCACTTCGAGACGCCGCTCTGCCGGTCGTTCAGGTTGCCGAAGATGATCGCGTTCGTCGGGCAGGCGGCCTGGCAGGCGGTCACGATCTCGCCGTCGCGCACCTGGCGGTTGTCTTCCTTCTCCGACTCGATCTTGGCGGCCTGTATGCGCTGGATGCAGTAGGTGCACTTCTCCATCACGCCGCGCGAGCGCACCGAAACTTCCGGGTTGCGCATCAGCTTCAGAGAGGGCGTGTTCCAGTCCTGGAAGAGCAGGAAGTTGAAGCGGCGCACCTTGTAGGGGCAGTTGTTCGAGCAGTAGCGCGTGCCGACGCAGCGGTTGTAGACCATGTTGTTCGTGCCCTCGGCGTCGTGCACGGTGGCGTTGACGGGGCAGACCGGCTCGCACGGCGCGTTCTCGCAGTGCATGCACGGCACGGGCATGAAATAGACGCCGTCCGGGTTCTCGGCAAGACCTTTGAAGTAAGCGTCCACGCGCAGCCAATGCATCTCACGCCGCCGCGCTACCTGCTCCTTGCCGACGACCGGAATGTTGTTCTCCGACTGGCACGCGACGATGCACGAGTTGCAGCCGACGCACGCGGTCGTGTCAATCGCCATGCCCCACTTGTAATCGTTGTAGGGGAAACCGCCGCGATCATAGAGCGTCTCGTCCACGCCCGGCTCTTTGTGCACCTCCTTGCCGACGCCCGCGCCCTCGCGCCCGTAGCCCTGCTCGCCCGTCGCGGCGTCGCTGCCCGTGACCTGCTCGCTCTGCGTGTCGCTGCGCCCGCGCAGGTATTCGTCCAGCGTCTCGGAGCGCACGATGTCGCGCCCCTCCATGTTGAAGTGTAGCTGCGTGCCGACGAGTTGATAGGTGTCGCCGGTGGCGGACACTTGCGCGCCCGTCGCGTGCCAGGGCGCGTCGGCGAAGCGGAGTTGGTAGGCGTTGAAGCCGACGGGCTGCTGCGCCGTGCCCGCGCCGACGCGCCCCACGCGCGTGCGTCCGTAGCCGAGGTGGACAGTCACCACGTCGTCGGGCTGACCGGGCAGGACGAAGACGGGCAGGTTGAGCGACTGCCCACGATAGTCAACTCGGACGACGGGGGCCATGTACTCGACGCCCTTGTAGGTCGCCACGTCCTCTTCCCTGTCCACGTTCAGGAGTCTGCGCGCGGTGGCGGGACTGACGAGCGCGGCGTTGTCCCAGCAGATTTTCGTCAGCGGCTTCGGCAACTCTTGCAGCCAGCCGTTGTTCGCGTGGCGGCCGTCGTAGATGGACGGGTCGGGGCGGAACACAAGCTCGAACTGCCCGCCGCCCGCCGGCTGCGCGGCCGCGGCTTGACCGGCCCAGTTCGCGTTGACCGCGACCGTCTTCTCCTTCGCCGCCGTGCCCGCGATGACGCCGTCATGAACGGCGCGTCGCCACGCGCGCTCGAAGTCGCCCGCCATCTGGGCTTGCGTGCGCCAGTAGTCGCGCACGATGTCATAGCCGCTCTTTTCGGGCGTGTCGGTCAGGGCAGACAGGAATTCGAGCGCGCTGCGCCCGCGATAGAGCGGCGCGATGAGCGGCTGAATGATCGAGACCGTGCCATCGTAGGCGCGTGCGTCGCCCCACGCTTCGAGGAAGTGCGCTTCGGGCACGTGCCACTGACACCACTCGGAAGTCTCGTCGAAGTGGAGCCCCAGATGCGCGGTCAGCTTGCGCTGGTCGAAGAGCTTCTTCAGCTTGTCGCGGAAGTAGAAGTCGGCCGGCGCGTTGTAGACGGGATTGCCGCCGACGATGAGCAGCATCTCGACCGCCCCCGCGTCCATGTCGCCGACGAGCGCGCGCAGGTCTTCCGTCTGCTCGACCGGCTTATCGTTCGGGTAGAACTGAAGCGGGTCGGTATAGATGACGGTCTGCCCGACGTTGCCGAGCGCGGCGTTCATCGCGTGCGCGAGCGCGTGCACGGCCGGCGGCGCGTAGTCGCCCGCGATCACGATGGACTTGCCGCGCGCGCTTTGCAGGTCGCGGACAATTGCGTCAATCTTGTCGCCATGTGCGAGCGATAGCTCGAATACGTTAAGTAACACATTCGATGTGGCCAAAGCACCTAAGTCGCGCGCAACCGTCCACGCAAAAGTCTCTAACTGGCTCGGCTTGAGCGACAGGCGATGATCGGCTTTCGCGCCCGTGTTGGTCGGCGTGGTCTCGACCGCGTAGAGCCGATTCATCTCGGTCTTGCCGTCGAGGACGCGGCGGCGGTCTATGAAGTCGCGCGCGTAGCGCAGGTCGCCAGGGCCGGCTGAGAGGAAATCGGAATCGAGCGACAGGACGCGGTCGGCGCGGTCGAAGCGATAGACGGTGTGGGCAGGTTGCCCGAAGGCGAGCGCCGCGCCCGCGGCCGCCTGCGTGCCGACCGGCTCGTAGCTGTGCCAGCGCGCCTGCGGCAGCGCCGTCAGAATCTGCTTCAGGAGCGCGGCCAGCGTCGGCGACGTGACCGTCTCCGTCAGGATGCGGAGACCCGCGCCCTGCTTCGCCTTCAAATTGTCGAGCGCCGTGCGGACTTCAGCGAGGAAGGCGAGATACGGGCGCGTCTCGCCGCGGTACGTGACCGTGCCGAGCGGGCCGGAGCGGTCGGGGTCGTAGAGCGTCAGGATCGAGGCGACGGAGAAGATGTCGGTCGCGCCGAGGCTGCCGGGGTGCAGGTCGTTGCCCTCGACGTGCGTGGGGCGACCTTCGTTGCTGCGCACGAGGAGGCCCGTTGCGCCCTTCGGGTGCGGCATCGCGGTCGCAAAGAACAGGGGCTTGCCCGGCACTTCCTCTTCGGGCTGGCGGACGTAAGGGACGACCGTCTCAGGCGGCTGGTACGAGCAGCCGGCGAGACCGGCGAGCGCGAGCGACGCGCCCATCACTTTCAGGAACGTGCGCCGGCTCGGCTCGTCCGTCCACTCGCCGGCCTGGCGCGGGAACTCGCGGTGCAGAAACTCCTCGAACTCATCCGTCGCCGCCAACTCTTCCAGACTGCGCCAGTACTCCTTGCCCTGCTTCGCCGCCAGCCGCCGCCGCACGCCCTCAACGTTGAGCGGCCGGCGCAGTTGGTACAGCGCGGGGAGAGTGTCTTTTATGTGCATCTGCTGTAATCCTTACTGGCGGCTCACCTGTGACAGGTCGAACAGCTTTGCAGGATCGCCTTGTGCCGGACTCGGTATTCGTCGAACAACCTCTGCCCTTCGGCCAACTCTTCCTTCGTCTTGTTCTCCGGCCGCCACTCCATGTTGAAGACCTCTTTGCGCGGGCGGATGAAGCGCGCCGGGTCGCGGTGGCATTCCAGACACCACTCCATCTGCAACGACGACGCCTGATAGACAGTCGGCATCTGATCGACGCGCCCGTGGCAGGTCGAGCAGCCGACGCCCTTGTTCACGTGGATCGAGTGGTTGAAATAGACGTAGTCGGGCAGGTCGTGCACGCGCGTCCACTCAATCGGCTTGTTGTCGCGCCAGCTCGCGCGCACCGGCTCCAGGTAGGGGCTGTCCGACCAGATTTGCGAGTGGCAGTTCATGCAGGTCTTCGTCGGCGGCAGACCGGCCGACGCGGAAGTCTCGACCGACGTGTGGCAGTAGCGGCAATCTATGCCGTCGTCGCCGACGTGGTGCTTGTGCGAGAACTGCACGGGCTGTTCGCGCTCGACGAACGCGCCCGTGTTCCACGACGAGCGGTTGATCTCGGCGAGCGCCCACGCGGCGAACGCCAGGATGAACAGCCCGCCGAAGATCGAGAGCTTCGCCAGCGTGTTCGTGCTGCGGTGGAAGATTTGCGGCATGGTCTTGACCCGTCCAGTTGACCGCCAGGGCGCGCGCGGTGTCTCGGTGGCGAAAGGCGTGTTACAGAGCGTGCCCGGTACGCCGAGGAGTTGGCGCGCCCGGCCGCGTGCCCCCGAAGACGCGCGCCCACCGGCGCAGCAGCCCACTTCTGCCGTCGAGACGCACGCGTTCCCGCGCTGCCCCCTTGTCCTTAATGCAATTTGGTCGCCTAGTAGTACTAAATTTTTCCGCGCACGGCAAGCAGTTTTCCAGAAAACTTTTAAGCCGCGCCGCGCACCAGCGGCCACGCACAGCGGCGGCGGCGTCCCCCGCCCGCATAATTACAGGCCAAAACCACGCGCCCGCCGACGGCAAATATAAGTTTGGCGCGCGCCGCCGCGCACAATTATTCATGCCACTGGGGAAGACAAGGGACGAGGGATGAACAGGGAGTAGGCGGTAGGCGGTAGGCAGTAAAAAGCGGTTGTGTCTGCAACTGCCTACCGCCTACTGCCTACTGCCTGCTACTCTTCTTCATCCCTCAGCCCTCCGCCCTCATCCCTTTCTTCGCGTTCCAGAGCGTGTGCGCGCAGACGGCGGCGATGATGATCGCGCCGCCCGCGAGCGCGTAGCGCGAAGGGCGCTCGCCCAGGAACAGGAAGACCCACACGGGGTTTAAGACCGGCTCGATGTAGCCGATGATGCCGGCGTCGAGCGACTTGACGCCGCGCGCGATGCCCAGCGTCAGCAGCGTGTAGGCGACGCCGAGTTGTACGATGCCGAGGTAGGCGACGACCGCCAGGTTAACGGCCGTCAGCTTGTCCACGCCCGCGACGAAGGCGGGCGCGGTCGCCAGCGTGAGCAGCAGGTTGCCGTAGATCACGGACGAGGCGCGGTTGACGCGCCGCGCGCGCGGGTGGCGCAAGAGCAGGTAGAAGGCGGCGAAGCAGACGCCGGAGCCGAGCGCAGTGATGTTGCCCTGCACGTCCTGCGGCCGGAGTTGGCCGACGAAGAAGAGCGACATGCCGGCCAGGCAGAACGCGACGACGACGAAGTCCTGCCAGCGGTAACGCTCGTGGTAAACCAGCGGCTCGGCGAGGAGGAGATAGACGGGCGCGGTGTATTGCAGGAAGATGGCGTTGGCGGCCGTCGTGAGCTTGGTGGCGATGACGAAGAGGAGCAGCAGCACGGCGTAGAGCACGCCCGCGGCGGCCGTCACGGCGTTCAGGCGAAAGCCCTCGCGCCGCGTCAGCAGGGCGACGGTCACGGCGGCGAACAGCGAGCGCCCGAACGACAGCTCGAACGGCGTCAGGTCGTTCGCCTTGATGAACAGCCCGCCCGTGCTCCACAGGAGCGCCGCGCCGAGCACGAGCAGGTACGGCGAGCCGCCTGCGCGCGCGTGGCTGTCGTTGCGGGGAGAGTCGGACATCGCGGGACGATTGAGTTACGGTTGCATCTGGCGCGCGGCCGGTTTTAACACAGAGGACACAGAGGGCACAGAGAAAACCGTTTCAAATTTCAAATCTCAAATCTAAGATCAATTCTGCTCTGTGTCCTCCGCGCCTCCGTGTCCTCCGTGTTTCAATTCCTCTCGCCCAACACTCAACCGCCGCCCCGCCGTCACTTCGAGCCGAACCGGAACGATTCCAAAATAACCGGCAACTCGCCTTTAACGCCCACGTCGTCCACCGATTTGATCTCCGGCGCGAGGTTCGTGGCCAGCATCACGAGCGCGACACCGCGCTGCTGCCCGGCGGGCGGCGGCAGCGCCACCACGCGCCCGTAGAGTGTGATGTCGCCCTTGGGCGTGTCCGCTTTGCTCGCCGTGAACTTGAACTCGTAGCCCTCGTAAGCGCCGACCTTCGTCTCGCCCTCCGAGATTTTCTGGTAGTTCGGGAACTGCGTGCTGAACTGCTCGTTGAACTGCGCGGCGAGCTTCGGCATCAACTGCTTGTCGAGCGCCGTGCCGCTCGCGCTGACCCAGCCGACCGCGAAGTTCTCCAGCGTGAAGTTGCCCGTCTCCTCGTCGCTGATCTTGCGCTCGACGCGGACGAAGTTCGGTTCGGGGCTGTCGTCCTCCACCCAGTTGTCCGGGTAGTAGAAGGAGAAGTCCACGAAGTGCTGCGCCAGATCGCCCGTCCGCCCGGCGCGCGCGTTGACATACTGCTTCGTGCCGGTGGGGCGCGTCGCCGCCGGCACGTTCGTCGCCTGCGTTGATTGCACTTTCTTGCCGAGGTAGGCGAGACCGCCGACGAGCGCAATGATGCCGACGATGATGAGCGCCAGACAGCCCACGCCCGCGATAATCCACGGCGTCTTCGATTTCTTCGGCGGCGCAGGCGGCGGTACGGGCGCATACGCACCGCCCGGCGGCGGATAGTTCTGGCCCGGAGGAGGAAAGTTCTGCATGAAATAGGGTCTCCTTGAAAGTTAGGGATGAGGAATGAGGGATGAGGGATGAAAGCCTGACCACTCGAGGTGAGTAGTCCTTTTTTCATCCCTCAGCCCTCAGCCCTCATCCCTTTTCATTGTTGGTCTTCGTCCGCGCTCGGGCGCGGCTGCGCGGGCGCGGCGTCGCGCCCGGCGTCGAGGTGGTCGAAGTTGAGCGCGGCGTTGAAGAGCAGGAAGAAAGAGCCTTGCGTCTCGTGCCGCCACATCGGGTTGTTGGCGAACAGCACCACGTGCCCGCGCCCGACCGGCACGTCCACGATGGCGGGCCGGTTCGCCAACTCCTGCCCGCCCGCGAGCATGCCGCTCACGAGCAGGTTGCGCTCGTCGCGCGCAAAACGCAGCACGACGCGCGGGCGCTCCGCGGGCGGCGTGTAGAACGGCCCGAGTTGCAGCCGCTGTTCGTCCGTCAGTTGTTCTTCGCCGGGGCGCGCAGGCGGGCGCTGTGGGGGCGGCCCCGCCTGCGGCATCGCCTGCACGATGTCCGGGTCGGTCAGCGAGCCGCGTCCCGAAGGACGCTGCCCCGCGCCGCCACCACCGCCGCCCGCGCCCGGCGGCGGCGCGACCTGAAAGAGCGGCGCTTGGTTGAAGTAGATGGGGAGCGTTTCGCCGTAGCCGTAGGCGATGGGGCTTTTGCGGTCGCTGAAGGTCGCGTTATAGACCGAGCCGGCGGCTTGCAGTTGGCGCGCGTCGGCAATCGTCACGCCCGTCGTGATGCCGTAATCGAGCGGCACGCGCGCCGTATTCTGGACGGCGACGAAGAGACCGCCCTCCTGCACGAAGCGTTGCAGGTTGGCGACGCCCGCCAGCCCCATGCCGCCGCGCATGTCCGCGGTCGTGTCGGGCGAGTTGCCCATGTTTGGCGTGACCGTTGACTGCTGCCACGGGATCGGATCGCCGCGGAGGGGTATGCCGTTGACGATTGCCTGCGCCGAGCCGCCGACCGGCGGGAAGATGATCACGTCGTACTTCGCGCGCAAGGCGGGCGTGTCGCGTATGTCGTGGTCGGAGATGTACGAGTAAGGCACTTGCAGCTTGTCGAACTCGACTCTGAACCAGCCCTCGTTCTGCGTGTTCTGCCACGTGTGCAGGATGGCGATGCGCGGCAGACCAACATCGTGCGTCTTCACCGCCGGCACAGCATCGGCGGCGACGGCGTTCAAACCTAAATCGGTGACTGCGGCTTCGAGCCGGTCGCGCAGATCGCCGGGGTTGCCCTCAGCCTTGATGATGTACGAGCCGGCGTTAAAGCTCTGCGTGCCGACCTTGAACGCGTCTTCGGCGACGCTCAGCTTTACGTCCTTCAGCCGGAAGCGCAGCGTGGCGAGCGTGTTGTCCGTGTTGTTGTTGACGACGTAGGCCGCGCCGCGCCCCGTCAGACGCCCGCGCACACGCGCGTCCTCTTTCAGCATCTCCATCGGCACGCCGAGCACGTCCTTGCTCGTCACGCGCACGGTCTCGACGTTCCGGAGCGCGCCGAGCGTCCAGCCGGTGTCGTCGTAGGGGCGCGGGTCGTTGACGTTGTAATACTGCGTGTCCAGGAGCATGTCGGCCATGCGCGAGTAGGGCTGATCCATGCGGATGATGTAAGAGCCGGCCGGAAACTTGCGCTCCGTCATTGGGGCCGGAGTCCGCGTGGCCGCGCCCTGCCCCTCGCGTGCGCCGCCTTCACCCTGCTCACCGCCGCCGCGCGCCGCGCGCGTCTCCGCGACCGGCAACTTCGCCGTGAACTCGCCCGTCGCGCGCTGCACCTCGACGCCCATCAAGCGGAGCAGATTGACCATCTCGGCCGCCTCGACGGGGCGCGGCGTGTCGCCGGGCACGACGTAAGCCGCGGGGCCTTCATTCGCCGCCTTTGCCACCGACCGCTTGCTCTTGATGTAGAAATTATTCAGGAAGCGATCCTTGTTCTCGGCGACGAAGTGCATCGCCAAAAGTATGGCCGACTGCTGCATGTTGACGTTGTTGCGCATAGACCACTTGACGCGCGGCTGCGGCGGGTTGGGGCGGAACCAGTCGCGCTGCGCCTGCTGCGTCACCGTCCTGTCCATCGTGTCCGCGCCGCCGTTGCCGAACGTCTCGTAGAAGCGGCCGATTGAGTTGTGCCCGTTGGCGACGTAGAACATGTAGTTCGGGGCCCAGCCGTCGTAGAACCCGTGCGTCCAGACGCCGGGCACGCCGCGCTTCGTCATCTCCTCGATCTCGTGATAGGCGAGCAGGTGCCACTCGTCCACGACGAGCGGGTCGAGCCAGGCGTTGTACGGCCCCGTGCCCGTCGAGGTATAGAGGAACGGCACGGACTCGTGCAGGTCGTGCAGGATGGTCGGGTGGTATTCCAGAAACGTCTTCATCATGTTGCGCGTCAGGGCGAGCGCCATCCCCAGCCCGTCGCGGTTGTTGTCGTGCGCGACGTACTTGCCCCAGTAGAGCAGCCCCGGCGAGTTCTTCCCCGGATTCGCCTTGCGGTAGTTATAGACATCTACCATGCGGTCGCGCCCGTCCACTTCGAGCACGGGCGTGATGAGCACGATCAGGTTCTTGCGGATCGCGTCGTAGAACGGCGAGTCCTCGACCGCCAGCCGGTAGGCCATCTCCATCAGCATTTCCGGCGAGCCGGTTTCGGGCGAGTGGATCGAACCCGAAGCCCAGTACATCGCCTTCCCTTCGCCGATGAGCGCCTGCGCCTCCGCGTCCGTCGTCCGGCGCGGGTCAGCGAGGCGCGCGGTGATCTCCTTGTAGCGATCAAGCTTCTGTAGATTCGCTTCGTCGCTGATCGCAATCAACAACTGCTCACGCCCCTCCTCCGACTTCTCCGGCGCGGTGAACACACGCACGCGCGGGCTGGCGTCGGCGAGCGCGCGGTAGTAACGGTACAGGTCTTTCGTGTACGTCAGCTTGTTCGGCGCACCGGCGACGTAGCCCAAGACCTTCTCCGTCGTCGGCACGGTCGCGGAAGCCGGCAGGTGATCGACCAACTCGGTCAGAAAATATTTTTCCGTCGTGTACTCTTTGATCTTCGCCGAGTAGCCTTCGTCGTTGGGCGCGGCGGCGGGCGTGATGAGTTGCTGCGCGCTGGCAGAGGCCACAAGTGCGCAGACGAGGACGAGCGCGCAGGCGAGAGCGCGCGCCGCAGAGTGGTTCCGTTTCATGGACTCCTCCATCGCAGGTGCTGTGCTGGTGCAAAAGGACGGCTTCGGGTGCTTGCAGTTAAAAGCGCCGCGATGATACATCTTCGGCGCGCGGATGTCAGTACCGCCCGCGCTAATCAATATGAGCTTGAAAGCCTGCTTACTCGCGCTCCTGTCCGTCGTCGCCGTTGCGACCGCCGCCCAGCAAAACATGCCCAAGAACACCAGACCACGCGCGCGCGACATCGGCTTGAAGGTCGGCGTGCTGCCGGCGGGGCCGCTCGACGCGATCACGGACGTGGCGGGCGTGCGCGTCGGGCACACGACGATTGTGCGCGGCGCGAACGTGCGCACCGGCGTCACCGCCGTCCTGCCGCACGGCGGGAATCTGTTCCGCGAGAAAGTGCCCGGCGCGGTCTTCGTCGGCAACGGCTTCGGCAAGCTCGCCGGCTCGACGCAGGTCAACGAACTCGGCGAGATCGAGACGCCCGTCGTGCTCACCTCAACCCTGAGCGTGCCGCGCGCGGCGGACGCGGTCATGGACTACATGCTCGCATTGCCGGGCAATGAAGACGTGCGCTCCATCAATCCGCTCGTCGCCGAGACGAACGACGGGACATTGAATGACATACGCAGTCGCCCCGTCACGAGCGCGGACGTGAGCGCGGCGATCAAGGGCGCGCACGACGGCGCGGTCGAAGAGGGCGCGGTCGGCGCTGGCACGGGCACGGTCGCGTTCGGCTTCAAGGGCGGCATCGGCACGGCGTCGCGCCACCTGCCCGCGCAGCTTGGCGGCTACACCGTCGGCGTGCTCGTGCAGACGAACTTCGGCGGCGTGCTCACCATGAACGGCGCGCCGGTCGGGCGCGAACTTGGGCGTTATTATCTGAAGGAGGAACTCGAACGCGCGAACACGGAGCCGCGCGCGCAAGCGCCCGCCGCCGACCGAGCCGACGGGTCAGTCATCATCGTCATCGCGACGGACGCGCCCGTTGACGCGCGCAACCTGCGGCGCATGGCGGCGCGCGCGCTGCTGGGTCTGGCGCGCACCGGCGCGGCCGGCTCGAACGGCAGCGGCGACTACGCCATCGCCTTCTCGACCGCTCCTGAAGTCCGCATCAACACGCGCCCGCCGGCCCAACTCTACGTGCCGCGCGATGTGAAGCTGCTGGCCAACGACGCCCTCTCGCCCATCTTCCTCGCCGTGATCGAAGCGACCGAGGAAGCGATCTACAACTCGCTGCTGCGCGCCGAGACCACGACCGGCAACGGGCACACCGTCGAGGCGCTGCCGATTGAGCAGACTATTGCCATCCTGCGTAAGCACGGCGCACTCTAAACGGCTTTCATTTGGGCTTACCGCGCAACCTCCTGCTGGGAGCGCGGGCGTCCCGCCCGCCAAAGCGTGCTGAAGCACGCTTCACAGGGTTCGCTTCCTGCAAGCTTGAGCCTTAGCGCAGCTTACCGTTCGCGCTGACGCGCTCAAGGCGGGCGCGCGCGCCCGCGCTCCCAGCAGCGCGTTGTCCGGTAACGTCGTGTGTACATGCCCGCTTTAATGGAGAAGCGGCGCGATCATCGTGTGATCGCGCCGCCGCTTTTTCACGTTCGAGCAGGTTTAGAAATCGAACTTGATCGCGAGTTGCAGTTCGCGCGGCGTCAGGAAGCTGCGGGGCGTGCCGAAGGCGACGCTGGCCGCGGGGAGCGTCAGGGTCAGCGTCTGCTGGCCGTTGACGATGGCGGCGGTGCGCCCGGCGTACATGTTGGTGTTGACCGTGAGCACGTTCGCGCGGTTGAAGATGTTGAAGCCTTCGAGGATCAGGCGCAGGCGCATGCCCTCGCGGCCGAGCGGGATGGCGCGCGTCAGGCGCGCGTCGAACTGGTAGGTCGCGGGCGTGTAGAAGCCGTTGCGCGGCGTGCCGGGCACGCGGTCGTTGCGCGCGTTGCCATCGCGGTTCAGGTCAGCGCCGACCGTCTTCGAGTAGGCGAAGCCGGACTGCAACTGGATGATGCTCGACAGCGTGTAGTCGCTAAACAGCGCGCGCAGGACGGCGTTGTCGTTGCGCGTCCAGCGGCCGAACTCGTAGACGGGACTGATGACGACGCGGTGGCGCAAGTCCGTGTCGGCGGCGGCATAGTCCGCGCGGATGTTGAGTTGGTTGAAGACGATCTTGGCGTCGTCACCGCCGCCGGGTACGACCGCCGTCTGATCGGGCTTGTCGTCCTTCGCCTTCGACCAGGTGTAGCTGGCGAGCAGTTGGAAGTTGCGCGCGAAGCGGCGCTGCAACTGGAAGGCGACGCCGTCGTAGCGCGAGTTGGCGGTGGACTCGAACAGGTTGATGCGGCCGAACTGCGGGAACGGGCGGTCGGGCGCGGTCGAGGTGAAGCGCGCGTCCGCGGTCGCGCCCGTGCCGGGGAAGCGTTCGACCGTGAAGGTCTGCCCGTCCGCGCCGACCGCGGTCGTGTTCACCGGCGCTTTCAGGTTGATGTCGCGCGTGCGCGAGAGGTGGACGCCGCGGAAGAACATGTAGGTGACGGAGAGGCTCGTGTCCTTGAAAATCTCGTGCTCGAAGCCGAGCCGCGCCTGCTGCACGTAGGGCTGCGCGTAGTCGCGCGTGAAGGCGAACACGTCCGGGTTGCCGCTGACGCCCGCCGGGATGCTCGTGAAGGTCTGCGGGTAGGTCAGACCGGCGGCGGCGATGGCAGCGTTCGACGAGAGCGTGATGCCGGTGGTCTGGATGCCGTTGCCGGTGTGCGCCGTGCCGAGCATGATGGCGGTGGTGCGCCCGTAGAAGATGCCGTAGCCGCCGCGCACCACGGTCTTGCCGTTGCCGCGCACGTCGTAGGCGAAGCCGAGGCGCGGGCCGAAGTTGTTGCCGTCGCGCGGTTGCGTGCTGGTGTCAATGCCGGTCAGCGCGAGCAGCGTGGCGTTCTGGAGCGGCGGCTTGGCGAGGTGCTGGTAGTCGTAGCGCAGCCCCAGGTTCAGCGTCAGCTTCGGCGTCGCGCGCCAGTCGTCCTGCACGAAGGCGGCGTAGTCGTTGCTGTTCGGCTTGCTGATCGCGCCACTTGAGCCGGGCAGCGCGAAACGCTGCTGGAAGGCCGACGGGATGCCGCGCTGGAACGCCTCGTAGCCGTTTAAGGAGACGCCGCCCACGGTGATCGGGTTGAACGTGTACTGCCCGGAGAAGAAGCCGGGGAAGAAGTTGAAAATTTGATCGAAGTTGAAATCAACGCCGGTCTTGATGTTGTGCCGGCCCGTCACGTAGGAGACGTTATCAATAACCTGGGCGCGCCGGATGGTCGTCTCGCGCGGGCTGAAGTTGTTGCGCCCCAGGAGGAGGAGTCCGCCGCCGGTGTTGATCTGAATTTCGGGCAGGTCGCTGTTGGCCGTGCCCGGCTCGCGGTCGCGCGCGAACTGGAAGCGGAACTCGTTGATGACCTGCGGCGACATGGTGGAGGTGAGCGAGCCGGAGACGGTCGTGGTGCGCGCGATGCTGTCGCCGGAGTGCTCCTCGGCGGCGAGCGCGCCGGTGAACTCGTTGTTCTGCCCCGTGAAGTTCTGCCGATTGATGCGCAGGCTGAGTTGGTTCGACTTGTCGAGCGCCACGTCCACCTTGCCGAGATACACGTCCTGGTTGCGGCTGATCTGGTAGGCGTTCAGGCGCGGCGCGAGCAGGTTCTGGATCGCCGCCGACTGCGCGCCGAGCGCGGGCGGCTCGACGACGTTCGGCAAGTCCTGCCGCTGCCCGTCGTAGGTGAAGAAGAAGAAGGCGCGATCCTTTTTAATGGGGCCGCCGACGCGCCCGCCGAACTGGTTGATCTGCTGCGGCGGGCGCACGTTGAAGTTGCGCCGCCGGCCCGCCAGGAAGTCTATGCCCTGCTGCGCCTTCACGTTCGGCGCGAGCGCGTTCAGCGACTCGTCGCGGAAGTACTCGAACGCGCCGCCGTGCAGTTCGTTCGTGCCCGACTTGGTAACGACGTTGATGACCGCGCCGCCCGCGCGCCCGAACTCCGACGAGAAGCCGTTCTGGTTGACCTGAAACTCCTGCACAGACTCTTCCGAGAACTGGTAGGGCGGGCGCACACCCGTGCGCCCGAACGCCTGCCCGAAGAAGGTGTTGTTGTTGTCCGCGCCGTCCACTTGCAGGTTGTTGAGTGTGCCCTTCTGCCCACCGACCGAGAGGTCGCCGTCGCGCGTGCGGTCGCGGATGACGCCGGGCGTGAGCGTGGCAAAGTCTAGGTAGTTGCGCCCGCTGACGGGCAGGTTCTGGATGGCGCGGTCGTTGACGGTCGTGGAGACGGAGGTGCGCGTCGTCTCCACGGTCGGCGCTTCGCCGGAGACGAGCACGTCTATGTTCTGCCCGCTGACCGACAGGTTAATGTCGAGCGGCGTCTTGCCGCCGACCGTGACCGAGACGTTCTGCAACGTCGTCGGCTGGAAGCCCTGCGCGCCCGCGGTGGTGACGGTGTACTGACCGGGCGGCAGGAAGACGATGCGGTAGATGCCCTCCTCGTCGGCCGTGGCGGATTTCTCTAGGCCCGTCTGTTGGTTCCTGGCCGTCACGGTCACGCTCGGCACGGCCGCGCCGTTCGGGTCGAGCACGCGCCCCTCGATGTCGCCGGTCGTCGCCTGCGACTGGGCGAAGGTCGGGACGGAGGCAAGGAGTAACGAGACACACAACAAGAGCAGTCGGGGGAGTCGGGCGGAAAGATTCTTGCGCATATTGTCCTTTCGCTGGAAGTCTGGTGCAGGCACGGGCCGCCTACGGCGCGAGACTAATAGTATCGGTTCGGAATCACCTTCGAGGAAACCGCCGGGCGGCCCACTTGTGGAAGCGGGAATATAGTGGCTGCGCGCGGGCGGGTCAAGCGGGGACAGAATTAAGTAGTGTCCTAAATTCAGAATCACTCTGTGCCGCCTCCGTGCCCTCTGTGTCTCTGTGGTGAATATCCCCGCAGCATAATGCACCACAGAGGCACAGCGGGCACGGAGGCGGCACAGAGCATTTGCCAACTTAGGACACTACCCAGAATTAACCACGAAGACACGAAGGACACAAAGAAAGGCAAACTCCTTCTTTGTGTCCTTCGTGTCTTCGTGGTTATTTTTTTTCGGCCGCCTTAAGCCCGCCGCGCGACCGGCCGCCACAGGGCTTGCAGGCGCTGACCCGACGCGGTTTGCAGCAGGCTCATCGTGCCCATGTAGCCGTAGCCGAAGAGGAAGAGCGCGAGGAACGGGATCGTGCCCCACAGGCTCATGTGCACGGCGTAGACGATGGCGAGCAGGAAGTAGACGGCGAAGCTCAGTTCCAGCAGCGGCAGCAGTCCGCGTTTACGTTTGTACTTCTTCGCCTTCCACGTCGCGTCGGTCGTCTGCTCGACCTTGTACTTGGGCGTGCGCACGAACTCGGACTTGACGCCCAACAACGCTTCCAGCACCGCGCGCGCGTTCGAGAACGCGAGGCCAATGCCGATGGCCATGACGAGCGGCAGGTGCAAGAGCCGCTTTGTGCGGCGCTCGTCCAGATACCAGACGGCCGAGCCGTAGAAGAGCACGACCGAGACGGTGGAGAAGAACAAGAGCGGCACGTCGAACGCCATCAGGTGATAGAAGCCCTGGTTGTAGCGAACGAGCAGGAGCGGGAACTGTAGGAAGCTGGCGACGATCATCAGCGGGTAGCTGATGTTGCCCGTCAGCCGGAAGAACATCTCCAGCTTCACGCGCAACGGCAGCGGCGCGCCCCAGATGCGCGGATAGAGCTTGATGCCGACCTGCATCACGCCCTTGGCCCAGCGCCGCTGCTGCGCCTTGAAGGCGTTGATCTCGACGGGAATCTCGGCGGGCGCGTCCTCGTCCAGCAGGTAGACGAAGCGCCAGCCCATCAACTGCGCGCGGAAAGAGAGGTCTGTGTCCTCGGTCAGCGTGTCGTGCTGCCAGCCGCCGGAGAGTTCAATCGCGCGCCTGCGCCAGATGCCGGCCGTGCCGTTGAAATTGAAGAAGCCGCCGGTGCGGTTCCTGACGGTCTGCTCGATGACGAAGTGGCCGTCGAGCATGATGGTTTGCAGGCGCGTGAGCAGGTTGTAAGTGCCGTTGATGTGCGACCAGCGCATCTGCGCGCAGCCGACGAGCGGGTCGGTGAAGAAGTGGACGAGTTTGCGCAGGCAGTCGGCCTTAGGCACGAAGTCCGCGTCGAAGATGGCGACCAGTTCGCCCTTTGCCGTCCGCAGCCCGTTCTCCAGCGCGCCCGCCTTGAAGCCGGTGCGGTCGGTGCGGTGGACGTACTCGATGTCGAAGCCTTGCCGGGCGTAAACCTCGACCGTCTGGCGCGCGAGTTCCTGCGTCTCGTCGGTCGAATCGTCGAGCACCTGAATCTGCAAACGCGCGCGCGGGTAGTCAATCGCCGTGACGGCGCGCAGCAGACGCTCGATGACGTAGAGTTCGTTAAAGAGCGGCAGTTGCACGGTGATTGTGGGCAGCGCGTCTTCGGTAAAGAAGCTTTGCGGGCGCGGCTGAAGCCGACGGTAGCGCCAGAAGTCCGTGACCTGCTTGACGCGGTACGCGCCATAGACGGCGAGGACGCCGAGGATGGCGAAGTAGAAGGTGAGCACCGCGTAGTCGAACGAGTCCATCTGGTAAAGCGGGCTGATGTTGGCCGCGGTCTTCCAGAACAGCTCGGTGTACTCGCGCAGCAGCACGTCCGGGCACTTGCCGACAAGGTCGCCGCAAGGCTGGTGGGTCAGGATCACTTCGGAAGCAAGCATTACGATCAGCGACTCCTCTTACGCGCCCGCACACAAAACGAGCAGCGCCCCGGCGAGGACGCTGCCCTCATTTAGACGCCGCACATTTTACCGGACAACGGCCGCGCATTCAAACCGCCACGATGACGCGGCAGTGCCCGCACGTCAGGCGGCCGGGCCGCTGTCGGGCGGCGCGTTCTTGTCGCTCTCGGTTTCCGCGCCGAAGCCGCCGAAGTCTGCGGCGGGCGGTTGTGCCGGCGGCGGCGTGGGCGGCGCAAACGGCGCTGTCGGTGCGCCGAAGTCAGTCGGCGGTGGGGGCGGCGGGGCGGACATCGAGCCGCCGCCCGTCTCGCCCTTGCGCTTCTCGAACAGGGCGACGCCGAGCAGGCCGCCGAGCGTGGCGAAGATGACGGTGATGATGGCGTTCATGATCGAGTAGCCGATGATCTGCGTCAGGCGCGCGCCGAGCGGCATGTGGCGCTGTATCTCAAGCTGCCGCCGCATCTCTTCGCCCAACTGCGGACTCATGTTCTCGAACAGCTTCAGGATCAGCCCGCTCATCGCGTCGCCGAAGAGCAGCCCCATCGGGATGCTGACGAGCAGCAGGATGCCGCCGCCCACCGCGCCCGCGAGCAGACCCAACTGCGCGCCCTCGCCGGCCGTGACGCGCGTCGGCGACTCCTTGATGTAGAGGTAAGACGCCAGCGCGCCGCCCAACAGCACCCACGCGCAGCAGCAAGCGTTGACGGCGCTCACGAACGGGATCGAAGACAGCACGCCCAGCGTCACGCCGCCGATCAGCGCCGACTTGAATTTGTTGCTCATCTACTCTCGCCCTCTAAAGTGGAAAATGGCGGCCGCGCCGCCAGGCGTGCCGCCGCCCGCCGCGCCCGCACGCGCGAACCCAGATCAAGCAAACCCGGCACGACGTACAGCGCCATGACCGCCCCAAGCAGCGCGCCCGTCAGCGCCCGCGACGCGTGCGTGTTCGCCCACAGCCCCGCAACGCCGAGCGCGAAGTCAACGCCCGTCGGCAGCGCCGCCAGCAGCAGCCAGTGCCGCGCCGGCAGGTCAGCGCGCCGCAGCGAGCGCACGAGCGGATAACAGAGCACGCCCAACGCGAACCCGGCATAGATGCCCAAGCACCGCGCGCACACCGCCAGCGGCTCGCCGGCCAGGTAGAACGAACGCCCCGGCAGTTGGTGGCACACCGCGCCAAATGCGTGATAGAGCGCCTGCGCCACCGCCTCATGCTCATGCGCCCGCGCCCACGGCGCGGCCACGATCAACCCCAGCCACCCGCACGCCCCCACGACCAACGCGCCCCACACCACCCACGCGCGCACCTCGGCCGCGTCCCGCGCGCTCTGCGGCACGTAACCAAGAAGGGATGAGGGCGGAGGGATGAGGGATGAAGATCGGCTCGACCCGTGCTGCCCTTTCTTATTCATCCCTCGGCCCTCCGCCCTCATCCCTAAAACCTGATCACCGTATCGGGGCCGCCCTCGACGTGGACGGTGTCTATGAAGCGTATGTGGCGCGCGTCCGTGGTCATCACGAGCGAGTGTGTGCGCTTGCCCGCGCCGAAGAGGCGGACGCCTTTCAGGAGCGCGCCGTCGGTGACGCCGGTGGCGGCGAAGATGATCTTCTTGCCGGGCGCGAGGTCGTCCGTCTTATAGACCTTGTCGGGGTCGCTGATGCCCATCTCCCGCAGGCGCGCGAGCACTTCGTCGCGGGGCGGCACTTTGTCGCTGTCCACGCCCAGCCGTTCCGGGTCGAAGCAGAGCCGCGCCTGTATCTCGCCGTTCAGACACTTCAGGGCGGCGGCGGTCAGCACGCCTTCGGGTGCGCCGCCAATGCCCATGAGCGCGTGGATGTTCGTGCCGGCGACCGCCGCCGAGATACCGGCTGAGAGATCGCCGTCCGAGATGAGGCGGATACGCGCGCCGGCCGCGCGCACGTCGGCGATCAGTTTTTTGTGGCGCGGGCGGTCGAGGACGATGACGGTCAGATCGTCCACGTCGCGGCCCAGGCGTTTGGCAATCGCCGCCAGGTTGTCCTTGACCGGCGCGTCTATGTCAATCGCGCCACGCGACGAGGGGCCGACGACGATCTTGTCCATGTAGATGTCGGGCGCGTTCAGGAGGCCGCCGCGCTCGGAGGCGGCCAGCACCGCGATGGCGTTGTTTGCGCCGAGCGCGCACAGGTTCGTGCCTTCGAGCGGATCGACGGCGATGTCCACCTCCGGGTGCAGTTCCTCAAACTCCTCGTCGCCGTCCGTGCGGTGCGCGCCCTTGCCGACCTGCTCGCCGATGTAGAGCATGGGCGCTTCGTCGCGCTCGCCCTCGCCGATGACGATGCGCCCGCGCATCGGCACGGTGTCCATCGTCTCGCGCATGGCCTCGACCGCGACCTGATCCGAGTACTTGCGGTCGCCCTGCCCCATCGTGCGCGCCGCCGCGATGGCCGCCGCCTCGCAGACGCGCAGGAAGTCCAGCGACAGGTGCTCCGTGTGCAGCTCCAGCCCCATCTTGAGTCGTCTCCTGATCCGAAATTGTCTGATGTCGCGCCCCGCGCGCGCCTGAGAAAAGCGCGGTCATACTAACAGACGCGCGCCGCTTTTTATAGCGAGACAGTCCCCGAAACTTAGTCGCGGCGGCGAACAAAGTCTGCGCGCGTTGACGGGCGCGCGCCGCCGCTAACGCTCGTTGACTTCTCCGCGCCGAGTGTTTACGCTGCCGCAGTCTGTGCGCCTCTTCCGCACAGCCCGCGCGCCCGCGCGACTTGCGGGCTTGATCGGCTTGTGCGCGCCGGCAGACAAGTCATCGCTGAGGTTGCTAACCATGAAGCGCAAACCGTCTCGCCCCCACGCTCCGCTCGCGCTCGCGCTTCTGCTTACGCTAATCGGTATCTGCTCGCCGGGCGCGGCGCGGGCGCAGTCGCCCAGCCGCGATGTGGGGCGCACGCCGACGCCGACGCCCACGCCACAGCAGCGGCTGCCGCCGCGCCCCACTGCTGCGCCGCCGGTTCGTCGTTCTCCTGCGCCCGCTCCGGCGGGGAACGCGGCGGGGCCGAACGCGCCCGCACAGTCCACAGACAGGGCCGTCGGCCGCAGCGCGGCCGACGATCCCTTTAGCGTGCAGGGGCGCGCACATGCACGCCTGGACGAATACGATAAGGCCGCCGAGTCCTACGAGCAGGCGCTCGCGTTCCACCGCGAGCGGCACGACCGCACGGGCGAGGGGCGCGCGCTCAACGAGTTGGCGAACGCATACTACGCGCTCGGCCGGTTCGAGCGTGTGATCGCGGATGCCGAAGCGGCGCGCGCGATCATGCGCGAGGTGCAAGACCGCGCGGGCGAGGCCGCCGCCCTCAACATGCTCGGCGCTGCTTATCACGAGCTCGGCAGTTACGACAGGGCGATTGATTACTACCAGCAGGCGCTTGCGGTGGTGCGCGCGCTCAAGGATCGCATGAGCGAGGCGGGCGCGCTCAACAACATCGGCGAATCCCTGCGCCTGAGCGGGCGTTGCGGCGAGGCGCTAAAGTACGTCGAGCAGGCGCTCGCGCTCACACGCCCGCCCGCGCCGCCGCCGGGCGTCTATCAGGCGGTCGTGCGCGACCCGCACGACGTGAAGGCGGAAGGCGTCACGCTCGACAGTCTCGGCGCGGCCTATTACTGCCTGGGGCGCGACGACCGGGCGGCGGATGCGCTCGCCGAGGCGCTCTCGCTCCACCGCGAGACCGGCAACCTGTTCGACGAGGGCATCACGCGCAACAACCTGGGGCGCGTCCTGCTGCGGCAGGGACAGACCGACAAGGCGCTCGAACAGTTCGCGCGGGCGCTCGTCGTCAACCGCGCGGTGAAGAACCTGAAGGAGGAGGGCGCGACGCTCTCCAACCTGATGCTCGCGTGGCGCGCGCGCGGCAACACGCGCCTCGCCGTCTTCTACGGCAAGCAGGCGGTCAACGACTTTCAGGAGATCAGAAGCAACATTCAGAAGCTCGACAGGTTCACGCAGAAGGGCTTCCTGAGCGCCAGGCAGGAGACCTATCGCGCGCTGGCCGATCTGCTGATCTCGGCGGGGCGGCTCGCGGAGGCCGAGCAGGTCGTCCGCCTGCTGAAGGAGGAGGAGTATTTCGAGTTCGTGCGCCGCGATGGGGGCGAGGCCTCGTCGCTCACGGCGCGCGCGGCGCTCACGCCCGCGGAGGCCGGGTTCGAGCGGCGCTACCTTGAGATCGCCGACCGCGTCGCCGCCCTGGGGCGCGAGCGCGGCAGCCTGCGCGAGAAAGATAAGCTCACGCCCGAAGAGGAGCAGAAACTCACGCAACTCGAAGCCGATCTGGAAGTCGCCGGGCAAGCCTTCCAACAGTTCCTCGATCAGTTGGCGACGGAGTTGGGCGACACGCCGGTGGCGACCGAGCGCGTCTTTCAGTTGCGCGAGTCGCAGGCCCTGATGGACACGCTGCGCGAGTTGGGGCACGGCGCGGTCGCGCTCTACACCGTCGTCGGCGCGGACAAGTACCGCGTCATCCTGATCACGCCCGACGTGCAGAAGGCGGCCGAATATCCCATCAAAGCGACCGAGCTTTACGCGAAGGTCGCCGCCTTCCGCGCGGCGCTCCAAGACCCGCGCAGCGACCCGCGCCCGCTCGCCGAGGAGCTTTACCACATCCTCGTCGGGCCCGTGGCCAACGACTTAAAGGCGGCGCGGGCCGAGACGCTGATGTGGTCTCTGGACGACGTGCTGCGCTACGTGCCGACGGCGGCGCTCTACGACGGCGACGCCTATCTCGTCGAACGCTACCGCAACGTCGTCTTCACACCCGCCAGCGCGTCGCGCCTGAAGGACGAGCCGGCGGCAAACTGGACGGGTCTGGGCCTGGGCGTGTCGAAGCCGCACGACAACTTCCCCGCCCTGCCCGCCGTGTCCGCCGAGTTGCACGGCATCATCCGCGAGCAGACCGCGCAGCCGGCGGCGGCGGGCGGCGTGCTCGCGGGCCGCGTGATGCTCGACGAGGCGTTCAACGCCGACGCGCTCAAGGCGGCGCTCCGGCAACGCTACCCGGTCGTGCACATCGCCAGCCACTTCCAGTTCACGCCCGGCAACGAGACCGACTCGTTCCTCCTGCTCGGCGACGGCTCGCACCTCTCGCTCGCGCAGATCAAGAGCGCGACCAACCTGTTCAGCGGCGTCGAACTGCTGACGCTCTCCGCCTGCGACACGGCGGCGGGCGGCGCGGGCGCGGACGGGCGCGAGGTGGAGAGCTTCGGCGTGCTCGCGCAGCGGCAGGGCGCGAAGGCCGTGCTCGCCAGCTTGTGGCCCGTCGCCGACGCGAGCACGAAGGAGTTGATGGAGCAGTTCTACCGGCTGCGCAACGCGCAGGCCGGCACACCCAAGGCCGAAGCCCTGCGCCAGGCCCAACTCTCACTACTGCACGGCGCGACGACCGCCGCAGGCGCGAGCAGCCAGCGCGGCCTCAGCAGCGAGACCGTCGCCCCCGCCAGCGCCGGCCCATCTTACGCACACCCCTACTTCTGGGCCCCGTTTATTCTGATCGGAAATTGGAAGTGAGCCGCTAGTCGCACCGCGCCGCGAACGCCCGCCCTATTTTTTCAGCGCGGGTTTCAGATCGAGGTTGCGGATCAGGCGGTGCAGGTAGTTCGGGTGGACGCCGAGGAGGCGGGCGGCGTCCGTATAACTGCCGCCGGACTGTTCGACGGCGCGGAGGATGAGTTGCCGCTTCGCCTGCTTGATCGCTTCGTGGTACTGCGGCGTGGCCGCGCCCGCCGTCATGGCCGGGGCGGACTCCAAGACCGTTTCGGGTAAGTCTTCGGGCAGGATCGTGTCGGTCGCGCCGAGCACGACGGCACGCTCGATGGCGTTTTCCAGTTCGCGCACGTTGCCGGGCCAGTGGTAGGCGCGCAGGCAGGCGGCGGCGGTCGGCGACAGACCGGCGACGCGGCGCTTGAACTTCTGCGCGTACTTGCGGACGAAGTGGGCGGCGAGCAGGGGAATGTCGTCGCGCCGCTCGCGCAGGGCGGGCATCTCGAAGGAGACGACGTTGAGGCGGTAGTAGAGATCGGCGCGGAAGCTGCCGTCCGCGATGGCCTGCTGCAAGTCCTTGTTCGTGGCCGCGATGACGCGCACGTCCACACGAAGCGTGCGCGTGCCGCCGACGCGCTCGAACTCGCGCTCTTGCAGGACGCGCAGCAGTTTCGCCTGTAAGGGCGGCGCGAGTTCTCCGACCTCGTCGAGGAAGAGCGTGCCGCCGTCGGCGAGTTCGATCTTGCCCTTCTTCTGCGCGATTGCGCCGGTGAACGCGCCGCGCTCGTGCCCGAACAACTCACTTTCAAGCAGCGTCTCCGTGATGGCCGCGCAGTTGACGGCGACGAAGGCGCGGCCGGCGCGCGCGCTGTTGCGGTGGAGCGCGCGCGCCGCCAACTCTTTGCCCGTGCCCGACTCGCCGCGTATCAGCACGGTCGAGTCGGTGGGCGCGACGCGCGCGATGAACTGGCCGACGGCTTGCAGGCGCGCGCTCGCGCCGACCAGATCATGCTCCAAGCCGACGGCGGCGCGCAGTTGCTCGTTCTCGCCCGCGAGTTGTTCGAGCTGGCGCGCGTTCTCAAGGGCGACCGCCGCGATGCCGGAGATGACCGTGAGCAGGTGCAGGTGGTCTTCGTCGAAGGGCTGCGCGGCGGAGGTGGTCAGGTAGATGACGCCGAGCGCGCGCCCGCGCATCAGGAGCGGGACGCAAAGCAGCGCGCGGATGTGCGTTGCTTCGAGGCTGGCGACGCCCGCAAACTCGGCGCGCTCCGACACGTCGTTGCTCAACAGCGCCATGCCGCTCTGCAAGACCTGCTGCGTGATGGTGCGGCTGACCTGCATGGGAGCGCCCGGGCCGGGGGTGCGCTCCCAGCCGAAGACGGAGACGATCTCTTCGATGGTCGCGCCGGTCAGCAGGATCGCGCCGCGCTCGGCGGGGATGACCTCGAAGATGGTTTCGAGCAGGTGGCGCTGTAGGGCTTCGGCATCGCGCAGGGCGTTGATCGTCGTGCAGAGTTTGAGGAGCGCCGCCAGGTCGCGCGCCATCTGCGCGAGCGGCGGGAGGCTGGTGAGCATGCGGTCGGGGCGCAGGTAGAGCGCGTCTTCGGGGCGCAGGCGGACGGTCGAGCCGGAGACCATCGCGCGCTCATGGAGTTGGACGGGCTGGGCGAAGCGGCGCGGGTCGTCGTCGTGTTGCAGGAAGACGCAGCGGATGGCCCCGATGCTGATCTGGTCGCCGTGCGCGAGCGTGTAGGCGCGCACGCGCGCGCCATTGACGAACGTGCCGCTCGTGCTGTCGAGGTCGGTCAACTGGCACTGGCCGTCGGCGCAACTGACCTGGCAGTGGCGGCGCGAGACGGTGGCGTCGCCGAGCGTGATCTCGTTTGCGCCCGCGCGGCCGAGCGAGACATCGCCGTCCGCCAGCGGATAGACCGTATCCTTCAGTGGCCCGTTGAGGAAGACCAGTCGCGGCTTCATCGCTTCTGAATCGCTCTGCTGCCTGGTGTCTTAAAGTCTTAGAAGCAGTTTGGAGAGCCGCAACTCTCTGCGACCTGCGGCGGCTCGCTTAGCGTCCTTTGCGGTAAAAAATTCTTAACCGCAAAGACCGCAGAGCGGGCCGCCGTAGGGCGCGGAGGACACTCCCCGCACGTGACTTTCCAAACAGCTTCGTAATGCTCGACTCAAACCCGACTATCCGATGAGATAGCTTTTCTATCCGACCGGATAGATTCCTGGGCTTTTACGAACGCCCCGTCCGTCCCCGCCCCGGCTCGCCGCGCGCGTCCTATCTTAACTTTAATTAAGCACTTCCGGCGAAAAATCATCACGCCCGCGCCGGGCGCTGCCCGTCTGGCACGCGGGTTGTCATAGCTTACGGGCGTAACAGACGGACAGGAAGTTGAGTTTGACAAAAGAGCAGGTGGCGCGGGCGGCGGACACGCTTCCCCCCTTTATACCGTCCGCCTCCCGCGCCACGGGATTTTCGTCACCCGGCTCGCCGGTCAACCTCGACCGCAGCCGTCGGCATTCATAACTACAGGAGGCCACCATGCTGAAAAGAGCTTGCATCTGCGTCGCGGTTTTGAGTCTGCTCGTCGTGCTCGGTCTGCCCATCGCACAGGCGCGCACCAACCAGTCTTTGCGCGTCCACGTGCCGTTCGAGTTCGCCCTGCGCGACCGCGTGCTGCCGGCCGGCGACTACTCCGTGCGGGAGCTGACGGACGACAGCGCGGTCATGATGATCCGCAGCGCGGACGGCGGCGAGGCGCTGAACGTGTTGACCAGCAGCGCCGACGCGAAGGGCCGGCAGGCGGACGCCCCGCGCCTGATCTTCCGCCGCTACGGCGATCAGTACTTCCTCGCCGCCATCTGGCTGAACGCCAACAACGGGCGCGCGCTGGGCAGGTCGCACCGCGAGCGCAGCCTGCAAAAAGAGTTGGCGCAAGCCGGGCGCGCGGCTGAACCCGAAGTAGTCACCATCGCCGCCGAGCTTGCGGCCCGTTAGTTCTCGCCCGCCACACATTCCCGCCGCGCGGCGCTTGCGGCCCTTACGCCCCCACACGGGCCACGCGCCGCGCCACATAAAACGGGGTCGCGCCACGACCGGCGCGACCCCGCCTCCACGTTTACGCCCCGCCGCGCCCGTTGTATATTGCGCCGGCAGTTCACTTCAAGCGGTCGCCCTCGCCAACCACATAACGTCTTAACAGGAGGAGAGAAGCATGCGTGAACGTAGATTGCCGCGGGCGTTGTTGCCGCTGTGCGCCCTGTGCCTGCTGCTCGCGTGGGGCGCAAGCCAGCCGGCCGCCGCGCAGCAGCCCAAAGAGAAATCGCTGTACGAACGGCTCGGCGGCTACGATGCCGTCGCGGCCGTCGTGGACGACTTCATCGGCCGCCTGCTCGCCGACCACCAGTTCGACCGCTTCTTCACGGGCCACAGCACCGACTCGAAGAAGCACATACGCCAGTTGATCGTCGATCAGTTCTGCGCCGCGGCCGGCGGCCCGTGCGTCTATACGGGGCGCACGATGAAGACCACGCACGAAGGACTCGGCATCACCGAAGCCGACTGGGACGCGGCGGCCAAGCACCTCGTCGCCTCCATAGATAAATTCAAAGTGCCCAAGCGCGAGAAGGACGAACTGCTCGCCTTCGTCACCACCCTCAAGAAGGACATAGTCGAGAAGTAGCAGGCCGCCTATTCAGTCGCACGCGGGCCGGGCGCGTCCGTATCGCGCCCGGCCCGTCCGTATCTCCACACCTGCCGAGCAAGTCTTTAGCGCGTCATCTCCCGCCACCGAGCCAGCCACTGCTCGGTCGTCTCGATCAACTGCCGCGCCATCTCGACCACCTGCGCGACGTGCTTCCCTGCCTCGATCACGCGCACGTGCGCATCCGCCTGCGCCGCCGTCGCCGCGTCGCCCGCCGCCAGCATGGCGATGGGCGTGTGCGCCCGGTGCGGCAGAGCGCGCGTCAGTTGCAGGAACTCTGCCCAGGTCGCGTCGTCCGCCCTGTCGAACACGACGAGCAGATAATAGAGGTCGCTCTTTAACAGCACGCGCGCCTCCGCAGCGGCGGGGCAGTAGTCAACGTAGCAAGCACTTGCGGTGAGTGCATCTCTGAGGGCTTGAGCCAGGGCGAGGTCAGCGCCGACGTAGAGGATTTTATAGCGATAACGCGGCGCACGGCGGCAGCCGCGCAGCAGGCAGCGCAGGTCGATGAGATCGTCGTCGCACATGAGGTGTTACGCGGGTGCGCGCCTCTGCTATGATGCGCGCGCGCTCTAGTCTTTGAAAAACTGGCCACGGTCATGCGTAGCTCACCCTCACTAACTGAGTGATGAGCGTCGCCAGAGAGCAGAACGGCTGCATCTGCTTGGCGACATTAGGCCGCAATAAGATTTTAGTCGCATTTGTGACTAAAAGCAAGCGGGACGCTTGCTTCATTGCTTCATCAGGAGGGAAATCCTGATGGGCGGTGCTGCGCGAGAGCGACCCGCGAGGCTCGCTGAGAAACTCCTTCAGATACGCACGGCGCTCGGTCTTTCACAAGGCGGGATGCTTCGACATCTTGGGCTGGATGAGAAGAGTTATCGCCACTACATCTCTAACTACGAAACCGGCAAGCGTGAGCCGACGCTGCTGGTTCTACTCGAATATGCGCGCGCGGCGAATGTGTATGTGGATGCCTTGATTGACGACGGATTAGACCTGCCCGACAAGCTGCCAAGTCGGACGAGGCACGAAGGTATCCGGCGGGCATCATCTGCGCGGAGCAAAAAGCGTTGAGCGGCCATGACCGTGCGATTCGTCTTTCCCGTGAGCCAGGTTCGCATGTTTCGAGTTAGAACCGTTGCGCCTCGCGCTAAGCTGACCATCCTGCCCGCCTGTTTGCTCCTGCTGCTCTGCGCCGGCCCGCGCACGCACGCGCAGACACCCGCGCAGCCCGACGCGAGCGCGCCCGTCCGCCCCGGCGCGCGCACCACCTTCATGGACTTGATCAAGCTCGTCCTGCCCGACGCCGACCACGACGCGGGCGGCATCACGGCGCACAAGACGGTCGAGCTACGCGACCTCTTCGCCAGCGACGAGCCGGGCGCTTACGAAGGCAAGCTCACGCTCGACAACTTCGACAAGCTCTGGCTGCGCGACGGCGCGCACACGCGCCTCTGCCTGCTGCTCCATCTAACCGGCGAGGGCGACCTCTTCACCTGGGGCGAGTTGAACGTCATGGCGCTCTATCAGGTCGAGCCGCAGCCGCGCCTCCTTGATGTTGCCGCCGTGCAGGCCGACCGCTTCGCCGAGTTCTGGTCTGACCAACCCCTGCTCGCCATCGGGCCGCAAAGGGACGCCGCCATCATCGCCAACTCACACTTCAACTCCACCGAAGGCTACCTCGCACTCACCCTCGTCGCCGCCGAGCGCGACCGCCTCACCGCCGTCTATGACCGCGCCGCCATCGTTCACACCAACCAGTGCAACCACAGCTTCCAGCAAACGCCCGCCTTCGCCCCCCTCAAGCAAGCGCGCGGCGACCACTACCCGCTCCGCCTCAGCGTCAAGCTGCGACTCGGCACGGACGAGCAAGACTGCCCGCACAGCCGCCTCCGCCCCACCACCCGCCACTATCAGGCGCTACTCGTCTGGCAACCGAAGAAACTGAAGTACGTCGTCCGCGGCAACGGCCTAGCCCCCTTGGAGAAGTTCGAGCGGCGCTATATAAACCAACCCTGACCTTGGCTTGAAACAGGCCCGCCAGTTCCCCGAATGCGCTCCGCCCATTAATCAACCGCGCCGCCCGTGCTAGGCAAACACTAGACACAGCCGCACCGAAAGGTATTAAACTGTCTCCGCGCTCACTACAGCCGCACACGGTGCAGTTACGACCGCATCTCATCTGAGGAATAACTATCATGAGTAAACGGAACAACAGCAGCGGGGAGCAGATAACCAGCGATTCATTTCACGTATCTGCTCGGATTGAAGCGGCTCGTAAGAGTCAGGCGACTAAATTGTATTTGTCTGATCTATTTTCAACTGAACTGCCTGAGTCAATTGGTGAACTGACTCAACTCCAGTCTTTAGATATCTCTGGAAATCAACTAACAAAATTGCCGGAGTCAATCGGCCGATTAACTCGACTGAGGCAGCTAGACTTAAATGATAACAAACTGACTAAGTTACCCGATACAATCGGCGACTTGACTCATCTTCAAGAGTTGAACATCTCTGACAATCAACTGACGGAACTGCCGGTGACAATCGGCCAATTGGCACAGCTTCAACGCCTAAATGCCTCTGACAATCACCTGACAGAGTTGCCGGCGACAATCGGCCAGTTGGCGCAGCTTCAACGCCTATATCTCTCAGATAACAAGCTGACAGAGTTGCCGGCGACAATCGGCCAGTTGGCACAGCTTCAGCAGTTAAGTTTTGCGCTCAATCGCCTGAGCACGCTACCCGAATCGGTCAGCTCATTGACTAACCTCAAAGGTATCTTCCTTGCCCAAAACGCGCTAATCACCTTTCCAGACAGCATCACTCGGCTACTTGCTCTTACTGTCTTATCTATCGGCGGGAATCCTTTTGCTCAATTGCCTAACAACATTGACCGCTTGCAGAGCCTTGAGTGCCTTGACCTGATGGGCGGGAGTGAAATGGTTGCCTACTGGGTTCCTAATGAGGAATACAACATCCATGGTTTTGGCGCGGAGAAACAACGTGGTGAGTTGGAGTCATTGCCGGAATCTATCAGGCGACTCGGTTCTCTTCAGCAACTCTACTTACATGGAAATGCTAAATTAGGCTTACCGCCGGAGGTGCTTGGCCCAAGCTGGTACACAGTAATTTCAGACTCCAGAAAAAAGCGCGGGGCCAAGCCGGCCAAACCCGGTGAGGTTCTCGAATACTACTTTCGCGTCCAAGGCGGGCGGCGACCTCTAAATGAAGCCAAGCTTATTCTGGTGGGGCGCGGAGCAGTGGGCAAGACCTCACTTGTTAATCGGCTGGTGCATGGCACGTTCGGGCATGAGAAGAAGACGGAAGGCATCCAGATCACGGAATGGCCGCTCCAGCTCAACGGGAACGAAGACGTGCGCCTCAACGTCTGGGACTTCGGCGGGCAGGAGATCATGCACGCGACCCACCAATTCTTCTTCACCCAGCGCAGCCTCTATTTGCTGGTGCTCAACGGGCGCGAGGGCGGCGAGGACGCGGACGCGGAGTACTGGCTCAAGCTCATCGAAAGCTTTGGCGACGAGTCGCCCGTCATCGTGGTGCTAAACAAGATCAAAGAGCACCCCTTCGATGTCAACCGCCGCGCGCTGCAACAGAAGCACCTGATGATCCGCGAGTTCGTCAAGACGGACTGCGCCGACCAGACCGGACTCGAACAGTTGCATAAAGCCATCGAGCGGGAGACGGATCGGCTCGAACACCTGCGTGACGCTTTCCCGGCCAGTTGGTTCACCATCAAGGATCGACTTGCCGGAATGAAAAAGAACTACCTGAGTTTTGACGATTACCGTAAGGTCTGCGAGAAGCTTGGCGAGAAAGATGCGACTGCCCAGGAATTGCTCGCGCTCTATCTACACAGCCTCGGCATCGCCCTGAATTACAAAGATGATCCGCGCTTGCAAGACACCCACGTGCTGAATCCGCACTGGGTCACGAACGGCATCTATAAAATACTCAACGCGAAGAAGCTGGAAATACAACGAGGGGAAATTCGGCTTGGCGACCTGTCTGGCATTCTCGACCGCAAGCAGTACCCGGCCCGGATGCACCGCTTCATCTTCGATTTGATGCGGAAGTTCGATCTCGTCTTCAGCTTCCCCGACGACGATACGCACTATCTGATCCCGGAATTACTCGACAAGCAGGAACCGGCGGAGGCCGCAGCGTTCGAGCCGAAGGCCTGCCTGAATTTCCAGTACCACTATCCCGTGTTGCCGGAAGGTTTACTACCGCGCTTCATCGTTCGCACCCACACGCTGAGCGAAGGGTTGCCGCGCTGGCGCACCGGCGTCATCCTGAAATTTGAAGACAATCGTGCGCTGGTGAAAGCTGATGTGCAGGATAAGAAAGTTTTTATCTCTGTCGCCGGCCCAGCAACCGGCCGTCGCCGGCTACTGGCGATTATCCGGTCAGACTTTGAGCGTATTCACTACGACATCCGCAATTTGCAGCCGCAAGAGATCGTGCCCCTGCCGGCGTACCCTGAGGCGGTCGTACCGTATCAGGAATTGTTGGTGCTGGAGCAGGAAGGGGAACGTGATTTTAAGAAGGTTGTGGGCAGTCAAGTGCTCAAGCTCGACGTGTACGAACTGCTCAACGGTGTAGACTTGGAAGGCACGCGCAGAAAGGAGCAACCAATGGAGGCACAGCGGCAGGCCGTAACTTTGTTCTATAGCTACGCCCATAAAGACGAGCGGTTACGTAATGAACTGGAAACCCACCTGAAACTCTTGCACCGTCGGGGACTGATCGATACCTGGAATGACCGCAACATCGAAGCGGGCGACGATTGGAAGCGCAAGATTGACGATAATCTGGAGCGCGCGGACATCATCTTATTGCTCGTGAGCGCCGACTTTATCGCTTCAGATTATTGTTATGAGAAGGAGATGACGCGGGCCCTGGAGCGGCATAACAATGGAGAGGCGCGCGTTATTCCCATTATCGTGCGCGATGTTAGTTGGGCGAACGCGCCGTTCGCCAGCTTGCAAGCCCTGCCTAAAGACGGGCGCGCTGTCACTAAGTGGGCGGATAAAGCTACGGCATGGCGGAACGTCTCTGAGGGAATTGAGAAAGTAGTCGAGAGAATACGTAAAAGTAAGGGCGGTGTGGTTGGCAGATGATAATCCTGCCAACAACAAATCAGTCCGCTAATAATAAAGCCATGGGGTAGCAGCGAGACCGGCTGCCACCCCACGCCTATTGTCCATCTGTCCTTGTTAATCCGCCGCGACCGCCTCGCGCGCCTCCGTCGGCTTGTAGGGCGGGAGCGTGATGCGCGCCGCCTTTTCTTTCTTCAGACCGAGCGTCCAGTCGGCTTGCATGAGGGTGTGGATGTCGCGTGTGCCTTCGTAGATGACCGCCGCCTTGCAGTTGCGCAGGTAGCGTTCCACGGGGTAGTCGTTTGAATAGCCGTTCGCGCCGTGGACTTCGATAGCCATGGAGGCGGCCTTTTCGCTGCGGACGGTCGCCTGCCACTTGGCTAAGGAAGTCTCTTTCGCGTTTACGCGGCCCTCATTCTTGAGCCAGCCGGCGCGTAGCCAGAGCAGGTGGCACATCTGGTAGTCGGCTTCCATCTCGGCGATCTTCTGTTTCACCAGTTGGTGATTTGCGATCTTCGTGCCGAAGGTCTCGCGCGTGTTGGCGTAGGCGATGGAGGCGTCGCGCGCGGCGCGGATGATGCCGGTCGCGCCCGCGGCGACGGTGTAGCGCCCCTGCTCTAGCGCGAACATGGCGATCTTGAAGCCCTCGCCTTCCTGCCCGACCAGATTCTCGGCGGGGACGCGCACGTCCTGCAAAGAGAAGTAGCCGGTGTTGCCCGCGCGGATGCCCATCTTGCCGTGAATCGTGCCGGAAGAGAAGCCTTTCATGCCGCGCTCGACGATGAAGCAGGACATGCCTGTGTGGTCGCGCTTGCGGCGCTTCTCTTCGTCCGTCCAGCAGAAGAAGAGGAAGTTGTCGGCCACGTCGCCCGCGAGGCTGATCCACATCTTCTCGCCGTTCAAGACCCACTCGTCGCCCTCGCGCCGCGCCGTCGAGCGCCCGCCGACCACGTCCGAACCCGCGCCCGGTTCAGTCAAGCCGTAGGTCGCGATCTTCTCGCCCTTCGCCTGCGGCACGAGGTACTTGCGCTTCTGCTCCTCCGTGCCCCACGCGTAGAGCGTCAGCGAGTTCAGCCCCGTGTGCACCGACATGATGACGCGCATGAAGGTGTCCACCGCCTCCAACTCTTCGCAGACGAGGCCGAGCGCGATGTAGTCGAAGCCCGCCCCGCCGTACTCTTCGGGGATGCAGACGCCCAAGAGGTTCAACTCCGCCATCTTGTCGAGGATGGAGCGATCAAACTGCTGCTTCTCGTCCAGTTCCTTGATGCGCGGCGCAACCTCTTTCAGCGCGAACTCGCGCACGGTGTTGCGGATGGACAGGTGGTCTTCGTTCAGGTCGAAATCAATCATGGCTTCTCTTCCTTAAATAATTTACGATTTGACACGCGCCTGCGCGAAGGAGACAGGCCCCATTTCGTTGATGCGTTGAATGTGCCGCGAGCTTTAAAGCTCATCTTACCTCAGCGCCGGTTCACATAAAAGTCGCGGGACGAAGGGAGTAATTCGCTTTGGGATTGAATCTCTGACAAGAGGAATTCACCACAGAGGCACAGAGGACGCGGAGGTGGCACGGAGGCCGGATAGCATTCGATCCTCCGTGCCACCTCCGCGTCCTCTGTGCCTCTGTGGTGCGTCCGTAATCCTCGATTACACCCAATCTTGTTCGTACTCTACTCGATCATCTTCCGCGCGGCTGCCTGCGCCTCGGCGAGCGTCCGCACGCGCCCGTCGAGCTGCATGTCGTAAACGGCGCTGAGTAGGCGGCCGAACTGCGGCGAAGGTTTGAGGCCCAACTCAAGCAAGTGCCGCCCCATGAGGAGCGGCGCGGGCGGGCGCTCGGCGACCTCAAGCTCGCGGGCGCGGGCGATGAACCACTCCTGCGGCGCGGCGTCGAACCAACGTTCGCGCGCCACCCACGGGGCGTTGCGCCCCAGCGTGTCCGCGCGCGCGACGCGGTAGAGCAGGTCAAGCTCGCAGCGGCGTGCGAGGCGGCGGAACGCGCCGTCGCCCACTTGCTCGCGCCGCTTATAGAACTCGCCGGGCTTCAGGTGCGCGCGCACAAGCTCGACGACCTGCGCGCGCACGTCGTAGCCGTCGAGCGTGAAGATTTTCAAACGGTCTAAGAAGCTGACGGTCGGCGCGACGCCCGCCTCGTCGTGCCCGCGCGAGCGTATGTGCCCCTCGACGAAGGCGGTCGTCGCCGGCTTGCCGAAGTCGTGACAGAGCGCGGCGAGCATAACCGCGACCTGCTTCGGGTAAGGCAGGTCGTCAATCAACTCCCGCGCGCGATCAAGGACGAGCCACGTGTGCACGTCAACCGTGCCCTCCGGATGCCACGCCGCCTCTTGCGGCACGCCGACGAGCGCCTGCACTTCGGGGAAGAGTTGCGCGGTCGCGCCAAGTTTCGCCAGCCACTCGAAGCCGATTGAGGGGCGCGCGGCGCGCAACAGTATTTTTTCCAACTCACCCCAGACCCGCTCCGCCGGCAGGTCTGTCAGATCAATCGTGCGGCAGAGCGCGACCGTCTCAGGCTCTATGTCGAACTCGAAGCGCGCGGCGAACTGAGCGGCGCGCAGGACGCGCAGGGAGTCTTCGACAAATGTATCTGGGGCGACGGCGCGGAGTAGTCTGCGTTCGAGGTCGGCGCGGCCGTCGAACGGGTCTATGATCTCGTCCGTCAGCGGATCGGCGAGGATGGCGTTGATGGTGAAGTCGCGACGGCGCGCGGCCTCTGCGACGCTCATCTGCGGGTCGCCTTCGATGACGAAGCCGCGATGCCCGCGCCCCGCCTTGCGCTCGCGGCGCGGCAGCGACACGTCGAGATCAGCGCCGAGCTTATAGACAGTGAACGCCTCGCCCACGACGTTGACGTGCCCGAAGCGCGCGAGCAACGCGCGCAGGTCGGCCGGCGCGACACCGTACACCTCCACGTCCCAGTCCTTCGACGCGCACCCCATCAGCGCGTCGCGCACGCAGCCGCCCACGAGCAGTGCCTGCCCGTCCGCCTCGCGCACGGCGCGCGCCAGCCGCAAAACTTTCTCTGGGGCGTGGATTATCATCAGGGCCGAATAAAACCACAAAGACACGAAGGACACAAAGGGGAGGCAGTAGGCAGTAGGCGGTAGGCGGTAGGCAGTGGAGACAAAGAAGCCGCTTTTGATTCGCCCTCGTTAGCTTAACGAGGGTGTGATCAATCAGCGGCCTGCTTCTGTTCTTTAACTGCCTACTGCCTACCGCCTACTCTCTTCTTCGTCATCCTCTTCGTCATCAAACTCGTCTTCGTCCGGCTCGTCAATCAAGACCTGTACGCCGCGCGTCGAGGGCAGGCAGCTTAAGACCTGCGCGCGCTCGACGCGGGTGCGCTCGTCCGACGAGTGCCAGAGCTTGACCCAGAAGGTGCGGGTCGCCGTGTGGATCGCGAAGGTCGAGCCGTCGCGCATGACGGGCACGAGTTCGGCGGTCGTCCCTGCGCGCAGGGTCTCGACGAGTTCCGGGACGAACGGGCGCATCTGGTCGAACTGCACAACGACCGCTGCCTCGTCCACTTCGGCCGGCGGCAACTCCACCGGCTCGTCCGCTTCGAGCAGCAGGCGCGCGTCCGTGCGCTGGGTTTTGAGTTTGCGAATGGCCATGATGTCGTTTAATTCTCAAGTCGCCGAGGCGCAGCGTGCGTCTGAATTCAAGCCAATAACATTGGGCCGGAGGATGGGCACTTAACCACGAAGTCACACGAAACAACACGAAGCAGACGGAGCAGAATTTTATTCCTCTTCGTATTGTTTCGTGTGCTTTCGTGGTTCATCCGTCCTTGCCCGGCTTTGCTGTGTCAACTTCAGCCCGCCGGCACGTTGGCCGGCGGTTCGGTTGCAGGCGTCGCCTCCGTCGCCAGCCCGACCGGGACGGGGCCTTTGAGCCGCGCCTGCAAGTACTCTTTTAACTCCGCGACTTTAATCCGCTCCTGCGCCCACGAGTCGCGGTCGCGCACGGTGACGGCCTCGTCTTCGAGCGACTGGTGATCGACGGTGACGCAGAAGGGCGTGCCCACCTCGTCCTGGCGCGCGTAGAGCTTGCCGATGCCGCCCGTGTCGTCGTAGACGGCGCGCATGACGGGTTGCAGCGAGCGCTTGATCGCCTTGGCCATGCCGACGATTTCCGGCTTGTTCTTCGCCAGCGGCAGCACCGCGACTTTGATCGGCGCAAGCTCCGGGTGGAGCTTCAGGATCACGCGCGTCTCGCCCTTGTCGGTCGTGCGCTCGCTGTAGGCGTCCATCAGGAACGCGAGCACGGAGCGGTTGACGCCCGCCGCCGGCTCGACGACGTGCGGGTAGTAACGCTCCTTCGTCGTCTCGTCGAAGTACGACAGGTCTTCGGTCGAGTCCGGATTGATGCGCTTCCCTTCCGCGTCCGCAGGCTTGTTCGAGTGCGACTTGAGATCAAAATCGGTGCGGTAAGCGATGCCCATCAACTCCTCCCATTGCCGCTCCTCTTCGGGCCGTTCGGGGAAGTAGCGGTACATGATGTCAACGGTGCGCCGCGAGTAGTGCGCCAACTCTTCCGCCGGCACTTCGTGCAGGTGCAGGTTGTCGCGGCTGAGGCCAAGCCCCGTGTACCAGCCGACATACTGCTCGACCCACTCGTCCACAAGTTTGGAGTGCGGGGCGTCGGGGCGCACGAAGTATTCCATCTCCATCTGCTCGAACTCGCGCGTGCGCAGGATGAAGTTGCCCGGCGTGATCTCGTTGCGGAACGACTTGCCGATCTGCGCGACGCCGAACGGAATCTTGCGCCGCATCGTCTGCTGCACGTTCAGGAAGTTGACGAAGATGCCCTGCGCCGTCTCGGGCCTGAGGTAGGCGAGCGCCGCCGGGTCGTCCTCGGCCGCAACCGCGCCGAGCGTCGTGCGGAACATCATGTTGAAGGGGCGGGCTTCTGTCCAGTCGCTCGCGCCGCAGTTCGGGCACTTCACCTCCCGCAGGTCGCCCGCGCCTGCCTCGTCCATCAACTTGTCGGCGCGGAAACGCTGCTTGCACTTGCGGCAGTCAACGAGCGGATCGTGAAAGGTCGCCTCGTGGCCGGAATACTTCCAGACGAGTCGGTTGAGGATGATGGAGGAATCAATGCCCTCGATCTCGTCGTGCTCATAGACGATCCAGCGCCACCACGCGCGCTTGACGTTGTTCGACAGTTCGACGCCGAGCGGGCCGTAGTCCCACGCGCTCCCCAAGCCCCCGTAAATCTCCGACGACGGAAAGACGAACCCGCGTCGCTTCGCCAGGCTGACGATTGTCTCGATGTTCGGTGCAGCCACTCGACTCTTCTCCGTAAACGGTCTGCTCGCTCAGGCCGGTGTTTGAAACCACGAAAGCACACGAAACAACACGAATACGAATCGCCTGCTTTCGTGTCGCTTCGTGTGATCTCGTGGTTAACTCACGTTCGGTTATCGCGCTGCATGTTACCAGCCGCGCGGCGCAAAAGAAAAGAAGGGCGAGGCGCGGCCACTCAAGTCCGCGCCCCGCCCTCCGGGTTTGTTAACTGCGTTGGTGTGAACCGGGCCGCCCGGCGGCCCTTATTTCGACTGCACGTTCACGTCCACCTTCGCCGGCCCGCCGCGCCCCATCTTCGTGTACATGAAGTAGCCGGCGACCAGCACGAGGATCAGGATCGCAATAATGGCCACAATGCCGACGCTGCTGCCACCACCGTTATCGTCGCCCATACCAGAGAACCTCCTTCGGAGTCTGAAAGTGTGTCGCACGCACGCGCCGGAGCCTGCGCTTGTGCCGGGAAGTTTATTACTGAAGGGGAACCGTGTGCTGTTGTTACCATAAAGCAGTGACGAATGACAAGTGACAAGTAACAAGCCTTTAACTCGTCACTCGTCACTTGTCACTCGTCACTGCTTTATCTCATCCGCGCCTGCGCCCGCGCTTGGGCGCGCTCACGGCGGGGCGCACCTCGCCGGGCAGGACGGTCGGCGTCGGCTGCGGCGGAGTCGCGCCCTGCGGCACGAGCCACAACTCGAAAGCGTTCGTCTCGCGGTAGCCGCCGTTGACAACGACGACGCGGCCGGCGTCTATGCCGCGCGTGCCGACGAGGTATTCGCGGGCGCGTACGCCGAGTCTGTCCGCGCTGTCGGTGCGCGCGTTGCGCCCGCCGTAGACGATGATGTAGCCGGTCGCGCCGGGGTTGTTCTGTAGCTCAATCGCCAGGTTATCGAGCCGCGCCTTGTCGTCGTCGAAGGCGACGGACGGGAACTCATCGAAGCGGCGCGGGCTGACGGGCGGCGGCGGCGTCGAGCGGATGATGGTCGAAGCGGTCGCGCGCTGGCGGCAGGCGCGGTCGCCTGAGCCGTCGTCCACGACGAGGATGGCGGTCAGGCGCTGGCGGCCCACGCCCGTCGAGTCCACGGTGATGGTCGGCGTGCCCGCGCCGCTGACGATGCGCGCGCTAGGCGGGCTGATCGTCCACGTGTAGGTCAGCGCCGAGGGGCCGGCGTAGGCCACGTCGGCCGAGAAGGTGACGATGTTGCCCTCGCCCGCGCTGGCCGGCGCGGAGATGTTCACCGGGTACGGGCAGGGCGACTGCGCGGCGTGCGGAATCTCCAGCGCGCGCGGGCGGTATGCGAGCGTGATGCAATTCTTCTTGCCGGGCAGGATGTTGAAGTCGTGCTCCCAGCGCGTGTTGTTCGGGAACATGATCTCGACGCGGTGCGGCCCCTGCGGCAGATCAATGAGTCGCACGGTGGTGCTGGTCTCGCCCGCGGGCTGCCCGTCTATGAAGATGGGATAGCCGCCGGGCGTGGTCGAGACCTCGATGCGCCCGTTCTGGTTGTTGCGGCGGTCGCGCTGGCCGGCGAGCGCGTTCGCGCAGAGGGCGAGTGAAAGGAGCAAGAGGACGGCGGCGGTGAAGGTGCGCGGCGCGGTTGGCTGTTGTCGCGTCATGTCGTTTAGACCTCCCCCGCGTTCGTCAGGTCTGCGAGGCGGCGCAGTTGCGCGGCCCGGCGGCGGCGCGCGCCCGCGCCCAGCACGACCAGCCCTGAGCCTAAGAGCAGGAGCGTGGTCGGTTCGGGCACCGGCGTCGGCGTCGGCGTCGGTGTCGGTGTCGGCGTCGGTGTACTCGTCGGCGGCGTCTCCTCGTTACCGTGCGGGATGAACAGGAGCGGGACGGCGGCGAGCGCCAAGAACGGCAGTTTCGGGAAGGTGTGCGCCGCGGGCAGGAGAATCTCGCCGCAGTCGCAGACCGTGCCCGTCACGTCGCCCAACTGGACGACCTCCACGTTGCCGCTCTGCCCCGGCGTCTGCGCCACCTCGGTGTTGGTGATCGAGGCGCTGCCCGCGCCCGAAGATGTTAGCGTCTGCCTTTGGTTCGTGTTGTCGCTTGCCGGGGTCTGCGTGCCGGAGGGCGTGGTCAGGTTGGCGCGACCGCTTGGCGGCAGATTACGCAGGCGCAGATCGAAGGTCTGCTGCCCGCCCACGCTCGTCGCGACCGCCTGCGCGATCACGTCGGCGAACCGGATGGGGCCTGCTTGCGCGGGCCCCGCCGTCAGCAGCAAGAGGCTGAGCGTGACGGCTAGCGGGCGAAGACCTTGACGCCTCATCGTGTGGTAGAACCTCCCTCGACTCCCCTGTGGCTGACCCCGACGGCGACAGCTTTTCCGACTTTCCGAATCTTTTCGGCGGCTGAAAAAACCTCGTCTGGGTCGTTTTCATTGGGGGGAAACGGCTAATTATGGGGAAGTTCCAGTTTCGGACGCAGAGAATACTCGACCTAACTCTTTGTGTCAAAACAAAAAACGCGCGCGCCGTCGCGGGGCGCGTGGCTTCACTTTTTGGGTCAAATACGGCGGTTAACGCGCGGCCCGCAGGGGCGGGACGAGCAAAAGGCGGTAGCCACCGAGCCACACGAAACGGCATGAAGAAAGCTTGAAGCCTATTTCGTGCTGATTTTGTGTGGCTTAGTGTTTACCGCCCTTTCGTTTCCCGCGCCTTAGCGCCCGCGCCCGCGCCCGCCCGCGCCCGCACCGCGCTCGCGCCCACGCCCGCGCCCGCCGCCGTTGTGCCGGCCGTTGCGTTCGCCCTGGCGTTCGCCTTGCGGCTCGTCGTCGCCGTGGTCTTCGTGCTCGTCGCCGCCACCACCGCCGCCCTGCTCGTCGCGCAGCAGCGCCTTGCGGGAGAGCTTGATCTTGTTGCCCTCCTTGCCGATGCACTTGACCATGATCTGCTGCCCCTCTTTGAGTTCGTCGCGCACGTCGCGGACGCGGTGGTTGGCGATCTCGGAGATGTGCAGCAGCCCGTCCGTGCCGGGGAAGATTTCGACGAACGCGCCGAAGTCCACGATGCGCGAGACCGTGCCGACGTAGGTCTGGCCGATCTCGGCCTCGGCGGTGAGACCGCGGATGCGCTCGACCGCCATCTGCGCGGCCTCCTGGTCGGCGGTCGCGATCAAGACTGTGCCGTCGTCCTCCACGTCGATCTTCGCGCCGGTCTCTTCGACGAGGGCGCGGATGATCTTGCCGCCCGGCCCGATCACGTCGCGAATCTTGTCCGGGTTGATCTGGATGCGGATGATGCGCGGCGCGTAGGGCGACATCTCCTCGCGCGGCGCGGCGAGCGCCTGCTCCATGATGCCGAGGATGTAGAGGCGGCCCTTGCGCGCCTGCTCCAAAGCCTCGGCCATGATCTGCGCGTTGATGCCGGCGATCTTGATGTCCATCTGAAGGGCCGTGATGCCGTCCTTCGTGCCGGCCACCTTGAAGTCCATGTCGCCGTAGTGGTCTTCAGCGCCCGCGATGTCCGAGAGGATGGCGTACTTGTTGCCCTCCATCACGAGACCCATCGCCACGCCCGCGACGCCCGACTTAATGGGCACGCCCGCGTCCATCAACGAGAGGCTGCCGCCGCACACCGTCGCCATCGAGCTTGAGCCGTTCGACTCGGTGATGTCCGAGACGACGCGCAGCGAATAGGGGAAATCGCCTTCCACCGGCAGCACGGGTTCGAGCGCGCGGCGGGCGAGCGCGCCGTGTCCGATCTCGCGGCGGCCGGGCGAGCCGAAGCGGCCGACCTCGCCCACAGAGTAGGGCGGGAAGTTGTAGTGCAGCAGGAAGCGCCGCTTGATCTCGCCCATTTCCAGGTCGTCCATGAACTGCTCGTCCTGCTTCGTGCCGAGCGTGGCGGTGACAATCGCCTGCGTCTCGCCGCGCGTAAACAGCGCCGAGCCGTGCACACGCGCCAGCCAGCCGACCTCGCAGTCAATCGGGCGAATCTCCGAGAAGCGTCGCCCGTCGGGCCTGCGCCGCTTGTTCAGGATGTCGTCGCGGAAGATGGTCTCTTTCAGATCGTCGAAGACGCGCTTCGCCATCTTGCGCTGGTCGGGCTGGTCTTCGGGGTGCGACTCGACGACCTCCTTCTTCAGCGCGTCAACGGCCGCGTAGGACTCCTGCTTGCCTAGTTCCTCCGTGTTCAGGGCGGCGCGCAGGCGGTCGGCGTACTTCTCCTCGGCCTCCTTGCGCATCTCGGCGTCGAGCGCGGGCGGCTCGAAGGGGCGCTTCTCGATCTCCAGAGCCTTGTAGAGTTCCTTCTGCCAGCGGCACAGGCGGTTGATCTCCTTGTGCGCGAGCATCAGGGCCTCGACCATGATCTCTTCTTTGACTTCCTTCGCGCCCGCCTCGACCATCACGATGGCCTCTTCCGTGCCGGCGACGATCAGGTTCAACTCCGACTCGCGCACCTCGTCGTAGGTCGGGTTGATGATGTAGCGGCCGTCTATGAGGCCGACGCGCACGCCCGCAATCGGGTTCGGGAACGGGATGTCCGACAGGTAGAGCGCGCACGACGCGCCGGTGATGGCGATCACGTCCGGGTCATTTTCGGGGTCGGCCGAGATGACCGCGGCGACGACCTGCGTCTCGTGCCGGTAGCCCTCGGTGAAGAGCGGGCGGCAGGGGCGGTCAATCAGGCGGCAGGTCAGGACTTCCTTCTCGTTCGGGCGGCCCTCGCGCCGGAAGTAGTTGCCGGGGATGCGCCCCGCGGCGTAGTTGTGCTCGCGGTATTCAATCGTGAGCGGGAAAAAGTCTATGCCCTCGCGCGGGTGGTCGGCGCTGACGGCGGCGCACAGGAGCATCGTGTCGCCGTAGCTGATGATGCACGAGCCGTCGGCCTGTTTGGCGACCTTGCCGATCTCGACGGTCAAGTCCTTGTCGCCGAGCTTAATGGTCTCTTTGAGATACTTCTTCACTGGCATGTTCTGTTGTCTCCTTACAACAACGATCCGGCGCGCGCGTCTCATCCGGCGCACCGCTTAAAAAGTCTGGAGTCGTGAGTCCGGGGTCTAGAGTCCAAGGTCAGCTAACAGTTTTGTTGACTCCCGACTCTAGGCTCCAGACTCCAGACTTGCTTAAACAAAAGCGGCGACGGCTTCATAACGTGAAGCCGTCGCCGCCTTGTCGCTCTTTACGCTTAAAGGCCAGGCGCGTCCGCCCAGGGCGGCAGTCTGCGCCGTCACGTTCGGCACTGCTGCCCGGTTTGATAACAGGGACGCGGGCGTTTGATCCACAGGGGCGGCCATTGCGCCCCCGCTTCTGTTCTTTCATCTACAACCCGGAAGGGCCGGCGGACTAACGACGCAGGCCCAGGCGGTTGATCAGCTCGTGGTACTGCTCGATGTCCCTGCGCTTCAGGTAGTCGAGCAGACTCCTGCGCTGCGAGACCATCTTGAGCAGGCCGCGCCGCGAGTGGTTGTCCTTCTTGTGCGCCTTGAAGTGCTCGGTGAGCTGGTTGATGCGCTCGGTGAGCAGTGCGACCTGCACCTGCGGCGACCCCGTGTCGCCGTCGTGCGTGCGGTAGTCGTTGACGATCTTCTCTTTCGCTTCTCTGTCCAACATAGCCTGCTTTCGGATGGCCCTCCCAGACCGCAGTCCACCTGTAATCTCAGGCAACCGCAAGAGTTATTTAACTACGTGGAACAATCTAACACGGCGAAAGAGAGAGTGTCCAGCGAGCACGCGGGCGTCATTTCCTACTGCGCGCGGACGGCTTACGCCTGACGCCCTCACTCTTCGTCTGACTGGGCAGGTTGTCGGGCAGGTCTAGCTCGTCGTCAATCAGCACATCCACCCACACGTTCGCAAGTCGCGCGTAGTCCAACAAAACCGGCAACGGCGGCTCGCCCGTGCCTAGCTCGTAACTGGACACGGTAGTTCGTGAAAGCTTCTCATGTAATCTTAACTGGTAAAGCATTCCACCCTGCGAGAGGTTAAGCGCAAGACGGATTTGCACAAGCTTCTCCGGCAGGCGTGCCGGCTTGGGACGAGGCAAGCGCGCCATCAGGAAATGCCTCCTGATGAAGCGCCTGTTAATTCAGACTTGTCTTTAGCCAGAAGTGTGGCTAAGATTAGATTGCGCTCAACCGTCGCCAAGCAGATGCAGCCGTTCTGCTCTCTGGCGACGCCCATCACTCAGTTAGTGAGGGTGAGCTACGCATGACCGTGGCCAGTTCTCAAAGATTAGAGCGCGCGCATCATAGCAGAAGTGCGCGGACACTTAACATACTCTGCCCGTCTTTTCCTCAGCCCAAAGGAGCTAGACCATGTCGCGACGAAGCGGTGCGGTTATCCTCTACGTCGAAGAGAATTCGACGCTGCTCAGAACCGTCTGCGACGTGTTGGAGTTCGCCGGCTGGTACGTCAGGCCCTGCTCCGACATAGGGATGGGCTACGCGCTCATCGAGAGTCGGGAGCATTTCGATCTGCTGCTCGTCGCGCACAATCGCTTCGACATCGGCGGGTTGCAGCTCATCAAGCACACGCGGCGACAGCCGCACCGGCAACGCACGCCGCTCGTCTTCCTCTCGCTTGAAGATCGCGGCGACGAGGCGCGGCGGGCGGGCGCAAACGCTTTCCTGCGCAAGCCGAACAACCTGATCGATCTGGTGGACACGATCCGCCAACTGCTCGCCGCGCCCGCGGCCGAAGAGAGCCGGCCATAATTTCGTTGACAGCGGCGCGCGGGGCGGATTATGTTGCCCGCGCCTGAGTTTGAATCTGTTCCGGCCAGCGAACTCCTGGGTAGTCTTCACAAGGTTTCATTGCTCAAGATCGGCACTGCTTGCCACCGGCTTTCCGTTCTCTCCCTCGCGGGAGAATTGTCTCAACGACCGCCTCGCGCGGGTTTACCCATGAGCCTGACATTCCAGACAGAAGGAGCGAAGCAGATGAGTGAAGCGATTTCACGGCGGACGTTTTTACGCGGGACGCTGGCGGGCGCGCTGGTCGTCGCCGGGTTCGACACGCGGCGGCGCAGTTGGGTGAGCGCGGCGGAGCTTGCGCGCGGGCACTTCGCGCTGGCCGAAAGTTTCCCGACCTTCGACGGCAGTCTGTTGCTGGACGCCGCTTCGCTCACGGCCGCGGCCGACGACTTTGGGCATCTGGTTCACCGCCAGCCGCTGGCCGTGCTCAAGCCCGGCTCGGTGCAGGATGTGGTCAGCCTGGTCAATTTCGCGCGGCGCAACAACATCAAGGTCGCGGCGCGCGGGCAGGGGCACAGCACGCAGGGGCAGGCGCAGGTCGAGGCCGGCGTGGTCGTTGACATGTCCACGCTGGCCGCCGTGCACGAGGTCAACCCGACAAACGCGCTCGTTGACGGCGGCACGCGCTGGCTCGACCTGTTGCAACAGACTATCCCGCAGGGCTTGACGCCGCCGACGCTCGTGGATTTTCTGGAACTGACCGTCGGCGGCACGCTCTCGCTCGGCGGCATCGGCAGCCAAGCGTTCCGTTACGGGGCGCAGGTGGATAACGTGTTGGAGTTGCAGGTCGTGACGGGCGCGGGCGAACTGGTGACCTGCTCGCCGACGCAGAATGCGGATTTGTTCGACGCCGCTCGCTCCGGGCTGGGACAGTTCGGCTTGATCGTCCGCGCGCGCGTGCGGCTCATCCCCGCCCCGCCGAACGTCCGGCTGTACGAGTCGTTCTACGCGAGTCTCCCGGCGTTCCTGGCCGATCTCGAAAGCCTGATTGACGACGGCCGCTTCGACACGGTGCAGGGCTTCGCCGTGCCCGACGGCGCGGGCGGCTGGCTCTACCAGTTGGAGACGACCAAATACTTCGCGCCCGGTCATGAACCCGACGACGCCAGCCTGCTCGCGGGTCTCGCCTTCACGCCGGGCACGCAGACGGCGCAGGACATGCCGTACTTCGACTATCTGAATCGCCTCGCCCCGCTCGTCGCGTTCCTCCGGTTGATCGGCGCGTGGTCGCTGCCGCACCCCTGGGTCAACCTGTTCGTGCCGGCCGCGGGCGCGCAGACCCTGATCGGCGAGACGCTCGCCAACCTGACGGTGGACGACGTGGGGCAAGGGCCGATCCTGATCTACCCGTTCAACCGCGGCCTGTTCCGCACACAATTCTTCCGCGTGCCGGACAGCCGCCACTTCTTCATCTTCTCGCTGCTGCGCAACGCCGTGCCCCCGACGCCGGAGCGCGCCGCGCAACTCGTCGCCGCCAACCGTGCCCTCTACGAGCGCGCGGTCGAACTCGACGGCAAACGCTACCCCTTCGACTCCGTGCCCGTGACGAGACACGACTGGCAGAAACACTATCAACCACTGTGGGGCGCGTTCGTCAGCGCGAAACGCCACTTCGACCCCGACGAGATTCTGACGCCGGGGCAAGGCATCTTCTGAACCGGACAGCCGC
>Ga0081539_10000515_pt1 | contig 80495 bp, 84 predicted proteins | sample TabmetS4T2R2_FD_71023 | JGI IMG/M metagenome (GOLD analysis project Ga0081539, IMG submission 71023) | Tabebuia heterophylla rhizosphere microbial communities from the University of Puerto Rico - S4T2R2 | ecosystem: Host-associated > Plants > Roots > Rhizosphere ...
CCAGCGGAAACGAGCCGAGGCCGACGTCTGCTGCCCCCTCACCCCCTGAGGGACCCATTGAGGGAGGGGTTGAGGGACCCATCAAGGGGGGGATCAAGGGACCACTGGAGGGACCCATCCAGGGACCGGCCGCGGTGCCAAGAAAATCGCTGTAGAGCATCCAGAGCGACCACCAGGAATTGCATGTGGAATAGCACGACGGGAACGGTTTGGGGGTGACGTCCGCGCCGGCCATCAGCTATCCCGCCGCGGACCGAGCGGCGGCCTCAAGGCGAGCGCTCGACCGCCTTGCCGCCCAGCAGGGCGGCGAGGCCCGCCGCTGCTGCCGAGACGACGCCCACTACCGCTCCCTCGAGCCCGAGCGCGGCATCGGCGATCGCACCCCCGGCGCACCCCCGGCGAACGCCCCAAGCGCTGCGGCGATCGCGGCTGCCTTGATCTCGGTTCCCATCATTCCTCCTCGTGGTAGGTCGATGCGTTGTCAGGACGGTCGGCTGTTCGAGCGCGCACCAGCCGTACGCCGGTCGCAAGCAGCCACACGAGCCAAGCGGCGAAGCCGGGCAGCCCCACGAACAGGAGCGCCGAGCCGTCCGCGATCGCGAGGTTGGCCGCCCCGGCGGCGAGCAGCAGGCCTCCCCCGGCCACGCCGAGCAGACGCTGCCACGGCGGCGTCAGCCGGCTCGTATGCGCCGCCAGCGCAGCGCCGATGAAGGTGGTGCCGAGCGCCGGCAGCGCCAGCGCGAACGCTGCTGCATGCAGCTGCCAGGCGAGCTCGAACGCCGGGCTCGGCTCGGCGAGCTCGCCGGCGGACAGCACGACTCCGATCCACAGAACGGTGTAGAGCGCGAAGACCGCCGAGAGAGTCGCGCCCGCGGCCACCGCGAGGCGCGACCAGTCCGCGCCCGCACCCCCGCGACGCCCGACGAGCCCGTGGAGACCGGTCACGAACCCGAGCAGCAGCGGCAGGTTCAGCGCCTCCAGGCCGACCACGATCGCGACCGCGTCCCGGTTCTCCGCGTGGTAGGCGAGCACCTCCTCGATCGGGTCCCCGAAGGCGGGCGCTCCGGTCCCGACCAGCACCGCGTTCTGGATCGCCACCGACGCTGCCAACGCGATCGCCGTCGCGCCGACGACCCGCTCTCGGGTCGGGGTGGTCCCCGTCGTTGCCGCTGCCGCGCTCATTCGAGGCTTCTCCCGGTTCCTCCCAAATTCGCGGCGAGCGCCGGTTCTCTGCTCGCCTACTCGCTAGAGTACGACCTAATGAGTGAAAAGCATTTCAGTGAAGTCGAGGTTGTCAAGCAGCGCTCCGCACCGCTCGACCCGCCGCCAGCGCCAGGCCGAGGCGACCAGACGCGACGACCTGATCCGCGGCGCGGCGGCTGTTCGCTGAGCGCGGCTTCCAGACGGCCTCGATCGCCGAGATCGCACGCGAGGCCGACGTGGCGGTGCCGACCGTCTACGCGAGCGTGGGCTCGAAGCAGGAACTCGTCGTCGCGCTCAACGACCTGATCGACGAGCAAGCCGACGTGGCGCCGATCGCGCGTCGGTGGTCGCAGTTCGACGACCCCCTCGAGCTGCTGGCCCTGGCCGTCCGCCTCACGCGGCAGATGAACGAGTGCTGTGGCGACATCATCGGCGTGCCTAAATCGGCCTCGGCGCGGCCGGGACCCTGCACCCGGCCGCGTTCGGCCGATGCCCTCACCCGGCGGGAATACCACCCGGCCCGAAAGCGCCCGGCGTCAAGCTCGTTCCTCCTCGCCGCCGACGCCGGCGGCCTGGGACGGCCAGACGGCCGATCGGCGGCTGCGGGGGCTCCAGCTTGACCCCGGGTCGGGCCGGATGGTCCCGGTGACACGGGTCGGGCGTTCCGCCCTCCGCGCAGCGGCACCCGCCGGGCGAGAGCGCTGCCGCATCGATTCGCGGGCAAACTGGGTCGCGGCTACAGCGAGCGGATCACCTGGGCCGGGTTGCCGACCGCGACCACGTTCGCGGGCAGGTCCCGGACCACCACCGCACCCGCCCCGACCACCGTGTTCTCGCCGATGCTGACCCCGGGACCGACGATCACTCCACCGCCCAGCCACACGTTGTCAGCGACGCTGATCGGCTTGGCGGCCTCCCACTTAGCCCGACGCGGCTCCGCCTCCACCGGATGGGTCGGGGTCAGGAACTGGACGTTGGGACCGATCTGGACGTCGTCGCCGATCCTGATGGTGGCCACGTCTAGCAGGACACATCCGAAGTTGATGAAGCACCTGGCCCCGATGTGGGTCTGGTAGCCGTAGTCGCAGTACAGGGGCGGGCGGATCTCGGTCCCCTCCCCAAACGAGCCGAGCAGCTCCCGGAGCAGGGCCAGCCGCGCCTGGGCGTCGACCGGGTCGCTGGCGTTGAACTCCTGGGTGAGCCTGAGCGCCCGCAGGTTGTCGGCGGCCAGCTGGGGATCGCTGGCGATGTACAGCTCGCCGGCGAACATCCGGTCGCGCTGGCTGCGCCCCTCTGGCGGTTCTGGTGCCTGGTCGCCCACGGCAGGACCGTACCCATCGGGTCCAACACCTTGCCAACGGCTACCCGCGTTGACGCGTACCAGTGTGTTGCAGAAAACGAGCGTGCGCAGGGCCGATAGCTGTGCGACTAGTTCCCCGTGTCAGGACCCCGAAGGCTGGTGCGACCCCCCTGTCACCGGGCATCTCTGGCCGCCATACTCCGGTGGCGCCTTCCACACTTGGCGATGCTTGTCATAGCGGATCGGGTTGTCGCATTGCTTGCACCACGATTCTGGATAGTCCTCCCTAATCGTCGAGGACTCCGAAGGCTGGTGCGACCCCCCTGTCACTGGACATCTCCGGCCGCCATACTCTGGTGACGCCTTCCACACCAGGAGGTCCTGATCAAAGCGGATCGGGTTGTCGCACTGCTTGCACCACCCATCGTAGGACATAGCCCCTCCTGTCTGCCTCGCTGAACACATGGGTGAGGCTAATCCAGCTGGCCTGCTCAGCCTACCCATCGCCGATTCTCGTCTGCTGCCGGTTGTGCAGCAGCCCGGTATGGTCAAGAACCGCCTTAGCTGGGATGGCGGCCGGTTCCTGGCACTGCGGCATGGTCGCTCTGGTACCTGGTGGCAGAGTATTAACTATTCCAATACTTGCCATCAGTGCTACATAGCCAACCCGTGCCATCACACTCCGTACAGTCTCCGAACATCCACTGGACCTTGCCCTCACCCTTGCAGACTGAACACTGCTCGGTGGGCCGATAACAGCGCTGGCACTTGGGAGCCACTACTATTCCCCCCTCTACGTTCAAGCTGGAAGCAGCTTCCGAATTATCGTGAGCGGCAGCAGAGTCGCGTATAGGTCAACATCGTAGGAAGGGCTAGTACTCCCGTCGTAAATCAGCGACTCGTACCAAGTTGTGCATTGCGTTGACGCGTACGAGCCTGTTGCACAAAGGGCTGATGGTGGCCCCATGGTTTGGCAGGTCCGTCCGTAACGTTGCCGAGACGGATGCCGGCCACACTGGCCTGACCCGCGATGCAGGGAGGGTGGCGGTGGTGTGCGGCATGGGGCCAGGACCATGGCGGTGACCCCCGTCACCCGACAGGCGCGGCCGCGCTCGTGGCCGGGCCTGCTGGCCTGGGCGGTGTGGGCGCTGACCATGCTCGGCCTGGCCGCTGCCCTCTGGCTGAACCAGCTGCAGCGCCAGGCCGGGTCACCCGAGACGGCCTGGCTGCTGCAGCCGGCCAGCATCCCGTTGCTGGTGGCGGCGGTGAGCGCGGCCACGGTCGGGGCGCTGGTCGCCAGCCGCCGCCCGGCGCACCCGGTGGGCTGGCTGCTGCTGGGCCTGGGGCTGCTGGTCGTGGGCAACGGCGTCGCCACCGGGTACGTCGGCTATGGGCTGCTGGCCCGGCCCGGGGCGCTGCCGGCCGCCGCCTATCTGGCCGGGATCGCCAATAGCATCCAAGTCCTGTGGGTGACCTGCGTAAGCTTCATCCTGCTGCTCACCCCCAGCGGGTCGCTGCCCTCGCCGCGCTGGCGCTGGTGGGCCAGGGTGGCGGTCGCCGCACCGGTGTTGCTCGTGGCGTTGGCCGCGGTCGACCCCCAGCCGCTCTACCCCGAGCACCCCGAGGTTGGGAACCCGCTGGCCGTCGCGGTCCCGGCCGGTCTGTTGGTCGCCGCGGTCGCCGCGCTCATCGTTCTTGCCGCGCTGGTGGCGGCGGCCGGGTCGCTGGTGCTGCGCTTCCGCCGCGCCAAGGGGGTCGAGCGTCAGCAGCTGCGCTGGCTGGCGGTGGGGGCGGCCCTGGCGGCGGTGGCGCTGCTGGCCGCGGTGGCCGCCGGGGCGATGGGGAACGAGAGCGTGGTCCTGACCGCCGTCGGGATCTGCGTGGCGCTGCTGCCGCTGGCCACCGGGGCGGCGATCCTGCGCTATCGGCTGTATGACCTGGACCGCATCATCAGCCGCACCCTGGCTTACGGACTGCTGACGGCGCTGCTCGGCCTTGGCTTTGCCGGGATCGTGCTCGGCCTGGGCCGGCTGCTGCCCCAGGACTCCAGCTTGGCCGTGGCCGCCGCCACCCTGGCGGTGGCGGCGCTGTTCCAACCGGCCCGCCGCCGCATCCAGCAGACGGTCGACCGCCGCTTCAACCGCCGCCGCTACGACGCCGCCAAGACCATCGAGCAGTTCAGCAGCCGGCTGCACCAGCAGATCGACCTGAGCACCCTGACCGCTGAGCTGCTGGCTGTAGCCGACCGAACCGTGGAACCCACGACGGCGTCCCTATGGCTGCGACCGCCGATGAAGCGCTCCGGGCGTTCCATCGATTGACGCGTACGCATCAACCGCGCTCGTCGTCCTCGGGCTCGAAGGGTTGGGCGCAGGCGCCACACATGATCGGGGCCAGCTGCAGCACCGAGCGTGCGACCCGGATCCGCCGGCCACAGCCACAGGTGCAGGCCAGGGCGTTGCGGGAGCTGCCCGTTCCGGCCGGGTTGGCCTGCTCGGCGCGGCGCCACAGCACCAGGGCCGCGGCCAGCTCGGCCAGCACCTCGATATAGCGGGCGGCGGTCGGATCGGGGACGCTGGTGACCGACCAGCCGATCGGCTGCACGTGGGCCACCTCCAGGCCAAGTTCCCGGGCGAGGGTGGCGTAGCGGCGGTTGTGGTAGCGGCCTTGGCGGCTGGTGTCGCTGATCTTGCGGGCATGGGCGAGGCCGTGGGCGGCCTCATGCAGCAGGGTGCCGAGCACATCGATGGGGCCGCGCTGGAGGCCTTCGCCGCTGACCAGCACCTCGGCCCGGTCGGTGGGCTGGTCGGGGCTGGTGAGTTGCCAGCGGCCGGCGGCGAAGTGGCCGAGGTTGAGCCGTCGGCTGCGGGTGTCGCTACCGGAGGCGACCACAATGACGACCTGGGGGACGTCGGGATGCTGGCTGCGGATGGCGGTCCAGGCGTGCTCCAGGGCGGCGACCAGGCGGCTGGCGGCGGCCCGATCGACCGGTGGCGCGGCGGTCATGAGCTGGCCTCCGGGTCCGCGTCCGCCGCAATCGCGGCGGGCCGGCGGCCGTTCTGCTCGACGGTGGTCAGCGGCCGGGCCTGGAACTGGGCGAGCAGGGCGCGGGCGTAGCTGGCGCTGAGCCGCGCTGCGGCGGCCAGCTGTCCAGCGCTGACCGGGGCGCCGGTGGCGCTGAGTCGGGCGTAGGCGCGCTCGGCCTGGGCGCGCTTGGTCAGCGCTTCGGCGCTGGTCGGAGGTATCTGTGCGCTGGTTAGCGCCACAGCAGCGCTGGCGGGCGCCGGCTCGGCGCTGACCTTGGCCGCGGTCGTCGCCGGAGCAGCGCTGAGGTCGGCGCGGTACAGCAGGCTGAGCACGGCGAAGCTGCCCAGCAGCCACACCGGGGTGGCGCCGGCGGTCAGGTAGCCGACCAGGGTGGGTGGGGCCACGGCGACCTGGAGCATGGTCGAGAGCGCGACCGATGCGACCAGCAGCAGCCACGACAGCCGCAGCACGGCCCGATGCCCCAGGCGCTTGGCCTCCAGCACCGACACCTCCATGGCCAGGGCCAGGGCCTCGGTGCCGAGCGGCCACAGCTCGGGGATGGCCCGGCCGCCGGCCCGGGCGGCCTCGACCATGGCCCCGTAGGACTCCACCAGCAACACGGCGGTGATGAGGCCGACGATGACGGCCAGGATGTGCTGGGCTCGGCTCATGGGGTCGCCTCCCTTGCTTGTGCTGGGTGGGTGGGGAGGATGCGAGTGGCGATCAGGGTGACGAGGATTCCGGCGAGCTGGCGCTCGGTGCGATCCGCCGGGTCGCCGGGGTGGGGTGGGATGCGAAGCATGCAGGGCTCCTGCGGTAGTGGGCTGCGGCGGCCCGGGGCTGGTGCCAGCCGGGCCGCCGCAGGGTCGGTGGTCAGTGGTCGGGGTCCAGGTCGCGCTTGGCCCGCTCGCGCTCATCGAAGGCGTCGGGGTCGGCGTCGTAGGCCTCGGCCAGCTCCGCGGCCTCGACCAGGGCGTCAGCCAGGGCCCGCAGCGCCGGGGCGCGGCCGGTCAGCATGGCCGAGCCGAGCCGGACGATGGCCTCGGTGCCCAACAGGCCCATCGGGGTGGCCTTGGTGATGGCCGGCTCCAGGCGCTCGCGCCCGCCGACGTGGATCGTGATCCTGGGCATCAGGACTCCCCTGCTGGCTGGGGATGGAGGAGCCGGCCGGCGCGGTAGTGGCGGCCATGGAAGGCCACCGCGGCCCGCACGGCCTCCCTGCGGGGCCGGGGCCCTGGCCGGTCGTCCCGGATGGCCTGGGCGATCTGGCCGGCGACCTCGGCCAGCCGCTCGGCCCGGCGGGCGAGGTCCTGGGCCTTGTCGGCCAGGTAGTACCAGTCGCCGCCGTCCAGGCCTTGGGCGCAGCGGCCGACCAGGTCGATGACCCACAGGTAGTCCTCGACCAGGCGGGTCTCGGTGTCGCTCAGCTCAGCCATGTCAGGCGACCTCGAAACAGACGGGACAGGTCGTGCGGGCGGCCCGGCGCTCACACCGGGCCTGGGTTCGGGCGGTGGTCAGCTGCCAGCCGCACGTGGGGCAGCTGGCGATCCAGATGCCGCCCAGCAGGTGCAGCGCCGGCTCGGGCATGGGTCGGGTAGGGTTGGGATGCATCCGAGAGACCTCCTCAAGGGCTCGTGGTGCGCGAGGCCGGGACGGGTCGCATCCGCCCCGGCCTCACTCGTGCCGGGGCTCAGAAGTTGGGCTCGTCGTTGAACTGGCCCTTGCCCTTGCTGCCGTTGGTGGCCCGCTCGGGCTTGGCGACCGCCCAGCGCAGCGAGGGGGCGACCTCGTCGGCCTCGACCTCGACCACCGAGCGCTTGTCACCCTCGGGGGTCTCCCAGCTGCGGCTCTTGAGCTGGCCGATGACGACCGCCCGGTCACCCTTGGTGAGGGAGTCGGTGACGTGCTCGGCCAGCTGGCGCCAGACGTTGATCCGGAAGAAGCTGGTGTCGCCGTCGCGCCAGGTGTCGCCGTCCTTGATGCGGGCGGTGACGGCCAGGCGGAAGTTGGCCACCTGGGTGCCGTTGGGGGTGTAGCGCAGGTCGGGGTCGTCGGTGAGGTTGCCGGTGATGGTGACGTGGGTGTCGGCCATGGCTGCCCTCCTCAGGGCTCGTCCTGCTGAGTGGTTGGTTGCGGTGGTGGTCCGGACAGCGGCGGCATCACCTCCTCCTGGTTGGCCTGGGTGGTTAGCGGGTAGCAGCGGTGAGCAGGGAGCCGGCGATGACCAGCAGCAGGAACAGGGCGGCGAGCAGGCAGCCGCAGCCGCGCATGGTTGGCACCTCCTTCCGTCAGGCGTAGTCGGCGGGGTCGTCGAACAGGACCGACTGGTAGCCGCGCTCCTGGGCCAGGCGGCGGCCCAGCTCCAGCAGCTCGGCCTCCTCGCTGGCCGAGGGGGCGTTGGTCGTTCCCCCGAAGCGGGTCCACTCCTGCGCGTGCATGGCGTCCTCCTGGTGCCTGCTGGTCGGGCGCTGCTCCTCGCCCGCCCCGGGCGACCGGGTCTCTCCGGGCCGCCTGGACGACGGCCGGGTCAAGGGGGGCCGTAGGCCCGTCCGATGGACCGCGAGGAACGGAGCGCAGCGAGTACCGCAGCGCCCTTGACGCGGGTGGCGGCCGGGTGGCAGCCCGTCCAGCAGGCAACCGGCCGGTCCGCGCGTGGGTGCAGGGTTCCCGCGCGCGGCGCCGCAGGCGAGGCCGGTCCGCGCCCCGCGCGTACGGCAATCACCAACCAGCCTGAGCGCCGGGAGGCCAGCCAGCTCCGCCAGCCTCCCGGCGCCTCGTGGGCTACCAGCCGCGCCCGGCCGAGGCGTCCCGCGCCCTGGCCTCGGCGTCGCCGCGGACCCGGTCGACCTCGTAGGCCAGGTCGTTGTCGCGGCGGCGGGCGTCGTCGTCCACGGCCTCGATGCGCTCGTGGTGGCGCTGGAAGCGCCACTCCAGGTGCTCGCTGAGGCTGTCCAGCTGCTGGCCGAGCTGCTGGACCAGCTCCTCCAGCTCGGCGACGCGGATGCGCAGCCCCTCCAGCTCGTCGTAGTGGTCGGTGGCCATGGCTCCTCCTTGGCTCGTGCCTGCCGGTGGCTCCTCCTCCCTCGGGTCGGGGTCCCCGGCCGTGTCAAGGCTGGCCGGAGGCCATCCCGCAGGGACGCGCAGCGGCCTTGAGGCGGCTGGGGTGGCCCGATTCTGGGAGGACACCGGCAGGCGATCCCACTCTGGGTACCGGCAGGGGCAGCGCCAGGCGGCCCGGCCACGGCGCGTGCGGTCATCGCCGGCCTCGTCCCGGCAGGGGCGGCACGAGCAGCCAAGGCCGGCGGGCCGGCGAGGGCAGGCGCCCGACCCGCTCCCGCCGACGGCCCAAGCGCTGCCCAGCTCGACGGGCGATCCGGCCGGCAGCGAGGGCCACGGCCGCGGCGATCCCGACCGGCGCCGGCTGCTCGACCGCCAGCGGCAGGGTGTCGTCGGCCAGCGGGACGGTGGTGGCCGCCTCGATGGGCATGGACGGCGCTGTCGGTGGTGGCAGCACCCGCAGGTGGATGCTCTGGCCGGCCTGGATGACCCAGGCCTCGCCGGGCTGGGCCTGGCGAACCTGCTCGGGGTTGATCCGGGGCCGCTCCCCCATCCGGGCCTTCGCATAGCCCCGGGGGCCGTAGAAGTCCAGCTCCCAGTTGTGTTCCAACACCCGCTCCTGGCCGGCCAGGGCCAGCAGCCGCTCTGGGTCCGGGCACTGGTGCACGACCACCCCGCCGGCACACGAAGCCAGCAGCCGGGGGGCCTGGCGGTGATCCCCGAGACCCTCCACGGATTGGGCGGCCACGACGACCTGGACGCCGACGTCGCGCACGCGCTCGGCCAGATTGATGGCGCTGTCCACGCCGGAGGCCAGGGCGGAGAACTCGTCGAGCATGAGGACGGCGTCTTCGCCTTCTCGTGGCTTGCGGCCGGTGGCGTAGTGGCCGTAGTCCTCCAGCACCACCCGCATGGCCGCATCCGCCTCGCCCTTGGACAGCAGCGTGGGCACCGTCAGCACGGCCAGGTCGACGTCCTCAAAGCTCCAGCGACCCCGGTCGAAGGCGCCTCCGAGGGCGGCGAAGAAGTCGGCGTAGCGCAGGCGGGCGCCGGGCAGGTGGTCGCCGATGGCCTCGATGTCCTTGAGCTGGAGGGGCCGGCCTTCCCAGAGGGCGGCCAGCTCGTCCACGTCCAGGCGGCGCAGCAGCTCGTCGCTACCATCCACGGGGGGCATGTCGGGGGCGGTCAACGCCAGGCGGAGGCCGGCGGAGGCGACGCGCTGGTAGAACGGCTCGGTGAACTGCTCCACGGCCAGTAGCCGGCTGGCCACCTGGACGGGTGAGCCGTGCCACATGTCCATCGCTGTATCCGGCCAGCAGCCGATGCGGGCCGTGGGGTTGCCGAGCCGGTAGGCGGCGATCAACGCGGGGACCAGGGCGGGGTCGGTGCCTTTGCAGTCGACAAAGCACACCTTGCGGCCCAGCACGCCGGCCAGGTAGGCCAGGCGGAGCAGGGTGACGGTCTTGCCGGCCCCGGGGGCGCCGACCACGGCCATGGCCTTGCCCCGTAGCTGCGCCGGCGGGACCACATAGCGGCCTTGGCGCCAGCTGGTCAGGTCGCCGTCGAGGGCGATCCCCAGGGCGGGTGCGACGAGCTTGTGGTCGCGCGGCTTGGCGAGGAGGCGGGCGCTGCGGCGGTCGCGGGTGCGCTGGTCGATGCGCTGGCGGCGCGTGACGAAGGGGCTCCACTCGGCCCCGCCGGCGGCCCGCTCGGCATGCCACACCGACAGCGAGGCGGCCAGCAGCCCGACCGGGACGGCCAGCCACACCTGGGTGGCGACCAGGTCCCAGAGAAACTGGCCCACGGTGATTTGGGTTCCTGGAGGGCCGAAGCCGAAGTGGAGGGCGACGTACTGCCAGAAGTGCTGGGGCACGAAGAGGTGGCGGCGTAAGGCCTGCTCCGGGCCGGTGACGGCCAGCACCACAGCGATGGCGACCAACGAGGCCAGGGTGAAGTGCCACCAGTGCCAGCGGCGCTGCAACAAGATCACCGCCTGCCCGACCAGCCAGGCGACGATGGACAGCGGTGAGAACCAGACCAACACCAACATGGCCAGCAGCAGGCCGTTGGCGGCGGGCTGGCGGGCGGCGCGGGGGATCGGCTGGCCGGGCGTGGCCTGCCAAACGTGGCCGGGCGCGGGGTGGTTGGCGCGTGTCATGAGGCGGCACCTCCGGGGCGCATGTAGGTGGTCCCCGCGACATCGGGCAGCGGCTGGACCTGGATGGGATGGCGAGGCCGGATGCGGGTCAGCTGGCCGGTTAGGTAGCTGGCGACCTCGGGCGGGGCGTAGTAGACGGTCCGGGTCCAGCGACCATGCCGCGGCCGCATCCAGGCCTCCCGGAGCCGGGCGGCGCCCTTGCGGGTCAGCTCGACCTCGACCGCCACCCGCTTGGGCAGCGGGTCGACGTCCTCGCCGTACAGCCCCGACCCGGCGATGGCATCCGGGTGGTCGGGGAGCTGGATGGCGGCGTCGGGGACGTGGCTCTTGCCGGCCTCCCGCCGCAACTCCCGCTCGCTCAGCCAGCGGCCGCCTTCGGGGATGTGTGGCTTCAGGGCGAGGCGGACGACGCCCACGGCGTGGACGTGGGCGAGTTGGGGGATGACGAAGGACCAGGTGCGCACGTCCAGGCCGACCAGTCGCAGAGCCTTGGCGGTGGGGGCGACCCACAGGTGACCGAGGAGGCGGTCGCGCTCGATCAGGCCGCGGTCCTCCCAGCGGGCCACCACATCGCGCAGAGTTGTCTCGGCGAGCTGGCCCTCGATCCGCGGGGAGCCGGGCGACAGCCGGCCGAGGAGGACCCGGAGGACGTCGGCGCGGGCGGCGTATTGCTGGCCGAGCCAGCGCAGGGCGGCGACGTCGCGGTCGGTGATGCCGGCGTCGGTGTCCCAGCGCGGCCGCCGCGAGCTGCCGCCTGGCCGGCGGCTGGCTGAGGACGGTCCGATGCGGGGACTGTGGATCTGCGGGCCCGGCCGTGTGCGGCCAGCCCGAAAGATGCCCTCCTCGGGCACGGTGGAACCTCCGTGTGAGATGACCGGCCGCGGGCTGCTAGTGACTTCAGGCGTCGGTCAGGCGAGCTGGCTAGGTCGGCGGCGCGTCGCGCTCCAGGAGGCGCAGCAGGGCGACCCGGGGTACGAGCATCCGCCGGCCGATGACGTGGACAGGCAACTCGCCTCGGTGTGCGGCTTCGTAAGCGGTGGCCCGCGAAATGCCGAGGAGTTGGGCGACCTCGGTAATCGTCCAGGTCAGCCGGTCATCGCTCGCCGCCGGGTCCAGGGCCACGCCTCCACCCTCCTTACATCGTCTTGCTGCATCCGGAAGCTCCTTCCTGGCAACCTGACCCGGCAGGGTGCTGATGGGTCTACTGGGCCGTCTTTCTGTGACGGCTCGTAGCGTGCAGTCCGAGCGGAGCGCCCGGTAGATGACGGCGCCTGACGCAACCTGACGTCCACCCCGTCAAGGGCGTCTGACCAGCGACTGTGCAGCCGTCCAACCCTGGGTGGAAGGCGAGCGTGCTGCCCCGTACCCTGCATGTACTGGCAACCGCCGCCGTTGCGTGGTTCTGGAGGGGCCTGTGGACGCCGATCCGACATGGTCGTTCGATCGCTACCAGGCGTACGAGGATGTCCGCTTCCAGCGGTCGCTGGCCGAGCAGGAACAGGCCCTGTCGGGTGGACTGGTCGCCGATCCGAAATCTCAGCCGCACGGCGGGTACCGCATTGCCTGCGTCTGGCCTGAAGAGGTGACGGCCTCGGCATGTGTGCTGTCGGCGCGACTTGCCGAGTTGCTGCCCGAGACGCCCGCCTATCCGTATCAGGCGCTCCATTCAAGTGTCGGCAACATCGCCGCACCCGGCGCCCGGCTCGTTGACCCCGATCGGAATCCCGAGGATCGCAAGCTCTTGGACTGTCTGGCAGACTCGGCTGCTGCGGCGGTAGCGCATGCCATGGATAGAGGGACGCGGCGGGTGGCCTTCGACCCGGCACTATTGGCTCACAGGATGGCCTTCGTGTTCGGGCGGCCGCAGCGAGGCTACTGGGCGCTGCACAGCGCCATCCATGCTGCCTGCGTGGTTCGGTCGGTGGAGCTGGTGCCGAGCTGGGGGCCGCACCTAACGTTGACCCGATTTGGGCGGCCGGCCGTGCCGGAGAAGGCGGCCAAGGTTCTCCGCGAGTTGAAGAGTTGGGCGGCCATCACCGTAGCGCCAACGGCGATCCTGGTCGGTTGGTACACGGTGGCTCCAGGGGACTTCCGCGTGGACCCTTACCACACGATCACCCTGACGTAGCCGCCGAGTGCCGAGGGCCGGCTATGCCAGCGTCCCTCTGGCCTGGTCCGACCGGATGCGCACGGCCTGGCTCGCAAGTCTCGGCTCGGCGTGCCGCACACCCACCAGGGCAAGCAGCAACAGGGCGGCCAGCACGATCCAGGGCAACCCGGTGTACCAGGCGAGCATGATGGTGAATAGGCCAGGCGCGAGTGCGTTCGCCACCGCCCAGGACAGATTGAACGCCGCGACGTATCGGCCACGAAGCGTGTCGGGAGCGGCCTCGACGACTAGGGCGTCGATCACGCCGGCGTGGACCATCACGGCGACGGTATATAGGACCGTGACGCCGTATAGGTACGCGACGATGGCCTGGCGGGACAGCAGCGGTGCAGCCGCCAAGAACACGAAGGAGCCCATCCAGAGCAGTGCGCCAAGCATCAGGGCGCGGGTCCGCCGATGGCGCTCAAGCCGACGCACCAAGCTGGTCTGTGCGACCGCTAGCAGCGCGGTGTAGGCGGCATAGAGGACTCCCGTGAGCCACGCGGGCGCGCCGAGCACCTGGATTGCATAGACGGGGAAACCGACGAGGATCATCGTCCTTGCGATACCGAACACCAAGTTGCTTGCGACGATCCAGCAAAAGGGCCGATCAGCCAGGACCGCCCTGAAGCCTTTGCGGCCCTCTCCGACGAACGATGCCGCTATGACAGTTCGCTTAGGAGTGCGCAGGCTTGCGATCAATAGGGTCGCGAGCGCGAAGCTAACGGCGTTGCCGACGGTGAGCGCGTGATAGCCAACGATGCCAAGGCTGCTCACCGCCAGGCCAGCGAGCAGACCACCAAGGCCAAGCCCTGCAGCACGGAGCGCCACGGTCAGCCCAAACCAGCGATCTCGGCTTCCGGAGGCGGCGAACTCGCCGATTAGGGTCGGCTGGGCCACCCAGAACAGCCGGTCGCTGACCGAGACCAGGAGGGCGACAGCGATCAGCGTCACAAGGTCATGAACGAAGAGATACCCCAGGAAGCCCACCACGCGAGTGGCGTTGGTAGCCACTGCCACAGTCTTCGGGCCAACACGGTCGACCAACGCTCCGGCGACCAGCGGCGCGGGAACTGCGATCAGCATCGCGATCGTTAGACCGAGGCCGGCCTCGGTCAGGCTGAGGCCACCTACTTGGTGGAAGTACAGCAGGGAGAAGGGCAGGAAGAGGCCAGAGCCGACCGCGTCGATGATCATCGCCAGCGCGAACGGGCGGGCCGTGCCGATCCGCGGTAGTCCTAGCTGCTCCCTGACCGCGCTGAGGCCTCCACCATCCCGGGATGGCTGCGGTCGAGTTACCTGCATCATTCAGTCCGCGCTGCAGGAGTAGTGCTGCCGGCGAGGTCGGCCGCGAGGAGTCCGCGGACCTCTTCGGCCTCGCTACAGCCCAGCGCCTCAAGGATCAACAGCGCCTGACGCCAGGTGGCCTGCGCTGTCTCGAAGTCTCTCTGCTGCTGGGCGGCAACGCCCAGCTGCCACAACGCTATGCCTTCGTTGTATCGGTCACCGACCCGACGCAGGATCCTCAGGCTTGTCTCGTATTCTGCGCTCGCCTCGGTGGGCCAGCCCTGGTCGCGCCGCACGTTGGCCAGCCAGAGTCGGGTTCGGCCCTCCCCTGGCTCATCACCGACCTCAAGGCGGACCGACAGCGCTTCCTCTAGACGCTGCTCAGCCTCGGGGTACCGGCCGAGGACCGCCAGCGCCACGCCGATCCCATGCAGCGCTTGGCCTTGGCGATGGCGGTCCCCCACCGCGAGGCCGGCCGCCAGCGCCTGCTCATAACATTCCAACGCCTGCTGAGGCTGGCGGAGCTGGATGCGGACATCCCCGAGGTTCTTCAGGGTGCGTCCCTCGCCAGCGGCGTCTCCCACTTCCCTGCGGATCGCCAACGCCGCCTGCAGGTGCGTCAGCGCCTGGTCGAACCGCGCCTGCTGGGCGTACACATAGCCGATGCCGTTGTTCATCCGCCCTTCCACCTCATGCAGGCCGGCACGCTCTGCCGCGTGCAGGGCGATCTGGTTGACCTGCTGCCAGTCGCTGAGGTAGCGGCGCAGCTCATAGAAACGGAACAGCGCATCAGCCATCTGCCAGCACGGCTCGACCAGGTCGTACTCGCCGGCCGCTACGACGGCACCCACGAGGTTTCCTCGTTCCGTGTCCAGCCAAGCCAACGCGTCGGCAAGACGAGGGAAGACTGTCCTCCGGTCGACCGAGTGAGCTGGTCCAAGCAAGACGGCCGCCTCCAGGATTCGCGCCAAGTACCAGTCAACCCCCACAGTGATCACCGCACGCCGGGTGGCCCGCGATTCCTCTGCCTCTGCGCGCTCCCGGGCATACAGGCGAAGCAGGTCGTGGTAGCGGTACCTGTCGGGCATCAGGGGCTCCACCAGCGCTGCATCGACCAGCTGCTCAAGGGCCGCTTCAGTGTCGGACAGCCCGCGGTTCGTCACCTCGGCGGCCACGCCCACGCTGACCTCCGGCATGCCGAGCAGGCTCACCAGGCGAAACGTCCTGGCGGCTTCGTGCTCCAGCTGCTGGTAGCTCAGCAAGAAGCTCGCGCGTACGCCCAGCTCCCCCATGGCCAGCCTCCCCAGCCGCTGACGCTCGTCATCCATGAACGCCGCCAGTGTCTCCACTGTCCAGGCGCGGCGGGTTCGCAGCCTGGCGCCGGCTATCCGTAGCGCCAGGGGAAGGTGGCCACACTGGGCTGCCACTCTAGTGGCCGCTTCTCTCGCTCCAACCCGTTCCGGCCCTGCAACTTGCTCAAGCATTCGTACCGCATCGGCGGTCGGGAACAGTTGCAGCGTCAGTGCCGTCGCCTCGGCCAACCCGGGCAGCGGACATCGGCTGGTGATGAGCACCGCACAGGTTGGACTGCCCGGCAGCAGGGGGCGAACCTGCTGCTCGCTTACGGCATTGTCGAGCACGACCAGCACCCGCCTGCCAGCCAAGCGGCTGCGGAAGGCTCGCGCGGCCGCCTCGATAGTCGAAGGCAGCTCCTCACGCGTGGCGCCCAACGCACGGAGGAACTGGTGGAGCACCACGGTCGGGTCCAGCCCCGCGCCCTCGTTGCCCCGCAAGTCGGCGAAGAGCTGTGCGTGGGGGAAGTGCTCGCACAGCTGGTGGGCGACATGCACCGCCAGCGCGGACTTGCCCACCCCAGGTGGCCCGTCGATGGTGACGACCGCCCCGCTCGCCCGTTCGTCGGTGCCGAGCAAGCGGCGACGGAGTTTCTCGGTCTCGCCAGCACGGCCAATGAACTCGGCCACATCGTGGGGCAGCTCAGCAGGTATAGCCGGGACTCCCAGCTCCGTTTGGCTTCCCTCGTTGTGGAAGAGCTCCTCACGAGATCGCCCAAGCGCCTTGGCCAGCAGGTCGCGATAGAAGTTCGTCTGGCTGCTGGTGGTTGTTGACCCAGCGGCTGATGAGCCTGACCAGGCTCTCGGTCTTGGGTAGCTGAGTGCCGCCGGCATGCCGGCGTAGCTCGGCCGCCAACCGGGTGTAGGACCAGCCGCGTTCTTGCAGGGCCGCACGGAGCGAGTTCCCGCCGTTGCCTGCCATGCCGCTTTCTCCCGCTGCTATCTCATCGGGCGTCCGGTCTAGCAGTCGGCACTAACAGGCTCTCCATGAACTCGGCCGCCTGCCGGTCCTGGGCGTGCTGGAAATGGGCGTAGGTGCCCAGCGTCGTCCGGCCGCCGTCGATGTGACCGGCGCGCCCGGCGACCGTGCGGACGTCCACGCCGGCGGCGACCAGCTGGGTGACCATGAAGTGGCGCAGGTCGTGCAACCGGCAGCGCACCCCGAGACGTTGGGCGAGCTTGGCGAACCGATGGGAAACGCCATCGGGCCGGATAGGCTCGGACCCGTCGGGCTGGTGGCTGAACACGTAGGCGCCGGGCGCGAGCGATACGCCGGAGGCAAGGGCCATCTTGGCTCGCTCGACCCGGTGGGCACGCAGCAACTCCAGCGTTGTGGCGCCGACCGCGACTCGGCGCTTCGTGTAGTTCTTGGTCCGGTCCTGGTCGATCAGCGGCCGGCCGGGCACGTAGATGACGCCGCTGTCGATCAGCACCTCGCCGTGATCGAAGTCGACATCAGTCCAGCGCAGGCTGCACAGCTCGCCACGGCGCGAGCCGAGCATGACGGCCAGCATCAGGAACAGCCCCAGCTCCGGGTCCTCGATGGTGGCCGTCTCGATGAGCTTCACCGCTTGGCGGGCTTCGGGGGGTGCCACCTCGGCCTTGGCCTGGGCCGGTGGGGTCGCCGACCGGGCCGGGTTGTCGGTTCGCCAGCCCCACACGACGGCCTGCTGGAGGGCGCCGGACAGCACGGCGTGCACGTCCCGGATGGCGCTGGCGGTCATCGGAATGCCCTGGACGCAGTCGGTCTGGTGCACGCGTTCCTTGCCGGTGAAGGCGAGGCGGAAGACCTCGCCGGGACGCATCGGCGGCTGGCCGTTGCGGAGGCGCCGGTAGCAGTGCTGGCACTTGCTGCCGCGCAGGCGCAGCTCGGTGTAGAAGCGGTCTAGGGTGGCGGTGTCGAGCCGGCTGACGGCCAAGGCGCCGAGGGCGGGCTTGATCTTCAGGTCGATGCAGCGCCGGTAGTTGGCGGCCGTCCCCGGTGACATGGGCTTGACCGCCTGGCGCCACTCCAGCCAGCGGTCGACCAGCTCGGCGACCTTCACGCCCTGGGCGTCCTGGTGGCGGCCGGCGGCGACCTCGGCGAGCAGCTGGGCCTCGATCTGCTTGGCTTCTTTGAGGGCGGCCCGGCCGGTGCCGGCGACCTGCCGACTGACCCAGCGCTTGCGGCCGGTGAGGGGGTCACGTCCCGCGTAGACCATGACCTGAGTGCTCTTGCCTCGCTGGCGGATCACGGGGCCTCCGATACCCGTTGGTCCGTTGCTGAGGACGAAAGACTGACACGGGACTGACAGCGGAACAAGCAAAGCAAGTAGCCCCAGGCCGTTGACCTGGGGCTTTGGTGCGCGCCGCGAGGGATTCGAACCCCCAACCGCCAGATCCGTAGTCTGGTGCTCTATCCGTTGAGCTAGCGGCGCAGCGGAGGCAGTGCGATTCGAACGCACGATGGGGGATGAACCCCAAACCCGCTTAGCAGGCGGGCGCCATAGACCAGACTAGGCGATGCCTCCCGATTTCCCAAGCTGGCTGCCTGGGCGGGGAACATTGTAGGCAACCCCGGAGCGACGACCCAAGCGGCGGTGGGATGATCCGGGGATGGACGAGGGGCCGGGGAGCCTGCCGCCGGGGACGCCGAGGCGGCGGCTGGGGAATTTCCGGACCCCGGAGCTGGCTTCAAGGGTGCGGGCGGTGCTGGCCGAGGCCGGCATCCCCTCCAGCGGCGAGCCCGACCCAGGACGGCCGGAGCGGATGGGGCGGCTGCTGGACCGGCTGGTGCACCTGGCCGGGGCCGACGGGAACCGGGTGTGGGTGCCCAGGGGCCGGGCCAGGGAGGCGGCCAGAGCTCTGGACGCGGCCCGGCGGCGGGGCGCCTAGCCCCGGCGGCCAGGCCAGGGTGACAGGCCGGGGTGACCCGGCCGGGCGACGAGCGAAGCGAAGGGAGGCGGGCGGTCGGTGGGGACCACCGTGCTGGCGGTGCTCGCCTTCGTGGCCGGTGCGCTGCTGGTGGCGACCACGGTGCTGTCGGCGATCATGACCCTGGTCGTGCCGAGGGCGCTGCCGGTGGCGATCACCAGATGGGTGTTCGTCGGCATGCGGTGGCTGTTCCGGCTCCGCGGCGGGCGGGCCAGGAGCTTCCAGGCTCGCGACCGGGACCTGGCCCTCTACGGGCCGCTGAGCCTGTTCACCCTGGCCGCGACCTGGCTGGTCCTCACCGCGACCGGCTACGTGCTGATGTACTGGGCGCTCGGGGAGCGGCCGCTGCGCGAGGCCCTGATCCTCAGCGGCTCCTCGGTCTTCACCCTCGGGTTCGAGGTGCCGCCGAACCTCCCGACCACCCTACTGGCGTTCACCGAGGCCGGGTTCGGCCTGGTCCTGCTGGCCATGGTGATCAGCTACCTGCCCTCGATGTACCAGTCGTTCCAGCGCCGCGAGGCGGCCGTGGCCGCCCTGGACGTCCGGGCCAACACGCCGCCGACGGCCACGGCCATGCTGATCCGGTCCTCGATCATCGGTGGCTGGCGGCGGCTGGAGGCGCTGTGGCGGGAGTGGGAGACCTGGTTCGTCGACATCACCGAGACCCACACCTCGCTGCCCGCCCTGGTGTTCTTCCGCTCCCCGCACTGGGAGCACTCCTGGGTGACGGCCTCGGGCGCGGTGCTGGACGGGGCGTCGCTGCTGGCTTCGACGGTCGACCGCCCGCGCAGCCCCGACGCCGAGCTCTGCATCCGCGCCGGCTACGTGGCCCTGCGGCGGATCGCCGACTTCTTCGACGTCGTCCACAACCCCGACCCGCACTGGCCGGAGGAGCCGATCTCGATCGAGCGCCGCGAGTTCGACCAGGTCTGCCGGGAACTGGCCGAGGCCGGCGTCCCCCTCAAGGCCGACCTGGACCAGGCCTGGCGCGACTTCGCCGGCTGGCGGGTCAACTACGACCGGGTCCTGCTGGCCCTGGCCGAGCTGACCATGGCTCCGTACGCGCCCTGGTCGTCGGACCGGTCCATGATCGAGCGCAACGGGCGCCATCACCGCCGCCGCTTGCGGACCTGAGCCGGCGACGGTTTGATCCTCTCAGCTCCGGTGCACCTTCCGGCACCGGCAGAAGGCGAGGGACGGCCATGGACGCACTGACCCTGGTCCGCCAGGACCACCGGAAGGTCCAGTACCTCCTGGAGCGCGTCGAACGGGTCGAGGGCGATGACGAGGAGGAGCGCACTGTCCTCCTCGGCCAGCTCCAGGCCGCCCTCCAGCACCACGTCGACTCCGAGGAGACCATCCTCTACCCCATCTTCCGGGAGCGGGCCCGGCGGGCCGAGGTCGACCTGGGCTCGCTCGACCAGGCGATCGAGCAGCACCGGCTGATCGCCCGCCTGGCCGGCGAGCTGTCGGCCACCGACCCCGGCGACAAACGCCTCGAGGCGAAGCTGACGGTGCTGACCGAGCAGGTCCGCACCCACCTCGACAGCGAGGACTCGGTGCTGCTCACGGCCATCGAGGACGTGATCGACGACGACACCCTGATCGAGCTCGGCCGCCGCATGGAGCAGCGCGACCGGGTCATCGAGGCAAGACGCGAGCTGGCTACGGTGATCCCCGGCGGCCCTCGCGGCCGCCGGGCCGCCGCCGCCCTCGGCGGCCTGCTCGCCCTGGGCACGGCTCTCCTCGCCTTCCTCTCCCGCCGCCGCCGTCGCCCGGAGCCAACCGGCCGGCGCTGGCGCCAGCGCCGCCGCCCCCGCTGACGCCCCTACACTACGGCCCGGAGGAGTGGCCGAGCGGCCGAAGGCAGCGACCTTGAAAGTCGCCGGACCCGAAAGGGCCCCGTGGGTTCGAATCCCACCTCCTCCGCGCTACCTACCAAGGCCGAGCACGCCGCGCACTCGCTCTCCAAGGGCAGCCGGGTGGTGGTCGTAGGCCGGCTCCAGCAGCGGACCTGGACGGCTAAGGACGGCAGCGCCGATCAATGGGCGAGGACGTGGCCGAGGAGCTGGGGCCGAGCCTGCGGTGGGCGACGGCGGCGACCACCAAGGCGACACGCAACTCCGATCGGTAGCCCAGCTCGACCCGGCGACCTTCGGCCTGCTTCTGGCTACCCACCTCGGTGTTTGTTGGGCGTCGGCGGGAACGGCATCGGCAGGTGCCACTCAGGCTGCTGGGCGACCCACCGGGCAACGGCGGCCACGTTGACCGGGCTGCTGGTGTCGACCTCCAGGACCGGGCCGCCGAGGCCAAGCGGGCTCACCCCGCCGTCCAGCGCGGCCTTGAATGCGGTGTCCGGGACGTGATCGACGTGGCCGGGGTGCCGGGCGGGTGCTCGTCGGGTGAAGCGACGTTCGACCTCGGCAGCCGGGCAACGGCAGAAGATCTCGATCGGCCGCTGACACGCCTGGAGCAGTCCTGGGCCGTGGTCGGGGTAGAAGTTGGCGTCCAGAACGGCAGCGGGTAGTTCCCGGGCCAGGTTCAGCAGCACCGCGTAGCTCGCCGCCCCCAGCCGTCGCGACCAGGCCCGGTCGCCGGTGCCGAGGGCATCGAACAGCGCTTCCTTGATAGTGTCCTTGCCCAGCAGGGGCAGGCCAAGCTGGCGCGCCAACGGCTGGGCGAGGGTGGTCTTTCCGCTGGCCGGCGGCCCGGTGACCAGCACCAGAGTCACGCTGCCGCGTTCTGATACGCGAGCCTCATCCATGAGTGCTGACCTTAGCTCCGGCGAGCCGGACGTGAGCCAAGCATGCTCGCGTTCCGCTCCGTCCAGCAGAGCAACCATTGCGCTCGTGAGGACTTTCTCTACGAACTCAAGGCCGGCCCTGCGGCGGCAGGGACCACCGGACGCAGCCAGGAAGGGTGCGTCCCCGGCGGCTATTTCACGGTTACGGTCATGCAGTCGCTCATCAGCACCTGGGTACCGTCGGTGCTGATGACGCGAAAGACAATGTCGAACTGGAAGCCGGAGGGACCCGGCGGGGGCGCCGCTCGCTCGAAATGCGCTCCACCCGCTCCGGCTGCTGAGGTCGTGAGCGTCGTCAGGGTGATCCATCCGGCTGGTGGCGCCGGAGCGATCGTGCAGACTCCGTCGTTCGGGGTGAAGTCGACGGCGCGTTGGACAATGAAGGTCGTGTTCGGCAGCGCGTCGTGGATGGCGGCGGCACCCTCGGCGACGAAGACGGCGCCTTGGCCTTGGGCGGTGGGGGAGACCGCGACGTGGCCTGTCCCCTGCCCGCTAACGGCGGTCAGCGTGCTCTGCAAGCCAGGTTCTGCTTGAGCGACGCTGGCAGCCCCTACCACCGTCAACGTCAGTAATGCAATCAACAGCACTGGGCGCTTCATACGACAGCCACTCCCATAACCGGAGGCCCGGGCCTCGCCGGGCTGGAGTCCGACTCCGCGGCGGATAATCCTCCGCACCCCGAGCGTTGTAAAGGGTTCATTTGGGCGTATCTGCCGCGCCGCCTCTGGGGGCTTGCCAACGAGGCAGGTGGTCGCCCAGGACTAGCCTCACCCTCCGGTTCAGAGGGCGGCCATAGCCGCTAGGCGCGAACCAGCTTGGTCCTCGCCGGCCGTGCCCTCCGCGTGCCCGTAGCAAGGATCTCTGACGGTCCCCACGGACAACAGCGGTCGGTTGGCAGGCGCGCTGAGCTGCGCCGTTGGCGTAGCATCCCGGCTAAGCGGAGTGCCGGGACGCGCCTTCTAAGCTCGAGACCGCTGGGGCCACATCGGGGCCACACCTGACCGGACTGCTGCGGACAACACCGGCAAACAAAGGTCGGGCATCTTCACTGGCCAATGCCGCTATCGAGGCAGCTGCCCAGGTGACCGCCACCGCCCGGCGCTCTCTCGCACGGAGAACCCAGTCTCAAGGCCCGGCGCTGCTGTACGCCGGCAGGACCACGACCACCCGACGGCCTTGCCGACCGTCCCTGCGACGCTGCGATCTTGGAGCCTCACGCTCCTGATCTGATCTCGGCTGGGTCGTGGCTGCCTGCCGCCCTTCTGCATGCTGTGATGGCCTGCGCCGCAGGGTCTCGTGGTGGCGCCGTGCCGTGGGTCGGTCATGGTATGCACGCGTCCCGGCCTGCTAGGTTTACGTTATGTCAAGCGAACTGACGGTCTACGGCGATCCTGATACGCGCCGCCGAATTCTCCACGCAGCGTGGGAGCTGCTCGAGCAGCAGGGTGCTGGGGTCAGGCTCGTCGATGTTGCCGAACGGGCAGGGGTCTCCCGTCAGGCCGTCTACCTACACTTCGGTGACCGGTCGGGGTTGTTGGTGGCCCTCATGGACTTCATCGACGTGAGCCTTGGAGCCGTCCAGCTCCGCGCACACATCTACGGTGGCGCCACCGGCGTGGAGAGCCTGCAGCGGTGGATCGAGACGATGAGCTGGTACACGGCCAAGATCGATCGGGTCACTCAGGTGCTCGAGAGCAGCCAGTACCAGGACAAGGGGCTGGCCGCCGCCTGGCGGGATCGGATGGGGCGCCGCCAGGCGCGTCTTCGGTTGATCGTCGAGCGCATCGGCGCAGAAGGCCAGCTCGCTGAGGGGTGGTCGGTGGAGGCGGCGGCGGAGCTGCTCTATGTCGTCACGATGCCCGGACCCTGGCGGGAGCTCACGCGCGAGCTTGGATGGACGGCCGAGCAGTACACCCAGCATCTCATGCGGCTGGTTCGCAGCGCCTTCCTCACCGAGTGACCGCCGCCGGCCCGGCAAGCGGCACTTGACATGGTGTATAGCTGGCCGTAGTGTCGTTTACACGATGTAAACCGGTGGGTGCTGCTGGTCTATAGGAGGGGTGCGCGGTGGCTGGATCGCTCATCTACGTGGGGACGCACGCGATCACACACGGCAAGCTCGACATCGCTAAGCAGGCCAGCCGGGAGATGGGCGCGTTCCTGGAAGCCAACCACCCACGCATGCTGCACTTTGGGATCTACATCGATGACGATGCCCATGAGATGACCGTGATCCAGATCCACCCGGATGAGGATTCCTTGGTGTTGCATCTCAAGCTGGCCCGTGAGCGGATCGCCAAGGCCTACGATTTCCTCGATGCAACCACCAAGATCGACATCTACGGCCGGCCGAGCGACGCCCTGGTCGATCAGATCAGGCAGATGGGAATGGGTGCACCCATCAGGTTCAACGTCGCCACCGCTGGTTTCAGCCGCCTCGCCTCGGTCAGGGTCTGACCACCCCAGTGTCACCACCGCTGCTCGAGGAGGACTAAGCGCACGCGATCAGATGGTCCATGCGCCAGCCGCCGGGATGGCGCCGGGCAGCGAGGCAGGTCTCTCCCAGGGCGGCCCTCCCCGGTCGTGCCATTCGCGTGCCATATCGAAGGGTCAATCCCGGTCCTCAGCGGACAGCCACGGTCAATCCCGCTGGCCCCGTAAGCTGGTCGTCCCTAGCTCGACCAGCTAGAACGCATCCCGAGCATGTGCCTGATAAGCGGCGGTGCCGCCCTGGGGGTGGCGCCCGTTCCTGAGTGAAAATCGGGGTGGTTGCCCGCTGACGCCGGGTGTCCTTGGTCGTCGAGGCCGTTGATAAGCCAGGTGCTGGGAGCCGCGCCTGGGCCCTTCACTGTTGCCTTGAGCACGCGGATCAGATTCGCCTTCAGCCCTGCGGCTCCTGCGGGCAACCGCCCGTTGCTGGTCGGAGCCCAAGGAGGCCCGGGATGCTGGAGGAGACACACGACCGCGACCAGATCATCCAGCGGGTGGCGGCCTTGGACGTGGGCAAGGCCGAGCTGACCTGTTGTGTGCGCGTCCCCGGCCAGAGCGGGTCGGATCGGCGGCTGCAGGAGGTCCGGAGCTACCAGACGATGACCCGCTGGCTGCTGGCGATGGCCGACCGGCTGGGAGAGCTGGGCGTGACCCGGGTGGTCATGGAGGCCACCAGCGACTACTGGAAGGGGGTCTACTACCTGCTGGAAGCGGCCGGGTTCGAGGTCTGGCTGGTGAATGCCCGCGACGTCAAGCACCTCCCCGGGCGGCCCAAGACCGACACCCTGGACGCGGTCTGGCTGTGCAAGCTCGCCGAGCGGCAGATGCTGCGGCCCAGCTTCGTCCCTCCACAGCCGATCCGGCAGCTGCGGGAGGTGGCCCGCTACCGGGCGGATCTGGTGGCCGCCCGGACCGCGGAGAAGCAGCGGGTGGAGAAGCTGCTGGAGGACGCCCAGATCAAACTCTCGGTGGTGGCCAGCGACATCTTCGGGGTCTCCGGCCGTGCCATGCTGGCCGCACTGATCGCCGGCGAGCGCGACCCCAAGGTCCTCGCCCAGCTGGCCCGGACCCGCCTGCGCACCAAACTTGGCCCCCTGGCCGAGGCGTTCACTGGGTTCTTCACCGACCAGCACGCCTTCCTACTCGCCAAGATGCTCGCCCGAGTGGACGCCTGGACGCCGACCTGGCCGACCTGGACGCCAAGCTCGAGGAGCTGATCGCCCCCTTCGCCGGGGCGGTCGAGCGGCTGGATGCGATCCCCGGGATCGGCCAGCTCGCCGCGCAGCTGCTGCTCGCCGAGCTCGGCGTGGACATGACCCGGTTCCCAACCGCCGGTCACCTGGTGTCGTGGGCCAAGTTCGCTCCCGGCGTCAGCGAGTCCGCCGGCAAACGCAAGGGCCGCGGCTCGACCGGGCACGGCAACCCGTACCTGGCGCGCGTGCTCGGCGAGACCGCCGTCGCCGCCAGCAAGACCGATACCTTCCTTGGGGAACGCTACCGGCGCATCGCCCGTCGACGTGGCAAGAAACGCGCCATTGTCGCGGTCGGTCGGTCCATCCTGGTCATCGTCTGGCACCTGCTGGCCGACCCAGAAGCCCACTTCCACGACCTGGGCGCCGGCTTCTATGACACCCGCATCAACGCTGAGCGCGCCAAGCGCAACCACATCCGCCAGCTGGAGGCCCTGGGCTACAAGGTCACCCTCGAACCCGCCGCCTGACCACCGGCATCACAGGTCAACCAGGCTCACCCTGATCGGATCCGGGCTCCGCCCGGATGCTGCCGCACGCCTGCTGACCGTGGATTTTCGGATTAGGATGAGGTCCCATGTACGGACAGCCTGCGATCGGTCGCCTGCGGCGGCCGTCTTGAGTTTGCAACGACTCGGTGCCGGTGCACGCGGGACCGCTCGTTGCCTGCCCGTACAGGGCCAGCCAGTCGTGGGTTGCTTGTGCAAGCACCGCCGAGCAGACTCTAAACGTTCCGCCGCGATGGCCGCGACGGCGGGATCGTCCAAAGGAAGGGCTGAGATGGGTAGGCGGGACGCCGACTGGAGCAACGAGTCCGGCGGGAGGCTGACCCGCGCTTGGCGGTGGCTGCAGAGCTCGGGGTTTGCTGAGGACGACGCGCTCTATGGGCCTCCGCGGCAGGACCTGGACAAGGAGCGGTTCGTGCTGGCGGTCCTCACCCAGGCCGTCTTCTGGAGAACCAACCGCTGACAGGCGGCCACGCCTGCCGCGGCCAGCCAGGGCTTCGCATGCTCGCGGCGGACCGTGCCTTGGTCCGCACTCGGTCCGTGTCGCATCGGGAACCGCTGGTCCGCGGCGGGCACGAGCGGTCAGCGCCGGTATGCCAGAATCCCAGGTCAAAGCTATTCACGCCGATGACGTGGGGCAGGCGGATCGGCGAGGTAGAGGCTTCGAATCCCACCTCCTCCGCCGCAGCCACCAGCGGTTTCGGCGAGGTTCACGATCGCTGGTCCGCGACGCTGGCGCCCTGGGCGATCAGCAGTGACGCGCAGGTGTGAGGGGAGGTCGTACAGCCGCAGGGCCTCAGGCAACCGCCGCGTGGAGGGCCGGCTTGAAGAAGCTCTTGACCCATGGATGCGGGCGCAGCGGGCCTCCCAGCGGCGCCGTGAACACCAGCGCCTCGGTATCACGAGGACAGCCGGCCAGGCAACAGAAAAGGGGCAATCCATGGAAGTGCGGTGGGTCTCGCCAGCCCTGCGCCGCAGCCGACCCAGCCCCGGGTCACGGCCTCGCCCGAAGGTACGTTGCTGCTGGCCGTTCTTCTCGCGGGCGCGACGTCGATGGCACCGGGTCGCCGTTGGGTGACCCGGTGCCGTGGCCCCCCGGGAGCATGCCCGCCGTGGTCACCTCCCTAGGCGATCTTGCGGTGGTAGATGGCCATGGCGAGGGCGTAGGCGACGATAAGGAGGCCGACGCACCAGGCCAGGGCGATCCAGATGTCGGCGCTGACCGGCTGCTGGGCGTACAGGTCGCGGATCGTGTTGACGATGGGCGTCACCGGCTGGTGCTCGGCGAAGGCGCGCACCGGGCCGGGCATGGTTGCGGTGAGGACGAAGGCCGAGCTGATGAAGGGCAGGAAGATCAGCGGGTAGGAGAACGCGCTGGCGCCGTCCACGGTCTTGGCGGAGAGGCCGGCGATGACGGCGAGCCATGTCAGCGCCAAGGTGAACACGATCAGGATGCCGGCGATCGCGAGCCAGGCAAGTGGGCCTGCCCCGGAGCGGAAGCCCATGAGCAGGGCGACCCCCACGACGACCACGACCGAGATCAGACTGGCGACCAGCGAGGTGAGCACGTGCGCCCACAGCACCGACGAGCGGGCGATCGGCATGGACTGGAAGCGCTCGAAGATGCCGCTCTGCATGTCCATGAAGAGCCGGAAGGCGGTGTAGGCGATGCTCGAGGCGATGGTGATGAGCAGGATGCCGGGCAGCAGGTACTGCACATACCTCGCCGACTCTGACCCTGCGCTGATCGCGCCGCCGAACACATAGACGAACAGCAGCATGAAGGCGATCGGCATGATCGTGGTCGTGATGATGGTGTCGGGGCTGCGCATGATGTGGCGCAGGGACCGTCCCGTCAGCAGGGCGGTGTCGCCCAAGAAGCGCGTGGTCATCGCTGTTCCTTCCTCGTCGGTGCCGAGGCCGCCGTCCTGCCGGTGGCCCCGACGATGGCGAGGAAGACGTCCTCGAGGGTCGGCTGCTTCTCGACGTATTCGACCTTGGCCGGTGGGAGGAGCTGCTTGAGCTCGGCGAGGGTGCCGTTGGCGATGATCCGGCCCTCCCGCAGGATCGCGATCCGGTCGGCGAGCTGTTCGGCCTCGTCCAGGTACTGGGTGGTGAGCAGCACCGTCGTGCCCTGCCGGGCGAGCGCCTTGACGCTGTTCCAAACCTCGATGCGGGCCTGGGGGTCGAGCCCGGTGGTCGGCTCGTCGAGGAAGATGACCGGCGGGTTCCCGATGAGGCTCATCGCGATGTCCAGGCGGCGGCGCATGCCGCCGGAGTAGGTCGCCACCCTGCGGGTGGCCGCGTCGGTGAGCTGGAAGCGGGCCAGCAGGTCATCGGCGATCTGCCCGGCGTCCTGCAGGCGCCGCAGCCGGGCCATCAGGATCAGGTTCTCGCGCCCGGTGAGGATCTCGTCCACGGCCGCGAACTGCCCGGTGAGGCTGATGGACTCCCGCACGTTCGCTGGATGCGTGGCGACGTCGAAGCCATTGACGCTGGCCGTCCCCGCGTCCGGCTTGAGCAGCGTGGACAGGAGCTTCACGAGGGTGGTCTTGCCGGCGCCGTTGGGGCCGAGCAGGGCGAAGATCGTCCTCTCGGCAACCTCCAGGTCGACGCCGTCCAGCGCCACCTGGTCGCCGAACGACTTGCGCAGCCCGGTCGCCGCGACCGCCGCTTGGGATGGGATGGTGGTCATACTCCCCTCGTCTCGTCGGTGTGGCCCTGATGGCCACGACCGCCCCGAGCATGCGCGCGGCCGGGTTCAGTTCGGTTTCGGCGCGGTTTCAGCGGTTGGCACGGGTCGAGCTCCAACGTCCGGCCAGCTCGACCAGCGATGCGACGGACGGGACAACGGCGGCCACCGGGGAACCCGCCCCACCCTCTCCTCACCGGGCACGTCGCCGATTGGCTACACGAACGGTCAACGTCGGCGAACCAGCATCGCAGGTCAGAGGCCATTCACCGCTATGACCTTGGACGGCGAAGCAGCCCGGCGCTGGGTTCGAATCCCACCTCCTCCGCCGCGGGCAGGTCACACCGGGACGTTCAGGGTGGCGGTGTAGCCGTTGGCGACGTCGCCGGTGACCTTGGCGAGCTGGAGGGAGTAGCCGTCGCTGAAGACCATGTCGGTGTCCAGGGACGTCTGGGACAGGTTCTGGAGGCTCTGGGTGTAGCCGTCGGTGGCGTAGACCTGCCGGCAGGGGGCTTCGGGCAAGGCGAGCTGGGAGGTGCGGAGCTTGCCGGTGGCGGTGGTGGCGGCGTCCAGGCTGGGGTAGACCTCGAAGTGGATATGGGGCCAGCGGCCGGAGTAGGCGGCGGGGAAGATGCTCTTGAAGGTGACGGTGCCGTCGGCGGCGGCTTCCTGGACGCCGCGGAGGTAGTTCTCGTCGCGGATGTCGTCGGCGTAGAGCGAGTACCTGCCCTCGCGGTCGCAGTGCCAGAGGTAGACGGCGGCGCCCTGGAGCGGGGCGGTGTCGCTGGCGGTGTCGAGGACCTTGAGGGTGACGGTCAGCGGCACGCCCTCGGCGACCCCGGACGCGGACCCGAAGCTGCGGGTGATGTCGCTGCGGACGATGCCGCTCTCGGTGAGGACGTTGACCCCGTTGGAGCCGTCGCCGGGGTAGGGCCCGGCCGTCTCCTCGGGGATCTCCGACCCCGATGCGGACGGGCTGTCGCCCGCCGTCGACCCCGGAGCGGCGGCGCCTGTGTCCGTGCCAGGGCTGTCGCCGCCCCCGCCGCCGACCCCGCACCCGGCGAGGGCCGCCGCCAGGCCGGCCCCGCCGAGCAGGGCCAGGGCCCGGCGCCGGCTCAGCAGGGTCGGCAGGTCGTGCGACAGCCCGCGGTCGTGCTCCTCCACCTCGTCCAGGTCGTGGTCGTGTGCCATCGGTCCAGCCTCCATGTGTCGTGATCGACGCTGGCCGACACGCTAGCCACCGACCCTCGGCCCTGGCTGAACGCCGGCTGGACGTTCCCTGTGAATCTCAGTGGCCGGTGGTCTCCACGGTGATCGGGCTGGAGCGGACGCTGCTGCCGTCGGTGCGGACCAGGACCGCCTGCAGGGTGTGCGACCCGGCGGGGGCGGCGAACGACGGCCACGCGTACAGGAACGGCGCGCGGTAGTCGGCCTGCTCGCGGGTGCCGTCGACGTACAGGTCGATGCGGCGGATCCCGCTGAGCCCGTCGGCGCTGACCGTGACCAGGACGACGCCGTTGACCGTGCTGCCCGAGGCCGGGGCGGTGATCCGTGGCTGGGCGCCTGGTGGCGGGGCCGGCGGCTGGGTGGTGGTGGTCGTCGGTCCGGGCTGGGTCGTCGAGGGCGCCGGTGGCGTGGTGGTGGTCGTGACCGACGCCACGGTGGTCGTCGGGACCGAGGAGGGCGGCGGGGCGGGGCCCGGAGCCGGCGACGGGGCGCCGGGCAGGCCGGGCGGCGAGGTCGGCCCTGGCTGGCAGCCGCCCTTGACGGTCATGAACGGGCTGATGCTGCTCTTGGTGCCGCTCGCGTCGAGCTGGAATGCCGAGCTGCCGCTCTGAACCCGGATCCGGGTGCCGGAGAGGAGGTTCTTCATGGAGAACTGGGTCCCCGAGAGCTGCGACTCGACAAAGTCCATGATCTCCGGGGCCCGGTGCTCGCTGCCGGTGAACAGGGCGACCGCGGGCCCGGTGTGGCCCTTGAGCACGGTGCAGAAGAACAGCGTCGGCAGCGGGTCGTCCTCGGCCACGTGGTCGAAGCTGACCAGCCCGCTCGGCGACACGCCGCCGCCGTCCACGACCAGGTTCTCGAACGACAGCGGCCGCATCGGCTTGGGCTTGGCCTTGGTGTTGATGCCGGCCTTGCCGTTGCCGAACAGGGCGGCGTTGGCGTAGCGGTAGGAGTTGACGTAGGCGCCGTGCTCGATCCCGTAGCTGCCGTTGAAGTAGCTGACGAAGTTGCTCACGTCGTGCAGGGTGTCGGTGTTCTGCCACACGAACAGCCCGTCGTCGTGGTTGTTGTGCGACACGTTGCCCTGGTTGAAGGTCCAGACGCCGTTGCCGGGGATGTTCTGGCCGGCGTCCTCGGGCCAGCCGAACCCGGCCGAGCCGGCGGTGCCGCCGACGCCCACGGCGGTCGAGTTGCGGATGGTGTTGCGGTGACCCATGCCCAGGTTGAAGCCGGCGATCCGGTAGTCGCGGTTGTCGTCGGGGACGCCGCGGGACTTGGCCACGATGGCCCCGTCGATCACGGTGTCGTCGGTCGGGTCGCCCGGCTCGCGGTTGTTCGGGCTGGGGTCCCACCAGAACGCGTCCCGCACGTTGTTGTAGGAGATGTCGTCGCGGAAGGTGATGCCGTTGCTGGCGTGGGCCACGTAGGTGTGGCTGCCGGCGTCCCGGACCACCACCCCTTCCACCACGCTCCCCCGGCTGGCGTCGCCCATCATGTGGAAGTGGAGGCCGTACCGGCCCGACCTGCCCTCCTCGGTGCCGGTGCCTTTGAGCACGGACACGTGACGGATCTGGGCGTAGCGGATCGACTGCGGCTTGGTCGACCGGATGAAGACGTGCGCCGAGCCGGTGGGCGTCCCCTCGATGCGGACGTTGCGGGTCAGGTTCATGACCTCGGCCGTCCACTGCCCGTTGACCTCGGGATGGGCTCGCTTGGTGGGGGTGGCCAGGCGGACCGAGCTGCTGGAGGAGCCGGCGACCGTGGTCTCGTCGAAACCCTTGTAGAAGTCGTCGCCGCCGTCCGGCTTGGCCGTGGGGGCGATGCTGACGTCGTCGCCGGCCTGCCAGCCGGTCGGGGCGGTCTGGAGCGGCACCTCGGTCGCGCCGGCGGCCACCGACCCGGCGGCCCGGGTCCAGCCGGTCTTGGGGGTGCCGGCCAGGTCGAGCTGGCCCGCGCCCATGACCCACAGGCCGACGTCGCTGTCCAGCGGGTCCATGCCGCCGCCCACGAACCTGGCGTCGTCGACCCCGGTGAAGCGGATGGTCTGGACGACCGAGGCCGACGCCGGCCGCATGCTGAGCGTCCCTCCGACGATGATGTTCTTGGTGGAGGCGAGGGTGGCCGAGGCGTTGGGGTCGAAGGTCAGCCGCCCGCCGTCCGCGACCGTCACGCCGGCGACCTGGACCTGGCCGGTGACGGTCACCGTGGTGCCGCCCTCGATCGTCGCAGGGTCGCTGGCCGAGGGGACGCGGCCGCCGCTCCAGGTCGAGGGGTCCGACCAGGCACCCGAGCCGACGCTGTGGAGGGTCGGGGCCGCGTTCGTGGACGGGACGACCAGGAGCAGCCCGGCGGCCACGAGGGCGAGCGCCACGACCATCGAGACGATCACCAGTGTCTGCCGTGAGGCCCTGGCGGCGTGCTGACCTGCGTGCATGGGACCTTCCTTCCGCCGCGCCGACCGTGATCGGGCATCAGCAAGATCCATCCACCCGATCGGGGCCTCCCCTGGTTCGCCGGGAGTGACGAAACAGGCCGCTTGATCGGGCGGCGATGTGAAGTTGGGAGTTGGTGCCCGGGATGAACTGGGGGGATCCGGACACTGCCTGTCTAAGCCCGGCAGCTTAGCACCAGGTGGATCTGTCTCCTAATCCGGACGTCTGGACGCTATCGACCAGGCTTGATGAAGTCGGCGTCCAGGTAGTGCCGGAGGGCGGCCGGGACCCTGACCGAGCCGTCGGGCTGCTGGTGGTTCTCCAGCAGGGCGACGATGGTGCGGCCGACGGCCACGGCAGTGCCGTTGAGGGTGTGGAGGGGCCGGTTGCCCTCCGGGGTCCTGATCCGGCAGCCGATGCGGCGGGCCTGGTAGTCGGTGCAGTTCGAGGTCGAGGTGAGCTCCCGGTAGGTGCCCTGGGAGGGGATCCAGGCCTCGCAGTCGAACTTGCGGGCGGCCGAGCCGCCGAGGTCGCCGGCGGCGATGTCGACCACCCGGTAGGGGAGCTCGAGGGCCTGGAGGATCTCCTCCTCGCGGGCCAGCAGCAGCTCGTGCTCGGCCGCCGAGGCCTCGGGGAGCACGAACGACACCATCTCGACCTTGTCGAACTGGTGGACCCGGAAGATGCCGCGGGTGTCCTTGCCGTAGGAGCCGGCCTCGCGGCGGAAGCAGGTCGAGAAGCCGGCGTAGCGCAGGGGCAGGGCGGCGGGGTCGAGCAGCTCGTCGCCGTGGTAGGAGACCAGTGGCACCTCGGAGGTGCCGGCCAGGTACAGGTCGTCGTCGGCCGTGCGGAAGATCTGCTGCTCGTCGGTGGGCAGGAAGCCGGTGCCGAACATCGCCTCCCGGCGGACCAGCACCGGTGGGACCATGGGCACGAACCCGGCGGCGGTGAGGCGGTCCATGGCGAAGCGGACCAGGGCGAACTCGAGCAGCGCCCCGGGGCCGGTGAGGTAGCCGAAGCGGGCCCCGGACACCTTGGCAGCCCGCACGGTGTCGATCGCGCCCAGCAGCTCGCCCAGCTCCAGGTGGTCGCGGACACCGAAGTCGAACTCGCGGGGGGTGCCGACCCGGCGCAGCTCGACCGAGTCCTCCTCGCCCCCGGCCGGGGCGGCCGGGTCGGGGATGTTGGGCACGCGGGCCTGGAGCTCGTACAGCTCAGCCTCGGCGGCCCGCAGGCGGGCCCCGGCGTCGTCGAGGCGGGCGGCCAGCTCCTTGAGGCCGGCCAGGACCTGCTCACGCTCCTGCGGGCCGGCGGCCCGGGCGACGTCCTTGCCGCGGCGCTTCTGCTCGGCCCGCAGCGCGTCGACCTCGGTGACCTGGCGGCGGCGGGCGGCGTCGGCCTCCAGCAGCCGGTCGACCAGCTCGGCGGTCCCGGGACCGCGCTTGGCCAGGGCGGCCTTGACCCCCTCGGGGTCGTCACGGACGAGCTTGAGGTCCAGCATGGCGCCCAGGCTACCGGACCGGTGAGGCCAGCTTGGGGTTGGTGGCGCCCATGGCGATGGCGATGGCCGCCCGCTCCTCGTCCGAGAGGTGGTGCTCGGAACGGCCGCCGCGGACCGGCTTGGCGTACGAGCGGGCCTCGGCGCGGCCGTTGAGGGTCGACAGGACGACCCCGTCCCCGGCCTCGTCCAGGAACGCGGCCGAGTAGGACAGCTGGCCGCCGGCGTCGTCGAAGGCGTCGTAGCGGGTCAGGCCGACGGTGCCGACCAGGCAGGAGACGCGCTGGCGGAGCTGGGCCGTCTCCCGGCCGACCAGGTTGAGCTTGCTCCGCAGGCGCTCGGTGGCCTCGACCTGGCGGGCCACCGCGGCCAGCAGGTCCTCGCCCCCGACGCCGCCGGCCAGCAGGGTGGCGTAGGTGCGGCGGGCCGCCCGCAGCCGGGCCGCCAGGACGGCCACGGCGACGGCCAGGGCCAGGCTGGCCGCCAGGGCGAGGTAGACGAGGAGGGTCAGCCTCTCGGCCGGCAGCGGGGACACGCGGGGAACCTCCTGCGAGGCCAGCGGGGACCGGGGAACGCGCGGCGGATTGTACAATGCGGGAACTTTGGATGAGGGCCGGCTTCGACAGCTGCTCGGCGCCGTGGCCAGGGGCGAGCTGTCCACCGAGGACGCCGCGACCCGCCTGGCCGCCTGGCCGTTCGAGGACCTCGGGTTCGCCCGTGTCGACCACCACCGGGCGGTGCGCGGCGGACCCGAGGTCGTCTACGGGGCCGGCAAGACGCCGGACGAGGCGGCCGGGATCGTGGCCGCCCTGCTCGCCCAGGACGCCTCGCCCGTGCTGGTCACCAGGGCCACGGCCGAGCACGCCGAGGCCGTCCGGGAGGTCGCCCCCGACGCCCGCTGGCACGCGCGGTCGGGGATGCTGGTCTGCCGGACGGTGCCCCAGGACGGGGCCCGGGCCGGGCTGGTGGGGGTGGTGTGCGCCGGGACCAGCGACCTGCCGGTGGCCGAGGAGGCCTGGGTCACGGCCGAGGCCTTCGGCTGCCGGGTCGACACCCTGGTCGATGTGGGCGTGGCCGGGGCCCACCGGCTGTTCGCCGAGGCCTCACGCCTCCAGGCGGCCGACGTGCTGGTGGTGGTGGCCGGGATGGAGGGCGCCCTGCCCTCGCTGGTCGCCGGGCTGGTCGGGGTGCCGGTGATCGCCGTGCCGACCAGCGTCGGCTACGGGGCCGCCTTCGACGGCCTTGCCGCCCTGCTGGCCATGCTGAACTCCTGCGCCGTCGGGGTGAGCGTGGTCAACATCGACAACGGGTTCGGGGCCGGCGCCCTGGCCGCGAGGATCCTGGCCACGCGGGCCCGGGCGGCGGCGGGCGCCCCTGAGGCCCCGGCCGCCCCGGAGAACGGGACCCGCCCATGACCTTCGCCTACTTCGACTGCTTCGCCGGGGTGGCCGGGGACATGGTCCTGGGAGCGCTGCTGGACGCCGGCGGGTCGGCCGAGGCGCTGCGGGCCGGGCTCGAGGGACTGCCCGTTGACCCGTTCGAGCTGGAGGTGGCCGGGGTCGAGCGGGGCGGGATCGGGGCCACCCTGGTCCGGGTCCGGGCCGAGCGCTCGCGCGTGATCCGCACCTGGGCGTACCTGCGCGGCGCCCTCGGCGAGGCCGACCTGCCGGGGCCGGTGCGGGACCGGGCGCTGGCCATCTTCGGCCGCCTGGCCGAGGCCGAAGCCCGGATCCACCGCAAGCCCGTCGACCAGGTCCACTTCCACGAGGTCGGGGCCGTGGACGCGGTCGTCGACGTGGTCGGGGCGGCCCTGCTCCTGCACGACCTCGGCGTCACCGAGGTGTGGGCGTCACCGGTGGCCACCGGGACCGGCCTGGTCCGGACCGAGCACGGGATGCTGCCGGTCCCGGCCCCGGCCGTGGTCGAGCTGCTGCGCGAGGTCCCGATCTACTCCGGCGGGGTGGCGGCCGAGCTGACCACCCCGACCGGGGCGGCCATCCTGGCCGCCAGCGCCGCCCGCTTCACCGACCTGCCGCCGATGCGGGTGGCCGCCACCGGCTACGGGGCCGGCACCCGCCAGCACGACGAGCTGCCCAACCTGCTCCGGGTGCTGTTGGGGCGGCGCAGCGAGGACGAGGCGGCCGGGGACGGCGGGCTGGTGCTGGAGGCCAACCTGGACGACATGACCCCCGAGCTGGCTCCCTGGGTGGTGGAGCGGTTGTTCGAGGCCGGCGCGGCCGATGTCTGGTTCACCCCCATCCACATGAAGAAGGGCCGGCCCGGCATCACCCTGTCGGTGCTGTGCAGCCCGGGTACGGACGGGGCCGTCCGCGAGCTGCTGTGGCGCGAGACCTCGACCCTTGGCGTGCGCGGCCTGCCGGTGCGCAAGTGGATGCTGGAGCGCCGGGTGATCGTGGTCAGCCTGCCCGGCGGCAAGGTCCGGGTCAAGCTGGGCCTTGACGGCGGCCGGGTGGTCAACCTCGCCCCCGAGTACGCCGACTGCGCCCGCCTGGCCTCGGCCACCGGCCGCCCCCTCAAGGACGTCATGGCCAGGGCCCAGGCGGCGGCCCTGGCGGTGCTGGACGCCGAGGGCGGGGCCCCGGGCGGCGACGCCGACTAGGAGACCACCGAGACGGCCGGGCTGGCCAGCACCGGGCTCCGCAGCTCGACCTCTTGGAGGCCCTCGACGTAGCTGCGGACGGTGCCGAGCTGGACGGCCATCTCGACCGGCATCTGGCGGTCGGCGGCCCGGGTCTCGCGCTCGGAGGTGCAGTAGGTGAGCTCGGTGAAGCCGGTGCCGTCGGCGTGCTCGGCCACCGTCACCCCGAGGACATGGGGGGCGCGGTCGCGCAGGGTGCGCTCGACCTCGGCCCGCACGGCGGCCAGCCGGACCGGGTCGGCCAGGCGTCCCTGCACTACCCGGACGAACCCGGCCTCGCCGGTGTCGCCGTCCTTCATGGTGTGGACCACCGGGCAGTCGTACCACTGGCCCCGTCCGGCCAGGTGGCGCTCGGCCGCCGCCTGCCAGGCGGCCAGCTCTGGCCGGTCGCGGTCGCGGCGGGCAGCCGCCTCGGTGTCGTAGCGCAAGACCAGGACCAGCTCCCCGCCCTCGCCGACGCCGGCGGTCAGCCGCTGCCAGCCGAGCCCGCCGGCGCCGAGCTCCCGGGCCCAGCGGCCCACCTCGGCCAGGGTGGCCGCGCTGTCGTAGACCTGCCCGCGCAGAATCCGGATGAACACCGCACCAACCCCCCCGAGGTCGAACGAGCGCTCAGCCTAACCCGCGCGCCCGGCCGTCTCAATCCCGAGGGCGCGGGCGCGCTCCTCTCGGCGCATGCGCAGCCCGACCACCCCCAGGGCGACCCCGAAGGCGATCGAGACCAGGGCGAGCAGGCTGTGGACGGCCTTGAAGGCGCCGTCGTGGGCGGGGTCGCCGAGGATGTTCCAGATGCGGGTCACCCACACCCAGATGGTCCAGGCGGCCGCGGCCAGCAGCAGGGTCGAACGGGCACGAAGGCTTCGCATGGCGCCATGCTATCGGTTCGGGGGGCTTGCCCCCCGTATCGATCAATCACCGCCTTGCTACGTCCCACCCAGCTCCTAGGTACGAGGCGGGGTCCGCGCGAGTTCATCCAGGCCCAGGGTCCTCGCGATGTTGGTCTTGAGGATCTCGCTGGTGCCCTCGTACAGGCGCATGGCCCGCACGAAGCGGGCCCAGCGCTCCACGCCCATCTCGGTCATGTAGCCGTTGCCGCCGAACACCTGGATGGCCCGGTCGGCGACCCGGCCGACCATCTCGGTGGCCACGTACTTGGCCATGGCCGCCTCCTGGCGGCCGTCGGCGCCGGCGTCGAGCCTGGCCGCCAGGTCGTAGACGAGCAGCCGGGCCTGGGCGAGCTCGGCGAGGGTGTCGACGACCATTCCCTGCACGTACTGGTTGGCTCCGATGCGGCGCCCGAAGGCCTCCCGCACCTTGGCGTACTCGAGCATCCGCTCGTACAGGTGCTGGGCGACCCCGATGGCCATGGCAGCGATCGACACCCGGCCGCCGTTGATCCAGCGCATGGCCGAGTAGAAGCCATAGCCCTCCTTGCCGAGCAGGGCGTCGTCGCCGACCCGGCAGTCGGTGAAGACCAGCTCGGCCTGATGCTCGTCGTACATGGTCCGCTGGCGGCGGCCGACCTCGAAGCCGGGGCTGTCGCTGTCGACCAGGAAGCAGCTGATGCCGCCGCGGGCCCCCTTGCCGGGGTCGGTGACAGCGAACAGGATCACGTAGTCGGCCTCGGCCCCGTGGGTGATGAAGTGCTTGCGGCCGTTGATGACCCAGCCGCCGTCGACCCGCTCGGCGCGGGTGCGGATCCGGGTCGCGTCCGAGCCGGCGTCGGGCTCGGTCAGGGCGAAGCAGGCCTCGCGCTCGGCCCGCATGGTCGGGAACAGGTACCGCTCCTGCTGGGCCGGGGTGCCGTCGAGCAGGATCGGGGTCGGGCCCTCGACGCTGGGCAGGATGCCACCGGGCATGGCCAGCAGCAGGCCGTGGCGCATGCACTCCTCGACACAGAGGACCAGGCCAAGGTAGCCGACCCCGCCGCCGCCGGCCTCCTCGGGCATGAACAGCGAGTAATAGCCCTCGGCGGCCGAGCGCTTGCGCAGGGCCCGCTTCTCCTCCTCGAGGCCGGCGAAGCTCCCGGTCTCGGTGATCTCCTGGGCGTACTGCGCTTCCCTGGGGGCGATCTCTCGCTGGATGAAGGTCCGGATCGCCTCCCGCAGGGCCACCAGCTCCTCGGGAAGCTGCACGACGGTCATCTGGGCACCACCTCCGCTGCAGGCACCGTGTCCGCCAGCCTAGCCCACGCGGCGGCCGTCCTGGAACACCGCGGCCGGGCGCTGGAGGGCGCCCAGGTCGGCGGCGACGTCACCGCCGGCGACCAGGACGTCGGCGGCCGCCCCCTGGCGCAGGACCCCGCGGTCGGTGACCCCGAGGAGGTCGGCGGCCTCGCCGGTGGCCGCCTTGACAGCCAGCAGGACGTCCAGGCCGGCCTCGGCCATGAAGGCGACCTCGCGGGCAACCCCGCCGTGGGGGTTTTCGGGGGTGCCGGCGTCGGTGCCGGCCACCGCCGGCACGCCGGCGGAGACGGCGGCCCGGAAGGAGCGGGCCTGGGCCTCGGCGGTCGGGCGGGCCCGGTCCTTGATCCAGGCGGGGACGCTGGGGCCGACGAGGATGCCGTGGGGGGCCAGGAAGGTCGCCGAGAGGCGGGCCCCGGTCTTCAGGAACAGCTCGATGGCCCGCTCATCCAGGAACATGCCGTGCTCGACCGAGTCGACCCCGGCCCGCAGGGCCGCCGCCACCCCGCCCTCGCCGATGGCGTGGGCGGCCACGGTCAGCCCCAGGCGGTGGGCCTCGTCGACCAGGGCGTCCAGCTCGGCCTGGGTGTAGGCGGGCTCGCGGGGGTCGATCCCCTGGGTCAGGACCCCGCCGGTGGCCACCACCTTGATGCAGCGGGCCCCCAGGGCCAGGTTGGCCCGCACGGCCGCCCGCATGGCCTCGACCCCGTCGGTGACCCGGCCCAGGTAGGGGATGTGCCCGCCGGTCATGGTCACCGCCGGCCCCGAGGCCACCACCCGCGGCCCGGGGATGGTCCCTGCCTCTACCGCCCGCCCGACCAGCACCGCCTCGGCCCCGGGGCTGCCCAGGTCCCGGACAAGGGTGACCCCGGCCTCGAGCTGCCGCCGGGCGTTGACCACCGCCGCCAGCATCCGCTCGGCCTCGGTCTTCGGCACGTCGGCGGCCAGGTCCGGCCCGCCGCTGGCCACCAGGTGGACGTGGCTGTCGACCAGCCCGGGCAGGAGGGTCGCCCCGGGGAAGTCGAGGGCTTCGACCCGCTCGGCACCTTCGGGCAGCCCGGCCGCCGGACCGGCGTAGGCGATCCGGCCGCTTTCGACCAGCAGGGCGGCGGCGTCGACCGGCGGAGCGCCGGTGCCGTCGAGCAGGCGCGGGGCGCGCAGCACGAGCGGGTCGGGAGTCTCGGGGACTGTGGGCATCTGTAGGCCGTTCCTCAGAGGCTCTCGTCGAGCAGGTCCGCAACAGCCTGCCGCAGGCTTGGCAGGTCGTGGTCGACCACCGACCACACGAGGGCGAGGTCCGCTTGGAAGTACGCGTGGACGAGCCGGTGCTCGCGGTCGTCCCTCAAAGCGGGACGGCCTCCGCGAGGACTCGCGGCATGTCGGAGCGGCGGCGGCGGATGGAGTCGAGATCGAGCGGCTCAGCTCGTCCCGTACTCATAGCTTCCTCTCCCGACGAGGTGGGTTGTGGGCGAAGGGGGACTTGAACCCCCACGTCCTTGCGGACACAGGAACCTGAATCCTGCGCGTCTGCCAATTCCGCCACTCGCCCGGGGGAATCGAGCGGGGATTGTAGCACGGCTGTGACCGGCCCGGCCCGTGAACCCGCTGGTCACCGACTAGAGTGGGTACACTGCCGCGAGCCGGTGTGCGGACTGGTGTGCGGACAAGGCAAAGGAGTGCCTGAGGGCTCGACCGATGGGGATCTTGCGGGACTTCGAGCGGCGCCTCGAGGGCGCGGTGGAGGGGCTGTTCGCGCGCGCCTTCCGCTCCGGGGTGCAGCCGGTGGAGCTGGGCAAGCGCCTGGTCCGGGAGGTGGAGGACGGACGCACGGTCGGGGTCAACCGGGTGTATGTGCCCAACTTGTATGTCTACGAGCTGTCTCCCGGCGACCGGGAGCGGTTCGCCGACTACGAGGTCGCCCTCGCCCAGGAGCTGGCCGCCCTGGCCGTGGACACGGCCAGGGAGCGCGACTGGGCAATGCTGGGGCCGGCCCGGATCGAGTTCGAGACGGCCGACGACCTGGAGGTCGGCCGGTTCCGGCTGTCCAGCCGGGTCGAGGCCGACGAGCAGGAGCGCGACTACGCCGCCGCCGGCGCCGCTCCGGCCGCGCCGGTGGGGCCGCACACGGCCATGCTCCCCGGGCAGCGGCCCCGGCCCAAGGTCAACGCCCCGGCCAGCCTGGTCCTGGTCCAGGGCGGCCAGCCGATCCGGAGCTGGCCGCTGGCCACGGCCGAGCTGACCATCGGCCGGGCCGAGCAGTCCGACATCCCCCTTGCCGACCCCGGCGTGTCCCGCAGCCACGCCCGGGTGGTCCGCGAGGGCGACGACTTCATCGTCGAGGACCTGCGCTCCACCAACGGCACCGAGGTCAACGGCCAGCCGATCCGGCGCCGCCGCCTGGCCAACGGCGACATGCTCAAACTTGCGTCGTCCACCCTCCAGTTCCGTCGGGAAGGCTGAGGGCCGATGCCGCCGATCTTCCTGCTCGCGGTCAAGATCGCCTTCCTGGTCATCCTGTATCTGTTCGTGGCCAGGGCGGTGCGGGCGGTGACCCTGGACGTGTTCGGGCCCCGGGCCGAGCGCCGCCGGGCCCGGCCCGCGCGCGCGCCGACCCGCCCGGTGCCGCGGTCCGGCGGCCCGGGCCGCCCGGCCCGGCGCCTGCCCCGCGAGCTGGTGGTGACCGACGAGGGCGGCCGGCGCACGGTGCCGCTCAAGGAGTCGCTCACCGTCGGGCGGGCCGCCACCTGCGACGTGGCCATCCGCGACACGTACGTGTCCAACGTGCATGCCCGCATCTACCAGCGTGACGGGTCATGGTGGCTGGAGGACCTGGGGTCGACCAACGGCACCTACATGAACCGGACCCGGGTCCAGCAGCCGACCGCGATCGGCCCCGGCGACGAGGTCAAGATGGGCAAGGCGACGCTGGAGCTGCGCCGCTGATGCGCCTGCTCTTCGCGGCCGCGACCGACGTGGGTCGGATGCGCAAGAACAACGAGGACAGCTACCTCAGCGCCAAGCCGGTGGCCGCCGTGGCCGACGGCATGGGCGGCCACAGCGCCGGCGAGGTGGCCAGCGCCATCGCCATCGAGGAGCTGGCCGCCCTGCGTGACCGGGGGCCGTGGGCGAACGAGACCGACGCCACCGACGCCCTCAAGCAGGCGATCCTGCGGGCCAACCGGCGCATCCGCGAGATGGCGGCCAGGGACCGCAAGCTCAACGGCATGGGCACCACCCTGGTCGCCCTGCTCGAGGACGGCGACATGGTGCACGTGGCCAACATCGGCGACTCCCGCGGCTACCTGCTCCGCCAGGGCGAGCTGTCCCAGGTGACCGTGGACCACTCGCTGGTCCAGGAGCTGGTGGACGACGGCCGGCTGTCGCCCGAGGACGCCGAGCGGCATCCCCAGCGCAGCGTCATCACCCGCGCCCTGGGGATCGACCCCGAGGTCGAGTTTGACCTGTTCACCTACAAGCTCCAGGTCGGCGACCGGCTGCTGCTGTGCTCGGACGGCCTCTCGGACGTGGTCGAGCCGGCCCAGATCCGCAAGGTGCTCATGCGGGTGCCGAGCGGCCAGCGGGCCGCCCGCGAGCTGGTCACGGTGGCCAACGCCAACGGCGGGCCCGACAACATCACCGTGATCGTGGTCGACGCCGTCGACGAGTCGGCGCCGCTCGTTGACGACGGCGGCGACACCACTGGCGACCTGGCCGCCGGGTCGGCCACCGGTGCCCTGCCGGTGGTCGGCGACGGCGAGGCCAGCGGCCGCCGCGGCGGTCGCGCGGCCAGGGCGGCCAACGACCGCTCCCTGGCCATGCACCGCCGCTTCCAGCGGGTCCTGGTCGCCGGGATCGTGGTCCTGGTGGTGGCGGCCCTGCTGGCGGCCGGGCGCAGCCTCCTGTTCAGCCGCTACTGGGTCGGCTTCGACGGCGACGTGGTGGCCGTGTTCCAGGGGGTGCCCGGCGACGTGGCCGGGCTCCGGTTCTCCCGGCTGGTCGAGCGCAGCCCGGTCACCCGGGCCGAGGTCCCGGCCGGCTACGCGGCCCGCCTGGAGGACGGGATCCCGGCCGACGACCTGGCCGACGCCCGCAGCATCGCCCTGTGCGCCCCGGTGGTGTTCAGCCCCGGCGGCTGCTCCGGCGACCCGACGGCCTCCACCCCGACCACGGCGGCCGGGACCACGGCCAGCACCCGGGCCCCGGGAGGCTGAGCCGTGGAGTCCCGCCGCAACGTTGAGCTGTCGCTGCTGCTCCTGGCCCTGATCCTGTCGGTCGGGGCCTACGTGATCGTCGGCCTGGCCGCCGACAACGAGGTCCCGGCGGGCAGCGCCGGTTACGGTGCCACCCTGGCCGGGCTGTTCCTCGGCGGCCACCTGGTGCTGCGCTGGCGCGCCCCCCAGGCCGACCCGATCCTGCTGCCCGGGGCGGCCCTGCTCAACGGGCTCGGCCTGGTGATGGTCCGGCGGCTCGACTACGCCGACGCGGCCAAGGAGAACTACCGGCCCGAGGCCCCGGCCCAGGCCCTGTGGACCGTGCTCGGGATGGCCGTGTTCGTGGCCGTGATCCTGATCGTCCGCGACCACCGGGTGCTGGACCGCTACCGCTACACCTGGCTGCTGGTGGGCGTCGCCCTGCTGGTGCTGCCGGTGCTGCCGGTGCTCGGCCGCGAGATCAACGGGGCCCGGCTGTGGGTCCGCATCGGGCCGTTCTCCGGCCAGCCGGCCGAGGCGGCCAAGATCGCCCTGGTCGTGTTCCTCGCCGCCTACCTGGCCGAACGCAAGGAGCTGCTGGCCACGGCCACCTACCGGGCCGGGCCGTTCCTGCTGCCCGAGATCAAGTACTTCATGCCCCTGCTGCTGGCCTGGGGGGCCAGCCTGTTCGTGCTCTTCTTCGAGAAGGACCTCGGCTCCAGCCTGCTGTTCTTCGGGGTGTTCGTGGCCCTGCTGTACGTGGCCACCGGGCGCTTCTCGTACGTGGCCGCCGGCCTGGGGCTGTTCCTGACCGGGGCGGTGGTCGCCTACAACCTGTTCGGCCACGTCCAGGTCCGGGTGGCGACCTGGCTGGACGTGTGGCAGTACTACAACGACCGCGGCTTCCAGCTCGCCCAGGGCCTGTTCGCCATGGCCACCGGGGGGATCTTCGGGCAGGGCTGGAATCAGGGCCGTCCCGACTTCATCCCCTTCGCCTCGACCGACTTCATCTTCGCCGCCTTCGGCGAGGAGCTGGGCCTGCTCGGGGTCACGGCCATGCTGCTCGTGTACCTGCTGATGGCGTTCCGGGGCCTGCGGATCGCCCTGGCCGCCCCCGACGACTTCGGCAAGCTGCTGGCCGTCGGCCTGGTTACCAGCTTCGCCCTGCAGGTGTTCGTGATCGTCGGCGGGGTGACCCGGCTGATCCCCCTGACCGGCATCACCCTGCCGTTCGTGAGCTTCGGGGGCTCCAGCCTGCTGGCCAACTACGCCCTGATCGCCCTGCTGTGCCGCATCTCGGACGAGGGCAGCCCGGCCCCGGCGGGGGGCCGCCCGGCCACCCCGGCCGACACCGGGGAGGTGACGGTCATCCGATGAACCGCCAGATCCGGCGGGTGGCCGTGGTCGTCCTGGTCGCCTTCCTGGCTCTGCTCGCCGCCCCCCTCTACTGGCAGGTGCTGGCCGCGCCCCGGCTGACCAGTGACTCCCGCAACACCCGGGTGCTGATAAAGGAGTACTCGATCGAGCGGGGGGCGATCGTCCTCGACGACCGGACCGAGGTGGCGAGATCGGTCCGGTCCAAGCAGCGCGGCGACCCGCTGGAGTTCGTGCGCCAGTATCCCCAGGGCGAGCGCTACGGCATGGTCACCGGCTTCTACTCGCTGGTCTACGGGCGCACCCTGGCCGAGCAGGAGTTCAACTCCTACCTGCTCGGCCGGGCCCCCGAGCAGTTCGGCCAGAACGTGACCGACCTGCTCACCGCCCGCGAGACCCCCGGCGGGACCCTGGTCCTGACCCTGGATCGGGCCACGCAGGAGGCCGCCGAGCGGGCGCTGGGCGGCAACAAGGGGGCGGTCGTCGCCCTCGACCCGCGGACCGGGGCGGTGCTGGCCATGACCACCTTCCCCCGCTACGACCCCAACCAGCTGTCCAGCCACAACCCCGAGGCCATCCGGCGCAACTGGGAGCGGCTGGTCGACGACAAGGACGGGCCGCTGCTGAACCGGGCCGCCGGGGGGCTGTACCCGCCAGGGTCGACCTTCAAGGTCGTCACGGCCGCGGCGGCCCTGGAGAACGGGGTCACCATGACCCAGGAGCTGCCCTCCCCCACGGTCCTCGACGTCCCCCAGACGTCGGCCGACATCCGCAACTTCGGCGGCGCGAGCTGCGGCGACGGCAGCCTCACCCTGACCGAGGCGCTGGAGATCTCCTGCAACACCACCTTCGCCGGCCTGGGGATCGAGCTGGGCAGCGAGAAGCTCGCCGCCGAGGCCGAGAAGTTCGGCTTCAACGAGCCTAGCCCCTACCAGCTGCCGGCGGCCACGAGCGTCATCCCGCGGCATCAGGACGTGCCCGCCACCGCCCAGAGCGCCATCGGCCAGCGCGACGTGCGGGTCTCACCCCTGCAGATGGCGTCGGTGGCCGCGACCATCGCCAACGGCGGGCGGCGGATGGCTCCGTTCGTGGCCCAGGAGGTCGTCTCCGACAAGGGCAAGGTGGTCAAGCGGTTCGAGGGCGAGGACCTCGGCCAGGCGATCCCCGAGCGGGTGGCCGGCGACCTCCAGGACATGATGCGCCAGGTGGTCGAGAGCGGCACCGGCACCGCCGCCCAGATCCCCGGGCTCCAGGTGGCCGGCAAGACCGGCACCGCTCAGCACGCCCAGGGCAAGCCCCCGCATGCCTGGTTCATCGGCTTCACCAGCTCCGGCGACCGGGCGATCGCGGTCGCGGTGGTGGTCGAGAACGGCGGCAGCCTGGGCAGCGAGGCCACCGGTGGGCACGTCGCCGCCCCGATCGCCAAGGCGGTCATGGAGACCTACCTGCGAGGCGGCGGATGAGGTCCCGGTGGCGCGTGACGGGGCCGCTCCTGCTAGCCTGGCGGCCGCGCGGCGAGCACCCGGATCCCCCGGCCGGCCAGTCCGAGCGCCCACCGCCGACCAGCCCGACCACCGTCCCAGAGGACGACGACTGATGTCCACGACTCCGCATATCCTGCTGGACCGGTACGAGGTCGGTCGCCTGCTCGGCGCCGGCGGCATGGCCGAGGTCTTCGAGGGCCGCGACCGGCTGCTGGCCCGCCGGGTCGCCATCAAGGTCCTCCAGGCCCAGTTCGCCCGCGATCCCAGCTTCCTGATCCGGTTCAAGCGCGAGGCCCAGGCGGCGGCCAGCCTCAGCCACCCCAACATCGTCGGGGTCTACGACACCGGCAGCGAGGACGGCACCCACTTCATCGTCATGGAGTTCGTGGACGGCCGGACCCTCAAGGACGTCATCCGGGCCGAGGGCCCGCTCTATCCCGAGCGGGCGGCCGAGATCTGCGCCGACGTGTGCAGCGCCCTGGCCGCGGCCCACGCCCGCGGGCTGATCCACCGCGACATCAAGCCGGGCAACGTGATGCTCACCCCCGAGGGCAAGGTCAAGGTGATGGACTTCGGCATCGCCAGGGCCACCACCTCGGAGACCATCACCCAGACGGCCGCGGTGGTCGGCACCGCCCAGTACATCTCGCCCGAGCAGGCCCAGGGGCAGACGGTCGACTACCGCAGCGACCTGTACTCGGTCGGCTGCTGCCTGTACGAGATGCTGACCGGCACGGTGCCGTTCACCGGGGCCACCCCGGTGGCCATCGCCTACCGCCACGTCCGCGAGGACCCGACCCCGCCGCGGATGCTGAACCCGGACGTGCCCCGGCCGCTGGAGGCCATCTGCCTGAAGGCCATGGCCAAGCTGCCCGACAACCGCTACCAGACGGCGGCCGAGCTCCACGACGACCTGGAGCGGTTCCGCACCGGCCAGCCGGTGCTGGCCACCCCGCTGATGGACCCGGCCGCCACCACCCAGGCGATCCCCAGGGGCGACGCCGGCCCCGACCAGACCGCCATGCTGGGCGGGATGACCGCGGCCGGCGGCGCCACCGGCTACGCCGAGCCGTACGAGGAGGAACGTCGGACCTCGGTCGGCTGGATCGTGGTCAGCCTGCTGGCCCTGGTGCTGGTCGGGCTGGTGGCGTTCTTCATCACCCGGCAGGTGACCGGCAACGGCACGACCGAGACCACCCTGGCCCCGACGACCACGCTGGCCCCGACCACCACCGAGGCCCCGACCACCACCGAGGCCCCGACCACCACCGAGGCCCCGACGACGACCGAGCCACCGACGACCACGACCGAGCCGCCCACCACCACGACCGAGCCGCCGACGACCACCGAGCCGCCGACCTCGACCTGACGGCGGTCAGGCGGCGGCGCGGACCCGGAGCCCGGCCAGCCAGTTCCCGAGCAGCTGGTGGCCGGCGTCGGTGAGGATCGACTCGGGGTGGAACTGGACGCCCTCGACCGGGTGGCTGCGGTGGCGCAGTGCCATGACCAGGCCCTGGGCGGTCTCGCCGGTCACCTCCAGGGCCTCGGGCAGGCCGGCCCGCTCGACCACCAGCGAGTGGTAGCGGGTGGCGGAGAACGGCACCGGCAGCCCGGCCAGGACGCCGCCGCCGCGGTGGTGGACGGGCGAGGTCTTGCCGTGGACCAGTTCGGGGGCGCGACCGACCCGGCCTCCGTAGACGTGGCCGATGACCTGGTGGCCAAGACAGACGCCGAGGACGGGCAGCTCGGCCCCGAGGTCGCGGACGATGTCGACCGAGAGGCGGGCGTCGCGCGGGTGCCCGGGCCCGGGGGAGATCACCACCCCGTCCGGGTCGAGGGCGCGGACGTCGGTGACCGTGCCGGCGTCGTTGCGCCACACGACCGTCTCGGCCCCCAGCTCCCCAAGGTACTGGACCAGGTTGAAGACGAACGAGTCGTAGTTGTCGACCACCAGGATCCGCAGGCCCCGGCCCGGGTCGCCGAGCTCGCCCAGGTTGCTCAGGTACCCGGTGCCCGTGGCGCTCACGGCGTCTCCGCCCCGCTCTCGGCCTTCTGCCTCGCCTGCTCCTCCTCGACCAGGGCGCGGCGCAGGACCTTGCCGATCAGGGTCTTGGGGAGGTCGTCGCGGAACTCGACCGACCGGGGGACCTTGTAGGCGGCCAGGCGGGCCTTGGCGAACTCGCGGATCTCGTCGGTGGTCGCCTGCTCGCCGTCCCGCAGGACCACGAACGCCTTGACGATCTCGCCCCGGTAGCTGTCCGGCACCCCGGCCACGCACACCTCGAGGACCTTGGGGTGCTCGTAAAGGACCTCCTCGACCTCGCGCGGGTAGACGTTGTAGCCGCCGGCGATGATCAGGTCCTTCTTGCGGTCGACGATCGCGAAGTAGCCCTCCTCGTCCATCACCGCCATGTCTCCGGTGAGCAGCCAGCCGTCGCGCAGCACCTGGGCGGTCTCGTCGGGCCGGTTCCAGTAGCCCTGCATCACCTGGGGCCCGGCGAGGGCCAGCTCGCCCGGCTCGCCCACCGGGATGGTCTTGCCCGGGTCCGACGGGTCGGCCACCCGGGCCAGGGTGTCGGGGATGGGCATGCCGATGGTGCCGGCCTTGCGCTTGCCGTAGATCGGGTTGGCCATGGCCACCGGCGAGGTCTCCGACAGGCCGTAGCCCTCGACCAGGCGCCCGCCCGAGAACCGCTCGAACCGCTCGGCCACCTCCAGCGGCAGGGGGGCCGCCCCGGAAAGGCAGGCCTTGATGCTGGAGAGGTCATGGCCGCCCTTCTCGACCGCGTTGTTGATGGCCACGTACATGGTCGGCACGCCCGGGAACAGGGTCGGCCGGTACTTGTCGACCGCGTTCAGCACGGCGTCGAGGTCGAAGCGAGGCATCAGCACCAGGGCGGCGCCGATGCGCAGGCCGAGCAGCAGGCAGACGGTGAGCCCGTACACGTGGAAGAAGGGCAGGACGGCCATCATGACCTCGCGGCCGGGGTCGGCGTCGGGGAACCAGGCCCGTACCTGCTCGACGTTGGCCCGGAGGTTCGCGTGGCTGAGCATCACGCCCTTGGAGACGCCGGTGGTGCCGCCGGTGTACTGGAGCAGGGCCAGGTCGTGGTCGGGGTCGACCTGGACCTGGTCGGGGGCGGCCGGAGCGGAGCCGAGCACCTCGCGCCACCGCCGCACCGGCTCGTCCTTGCCGATGGGGGCGCTGGCCGCCTTGCCCTTCCTGGTGAAGGGGGCAACCACCCGCTTGACCCCGGGCAGCTCGTCGAGCACCGAGGTGACGATCACCTCGCGGATCGAGGTCCGGGGCCGCAGCGCCTTGACCCGGTCGTAGGTCAGGTCGAGGCAGACCAGCACCTCGACCCCGGCGTCGGACAGTTGGTGGGCCAGCTCGCGCTCGGTGTACAGGGGGTTGTTCTGGACCACGGTGGCGCCCAGGCGCAGGGCCCCGAACAGGGCCACCACCGCCTGCGGGCAGTTGGGCAGGATCAGCCCGACCTTGGTGCCGCGGCCGACGCCCATCGCCGCCAGCGCCCCGGAGAACCTGCGGGCCTGGGAGGCGAGCTGGGCGTAGGAGATGGTGCGGCCCTCGAAGTGCAGGGCCGGCGCGTGCGGGAAGTCCCTGGCCGCGTCCTCGAGCAGGGCGGCCAGGCTGGCCTTGGGCAGGTCAACGTGCTCGGGGACGCCGGGCGGGTAGTTGTCGAGCCAAGGTGTCGGCGTCTCGGGCATCGTGTCCCCACCTCAGTTCTCTGGCACGCGAGCGTGCGCAAGCCGGCTGGCAAGCAGTATGTGGTGTCGCTCGCCGCCAGGACAATCTACCTGCGATGCCGGGACAACCTCGGGAGGCCGGCCTCAGAAGTTCTCCGGAAGCACGCGTTCCAGCCAGGGGAACACGTAGAACCAGCAGACCACCATCACCAGCACGATCCAGGAGACGATGGCGACGACCCGCGGCCAGGTCCGGGCCCGCCGTTCGCCGGCCGGCCGGCGCCCGGATCCCGCGCGGAGGATGTCGTCGGGTTCGCCAGCCGGTCCTGCGCCGGTACCGTAGCCGGTCCCCGCGTCCCGGACGCCCCGGTCGGGCGCCAGGGCGCCGGACCGGCCGGTGGGTCGGGTGCGGGGTGCGCCGACCGCCGGGTCGTGGCCCTCCCAGGTCCCGGCCGCCCCGGCCAGCGCCCCTGGGCCCGCATAGGCCCCGGTCTCCGCTCCCCCGCCACCCGGGCCGCGGCTCCCGCGGAGACGGGAGGTACGGGCCGCCGCGCCCCCGGCGGGCGGGACGGCGGCCCCTGGGCCGAAGGGCCCGCCGGGTGGAGCACCGGCTGCCGGGCCGAGGGGCACGCCGGGCTCGGCGTCGGCGAGGTCGTCGGCCCGCCACGCCCGGGTGGCCGACGCGGGGTCGGCCGCCCGGCTGGCCGCGGGCACGTCGGTCGGGATCGCCGCCGCCCAGTCGTCCGGCGGTGGCCCCAACGGCCCGGTCGGCTGGGGCGGCACCGCGTTGCCGGTGCCCGGCCGGCCCGCCGCCCACGGCGACGGCCGTGGCGCCGGGTCCGGTGCGGGCGGGTCAGGGGCGGGGGGAGCTGGAGCCGGCCACGCCGCCGTCTGGTCCAGCCTCGGGTCCTGCGGATCGGGCCAGGCCGGAGGCCGCGGGTCCGGCTCGTCCCACGGGGCCGGCCCTGGCTGCTCCCACTCGGCCGGGGCCGAGGGCAGCTCGTCCGAGGGCCAGATGAAGGACCGGTCGCTCGGCTCCCAGCTCTGGGTCGTCTCCTCGAACGGCCAGGTGCCGGTCACCGGCTCGGCCGGGCCTGCCTCCGGCAGCGGCTCCACCGGCGGCGGCGCCTCCCAGATCGGGTCCTGCTGCCCGGCGCTCCGCCGGTACAGCTCCCCGAACAGCGCCGGGTAGTCCGGCTCCCGCCCCACCGGCGGCTCGTCCTCCGGCACCTCCGGAAACCCGGTCGGAGAGCTGGGCTCCCGCCCGGCCAGTGGCGCATCCGGGTAGGTGGGCTCGGCCGCCCGATAGGTGGGCTCGGGCCCCGGCGCGTACCCGGGCTCGGGTCCCGGCGCGTACCCGGGGTCGGGCCCCGGCGCGAACCCAGGATCAGTCTCCGGCTGGTACCCGGGGTCGGGCCCCTGCGCGTACTCAGGGTCGGGCCCTGGCGCGTACCCGGAGTCGGGTCCCGGCGCGTACCCGGGGTCAGGCCTCGGCGTGTACCCGGGGTCAGGCCCGCTCGGCGGGCTTGGCTCCCCGACGTCCGCGTATCCGGGATCCTGCCCGTTCCGGTAGCCGGCCCCGCGGCCCAGCGGGTCGCCGGGGTACGTGGTGAGCGGGTCGACCGGCGGCCAGGCCCCGGCCGGCCTGTCCGCCCCTACCGGCGGCCAGCGGCCGGAGCCTGGGTCGCTCCACTCGGCCTCCTGCGCCGTGTGCCGCCCGTGGCCCCCGAGCTCCTCCTGGCCCGGCGGCGGGGGCTCGAACGCCCCTCGTCCCGGTGGCGGCTCGCCGAACGGGTCCGAGGCGGGGGGCCGCCACGCCCAGTCGGGGTCGGCGGCTGGCGGCGCCTGGTCAAAGGCCGCCGCGTCGGCCGGCGGATGGCCCGGGGGGGCGGCACCGGTCGGCGGCGGAGGGGCCGGGTAGCCCGAGGGCGGCGGACCCGGCGACCCACCGCCCCCGGCGCGGCGGCTCCGCAACGCGTTGGCCCAATCGTCCTCGTCCTCGTCCGCCTGGGCGGCCTCACGTTCGAGCTCAGCCAGCCAGGCGGTGTTGTCGAGCTCGGGGTCCTGGTCGCCGCGGCGCCCCTTGGCCCGCTTGCCGCCCTGTCCCCGCCAGCTCATCGCTACGCTGCCACCTTGCCTGAGTTGACCGAGGTGTATTTGAGATCGCCGAACACGATCAGCCGCTGACGCGCCGAATACCGGGGATGGCAGGTGGTCAAAGTGATCGTCGCCTTCGGCTTGTTGTCCGGCCCGATCACGTTGTCGAGCACCTGGGTGTCGGTCGGGCGGACGATTGCGGTGCGTGTGACGGAATATGTATAGATCGACTCACGGGTCACGACCGTGATGGTATCGCCTTTGGCCAGCTCGTTGAGACGGTAGAACGGCGCACCGTAGGTGGTCCGGTGCCCGGACACCCCGAAGGTGCCGTCCTGGCCGGGCATGACCGTGCTGGGGACGTGACCCGGGCCCTTGCGCAGCTCGTCGCGGCCGACGCCCTGGACGATCACCTTGTTCTCGAGCTGGATCTTGGGGATGTCGAGAACGGCGAGCGCCTTTCCGATCGGCGGCGGTGTCGGCGCCACCTTCTTGGGTTTGGCGGTCTTGGGCGCCGCCGGCGCGGCCGACCATTCCTGCTGCAATTCGTTGCGCAGGTCGGCCTGGCCGCGACTGGTCACGGCGTTGGTCCCGACGAGCTGGTAGACGAGGAAGTAGAGGACGAAACTTCCCATCCCGATGAAGGTCCAGCCCGTTCCGCGCAACAGCCTCCGCACCATCACCTCCGAACAGCCGGCGGCCAGGTCGAGGTCGTCCGCCATCCTACGCGGTTCCCGGCGGCAACTTCCTCATCGGGGGGGTTCTGGCCGCCCGGCTGTCCACACCATCCTGCCCGAATCGGCGCGGGCGCACACCCAGGTCAGGAACCCGCGAGCAGCTCCTCGACCTTGTCCCGCAGATCGTCCGTGGTGAGGCGACCGGCGATCCGCCCGGCGCGGCTGCCGTCCCTGGCCAGGAACCAGGTCTGGGGGAGGGCGGTGACCGACCAGCTTGCCGCCACCCCGCCGCGCAGGCCCTGCTGGTCGTACACGGTCGGGTAGGTGACGCCGACCTCGCGCAGGAACTTGGCCGCCTCGGAGCGGACGTCGGAGGCGTCGACCCCGATGACGGTCACTGGGCGGCCGGCCTCGGCGTAGGCCTGGCTGGCCTGCTCGAGGGCCGGCATCTCCTCCCGGCAGGGCAAGCACCAGCTGGCCCAGAAGTTGACCACCACGACCCGCCCCCGCAGGCCGTCGAGGTCGGCCTGGAACTGCTTCTCGTTGCGCGCGACCAGCGGGTTCGCCCCCAGCCGCTCGGGGGTGGTGGTGGTCGTCGAGCCGTCCGGCCCACCGCCGGCGCAGCCGGCCAGGGCGAGGCACGCGGCCAGCGCGACCGTCGCGGCCACGCGACCGGCCAGGGTACGATCATTGGTCGTCGCCGCCCTCCCCCGCCGGGCCGGGCGGCGCCCCGGGAAAGGAACCTTCGGCATGCCAAAGTCTCGCTCCAAGCGGCGCCGGTACCAGCCGCCGCCCCGCCCCAAGCCCAAGCCATCGCCGCCCTGGGTCGGTCCCACCATCGTCGTCTGCCTGCTCCTCGGGCTCGCCTACATCCTGCTGTTCTACATGCAGATCCTGCCGTCGTTCCTCGACGACCTGGGCAACATCAACCTGGCCATCGGGTTCGTGCCCCTCATTGTCGGGCTGCTGCTGGCGACGCGCTGGACCTGAGCGGCCCGACCCGGCTGAGCTGCCGAACTACACCTCTGTCATTTCTTCCCCAGCTGGGGATAAGGCTGGGGACAACCCATCCGGAGGCGACCGAGTGCCCGTCTACGAGTATGCCTGCCGAGACTGCGGCGAGGTCACCGAGCACCTCCAGCCCCTCGGCAGCGACGCCCCAGGGCCCTGCGCGGCCTGCGGGGGCGAGCTCCGTCGCCGCTGGTCCCGGGTCGCCGTCAAGTACCAGGGCTGGGGCTTCACCAGCACCGACAAGCTCCTGCCCGGCGACCGCCGCAACCAGGACTTCCGCGCCCTCCGGGACCGCGCCGAACGCATCGCCGACGGGGAGTGACCGGGTCCCCGGGGAGCCGGGGCCCGGTGGTGTGCACGGCACCCTCCCCCTTCAGTTGGAGCGGGGATCCGGGGTGCTCGACGGGGTAGGGATCCGGCGCAGGACCATCTTCTCGGCGCAGTGGCGGGGCGGGACGTCGGTGCCCTTGCGGAGCAGGACCAGCTGCTCGCCGCAGGTCTCGCAGGCGAACACCAGCAGGGTGCCCTCCTCGGCCACGTCCACCGGCGGGCCGGTCGGGCCCTTGGTCGTCGAGTAGCCGCGGAACACCGCTCGCCCGGTGGCCAGGATCAGCCCGCCGAGGAGCAGGGCCGCGACCACGTCACCGCGGCCGACCGCGATCAGCACCACGGCCACGATCACCGAGGCCAGCAGCCCGAGCCGCACCCACCGCCTGCTCATCGCCCGCTCCGTCCCCTACGTCCCCCGGCCGCATCCGGCCCCGCCACATTGTCCTATCCGTCGAGGCGTTCCAGCACGGTGGCGTTGGCCATGCCGCCGCCCTCGCACATCACCTGGAGGCCGTAGCGGCCGCCGCCCCGCGCCAGCTCGGCCACCAGGTCGGTCATGATCCGGGCGCCGGACGCCCCGAGCGGGTGACCGAGGGCGATGGCCCCGCCGTTGGGGTTGACCCGCTCCCAGTCCGGCTCGACCTCTCGGCCCCAGGCCAGGACCACGCTCGCGAACGCCTCGTTGATCTCGATCACATCGAGGTCGACCATGCCGAGGCCGGTCTGGCGCAGCACCTTCTCGGTGGCGGGGATCACCCCGGTGAGCATCAGCACCGGGTCGACCCCGGCGAGCGCGAACCCGGCGAACCGGGCCAGGGGCCGCAGTCCCAGCCGATCGGCCATGGTCCGGCTGGCCAGCAGCAGGGCCGCGGCGCCGTCCGAGATCTGGCTGGAGTTCCCGGCCGTCACCTGCCCGTCGGGCCGGAACGCGGGCTTGAGCCCGGCCAGCCGCTCCATCGAGGTGTCCCGCCGGACCCCCTCGTCGGCCCGCACCCATCCCCCTGGGACCTCGACCGGGACCAGCTGGTGGTCGAAGCGGCCGGCATCCTGGGCGGCGGCGGCCCGGCGGTGGGAGCGGAGGGCGAAGGCGTCCTGCTCGGACCGGGTCAGGCCCCACTTCTCGGTGATCAGCTCGGCCGAGATCCCCTGGGGGACCAGGCGGCCCTGGTAGCGGTCGTGCATGGCCGGGCCAAAGGGCACCCCGGGCCCGCTCATGGTCGAGCCCATTGGCACCCGGGTCATGTGCTCGACCCCGCCGGCCACCACCAGCTGGTAGGAGCCGGCCATGATCCCCTGGGCGGCGAACTGGACCGCCTGCTGGGAGGAGCCACACTGGCGGTCGATGGTGGTCGCTGGCACCTCCTCGGGCAGCCCGGCGGCCAGCCAGGCGTTCCGGGCGACGTTCACCGACTGCTCCCCGATCTGGGACACGCAGCCCATGATCACGTCGTCGACCAGCACCGGGTCGACCGCGCCGCGCTCGATTAGCGCTCGTAGCACGACCGCCCCCAGGTCGACAGCGTGCACCCCGACCAGCCCGCCGTTGCGCCGCCCCACCGGCGTCCGCGCCGCCCCAACGATCACCGGCTCCAACCCCGGCTCCCGTTCGTGCCGCATGTGCTGCCCCTTCTCCACGGTCCCCTGAACCGAAGGTGGCACCGGCCGCCGCGCCCGTCAACCAGGCCCGGCCCAGGCCCGGCCAGGCCCGGCACGGCCCAGGCGCGGCGCGGGGGCGGAACCGGAACCGGAACTGGCACCGCACTGCACCGGACCCGGACCCGGAACCGGAACTGCCACCGAACCGGACCCGGACCCGGACCCGGACCCGGAACCGGGTTACTCGGCCTGCTCGATCATCACCCGCTCGAGACGCAGCTCCTCGACCGGCCGGTCGCCCGGGTCGCGCTCGACGGCGGCGATGGCGTCGACCACGTCCATCCCCTCGACGACCTCGCCGAAGATGGTGTGCTTGCCATCCAGCCAGGGCGTCGGCACCTGCGTGATGAAGAACTGGGACCCGTTGGTGTTGGGCCCGGCGTTCGCCATGGCCAGGTACCCCGGCCGGTCGAAGCGGTGGGGACCGCCGACCTCGTCCTCGAACTGGTAGCCGGGACCGCCCCGCCCGGTCCCGAGGGGGTCGCCGCCCTGGATCATGAAGTCCGGGATGACCCGGTGGAACACGGTCCCCTCATAGAGCGGTCCCTGCTCCTGGGCGCCGGTGGTCGGGTTGCGCCAGGGCTTGGTGCCGGTGGCCAGGCCGATGAAGTTCTGGACCGTCTTCGGGGCGGTGTCGGGGAACAGGCGGACCCGGATGGGCCCCTTGGTGGTCTCCAGGGTCGCGAAGGTGTCGGCCACGCGGATCTCCTCGCCGTCGAGGGCTGGCGCTCGGTCAGCGGCCAGCTCTGGTCGGTGGCCACCCTACCGAACCCGGCCCGGCCGCTCATCCCGCCGTCCACAGCCCGCCCGTGACCAATTCGAGTCGGGAGCGCCGCCGCCCGGATGCACGCTCGCATCCGCCCTGTGACCACGCCATTGGATCCTCTGGCCAGGAGCTTCATAGAGAAGGTGGTCGCCATGCGGCTCGTCCGGACCCTCGTCGTCACCAGCCTCGCCGCCGTCGTGCTGGCCTTGGCCGCCGGCCCCGCCGGCGCCCAGTCCGCCCCGACCCTCACCGACGTCCGTGCCGGCGGCCACACCGGCTTCGACCGGGTGGTCTTCGAGTTCCGCGGTGCCGTGCCCGAGCACCGGGTCCGCTACGTCAAGCAGCTGGTCCAGGACGGGTCGGGCAAGCCGGTCTCAGTGGCCGGCACGGCCGACCTCGAGGTCGTTTTCCATGGCGCCAACGCCCACGAGGACGACGGCACCCCCACCGTCAGCCCGCGGCGGTTCTCGACCGGCCTGCCCGCCGTCAAGGAGATCGCCCAGATCGGCGACTTCGAGGCCGTGGTCACCTACGGCATCGGCGTCGACAGCAAGCGCCCGATCAAGGTGTCGACCCTCTCCAACCCGTCGCGCCTGGTCATCGACGTCTCGACCGCCGGAGGGGGCGGCGCGACCGGCACCGGTGGCGGGGCGCTGCCGTTCACCGGCGCCCGCAGCACCGAGTTGCTGGTCACCGCCCTGGCCCTGCTGGCCACCGGGGCCGCCGTGCTGGCCCTGGCCCGCCGCAGCCGGGTCGCATAGGTCGTCGCCGGGGGACCGGGGGCCTCCGGCGACCACCCGAGGCAGCCGCTCTGCACAGGGCGGCTGCCTCGCATTACACCTGATTTTCCGGGCCGAACCGGTCGAAAACCGTTCAAACCGCTCGGGAAGTAGGCTAGCGTCCCTCGCCGATGAAGGCCGATCCCGCCCACGATCCCCCGCCGCCGGCCGCCGGGCGCGGCGTCCTCTTCCTCAACTGGCGCGACACCACCCATCCCGAGGGCGGTGGCTCCGAGGTCTTCGTGGAGCGGGTCGCGGCCGGGCTGGCCGCCCAGGGCCGGCCGGTCACCCTGTTCTGCGCCGCCCACCCGGGCGCTCCGGCGAGCGAGCAGGCGGGCGGCGTCCGGGTGGTCCGGCGCGGTGGCCGGCTGACCGTGTACCTGCACGCCTGGTGGGCCCACCTGACCGGGCGGCTGGGCGGCCACGAGGTGGTGGTGGACGTCCAGAACGGCGTGCCGTTCTTCGCCGCCCTCTGGTGCCGGCGGCCTTTGGTCGTGCTCGTCCACCACGTCCACCGGGAGCAGTGGCCGGTGGTCATGCCACCCCTCCCGGCCCGGGTCGGCTGGTGGATCGAGTCCCGGCTCGCGCCGCGGCTGCACCGCCACGCCCGGTATGTGGCCGTCTCCGAGGCGACCCGGCGCGAGCTGGCCGGTCTCGGCGTGGCCTCCGGCGCGATCACCGTCGTCCACAACGGCATGACCGCGTCCGGCCCTGCCGGGCCCGTCGCCCGCACGCCGTACCCGTCGGTGTGCGTGCTGGGGCGGCTGGTGCCCCACAAGCGGGTCGAGCTGGCCCTGGAGGCGGCCGCTCGGATCCGCCCGCACCTGCCGGGGCTGCGGGTGCTGGTGGCCGGGCAGGGCTACTGGGAGTCGCGGCTGCGGAAGACGGTGGACCGGCTCGACCTCGGGGACGCCGTCGAGTTGCTCGGCTGGGTCGACGAGGAGGCCAAGCAGCGGCTGCTGGCCAGCTCCTGGGTCCTGGCCATGCCGTCGGTCAAGGAGGGCTGGGGCCTGGCCGTGCTCGAGGCGGCCGCCAACGGCACGCCGACGGTCGCCTTCCGGGCGGCTGGCGGGCTCGTCGAGTCGGTGCGCCACGGCATCACCGGACTGCTCTCCGACGACCAGCAGGAGTTCACCCGGCACCTGGCCTGGATGCTGCTCAACCGGCACCTGCGCGAGCGGCTCGGCGAGGCGGCGCGGGCGCATGCGGCCCGCTTCACCTGGCCACAGTCGGTGGCCGCGTTCGCGGCCGTGCTGGACGAGGCGATCGACGCCGCCGGGCAGCCCGCCAGTGTCCCGGCCGCGGGGGAGGAGCCGGCCGCGGGTCGGGCGACGGCCTAGCGCGACCCGTAGACGACCAGGGGCCGGGTCGAGACCGAGGAGGCGTTCTGGCTGGACACGAGGATCAGCGAGGCGATGAAGGCCAGGACCAGCGCCCCTGCGGCCATCGCGGCCAGGGCCCGCACGGTCAACCCGCTCATTCGGAACCTCCTTGGCGATGTCGGGCGGAGGATACCAACGGGTGCGGCCGGAGCGGAAGGGACGGACGGGCGGCGACCCAGATCAGCAGGGCCACGGCCAGCAGGTCGGCCGCGACTACGGGGGCCGCCCGAGGTGTGGGGAACGAGGGTTCGATCGGCCGGCCCGGCACCCGGTAGAGGGCCAGCTCGCCGCGGTCAAGGACGGGGACCAGCCCGTCCAGACGCCTGGTGCAGTCGCTCCAGCCCGGTTCCCTGTACACCAGCACGTAGCGGATCCCGGCCCGAGGTAGCTGTGGGGCGAGCGGCGTTGCGGCCACGACCATCGGACCGAGGCGGGCCCCGTAGGGATCCTCACCGGGCACGGTCATGCCGACCAGCTCCAGGTCGTCGTTCCAGACCGCCCGGCGGGTGAACCACCGCTGGGCGGGGTCGAGCACCACCCGGTTCCCGTTCCAGGAGAACGGCCGGTACAGGTGCCAGGGCAGCACCAGCACGGCGCCGGGTACGCGGTCGGAGGCCATCACGGCCCTTGCTTCGCTGAAGGCGGGCGGGTAGCGGACCGTGCCCAGCCGGCCGGCCCCGCCCCAGGCCATGGCCGGCAGCAGCAGCACCGGCGCCGCGACCAGGAGGGCGGCCGCCGGCCGGGTCCAGTGTGGCGGCAGGGCCGGCAGCACCCGCCCGACCCCGAGCCCGAAGCAGACCGCCTCGACCAGGGCCAGGGGAGCGACGAACTTCTGGCTGTCACGGATCAGCCCACCCCCGGGCAGCTCGGTCACCACCAGCTCGGCGAGGTTCCGGAACCCGGGGATGGCCGGGGCGGCCGCAAGGAGCAGGCCAAATCCGGCAACGAGGAGCAGCCCCGCAGCGGCGCCAGGCGGCCAGCGACCGAGCAGCGCCGGCAGGCCGACCGCGGCCACGCCCAGTACGACCGCGAACCCGCCCAGCCACGGCCACGACCCGACACCGGGCGGCACGGCCAGGGCGTTCCAGATGCCACCGAGGCCGACCAGGCTGCCCACAGTCCCGAGCGGGCCGTCGGGCCGGGCCGCGAACGCCGCCACCCCCTCCGGCCGGACCGGAACCCCGCCGGGCCGCAGCAGGCTCGGCGCCGCCCAGGGAACGTTCACCGCAAGCCCGATGGCGACCACGACCCCCACCCGCGCGACCATCCCCGAACGGGCAGGCTCGAACCCTGAACCCCGTTCCCGGGGCCCCCGAATCGGGAGGGTAGCCCGGCCGGGCAGGCGGCGCGCACCGACGTCCACACCCCCGGGATCCACAGCCCCGACGTCCACAGCCCCGACGCAGAGGGCGACGGCCGCGGCGATCAGGCCGCCGGCAGGGTTGCCGGCGGCGACGGCCATGCCGAGGACCAGGCGGCGGGTCGCTCCATGGGTCCCGGCGCGGAGGTCGAGGGCGGCCCGGGCGACCCAGGGCAGGGCGGCGTAGGAGACCAGCAGGCCCCAATGGCCCATGATCAGCCGTTCGTAGACGAACGGGTTCCAGGCGTAGAGGACGGCCGCGGCGGCGCGGGGAACCGGATTCCTCGCCGGGGTGAGACGGGCCGCACCGGCCGCGGCGCCGACGAAGACCCCGGCCAGCACGAGCTTCTGGACCAGGTCGGCCGGGACCAGGCGGCTGGCCAGGGCGACCAGCAGGTCGGCCGGGACCGCCCTTGCCACGGCCGTGTCCAGGCCGAGCAGACCCCGGGTGAGCTCCAGCTGGGGTACGAACACCATGTCGTAGGTGAGCACGTACCCGCGTCCCAGCAACGGCCCAAGGGCCAGCAGGGCGAGCGCCCCGCCCACCACCAACCCCACCCGCCGGCGAACCAGGCCCCCCACGTGGGGTCAGACCGCGTCGGCCGGGCGGCGGTCGCCGCCGGCGACCCGGCGGCCCTCGGGGGAGCGGAGCAGGACCAGACCGGCGGCCAGCGCGATGAGCCCGAGGGCGAGGGCGGCGATGGGGAGGATGGTGCCGAGGAGGCGGAGCTGGTTGGCCCCGCTGGCGGCGTCGTCGGCGTTGGCGGCGACGGTGGCCTCGTCGTAGGTGAGGACGCCGTCAATCAGAGTGAGGACGTCCTCGCCGCCCGCGGTCCTGAGGACCTGGCTGACGTCCTGCTGAGCCTTGACGATGATGCCGGTGGCCGGCTCGACCCAGAGGGTCTTGACGTTGGAGTAGATCACGTCGGTCTGGACGCTGGGGGTGGCCGGGTCGCCGGCCAGGGTGCCGGGGATGTCCTGGTCGCCCACATCGAGCTGGTCGATGCGCTGCTCGAACCGGTAGACCGTGACGCCGTTGATCCGCTCCTCACGGGTGAAGGCGGCCGGTAGGGCCCGCTGGGCCGGGCCGTCCCAGAACTGGTAGGTGGTCCTCTGGGTGTCGAACGGGAACTTCAGGGTGAGGCCCTGGTGGCGTGGGTTCTCGCCGCAGCACGGAACCGACTGGGCGGTCACCCGGTCGAGGGCGATCCGCTCCTGGGTGGCGGTGATCACGCCCTGGTCGGCGGTGTCGACGGTGCTGTTGAAGGAGTCCCAGACCGCCACCTCGTCGCTGCCGGCCGCGACGTCGCCCCTGACGGTGCGGACGTTCATGAGCTGGGCGCCGGTGATCTCCCGAAGCTTCTCCGGGCTGCGGTTGAAATAGCTGCCGGTCCCGGTCGCCACCGGCTTGGAGTACTGATCCAGCGGCGCCTTCTTGAGCCGGGGATAGGCGTAGACGCGCTCGAAGAGCCCGAAGAACAGCAGGAACAGCCCGACGAATACGAGGACGAAGCCAATCCGGCGCGCCATCGCAGCCTCCCTACCAACCGGTAACAACCGGGTTCGAACACTACACAAACATTGCCCTGAACGACATAGACTGCGCAGTTGTGACCGATTTCGACACGGCCGTCCCGCGCAGCCGGTCCCTCCGCCGGGATGCGCTCGTGCTGGCCGTCGGCATGGCCGTGGCCAACGCCGGCAACTACGGGTTCAACCTGGTCATGGCGTTCCTGCTGGGGCCGGAGGCGTACGGCGCCCTGGCCGCCCTGCTCGCCCTGGTGCTGATCGGCAGCGTCCCCGGGCTGGCCCTGCAGGCGGTGGTGGCCAGGCGGACCGCCCTCGCCCATCGGGCCGTCTGGCCCGGCTGGCGGTGGCTGGTGGGGCGGGCCGGGGTCGGGCTGGGGCTGGTGACCGTGCTGGCCGGGCCCGCGCTGGTGCTGTTCCTGCACCTGGAGGGGGCCCTGCCCGTGCTCTGGCTGGCCCTTGCCCTGGCGCCGACCCCCTTGCTCTTCGCCATTCAGGGGTTGCTCCAGGGGCACGAGCGGTTCGGCGCCCTGGCCGCCGTGATGGTCGCCGGGGCCACGGTGAAGCTCGCCGTCGGCGTGGCCCTGGTCGCCGCCGGCCTGGGCGTCAGCGGCGCCATGGCCGGCGTGGCCGCCGGTGGCATCCTCGCCGCCGTCGCGGGCCTCCGCCTCGCCACCCCGGCAACCCGAGGGGCGGGGGCGGTAACCCCAGGGGCGGGGGCGGTAACCCCAGGGGCGGGGGCGGTAACCCCAGGGGCGGGGGTTGTGGACAACCGGGTACCTCGTTCGCCCGGGTCGTCTACCCTCCCGGTTGGGGCCCCACCACCTGAGGGCGCGGCTGCGGCACGAGCGCAGGGTGCGGCAGCCGCACGGGCACCGGGTGCGGCGGCAGCACAGGCACAGGGTGCGGCTGAAGCTTGGTGGTGGGAGGTCGGGGGGGCCACGACCGGGCTGCTGGGGTTGTTCCTGCTGGCCAACATGGATGTGCTGCTGGCGCGCCACTTCCTGGACCGGGCAGCGGCGGGGCGGTATGCGCTGGGGGCGGTGGTGGCCAAGATCGCCTTCTGGGCGCCGCAGTTCGTGGTCATGGTCGTCTTTCCCCGGCTGGTCGGGGGGGTCGACCCGCGGCGGCTGCTCGGCAGCTCCGCGCTGGTGATCGGCGGGTTCGGCGGGCTGCTGGCGGTGACGCTGGCCGTGGCCGACGGGCTCGGGCTGGCGGTGCCGGTGCTGGGCGGCGGCTACGCCGGGCTGGGGCCGCTGCTGCCAGTGTTCGCCGCCCTCGGGACTGGGCTGGCCCTGGTCCAGCTGCTGCTGTTCGAGGGCATCGCCACCCGCAACCGGCGCATGGGCCGGGCGGTGGTGGCGGCCCTGGTCGCCGAGGTTGCGCTCGTGGCCGGCCCCCTGCACGGCAGCGTGGGCCAGGTCGTCGGTGCCGCCTTGGCCGTGGTGGTCGCCCTCGCCGCCGTCGGCTGGTGGCTCCTGCGGCGACGACTCGGCCGTCCCACCCTCCCGGCGGTCGCATGAGCACGGCGATCCCGAACCCCTCAGGAGCCCACCCGTGAGCAGCGACCTGGTCCGGGTCGAGCACCCGGGGGCCCCGCCGCAGGCTGGCGACCCGCGACGGCGCCCGACCCTCACCGGCGAGGCGGTCGCCTACCTGGCCCTTGGCCTACTGGTCGGGACGGCGGTGATCGGGACGAGCCAGGGCTGGTTCACCCCCGACACCAAGCCCGAGGTGTACCTGGCCCCGGTGCGGACGCTGGCCAGGACCCTGTCGACCTGGGACCCGGACCCGCATCTGGGGCAGCCGAACTTCCAGACCGGGCTGCTGCCGGTGAGCCTGGCCGTGTCGGCGATCGACGCCCTGGGGCTGCCGTCCTGGCTGGTGCCCCGGGCGTGGCGGATGCTGCTGCTGCTGGTCGCCGGGTGGGGGGCGGTGCGGTTGTTCCATCTGGTGGCCGGGGAGCGGTCGTCGGCGGCCGGGCGGGTCGCGGCCGCGGCCGTCTATGTGGCCAACCCGTACGTGGTCGTGGCCGGGGCGACCACGCCCGTGCTGGTGCCGTACGCGCTGCTGCCCTGGCTGCTGCTGACCCTGGCCCGGGCGGTCCGCGACCCGGGGTCGTGGCGCTGGCCGGCCGCCTTCGCTCTGGTGTTCTTCCTGATGACGGGCATGAACGCCGGGGTGGTGGCCCTGTTCATGTGCCTGGCCGTGCCCTGCTACCTGCTGTATGTGCGCCTGACCGAGCGGGTGCGGTGGTCGCGGCTGCTGGGCCCGGCCGTGCGCTGCGCCGTGCTGGCCCTGCTGGTGTCGCTGTACTGGCTGGTCCCGGCGGCCATGGCCGGCGAGACCGGGGAGGCGGTGGCCGCCTTCACCGAACGGCCGGAGAGCGTGGCCAGCACCTCCTCCTACGCCGAGGTCCTGCGGCTGCTCGGCTTCTGGGTCCTGTACTTCCAGCAGGATGGCCGCCCGGCCATGCCGGGGTCGGTCGCCTACCTGACCGCCCCCCTGGCCCTGGTGGCCAGCTTCCTGCTGCCGGCCCTGGCCGCCGCCGGCGCCCTGGTGTCCAGGGCCCGGGCCCGGGCCCTGGCCGTGCTGCTGCTGGCAGTGGCCGTCCCGGTCATGGTGGGCCTGTTCCCGCCGTCGGCCCCCTCGCCGTTCGGGCGGCTGCTGTCGGCCGCCTTCGAGCGGGTCCCGGGGGCGATCGCCTTCCGGACCACCAACAAGGCCGGGGCCCTGGTCGCCGCGGCCTACGCCGTGCTGCTGGGGTTGGGGGCGGCCGAGCTGTCCCGGCGGGCCGCCGGGCGCGAGCGGCCGTGGCGGGGGGCGGCGGCCGCCGCCGTGGCCGTGGTCGTGGCCCTGGCCGTCCTGCCCGCCTGGACCGGAGGGCTGTACCCGGTCCGCTACCAGGTCCCCGCCTACTGGCGGCAGCTCGCCGCCGACGTCAACAGGGGGCCCGGCGACACCCGGGTCCTGCTCGCCCCCGGGGCCAGCAACACCGCCTACCGGTGGGGCATGGAGGGGCCCGACGACGTCAACCTGTCGCTGCTGTCGCGGCCCTCGGTGGTCAGGACCACGGTACCCAACGGCTCCTTCGAGCAGACCAACTTTCTGGCCGCCCTCGACCTGCCGCTCAGCACCGGCGACCCCGACCCCCGAGTGGTCGCGGCCATGGCCCGGTATCTGGGCGTGGCCGAGGTTGTGGTCCGCAACGACCAGCGCTGGGAGAGCCTCGGCGGCCCGCGTCCGTCGGTGGTGGCCGAGCGGCTGGCCGGCGACTCGTCGCTGCGCCTGACCGCTGCCTACGGCAACCCCGGGCAGAACACGGTGGCCCCGGTGTCCGACTTCTACCCGCCCGCCCAGGCCGCCCAGGACGCGGCCGTCCCGCCGCTGCAGCGCTACGCCGTGGCCGGGCCCCGGCCGATCGTGCGGACCGAGGCGGTCACGGGCGCGATGCTGGTCGACGGCGACAGCTTCGCCGTCCCGACCCTGGTAAGGCTGGGCCTGGCGCGCGGCGAGCCGGCGTTCCGGCTGCTCGGCTCCGTCACCCCGGCCGAGCTGGCCGCCTCGGTGGCCTCGGGCGCCCGGGTGGTGGTCACCGACAGCAACCGGCGGCGGGCCTGGGGCAGCTTCCGCACCGGCCAGAACTACTCGCCGACGCTCCGGGCCGACCAGCCCCTGCCGGCCTCGACACTCACCCTGTTCGGCGACCCGGACACCCAGACCGTGACCCGGCTGGAGGGGGCGGCCTCGGTGACCGCCACCGGCTCGGGATCGCTGCTCACGGCGACCCCGTTCGGCAAGCCCGAGCTCGCCTTCGACGGCGACCGGCGGACCGCCTGGACCACCGGGGACTTCGGCGGCGCGGTCGGCCAGTCGATCACCCTGCGCCTGGAGCGGCCGGCCGAGGTGGGCTCGGTCGTGCTGCGCCCGGTCCTGTCCGAGCCGGGGGTGCAGGTCGCCGGGGTGCGGGTCCGGGTCGACGCCGGCACGGTCGAGGTCCCCGTGCCGGCCGAGCCCGAGGTCAGGGTGGACGTGCCCGACGCCACCACCTCGAGCGTCACCGTGGAGATCACCCAGGTCCGCGGGGTCGGGCTCAACCCGGTGGGCTTCTGGGAGATCGGCGTCCCCGGGGTGCAGGTCCGTGAGGTCGCCCGGGTCCCGCGGACCCTGCGCCGCCTGGCCGGCGCGCTCTCCCGCGCCCACCGGGCCCGGCTGGACGCCGCCCCGATCGACGTGGTCCTGACCAGGGCGGCGGGCGAGGGCGGGGACCGCTTCCATGACGAGGAGCGGGTCCTCGACCGCGAGCTGTGGCTGCCGGCGGCCCGGGACTTTGCGGTGACCGGGCTGGCCGCGGCCGGCCCGGGCCTGCCCGACCCGGCGGTGGACCGGCTCGCCGGCGCCTCCGGGCGGGTGGTGGCCAGTTCCTCCTCCCGGTTCTTCGACGAGGTCGGGGCCCGTGCCTCCCAGGCCCTGGACGGCGACCCGGACAGCGCCTGGGTCCCGGACGGCCGCGGGCCCGGCGAGTGGATCGAGCTGCGCCTGCCCGGCGAGCGGCTCGACCATGTCGACGTCCTCCAGAGCGTGCCCAAGGGGCTGGTCGGGGTGGACGCCATCACCGCCGCCGAGGTCTCGGTCAACGGCGGCGAGCCGTTCCTGGTCGGCCTGCGCCAGGGCCGGACCCGGGTCGACTTCCCGGCCGTCAAGGTGCGTCGGCTTCGGCTCACCATCGACAAGGTGGCTGGGCTGGGCGGTCAGGTCCGGGTCAGCGAGCTGCGGGCGGGCCGGGCCCGCATCCCGGGTGCCCCGGCCACGCGGCGCCTCCAGGGCTGCGTCGAGCTGGCCGCCGTCGACGGCGAGCCGCTGCGGGTGCGGCTGGACGGCACCGTGGGCGACCTGGCGGCCGGGAAGGCGCTGCCCATCCGCGGCTGCGGCGCCCCGGTGCGGCTCGGCGGCGGCGAGCACCGGGTCCGCTCCGGCCCCGGCTGGCTGGTCGACCTGCTCGGGCTCTCCTCGCCCGGTCCTGCGTCCCGGGAGGCGCCGCCGCCGGCCCCGGCCGGCCTGCGGGTCACCGAGCGCTCGCCGGCGGGCATGACCATCCACGCCGGGGCCGCGGCCGGCCAGTACTACCTGGTCGTCGGGCAGGGGTACGACCGGCGCTGGCGGGCCACCATGGACGGCCGCCCGCTGGGGCCGCCGCTGCTGCTGGACGGCTACTCGGTCGGGTGGCGGATCACCGACCAGCGGCCGCACCGCTTCGAGGTCGCGTTCTCGCCCCAGCGGGCCGCCGGGTGGGCGCTCGCGGCGTCCACGGCCGGGCTGATCCTCGTGGCGGTTCTGCTGGCCGGGTGGCGGCCGCGGCGGTTCCGGCGGCGCCCCGCCCGCTCCGGCGCGCCACCCGGGGTGCCGTCGTGAGCGCCCGGGCGGTGGCGGAGCGTGCCCTGCTGGTCGGGGTGCTGTGGCTGCTCGGCGGCGGGGTCGGGCTGATCGTCGGGACCGCGTTCGTCGTCTACGACCTGGTCAGCCGCCCGACGCCGCGGGACCTGCTGGTGATCGCCGTCCTGCTGCTCGGGCTGGTGCCGCTGGTCGTGCTGGCCCGCGGGCTGCCCGCCGCCGGGGCGGTCGGGCCCGGGTTCGTGGAGGGCAACCTGGTCGCCCACTACCTGGCCGGGGCCGGGCTCGCCCTGCTGGTGGTCGGCGTCCTGCGCGACGTCCACCGCGAGCGGGACCGCCGAGCGCCCCCTGAGCTGCCCGCCCCACCGGAGGAGCGGCGGTGACGCCGCTGGTGTCGGTGGTGGTGCCGACCCGGGACGCCGGCCGGACCATCGAGACCTGTCTGCGCTCGATCCGGGCCCAGACCTGGCCGGCCCTGGAGCTGATCGTGGTCGACAACGGCTCGGCGGACGGCACCTGGGCGGCGGCCGAGGGTCACGCCGACCTGGTCCTGCGGGGCGGGCCGGAGCGCAGCGCCCAGCGCAACCTCGGCATCGACCACGCCGCCGGGGAGTGGATCTGCTATGTCGACGCCGACATGGAGCTCGCCCCCGACGTGATCGAGCGGGCTGTCCTCACTGGCACGGCCGCGGGGGCGGTCGGGGTGGCCATCCCCGAGGAGTCGGTCGGGAAAGGGTTCTGGACCCGCTGTCGGGCCCTGGAGCGGCGCTGCCTGCGCGACGAGCCCGAGCTGCGCTGGCCCCGGCTCGTCCGCACGCGGTACCTGCGCGACACCGGCGGGTTCGCGCCCTGGCTCACCGGCACCGAGGACGCCGAACTGCACCGGCGTATGGTCGCCGGCGGAATGCCGATCGTGCTCGCCGACGGGCTGATCCTGCACCACGAGGGTCACCTGACCCTGGCCGGGCTGGCCCGCAAGCGCCGCTACTACGGCCGCGGCCTGCTCGCCTACCGCCGGGCCCACCCGGGGGCGCTGGCCGCCCAGGCCAGGGCGGTCGTTCGCGCCGCCTGGCGGCACCGCCGCGAGCTCCTGGCCGACCCGGTCGTGGCCGCCGGGATCGCGGCCATGCGCACCGTCGAGCTGGCCGGCTACCTTGCCGGGGCGTTCGCCGGCCGCCACGACGGCGGCGGTCAGGTCTGGCCGGCGAGCCGGGCGACCAGGTCGTCCAGCAGCGCCTCGGCGTCCTCCGAGAACAGGTCCCTGGCCCGTACCGACACCGTCGACAACCCTTCGGCCAACCCCGCCGCCCCCACCGCCACCGCCGACCGCCCCCTGGCCACCGGAAAGAACTCCAGCCGGGTCGCCCCGGGCACGTCGCACCGCCCCAGGTTGGAGACCAGCAACGAGTCCGAGAACCTCCCCACCACCGGCTCGAGCAGCCATCCCATCCGCGGCGACCACACCTGATCCAGCGGTTCCCTGGAACTGGCCAACACCGCCGCCAACGCCGGCCCCACGGGCTCCCCAGGCCGGAGATCCAGCCGGCGGTAGCGCGAGCGGTTCCCGACGCCGCCGCCTGGACCCGACGGATCCGGAAGCCCGGCCAGGCCGACGTTGATCCCGACCCGCCGCCACGACCGCCCCATCCGCGCATTGCGCGCCCCGGCCGCCGCCACCGCGGCTTCGGCCAGCCGCGCCGTCACCCCGGCTCCGCCGAGCCGGATCTCCCGGACCGCCAGCGCCTCCCGGACATGCCGCCCCGGCGACGCCGCCACCCGATCCGCCGGCCGGACCATCCGGCCCACCAGCCCCTGCAACTCCGGCGAGGACCGACGGCGAGGGCTCGCGTCCGCCCCGTGGGCGGCCTCCAGCCTCTCGGCCCGTGCGGCAGCCACGCCCTCGGCCCCTGCGGCAGCCGCGCCCTCCGGTGGTGGGGCCCCAACCGGGAGGGTAGACGACCCGGGGGACCGCGGTACCCGGTTGTCCACACCCCCAGTTAGGGCCGCCAACAGGGCGACCAGGCTGCGACCGTCGAACGCGGCGTGGTGGCAGGCGACGGCCAGGCGGCGGCCCTCCGATCCGACGACGACGCGCAGGGGGGGCTGGGTGGCGAGGTCGAAGCGGTCGAGGAGGGCGGGGACGTGCAGCGGATCGCCGTCGGCGATCAGGGGGTCGGGGGGCGAACCCGGGTACCACACCTCACCGCGCAGCCGCGCCCCGGTCATCGGGACCGCCTGGTGGAGGGCTGCCAGGCGGCCTTCGAGCCGGTCGGCGGGCTCGGTCAGGGTGGCCGTGGCCACCACCACCCAGGCGGTCCGCCGGTCGGGGAAGCGCAGCAGGGCACGTTCGTTGGGCGAGGCTGGCGCCGGCAGCCGCACCCGCCCGCCGATCACCGAACCGCCTGACCCAGGTACAGCACCGTCGGGGAGCAGACCGCGACCCGCCGGGCCACGGCATCCAGGGGCCGGACCCACGGCCGGCGAGCCCAGTGCTCGGCGAACCCGAGCGGGTGCAGGGAGTAGGCGAACCCCCCGCTGCGGTTCAGCTCGCCCAGGAGCCCGCGGAGGCGGTAGCGGAGGACGTGGGTCGGGTCAAGGTGGGCGTGGGGGAACAGCCGGTTCGGGACCGTGATGACCACCTTCAGGGCGGCCACCGCCTCGAGGGCGTCCAGGGTCGCCCGCAGCTCCGGCGCGGGCACGTGCTCGACGACCTCGCTGCAGAACACCACGTCGACCCGGTCCACGAGCTCGCCGAGGCCCGACACCGGGGCGAGGAGCACCCGGTCGTAGGCGCCGGTGGACTCGGCCCGGCGGCACAGGACCGGGTCGTGGTCGATGCCCAGCACGGTGCCCGCGGTGCCCGCGCGTCGCCGCAGGGCCGGGCCGTACAGGCCCCGCCCGCAGCCGACGTCCAGGACCGAGGCGCCCCGAGCCACCTCCCGTTCGATCAGGGCGACCATCCGGGCGTCGACCCGCCGGTCCAGGTAGCGCCGGGTCAGGTCGTGGTCGATGCCCTCGGTCATGCTGGGCGGGAGTGTACGTTGACGACCGCGCCACCGGTGCCGACACTTCGCACCAGTGCAACCGGGATGCCGGCAGGCACGGAGACAGGCACATGAACGGCCACGTCCACGACGAGCTGCCCGCGCTGCTGGGGGGCGAGCTGCCCCCCGCGGCGGCAGCCGCGGTCCATGCCCACCTGGCCGGGTGTGACCGCTGCCGGGTGGAGCTGGCCGCGGTGGCGTTCGCCACTGGCGAGCTGCGGTCGGCCAGCCGGCTGCCGTTCGCCGACCCGGCCGAGCTGCCGCCCCTGCTGCTGGAGCCGCCGGCGGACGAGGTCCCCGGAGCGCTGGACCTGTCGGCGGGCCAGCGGATCGGGCCGGCGGTGGTGGTGGTGGTGGCGGCCACCGACGACGGGCTCGACCCCGCCTACCAGGCGACCCGTCAGGCCGCCTTCGCCGTGGCCGCCAGGGACGGGGCCCGGCTGGTGCTGTTCGACCGCTCACCCGAGCTGTACCTGGTCGACCCCTACGATCGGCCCCGCGGCAACGGCGGCGGCCCCCGCCGCTCGCTGCTGAGCCAGCGCACGGCCGGCCGCGCCGGCCGCCCCTACCTCGCCGACCAGCTCGCCGAGGCCCGCCGGCTCGGCCTGGACGGCGCCGCCTGGGTGGCTCGGGGCCACGGGCCCGAGGCCCTGGCCGCGGCCTGCGAGGTCCTGGAGGCCGAACGGGTCGTGCTCCCGGCTACCCTGGCCGCCCCGCCCCTGGTCGACCGGGTCCGCGGCCACACCCTGGCCGCCTTCCGCCGCCGGGTCCCGGCCCGGATCAGCCTGGCCGACCTCGACGGCACCCTGGCCGACGTGGACTAGGCGTCATGGAGCTCCGGGAGGTCCTGCGCCGGCGGCGCATGGTGCGCCGCTTCGACCCGAGCCCTCTGCCTCCCGAGGTCCTGGAGCGCATCCTGCACAGCGCCACCCGGGCGCCCTCGGCCGGGTTCAGCCAGGGCCTGGACCTGGTGGTGCTCGAGGGCCCGGAGGCGGTGCGGGGCTTCTGGCGGGCCACCACCGACCCCCGCTTCGGCAAGCCCTACAGCACCGCCGAGCCACCGGTGATCGTGCTCGTGCTGTCCGACCCCCAGGCCTACCTGGACCGCTACGGCAAGCCCGACAAGGCCGGCCTCGGCATGGACACCGAGGCCGGCTGGCCCGTCCCCTACTGGGACATGGACGCGTCCATGGCGGTCATGCTCATGCTGCTCACCGCCGTCGACGAGGGCGTCGGTGCCTGGTGGTTCGGGGTCTTCTCCGGCGCCGAGGCGCTGCTGCGCGACCTCGGCGTGCCCGAGGGCCGGCGCCTCGCCGGGGCCGTGGCCCTCGGCCGGCCGGCGGCCGACGACCGCCCGACCGGCTCGGCCGTGACCCGCCCGCGCCGGCCCCTGGACGAGGTCGTCCACCGCGGCCGCTGGTAGCCGTCGACAGGCGGCCACCCCGCCCCGGCGAGCTGACGGTTCAGCCGCGCAGCTCGTAGAACCGCCAGAACAGGTGGTCGACGGGCAGCTCGCGAACGCCGGCGAACCCCGCCTGCTCGGCCCACCGGCGGACCGTGGACGGGCGCAGCGCCGTCCCGGCGGCCGCCGAGGGGGTCTCGGCCCGGCTCGCCGGCAGGCAGTGCCACCAGCTGAAGCGGCGGGTCTCCCAGTCCTCGCCGGCCGCCTGGCCCGGGCCCCCGGCGGGGCCGGGCTCGACGTCGAGGAACCCGGCCACCGCCTGCTGCTCCAGCCACTCGCGGGCGTAGCGGACGTCGATCCCGGCCAGCTCGGCCACGGTGACCAGGCCGTGCTCGCGCAGCAGCTCGTAGAGGTGCAGGCACAGGCCCAGCCAGACGCTGGCCAGCTCGGCCGAGGCGATCATGCTCTGGAACAGCCGGTCGGCCGAGGGCGTCGCGGCGACCGGCCTCCGGCTCGGCGGTCGCGTCGGGCTCCTCTCCGCGCCGTCCGCATGCTGTGGCGGATACTACGGACATGCCCTCCACCGATGATCGCATCGCCGGCCCGCAAGGGTCGCCGCGGCGACTGCCGGTGCAGCGTGAGCTGTTCGACATCCCCGACGACGTCGCCTACTTCAACTGCGCCAGCCTGTCCCCTCAGCTGAAGGCGGCCCGCGAGGCGGCCGACGCCGCCCTGGCCCGGCGGGCCCGGCCGTGGCTGATCGGCGGCGGCGACTGGTTCAGCGAGGTCGAGGAGCGCCGGGGCCTGTTCAGCCGGCTGACCGGGCTGGACCCCGAAGGGGTCGCCATGGTCCCGGCGACCAGCTACGGCCTGGCCGTGGCCGCGGCCAACCTCACCGCCCGGCCCGGCCAGCGGGTCCTGGTCCTGGCCGACGACTACCCCTCCAACTGGTACACCTGGCAGCGCTTCGCGAGCCGGACCGGGGCCGAGGTGGTCGCGGTGGAGCGCCGCGACGGCGGCGGCTGGGGACAGGCGGTGGTCGACGCCGTGGACGAGCGGACCGCGGTGGTGGCCGTCCTGGCCGTCCACTGGACCGACGGCGGGGCGGTCGACCTGGCCGCGGTCGCCGCCCGGACCCGCGAGGCCGGGGCCGCGCTGGTCGTGGACGCCAGCCAGGCCCTGGGGGCGGTGCCGCTCGACCTGGCCGCCGTCCGGCCCGACTACCTGGTCAGCGTCGGCTACAAGTGGCTGCTCGGCCCCTTCGCCCTCGGCTACCTCTACGTGGCCGAGGGCCACCGCGACGGCACACCCCTGGAGGAGAACTGGATCTCGCGCCTCGGCTCCGAGGACTTCGCCGCGCTGACCGTCTACCAGGACCGCTACCAGCCGGGGGCGCGCCGCTTCGACGTCGGCCAGCGCACCGCCTTCGAGACCACCGCGATGGCCGTGGCCGGCCTCCGCCAGCTGCTCGACTGGGAGGTGCCGCGGATCGCCGCCACCCTCGGCGCGATCACCGGCCGCATCCAGCGGGAGGTCGAGGCCATCGGCCTGCCGCTGACCTCCAGCGACCGGGCTCCCCACATCCTCGGCGTCGGCCTGCCCGGCCTGGCCCGGGGCCGGGTCGCCGGGGCGCTCGCCGACGCCGGGGTGTTCGCCGGGATCAGGGGCTCGTCGCTGCGCATCTCCCCGCACCTGTGGACCACCGACCAGGACATCGAGCGCCTGGTCGGCGCCCTGACCACGGCGACAACCGGGATGGTGCCCTCGTGAAGACCCTGGCGACCTACAACATCAAGGGCGGGGTCGGCAAGACCGCCGCCGCCGTCAACCTCGCCTACCTGTCGGCCCGCGGCGGCCGCCGGACCCTGCTGTGGGACCTCGACCCCCAGGGCGCCGCCAGCTACCTCCTGCGCGTCCGCCCCCACGTCAAGGGCGGCGGCAAGGCCCTGATCCGCGGCAAGCGGACCCTCGACCAGGCCCGCAGGCCCACCGAGTTCGACAACCTCGACCTGGTCCCGGCCGACTTCACCTACCGCAACCTCGACCTGGTCATTGACGCCGCCAAGCGGCCCACCGAGCGCATCGCCCGCCTCGTCGACCCCCTCGAGGATCAGTACGACGTGGCCATCCTCGACAGCCCGCCCGGCATCTCGCTGGTCTCCGAGAACGTCGTCCACGCCGCCGACCTGCTGCTGGTGCCCCTCATCCCGACCACCTTGTCGGTCCGCACCCTTGACCAGCTCACCGAGTTCGTCGCCGACCTCGCCCACCCGCCGACCCTGCTGCCCTTCTTCACCATGGTCGACGGCCGCAAGCGCCTCCACCGCGAGATCACCACCGAGCTCCGGAGCCAGCGCAAGGACGTCGCCACCACCGCCATCCCCGCCCTGGCCCTGGTCGAGCAGATGGCCGTCCACCGCGCCCCCCTGCCCGCCTTCGCCCCCCGCAGCCGGGTCACCCGCAGCTACGAGTCCCTCTGGGAGGAGGTCCGACGCCGCGCCGGCCTCCGCTCCAGGTCCGCGGCCATCCGCTCCCGGTGAGCACCATCACCCCGGTCCTGACCGTCCGCGGCGCCGCCGATGCGGTGACCTTCTACCACCGGGCCTTCGGTGCCGAGGAGGTCTACCGCAACGCCTACCCCGACGGCCGGATCGTGGCCGAGCTGGTCGTGGGCGGCGCCCGCTTCCGGGTCGCCGACGAGGCCCCGGAGGCCGCCAACCTCAGCCCGGCCACCCTGGGCGGCACCACGGTCCGGATCAACCTGCTCGTCCCCGACCCCGACGCCCTCGCCGCCCGGGCCGTCGCCGCCGGCGCCACCGAGGTCGCCCCGGTCGCCGACCAGCCCTACGGCCTCCGCCAGGGCCGCCTCGCCGACCCGTTCGGCCACCACTGGCTGATCGGCCGCCCCCTGGACGACGCCTCCGGCGACTGGGCCCGCAGGTCCGGCTCCTAGCCGCCGCGCGCGGCCGCGGCGACGGGCTGGTCCAGCTCCTCGTGCACGTAGCGGCCGCCCCGCAGCCAGGAGGCGCCGGCGGCGACCAGGGACATCAGCAGCGCGGCCAGGAACACGATGGCCAGGCCATGCTGGAACGGCTCGGCGATGAGGCGGGGGAAGAAGCTGGTGCCGGTGAGGTTGGCCACCTGGTCGGGGCTGAGGTGGGCCAGGGCGGCCGGCCCGAGCAGGGTGCGGACCGGGTTGTAGCCCAGGAAGGCGGCGAACAGGCTGCCCACCGGCGGCAGGTGGGCGATGCGCTCGGCCGTGGCCGGCGGCACCCCGTTGGCGGTCAGGCCGGTGTACAGGGTGGTGGGCAGCCTCGCGGCCAGGCCGGCGATCATCAGCGAGAAGAACAGCCCGATGGAGAGCACGAACCCGGCGTTCTGGAAGGTGGCCCGCATGCCCGAGGCGGCGCCGCGCTGGCGGGCCGGGACGCTGTTCATGATCCCGGCGGTGTTGGGCGCGGCGAACAGCCCCGAGCCGATGCCGTTGAGCAGCAGCAGCAGGACCGCGAACACCAGGTACGGGAAGTCGATCGGCAGCAGCATCAGGGCGGCGAAGCTGGCCGCACAGAGCAGCATGCCGCCGGTGGCGAACGGCCGGGCGCCGTAATGGTCCGATAGCCAGCCTGACACCGGCCCGGCGACCAGGAACCCGACCGTCAGGGGGACCATGTAGATCCCGGCCCACAGCGGCGTGGAGGCGAAGCTGTAGCCGTGCAGGGGCAGCCAGATGCCCTGCAGCCAGATGATCAGCATGAACTGGAGGCCGCCGCGGCTGATCGAGGCCAGCAGCCCGGCCAGGTTGCCGGCCGAGAAGGCCCGGATCCGGAACAGGTCCAGGTGGAACAGCGGGTCCGCCGAACGCCGCTCGACCACCAGGAACAGCCCCAGCAGGGCCATCCCGCCGAGGAGGAGCGCCAGCACCAGGGGGCTGGTCCAGCCCATGGTGTGGCCGCCGTAGGGCTGGATGCCGTAGGTGATGCCGACCAGCACCGCGATCAGCCCCACCCCGAAGGTCAGGTTCCCGGCCCAGTCGATGCGGCCCCTGGTCCCGCGCTGGCCGGTCTCGCGCAGCTTGAGGTAGCCCCAGACGGTCCCGAGGATGCCGAAGGGGACGCTGACCAGGAACACCGCCCGCCAGTTGGTGTCGGCCAGCAGCCCGCCGATCAGCAGCCCCATGAACGAGCCGGCCAGGGCGGCCACCTGGTTGATGCCCAGGGCCATGCCGCGCTGGCCGACCGGGAAGGCGTCGGTGAGGATGGCCATGGAGTTGGCCATCAGCAGGGCGCCGCCGACCCCCTGGACGATCCGCAGGGCGATCAGCTCGAGCGCCGCGGCGGAGCCGACACCGGGCGTGAAGGCCAGGGCGATCGAGGCCACCGTGAAGATCGCGAAGCCGGCGTTGTACATCCTGACCCGGCCGTAGATGTCGCCGAGGCGGCCGAAGGCGACCACCAGCACGGCGCTGACGACCAGGTAGCCCATCAGCATCCACAGCAGGTAGCTGACGTTCCCGGGCCGCAGCGGGTCCAGCTGGATCCCGCGGAAGATGGCCGGAAGGGAGATGATCACGATCGAGGAGTTGATGGTGGCGACCAGCATCCCCAGGGTCGTGTTGGACAGGGCCAGCCACTTGTAGCGGTCGCGGTCAGCCGGCATGCGCGGTTCTCCTGCGGCGGCGGGGCCGGGACGGTACTGGGGGCGAGCCGAGGTCGCGGAGCCGGGCGAAGGCGGCGTCGGCGAGCTCGGCCAGGGGCCGTCGGCCCTGGTCGGCCCGCCAGGACGACACCGCCGAGCGGGCCGCGGCCACGGCCACGGCCGCCACCAGCCGGGCGTACGAGGGGTCGGCGCGGTCGGGCCCGAGGCGCTCGGCCACCGCCGCGGCCAGGGCCCGCTCGAAGGAGGCGTACACGCCCAGCTGGCGGGCCAGCAGCCCGGGATGGCGCTCGATCACCTGCTGGCGCAGGAGCGACTCCTCCCGGCGCTCGGCCAGCCCGAGGATCATGGACCGCAGCACCTGGCAGACGGCCTCCAGCGGCGACTCGCCGGCCGGCCGCTCCACCACCAGCCGGTGGACGGTGGCCGCGTTCTGGGGCGCGTCGCCGAGCAGGGCCTCCTCCTTGGAGGAGAAGTAGTTGAAGAACGTGCGGGTGGCCACGTCGGCGGCCTCGCTGATGTCCTCCACCGTCACCTGCTCGAGACCCCGTTCGGCGACCAGCCGCAGCGCCGCGTCCTGCAACGCCTGGCGGGTCGCGAGCTTCTTCCGCTCCCGCCGCCCCGGCTGGGTCTCGACGAGGTCGCTGGTCATGCTCGCAGGCTAGTCCTGTTATTGCACGTCGTGCAAGATTGTACTTGAAGCAACGTTGCATCTAGGGCAAGCTGGACGCATGAGCAACCAGTACATTCCCGGCACCTGCAACATCGGTCCTGAGGAGATCGCCCTGCGGCGCCGCGCCGGCCACGTCGGCCTGGCCGTCACCGCCGCCCTCGGCGCCGCCCTGCTCCGCTCCGACCTCTCCCCCGCCTGGCGGCTCACCCTGGCCCTCCCGGCGGCCGGGGCCGCCTCCGGCTACCTCCAGGCCCGCCAGCGGTTCTGCGCCAACTACGGGTTCCGCGGCCTCTACAACTTCGACGCCCGCGGCCACGAGCAGCCCGTCGCGGTCACCGGGGCCGAGGAGGCGGACCGCCGCCGTTCCCTGGAGATCACCGCCACCTCGGCCGCCATCGGCCTCGGGGTCGCCCTGGTGGCGGTGGCCGCCGGCCGCTAGGGCCGGGACCGCGACTGGGGCAGCCCGGCGGCGCCCCGCTTGGCCGCCGGGGCCGACGGGGGCGGCACGACCGGCCCGATGTCGCCGTCGGGGGCCTCGTCGAGGTCGACGATCACCGGGGCGTGGTCGCTCGGCCCGGAGCCCTTGCGGGCCTGGCGGTCGACCCACGCCGCCCGCACCCGCCCGGCCACCGGCGCCGAGGCCAGCACCAGGTCGATCCGCATCCCGAGGTCCCGGTGGAACATGCCGGCCCGGTAGTCCCAGTAGGTGAACACCCGCTCCTTGGGCCAGCGCTCCCGGATCAGGTCACGCAGCCCGAGCCCCTGCAGCTCGGCCAGGGCCGCCCGCTCCGGCGGCGTCACATGGGTCTGGCCGATGTAGGCCTCGGGGTCGAACACGTCGGCGTCGGTCGGGGCGATGTTCATGTCCCCGCAGACGACCGCCCTGTCGGGCCCGGCCTTTACCTGGTCCCGCAGCGCCGCCAGCCATTCCAGCTTGTAGTGGTAGTGCTCGGAGTCCGGCACCCGCCCGTTGGGCACGTACACCGACCACACCCGGATCCCCGCGCAGGTCGCCGCCACCGCCCGCGCCTCCGGATTGGGGAACCCAGGCGCCCCGGCGATCCCCCGCACGACCTCGTCCAGCCCCACCTTGGACAGGATCGCCACCCCGTTCCACTGCATCTCCCCGTGCAGCGCAACCTCGTAGCCCCGCCCGGCGAGCTCCTCCCCCAGCAGCTCGGTGAACGCCGCATCCCCCAGCTTGGTCTCCTGCAGGCACACCACATCCGGCCGCCGCTGGTCCAACCACGGCAGCAGCCGTGGCACCCGCTGCTTGACCGAGTTCACGTTCCAGGTCGCAATCCGCACGTGGAGATGATGGGACTCGAACCCACGACCCCCTGCTTGCAAAGCAGGTGCTCTTCCAGCTGAGCTACATCCCCGGGCTGACCTGCGGTTTTGCGTCGCACTGCGCCTCGTGCACGGTAGCACAGCACTCCAACAGCACAATAACAGCGCGCAGGCGGCAACGGTGGGTCCCCTGCCTCCTCTGGAGCCGGCCGGTCGAACTGGTCAACAGCAGATCCTGGTCCGCGCCGGGACCGTAGGCGTCGGGCAGCTTGATGGCCACGCCCCAAGGCGTCGGGGAGCGGCTCGGGCAAGCCGGCACCCCGGGAGAAGCGAAGCAGGGCCGGATGCGTCACGCCGGCCCGGAGGAGGGGCACGCCGAGCCGAGCTGGGGCCTCATGGGGAACCTGCAGCCAGCCCTGGTAGCCCGTCCCGGTAGGGTGCAGCGAGCGGCGGCGCTCGATCCCCCGGCACTCAGGCCTTTGGTGACCTGAGTGGGGCCCTGCCCACCCGATACCGGTCGGTCAGGCTTGGCGGCGTCGGCAGCCGCTTGGGCCGCAGCCACCAGCTACCCGCCGAACCCCTCGGCCTCCTGGGGTGGCCTTGGTTGGCACCAGCTCGTTGCCCCCCCGCAGCTCCTCCAGGGCCACCACCGCCGCCAGCAGCTCCTCCTGGCTCGGAGGAAGCGTGGCCGACCGCAGGGTCGCCATCGACTCCGCACCCATCCGGGTCGCCCAAGTGCTCGACCGGGTAGCCGTCCGGGCGCAGCTGGTCAGCTGCCGCATTCCGGCAGGGATATCAGGTGTCATCCTCGTCGTCGGCCATTGGGTGCCGCTGCAGATATGCTCGGCTTGCGGCCGGTACGGGCTGCTGGCCGAGCGAGGCAGCCGACAGCGGAGCCTGCGTGTAGTCGAAGCTCTGCGCGTAGTCGTAGGCGCCGGCGTCGCGGCTGGTGAGCGGCGCCAGCCCGAAGGTGTGCTCGACATAGGCCAGCATCGACGAGAACGAGGCCACCCCAGAGTCGGTGAAGCCCGCCTTCGCGAACGGGCTGACGATCACCATCGGGACCCGGATTCCCAGTCCCGGCGGCGGCGGCACATGATCGTAGAAGCAGCCACAGTCGTCGTAGGTGATGAAGATGGCGGTCGAGGCCCACTGCGGCCCGTTCATCAGAGCACTCACCATCTGCCCGATCCAGTTATCACCCACTGTCATGCTGGAGAAGTTGTGCTGGCTGGTCTTCCCGGTTGGCCCCGTCGGCATCACCAGGCTCAGGCTCGGCAGCGTCCCGTTGTTGGCGTCGGTGAGGATCCTGGAGGTGTCCACCATGAACTGGCGCTGGTCGGGATGGCCCCAACACTCGTGGAAGATCGGGCAGATGCCCCAGATGTTGGTCGTCTTGCCGTAGATCCTCCAGCTCAGGCCCGCGCCCTGCAGCCGATCCATGATGGTCGGCACATAGGCCACCGGCGACGGCTTGTACGGTCCCAGGCCCTGCTGGTCGGGGACACAGGAGGGCACCAGCCGAATCGGGCTGGTCGGCGAGGCCCGCCACTCGGCGTCCTGCCCCGAGGTGCAGCCACCATTGACGCCGCGCAGATTCGGGTCGGTGCCGGCCACCGGATTGTTGCCAGTGAAGCCGTCGAGATCCTGGGCGGCCAGCTCCAGGTGAGCCCCCCATGACGGGATGGCATCCATCTCAAAGGTCCGGTCGGAGATGGTGAACCGCCGGGCCAAGGCCGCCAGGTTCCTGATCGGGCTGGCCGCGGCGCCAGCTCCCCGGTCCGGATCGTACTGGGCCAGGCATTGGTATTGCTGGGCCTGCTTGCAGTTGGCCACCCGGTCCCAGCCGTCCATCTTGCCGCCATCGATGGCGGTGGCCTGGGCCTTGGTGTTGTGCGCGGTGGGCGGGACGATGTCGGGCATCCTCGTCAACGGATAGCTGCTGCCGTTGGAGAGCTTCCCGACCGTGGCGCCATCACAGCGCCGGTCACGTACGCACAGGACGCCGAGGGCGTTGTCGAAGCTGTGGTTCTCCTGGTAGATGACCACGACGTGGCGGATTGGGGTCGTCGCTGCTCCGGCCGGCGTTCGATCGTTGGCGGTAACCGCCCCCAGAGCTGCCAGCAGCGACGCGGCGAGCAGCCCCCACCGTCTCATCTGCTTCATGAGAGTCCTCCCTGTTCGGCGTGGGGGAGCTGGGAGACAGCTGAGGTGGCTTCAGCACAATGCAGATCGGCGAGGGCCTTCTCCGGGCGACTAAGGCAGCGCACGCAAACAACGCAGGTTGGCTGGTCGATCACTCTCGTGTCAAGCAGGCCGAGCTAGACCTGCCAGCGACGATGGGGAAGTTGCCAAATCCGCACCGTGGCGCCTGCGCGGCCGCACTCTGGTGGATCTGGCTCCGCTTCCGGGTAGGAGGACACCGCGGACACCCAACGCTCCGATCACTGAGACAGCCGATCCCGCTAGTCTGCAAGTGATACGGCAACGGTGGGGGCTCACCAGTGGGCCGCCGGCGGCGCGGCGACCGAACAATCCGGGTGGGGACACGGACCCGGGGGGTGCTCTTCGCTGTCGACTGGTCCGCGGGCACATCCATTGCCCCTCCCAACCCGGGAAGGCCAACACACACCGCCGTCACGTCGTGTGGCGTGCAGCCCCTGCCCAGCCGCCCCGATTGCAAGCACCCGGCCATGCGATCCGGCGTCGCTGCGATGTGCCACGCCAATCGCTAGGTTCAGCCCAATCGTCCGATTGGGAAAGAAACAGGGATTTGCTATCGGGTGGCTGCTGGGGCCATGGCCGGCCTGGACCCGCCCACCCCACACGCCAGGCTCCCGGGCCAACCACAATCTCGGTCCCGCCATCAGGTACAGCCACCATTGTCGGGGTCAGCCTCTTTGCCAACGGGCCATTGCAGTCTCTGCCCCAGCAAGGCGAATGCAAGAGCATCTGATTAGCTGGTCTTCGGAGCGCAAGATCCTGCGCTGCTGAGATGGGGGCGGTGTTGGCAACAGCTGGCCGCGAGCGATCGAGGCTGTATCCGAGCCCGCGTGCTCAGGGACGGTTCCTGGCATGCCCGACCCCAGCCGCAAGCGCTCCACCAACCAACCCGGCACCTGAGCCAAGCCCACTCGGCAGCTTCATCCATGGCCGACTTCGTGGCTCCACCGCTTGCCCCTGGGGTCTCTCGGCATGCCAAGGCATCTACCGGTCCACGACCAGGACCACGTGCAGCTAGACGCAACCATGCCCTCGCGGAGCCACGGGTCGTGCCGGATACCGAATAGAATTCGGCCATGGGTGCGGCGCTGTCGCAGGAGGAACTGGAGGCCGCGCACTGCTGGGAAGCGGACGACCGGGTGCCGGGGCGACCGGGGATGACGGCGTTTCGTCGGCGGGTGCGGTACCACCAGGCGCGGTGGCGTGAGGCCAAGGGGCATCCCATCGGGACCCAGCCGATCGTGCCGCGACCCGGGAAGCCGGTCCGGCCAGCCCGGAGTCCGCCTTCGCTCGGC
>Ga0081539_10000516_pt1 | contig 80445 bp, 76 predicted proteins | sample TabmetS4T2R2_FD_71023 | JGI IMG/M metagenome (GOLD analysis project Ga0081539, IMG submission 71023) | Tabebuia heterophylla rhizosphere microbial communities from the University of Puerto Rico - S4T2R2 | ecosystem: Host-associated > Plants > Roots > Rhizosphere ...
TACGTGCATGGGCCAAAACCTGGAACGACGACCCCAAACCCTTCACCTGGACCAAAACCGCCGACGAGATCCTCGACCGCCTCACCTCATATCTTCAACGAATTCCTGGCGCACGACACTAGGAGCCATCATGCTCGGCGTAGCCGAGGGCGTTGCGCAGCCACTGCTCGACGCCCGCCACGTGCACGGTCGCCCACGACCGCGCCAGCTCCGGCTCGCGGCTGGCGATGGCCTCGTAGATCGCCCGGTGCTGCTCGCGGGTCTTCGCGACCGCGCCCTCCTGGGTGAGGCCGCGCCAGATCCGCGCGCGGGTCGTCGGCCCGGACAGGCTGTCGATCAGCGAGCACAGCACCGGGTTGCCGGACCCGAGTGCGATGCGGCGGTGGAACTCCAGGTCGTTGGCGACGAGCGCCTCGACGGTCGGCGACTCCTCGAGCCCCTCCAGGAGCTTCTCGAGCGACACGATGTCCTCGTCGCTCATCCGGCTCGCGGCCATCGCGGTGGCGGCCGGCTCGAGGATCCGCCGCACGGCGAGGAAGTCCAGCACGGTGTCGTCGCGGTGGAAGTCGACCACGAACGTCATCGCGTCGAGCAGGAGCTTCGGCTCCAGGCTGGTGACGTACGTGCCGTCACCCTGCCGCACGTCCAGCACCCGGATCAGGCACAACGCCTTGACCGCCTCGCGGAGCGAACTGCGCGACAGGCCGAGGCGCTGGGCGAGGTCGGCCTCCTTGGGGAGGCGGTCACCGGGCGCGAGCTCACCCGAGATGATCATGCCCTTGATCTTGTCGATCGCTTCGTCGGTGACCGGCATGTACTGGACCCTTCAAACCTCGGATGTTTGTCTTCCTAGAGTGCCACGAAAGGTGAACGGATGCGGGTAGCACTACACACTCGCCTGAAGCCGGGTCGCGAGGAGGAGTACGAACAGGTGCACGCGGTCATCCCTCGTGACCTGGAGATCGCACTGCGTGAGGCCGGCGTAACGTCCTGGGCCATCTTTCGCGACGGCCTCGACCTGTTCCACGTGCTGGAGGTCGAGGACTACCAGGCCATGCGTGCTGCCCTGCGCGACCACCCGGCCAACATCCCGTGGCAGCGGCGGATGTCCGAGCTGCTCGCCGTGGAGGACGACTACTCGGGCAACGACACGGGCCTGAAACTGGTGTGGGAGCTGCCGTCATGAGGTTGGGGCTGGGGTGCGCGCAGCTGGGGAACCTGTACCGCGCGATGAGCGATGAAAGCGCATACGCGATCGTCGAGGAGGCCTGGTCACAGGGCATCCGGTACTTCGACACCGCGCCGCACTACGGGCTGGGCCTGTCCGAGCGCCGCCTCGGCGTGGTGCTGGCGGAGCGGCCGAGGGACGAGTACGTGCTGTCCACGAAGGTCGGCCGCCTGATCGAGGAGAACCCGGCCTATACAGGTGTAGAGCGCGACGACGAGGGCTTCGACGTGCCGGCCGCCCTGGTCCGCCGCCGCGACTACTCACGCGACGGCGTGCTCCGCTCGCTCGAGTCCAGTCTCGAGCGGCTGGGCCTGGACCGGATCGACATCGCGTTCGTGCACGACTGCGAGGACTACGTCTCCGAGGCGCTCGCCGGCGCGGTGCCGGCGCTGGTCGAGCTGCGCGAGCAGGGCGTGGTGTCCCACGTCGGGCTGGGCATGAACTTCGACAAGGTGCTGGCGCGGTTCGTCCGCGAGTCCGATGTGGACACGATCATGCTGGCCGGCCGGTACACGCTGCTGGAGCAGCCGGCTTTGGACGAGCTGCTGCCGCTGTGCGTCGAGCGCGGCGTGCGGGTGATGGCGGCGGGCGTCTTCAACAGCGGCATCCTCGCCAGCCCGTCCCTCGGCGCCACGTACAACTACGAGGCGGCGCCACCGGAGCTGGTCGAGAAGGCGCGGCGGATCGGGGACGTGTGCGCGCGGTTCGGCGTGGAGCTGCCCGCCGCCGCGATCGCGTTCGCGGCGGCCCATCCCGCGGTGGAGTCCGTCGTGCTGGGCGCCAGCTCGGTGGACCAGGTGCGGCAGAACGCGGCGCGGGCGTCGGTCGAGGTGCCGCCGGCGCTGTGGGACGCACTGGTGGCGGAGGGGTTGCTCCGTGATGTTGGTTGACGCGCACCACCACCTGTGGGACCCCACCCGTCGCACGTACGACTGGATGGCCGGTCTCGACCCGATCCGACGCCCGTACACGGAGACCGACCTGCGGGCGGTGACCCCGGCGTCGGCGACCGTGCTGGTGCAGACCGTGCCCACGGTCGAGGAGACGCTGGAGTTCCTCGGCGTCGCGGCGTCCTCGTCGCTGGTGGCCGGGGTGGTCGGCTGGGTGGACCTGACGGCCCCGGACATCGCCGACCGGCTCGCCGAGCTCCGCGCCGCGCCGGGTGGCGAGGCGCTGGTCGGCATCCGCCACCAGGCCCAGGACGAGCCCGACCCGCGCTGGCTGCTGCGCCCCGAGGTGGTCCGCGGCATCACGGCGGTGGCCGCCGCGGGCCTGACGTACGACGTCCTGGTGAAACCGGCCCAGCACGAGGCGACCGTGGCGCTGGCCGACGCCGTGCCGGGCGTGCGCCTGGTGCTGGACCACGCCGGGAAACCGGCCATCGCGGCCGGCGACTTCGCGCCGTGGGCGGCGTTCCTGACCGAGCTCGCCTTGCGCCCCAACGTGTTCTGCAAACTGTCCGGCCTGGTGACGGAGGCCGACTGGACGAAGTGGACGGTCGACGGGCTCCGCCCGTACGCCGAGCACGTGCTGACGTCGTTCGGCCCGGACCGCGTGATGTTCGGCTCGGACTGGCCGATGTGCGAGCTGGCGGCCACCTACGCCGAGGTCCACGAGGCGGCGCGGTCGCTCACGTCCGGACTGTCCACTTCGGAGCAGGAAGAGGTGTTCGCCGGCACGGCCACCCGCGCGTACCCGCTCAGCCCAGCCGGCGGCTGACCAGGTCGACCACCGCGGCGCCGTCGACGCCGACGCAGACGTTCACCAGTGGCCGGCCCTGCCAGGCCGCCGGTGCCGCGTCGTCGGTGCCGCCGACGTGCGGCCACGTCTTGCCGCGGCTGAGCCCCTGCGTCTCCACGCGCACCGGCCACCGCTCGGTGCGGAACAGGCCGGGTTCCAGCAGGTACGCGGCCGCGCTCGGGTCGTGCAGGTAGATCCCGTCGAGGCCGCTGACCCGCTCGAGAAACCGGCGGTACAAAGGGATGGCGCCCTTCAGCAGCCGTGCGGCCGGGGTGTCCGCGCCGGTCATCGCGTCGATGCGCGTGCCGCTCATGACGACCTCGTGCGTGACGTCCAGCCCCACCATGGTGACCGGCCACCGCGCGCCGAGCACGACGTCCGCCGCCTCCGGGTCGTTGAGCATGTTGGCCTCGGCGGCGGGTGTCGCGTTGCCGGGGACGAGTGCGTTGCCGCCCATGACGACGACCTGCCGCACCAGCGTGTCCAGCTCGGGCCGCAACCGCAGCGCGAGCGCGAGGTTGGTCAGCGGGCCCAGCGCGAGGATCGTCGCGCCCGGCGCGTGCCGGCAGAGGAACTCGGCGGCGCTCACGTCCACCGGCCGCCCGGCCGGCCCGGAAAGCAGTCCGCTGTCACCGAGCCCGTCCTCGCCGTGGATGTGCGGGATGGCGCCGAGGTACTCGGTGGCGACGGGTGCGGCGGCGCCCTTGGCCACCGGCACGTCGGCCCACCCCGCGACCTCCAGCAGCGCCAACGCGTTGCGGGTCGCGACGTCGACCGTGCAGTTGCCGAACACCGTGGTCAGCCCGGCCACGTCGAGCTCGGCCGCGCCGAGGGCCAGGAAGATCGCGATGGCGTCGTCGATCCCCGGGTCCGTGTCGATGACCACCCGTTCGGCGGTCACCGCGCCGGTCCAAAGTGGCCGGTCGCGTTCTCCAGCACCGCACCGAGATGCCACCCGCTCCGCAGCCAGCCGCTGAGCGTGGGTGCCGCCTCGACCCGCACGTGGACCAGCGCGGGCCGCGCCTTGCCCGACATGCCCACCCGGGCGTGGCGCACTCCGCCGCCCGGCCACGGCTGCACGAGCCGGCCGCGGGTCCTGAACGGCACCGCGAACCCCGGTGCGCGCACCGTGACCCGCACGGACCAGCCCTCACCCGTCGCGGTCATCTCGTCGGCCGGCGTGCCGGTGAAGCGGGCCAGTGTCTTGGGCAGGGCCCAGTTCACCCGGCCGCCGACCACGCTGGCGGGCGAGTCGACGGCGATGAACGGGACGGTGGCCGCGATACCTGTGCCGGCCAGCAGCCCCACGAGGCCGACGACCTCGTCGTAGGGACCGACCGGTGTGTCGTCGTAGCTGATCAGCCCGCCGAGCACCACCGCGGGGCGGCCGGGCACCGAACCCGCCGCCTCCCGGGTCGCGCGGTTCGGCAACGCCTGCCAGACCACCGCACGCATCGACGTGGTCCACGGCGCGGGCGGCGCCTCGTCGGGCAGTGCCACGTCCTCGGCGAGCGCGGTCTGCGGGACGCCGGGCAGGTTCAGCATCTCGTCACGGTTCATCGGCGGTCCTCCTGCCTCGAAGACTAGCCGGCACGGGGTGCGAAGGAGTATGACCTTGGGCGTGGGCGAGGAACTGAGGGGTATCGGCCGTACCGCGTTGTGGGTCGCCATGATGCGGGCCGCCGAGGGGGCACGGCCCGACCGGCTGTTCGACGACCGGCTGGCGGAGGCGTTCGTCGCGGCGGCGGGGCTCGACACGGCCGGTGGCATGACGATGCCGCCGGGCGCGGAGGAGTTCCTCGCCATCCGCACCCGGTTCTACGACGACTACCTCCGCGACGCCTGTGCGGCCGGGGTGCGGCAGGTGGTGGTGCTCGCCGCGGGGCTCGACAGCCGCGCGTTCCGGCTCACCTGGCCGGCCGGACTGCGGTTCTTCGAGCTGGACCTGCCGGAGGTGTTCGAGTTCAAGGAGTCCGTGCTCGCCGCCCACGGCGCGGCGGCCGGCTGCACCAGGACCGCGGTGCCGGCGGACCTCCGCGGCGACTGGCCGGAACCCTTGCGTGCAGCCGGTTTCGACCCCGCCCGGCCGACCGCCTGGCTGGTGGAGGGGCTGATGCTCTACCTGACCGAGGCCGACAACGACCGCCTGGTGCGTGCCCTGACCACCCTGTCCGCGCCGGGCAGCCGGTTCGCCTTCGACCACATGGAGAGCACCGCGAACGACCGCGCGGCCGTCCGCGACACGGCCGAGGTGGCGCGGAGGATGGGTGCCGGCTTCAGGTCCTTTTTGGACGACGCGACCGGTTGGTTGGCCACGCATGGCTGGCAGGCCACCGTGTCCCGGGTACCGGCACTGGCCGACTCCTACGGCCGCACACTGTCCGCGCACATCGACCTGACCTCGTCCAACGCGACCGTCCTGTGCACCGGCACCCGCTGAGCACCGGCGGAACGGCAGGTGGACCTGACCCGCCTGCGCACCGCGAGCTGAATCCCAGCACACGGTTACCGGTCAGCGACCCTCCGCTGCTTACCCTCGGTACAACCGGATGCCGCTGATCCGCCTGGGGTGGCCAAGACGATGCGAACTGGCACAGGGCGCGGGCTGCCCGTCCCGCTGGTGTTGCTCGGGATGGTCAGCCTCCAGTTCAGCTCCGCCTTCGTGCAGGACCTGTTCGCCCGGACCGGGCCGGCCGGCGCGGCGCTGCTGCGCATCCTGATCTCCGCGGTCCTGCTCACCCTCATCGCGCGGCCGTCGGTACGCCTGCTGCGGACGCACTGGCGGCTCCTGCTGCCGTACGGCGCCGTGCTCGCCGTCATGCAGCTCGCCTTCTACGAGGCCATCGCGCGGCTGCCGCTGGGGGTCGTGGTGACGCTGGAGTTCACCGGGCCGCTCATCGTGGGGTTGTGCTGCTCTCGCAGGGCACTGGACCTGGTCTGGCTCGCGCTCGCCGCGACCGGGATCGTGCTCCTCGGCGGCATCCACACGCTCACGGATCCGATCGGCGTCCTCGCCAGCCTGGTCACCGGTGCGGCGCTCGCCGGCTACGTCCTGCTCGGCTCGGCGGTCAGCCGGGTCACCTCGGAGCTTTCCGGGCTGGCCATGGCGATGGCGGTGGCCTCGGTCGTCGCGGTGCCGGGCGCCGGCCTGATCGGGCTGCCCCCGGCCGGCCACCTGGTGAGCCCGGCGATCCTGCTCGCCGCGCTCGGCCTGGCCTTCTTCGCCACCGTGGTGCCGTTCTCCCTGGAGTACGTGGCGATGCGCCACCTCCCGCGGCGGGTGTTCGTCGTGCTCGTCACGCTGGAGCCCGTCATCGCCACGCTCGTGGGGTTCTTCGTGCTGCGGGAGGTCCTCTCCCCGGCGCAGTGGCTGGCCATCGTGTGCGTCATCACCGCGGCGCTTGGCTCGACCCGTGAACTAGCAAGGGAAAAACCGGATGACAACCATGACAGCGGGCTCCCTGGAGCCGGTCCTGCGGCACATCGAGAAGTCGAGCCGGACGGCGACGCTCCTCGCGGGCGGCTACTTCGAGTCAACGACGGGCGTTGACGAGTTCTCCCGCAACTCCTTCGCGCTCGCGCACCGGCTGGGAGACGTGATCCGCCGGCAGTACCGCCGGAACAAGGTGCTGTACGACGTCATCTACAACGACCTCGGCACCGTGTGCGGCACGGACTCCTGCTCGGTGGCGCCGGCCACGGCCGAGCCGGACCTGCGCCCGCTCAACGAGATCGCCCGCGCCGGCTTCACCGTGACCCGCGAGCGCACGCTGCGGAACCGGGCGACCAGGTCGATGAAGGCGTGGCTGAAGGACCCGGCGACCGACCGCCGCTTCTACCGCGAGGGCGACGAGGTCTACTACCGCTCGCGGTCGTACGAACGCGTTCTCGCCGGCGTCGCGAAGGAACACCACGTGGTGCCCCGCTGTCCGCTGATCGTCGGCGAGTACTTCGCCGGCTACTTCGCCCGCCTGCGCGCGTTCCCCTCGTGCGGCCACCGGTACGTGGTGGACATCAACTCGTTCGCCGACCGGGACAAGATCCTCAAGGGTGCCGAGATCTACCTGCGGCGAGCCGACCGGGCCGACGAGACGATCATCGCCGTCTTCACCGACCCGGCGTGTGACCAGCTCGTCGAGATGTGCCTGACGGCGGACGACTTCTAAGGGGGTTGACCCATGATCTACCTCGACCACCAGGCCACCACGCCGACCGACCCGGCCGTGCTCGCCGCCATGACCGAGGCTAGCGAGCGGCACTTCGCGAACCCCGCCAGCCCGCACCGTCCCGGGGTCGAGGCGTTCCAGCTGGTCGAGAAGGCACGGGTGTCGGTCGCCCGGTCGCTGGGCGCCAGGAAGAGCGAGATCTACTTCACCTCCGGGGCGACCGAGGCCAACAACCTGGCCATCAAGGGCATCGCCACCCGGGGGAGCGGCCACGTCATCACCACCGCGGTCGAGCACAAGTCCGTTCTGGACTGTTGCGCCCTCCTGCCCGGGGTGGACGTCACGGTCCTGCCCGTCGACCGGGAAGGGCGGGTCAGCGCGCAGGCGGTGGCCGACAACCTGCGTGACGACACGGTTCTGGTCTCGGTCATGCTCGCGAACAACGAGACGGGGACGATCCAGCCGGTCCGGGAGATCGCCCGGATCACCCGGCAGGCCGGGGTGCCACTGCACTCCGACGCCACGCAGGGCGCCGGTTACCTCGACCTGGCCGACCTCGGCGTGGACCTGCTCAGCCTGTCCGGCCACAAGATCTACGGCCCGAAGGGCGTCGGGGCGCTGTACGTGTCCAACGACCTCACCGACATGGGCGCCGTGTCACCGATCCTCCACGGCGGCGGCCAGGAACGCGGGCTGCGCGCTGGCACACTCAACACGGCGGGGATCGTCGGCCTCGGCGCGGCGGTGGAGCTCGCCGTCGCGGGGCGAGCCGACGAGACACGCCGGCTCGCCGAACTCCGCGACCTCTTCCTCGACGAGCTTTCCGTCGAGTTCGACCTGAACAGCGGCACCGGCCCAGGTTTCCTCCCGCACGCGCTCAACATCTCGTTGCGTGGCGTGGACGCTCAGCAGCTGCTGCCCGCACTGGCCGACGTCGCCGTCTCGACGGGCTCGGCCTGCAACAGCACGTCACAGCGCCCGTCCCACGTGCTGACCGCGATGGGCCTGCCGCCGGCACGGATCAAGAGCAGCATCCGGCTGAGCTTCGGCCGCTTCACGACCGAGCGGGAAGCGGTTCAGGCAGCACGAAGCCTGACCGCGGCGGCCCGCTCGGCCGATCTGGAAGCCGCGTGATCAGCCCACGGTGATCAGGTCCACCCCCAGCAGGCTCGCCGCCGCGCGGATCTCCGCCAGGCGATGGCCGGTGCCGAGTGCCCAGTGGTGGCCGACCCCGCTCGCGGACCACTCGTCGGTCCACTCGCCGGGGTCGCGGCCGAAGTCGACGCGACTCGTGGTGTTGCCGATCTTCATGTGCGGGCCGTCGGCGACCACGCCCTCGGCGGCGACCAGCGTGTAGCGGCCGTCGCGGGTCTGGCCGACGCCCAGCAGCGTGACCGGGCCCGTCGCCACGTCGAACTCGACCGACACGCCCCAGCCGCGCTTGCCGTGGAACACGCCCAGCCCGCGCAGCAGCGGCTTCTTCGCCGAGATCGCCAGGTGCGCCGGCCCGTCGTGACCCATCTCGACGTGCCCACGCGTGAAGTCGAGCGCCTGGAACTCGGTGAACGAACCACCCGCGCCCAGCACGTCCAGGATGAGCATCGCGAGGCTCGTCCGCAGCTCGTACTCGCCCGCCGCCGGGATGCCGCGCGCGGTCAGCAGGCTCGCGCCGAGGATCATGCCGGCGCCGAGCCGTTCGTGCTGCTCGCCGTTCAACCCGCGGTGGTAGTAGGCGATGCTGTCGAGGTCGAAGTCCGCCACGAGCCGGTCCAGGCCGACGGAGACCTGGGCGCCCCAGGCGAAGTCCTCCTCGTTCACCGACTCGGTCAGCTCGAAGATCTCACTCGCCTCGGCCACCCGGGCGTCCACTTCGGACTGCGTGACCTCCTCGACCCGCACCCGCAGGTCGTCGAACTCCAGCACTTCGACGTGCCCGCCGAAGTGGGCGTTGACCATCGACAGATCCGTGGAGACGTCGTACATCCCGGGGTACAGGTGTCCCATCAGCCCGTGCCGGCCGTGGCGCAGCACCTTGCGCACGCTCGCCGCCCGGATCCACGCGCCGATCTTCGCCCACGCGCGCTCGTCCCGCAGGTACCCGGACACGCTGCGGAACTCGACGCCCGCGCGGGTGAACGCGTTCGCCATCTCCGGCAGCGGGCACGCGCCGCAGTAGGCCAGCCACTGGCCGGTGTCGAACGTGGCGTGGTCCATGGACTCCGTGGGCTGCAGGTTGATCAGCAGCACCGGCGCGCCACTGCGTTGCGCCACCGGCATGAGCATCGTCGCGGTCAGGTACGTGGTGAGGAACCCGACGATCAGGTCGCAGCCGGCCTCGCGCAGCTTCTCCGCGGCCACGGCGCCTTCCTGCGCGTCGGAGATGAACCCGACGTCGACGATGTCCGCGTCGTAGCCCGAGATGCGCTCGCTGACGTAGCGCGACGACTCCCGCAGCGTCGGCAGCAGGTCCGGGAACTGCGGCCAGTACGCGCCGAGCCCGCCGGCGATCAGGCCGATCCTCGGTCGCCTCTTGTCGTTCATGCTCAATCCTCCTAACCGATCCGGAAGTCGGCCACCCGGATCGGCGACGGCGTCGTGCCGGACGATTTCTGCTGGTACTGCACGGAAAGCACGTCACCCGACAGACTCACGTTGACCTCACCGAACACGTTCATACTGGGTCGGTCGAAGACCGTTGTCCAGTCGGTCCAGCCACTGGCCTTCGACGCGGAGACGATCCTGCCGAACGGCATGACCAGGTACGCGTTGTCGCTCCGGTCGAACACGATCTTCGTGCGGCCGGTCGCGTTCGGCGGGATCGGCACCTCCATCTTCGTCCACGTGCCGTCCGCCTTGCGGGTCACGTGGAACGTACGGGCCCACCTGGTCCGGTCCGCCGCGTAGCTCGTGACGCACTGCGTGAACCGGCCCGGCACGTAGCTGATGATCACGTGTGGGGTGCCGGTCGAGTCGATGGCCTGGCTCTCCTGGTTCATCAGGCCGTGGTTGGGGTCGAGCGGGTCGACCACCAGCGACTGGTTGACGGCGACCGGGGTGGCGACGGCGGCGCCGCTGCTGGCGTGCCACGTGCGGCCCAGGTCGTCGCTGTAGACGTAACCGGTGTCGTGGTTGGTGAGCCCGCCGGCGTTGCACAGCACGCCGGTGTTGCCCTCGCGCCACGTGAACGCCGCGTGCAGGCGGCCGCGCGAGTCGTAGGTGAGGCCGTGCAGGTACATGTTGCGGGTCGTGCTCACCACGCCGTTCGGGGCGGTCCAGCTGCCGGTCGCGGACGTCCACCTGCCGAGCTTGCGCCACGACCCGTCGTACTCCGCCAGCTCGTTGGTGCCGTTGCCCGAGCCGCCGGTGCGGAAGCTGAGCTGCAGCCGGCGGTCCGGCGTGACGACGAACTGCGGGTAGCTGATGTCGCCGAGGTCGACGCCGTCCAGGTTCCGTTGCACCGCGCCGAAGTCGGCCAGGGACCAGCTCGCCGGCGGGCTGGACGCCAGGCCGGCCCTGGACTTCACGTAGAACACCGGCGTGTTGTGGGTGTCCATGGCGACGTGCAGCCGGCCGTCCTTCGGCGAGACACCCAGCGAGATCACGTTGTGCGAGTCGTTCGTGGACAGCTGGTGGGGGAGTACCACCTTCTGCCAGGCGCCGTTCGGGAGCCTGCGCCTGGCCACGACCGCGCTGCGGTCGGTCGTGTACCAGGCCGTGTACTGGTAGCCGGCGTGGGTCAGGATCGCGTCCTGCTGGAAGGACTCGTTGTTCACCAGGCCGTCGTAGGACACGAAGTACAGCGCGGTCGGGTCGAGTTGGGTGTCCTGCAGCAGGGTGACGATGGGCGCGGCCGCGGGTCGGTGCGGCCGCGCGGTGGGCACGGCGTCCGCGGCGCCCACGGCGGAGCCCGACAGCAGGAGGCACGCCAGCAGAACACCCAGGCGTCTCATCATGCCCCCCAACCGGCCGCCGCGCCGTCGGCCCGCTCGGCACGGATCTTGTCGAAGTGGCCCGACCGGCGGTACGCGCCGAGCGGGTCCGGGTCGATGCCGAGGTCCTCGCGCACCTCGGCGAGCAGCGGCCGCACGTCGGTCGCGAACGCGTCGGTCAGCGCCGCGTTGGCCTCCAGCACGTCCCCGTTCGCCTGCGCCGTGCGCAGCGCGTCCTGGTCGACGAGCAGGGCCTTCGCGGTCGCCTCCTGTACATTGAGGACGGACCGGATCAGCGCCGGGATCTTCGGCTCGATGTTGTGGCACTGGTCGAGCATGAACGCCACGCCCGCGTCCGCGTCGAGGCCGCCGCCCAGCACGATCTCCACCATGATCCGGAACAGCTGGTACGGGTCCGCCGCGCCGACCATCAGGTCGTCGTCGGCGTAGAACCGGGAGTTGAAGTGGAACCCGCCGAGCCGGTCGCGGTGCAGCAGGAACGCCACGATGAACTCGATGTTCGTACCCGGCGCGTGGTGGCCGGTGTCCACCAGCACCTTCGCCTTCGGTCCGAGGTCCACGCAGTGCGCGTAGCTCGTGCCCCAGTCCGGCACGTCCATCGTGTAGAACGCCGGCTCGAAGAGCTTGTACTCCAGCAGCATCCGCTGGTCGTCGCCGAGCCGCTCGTAGACCCGGTGCAGTGCCTCGGAAAGCCGCTCCTGCCGGCCGCGGATCGAGTCCTGGCCGGGGTAGTTGGTGCCGTCGGCGAACCACAGCGACAGGTCCCGCGACCCGGTGAGGTCCATGATGTCGACGCACTCGAGCAGGTGGTCGAGTGCCTTGCGGCGCACGGTCTCGTCCGGGTTGCAGACGCTGCCGAGCTTGTACTCGTTCTCCTGGAACACGTTCGGGTTGATCGCCCCGAGCGCGATGCCCTGTTCCCCGGCGTGCTTGGCGAGGTCGCCGTAGTCGTCGACGCGGTCCCACGGGATGTGCAGCGCGACCGACGGCGCCACCCCGGTGAACCGGTGGACCGTGGCCGCGTCGTCGACCTTCTCGTACGCGTTGCGCGGCACGCCTTCCTGCGCGAACACTTTGAAGCGGGTGCCGGAGTTGCCGTACGCCCACGACGGCGTCTCGATGTGCTGGGTGCGCAGCGCCGCCTTGACTGCTGCTGTGTCGGCCATTTCTCGCTCCTAGTCGAGGTGGAAAACCTCCCGCAGTGGCGTGATGCCCTCGTCGGGCGCGCCACCACCGAGCCCTTCGAAGAACGGTGCCATCTCGTTCTGCCACCGCGTGTTCACTTCACGTGACGCCATGCCGGCGAGTGCTTCGTCGAGGTCGTCGGTCTCGAAGTACCCGACGAGCAACCCGTCCGGCCGCAGGAACAGCGAGTAGTTCCGCCAGCCGGTCTCCCGCAGTGCCGCCAACATGTCCGGCCAGACCTCGGCGTGCCGGGCCGAGTACTCCTCGACCCGGTCAGCCTTGACCTTCAACAGAAAGCAGACGCGCCGCATCACCACGACCACCCGCCGCCGCCCGCCCGCCCGGCCACGCCCCCGCCGGACTGCCCTGAAAGGCGCTTTCGAGACACGGGCGGTGTCCCGAAAGGCGCGTTCAGGACGCTCAACGTCTCGAACGCGCCTTTCAGGGCACCGGCGATGTCCTGAACGCGCCTTTCAGGGCACGGGTCCCGGAAGGCGCGGGTGCCGGCCTGGCCGATCGCCGCGCGCCCTGCCCGCCGCGACGTGGTCAATGCCCTGAAGGACCCCTTCGAGACGTTCAACGTCCTGAAGGGGTCCTTCAGGGCATGGCGGCCGTGGCTGAGCATGGTGTCAGAAGTCGAAGTCGTCGATGTTGTCCTTGTTGAACTTCGTCGGGGGGCCGAGGATGATCTCGCCGTTCTTGCCGATCGTGTACTCGCCGAGCTTGCCGGCCTTGAACTTCTCGCCCTCCTTGCCGCTGATCTGGCCGGATGCCAGGGAAGCGGCCGCGTAACCGGCGAGGTAGCCCAGCTCGACCGGGTTCCACAGCGCGAACTCGGCGACCGTGCCGTCCTTGACGAACTCACGCATCTGGTTCGGCGTGCCGAGCCCGGTCAGCTTCACCTTGCCCTTGTACGGCGAGGTGGACAGGTACCGCGCCGCCGCGGAGATGCCGACCGTGGTGGGCGCGATGATGCCCTTCAGGTTCGGGTAGGTCTGCAGCAGAGCCTGCGCCTCCTGGAAGGACTTCTGGTCGTCGTCGTCCCCGTAGGCGATCTTGACGAGCTTGATGTTGGCGTACTCCGGCTTCGTCAGCTCGTCCTGCATGAACTTGATCCAGGTGTTCTGGTTCGTCGCGTTCGGCGTCGCGGACAGGATCGCGATCTCGCCGCTGCCGCCGATCTGGTCGGACACGAGCTTCACCTGGGAGCGGCCGATCTCCTCGGAGTCGGCCTGGTTGACGAAGATCTGCCGGGCGTCCGGCGCGGCGTCGGAGTCGTAGGTGACGACCGCGATGCCCTTGCTCATGGCGTCCTTCAGCGCCGGCGCGACCGCGTTGGGGTCGTTGGCGGCGATGACGATCGCGTCCTGCTTCTGCTGGATCAGCGTGTTGATGTAGGAGACCTGGGAGGACGCGGACGCGTCGGACGGGCCGACCTCCTTGCCCGTGCCCTTCAGCTCCTCCACCGCCTCGACGCCGCCCTGGTCGACCAACACCTCGTACGGGTTGTCGATCTCCTTGGGCAGGAAGGTGATCTTCAGGCCTTCCTTGATCTTCGCGTTGGGGTCGGCCTCGCGCTCGGTCGCGTTGCCGCCGTCGCCCGCGGCGGCGTCAGACCCCTTGGTGGTCCCGCCGCAGCCGGCCACCAGCGTCAGCGCCAGGCCGGCGCTCAGCGTCCACAACAGACGGTTCGAGCGGAACATCCTTGGTCCTCCTCGGTTTGAACACGACCGGGACGAGTACGGAGAGAATCAGTAGCAAGCCCGTGATGACGTTCTGGATCTCGTTGGTGACATCGTCGAGGAACAACAGGTTGCGCAGCCCCGCCATGGCGAGCAGGGCGGTCGCGACGCCGAGCACGGTGCCGCGCCCACCGAAGATCGACACCCCGCCGAGCAGCACGGCTGCCACCGCGACCAGCTCCATGCCGTTCGCATTGTCGGCACGGGCGCTGTTGTAGCGGAGGGTGTAGATCAGCGAGGCGATCGCGGCGAGCGCGCCGGACAGCAGGTAGAGCGCGAACTTCACGCGGTTGACCCGGATGCCGGAGAACCGCGCCGTCTGCGCGCCGAGCCCGATCGCGTACAGCGACCGGCCGATCGTGGTCATGTGCACCAGCACGGCGATGAGCACGCCCACCACGAGCACGAGCACCGTGGCGTACGGCAGGAAGGTCCCGGGGATCGAGTCCGTCGCGAGTGGACGGTAGTTCTCCGGGAACCCGGTCACCGCGCGGTCGCCGAGCAGCACGTACGCGAGCCCGCGGTAGAGCCCGAGCGTGCCGATGGTGACCGCGAGCGACGGCAGCCCGAACCGGACCACGAGGACCGCGTTCACCGAGCCGAGCACGAGCCCGGCCAGGAGCACGATCGGCACGATGGTCTCGAAGGACATGCCGGCGTCCCACAGGGTTCCGGTCAGCGCGGAGCAGAACCCGAGCGTGGACGCGACGGACAGGTCGATCTCGCCGGTGAGGATGATGGGCAGCAACGCGAACGCGAGCAGCGCAACCTCGCTGTAGTCGAGCAGGAGGAAGCTGATGTTCCCCTGCTCGGCGAACCCGTCGCTCCCGGAGCCGACGACGAACACCGCGACGCAGAGCACGAGGAGCACGGTCTCCCAGCGCAGCAACCTAGCCAGCACGGCGCACCGCCCTCTCCGCACGTAGTCGTTCGGCGAGCCGCACCATGAACGCCCGGTCGAGCGAGATGGCGACGAGCAGCGCGGCACCGTCGACGGCCCGCTGCCAGAAGGCCGGGACGCCGAGGATGGGCAGCGCGCTGGTGATCGTGGTCAGGAGCAACGCGCCGAGCGCCGCCCCGAGCACGGTCCCGCTGCCCCCGAAGATCGCCACACCCCCGACGACGACGGCCGCGACGACGGCCAGTTCGCGCCCGGTGCCGACGGAGGCGTTGATGGTCCCGAAGTACGCCGCGTGCAACACCCCGCCGAGCCCGACGAGCGCCCCGGAGATGACGAACGCGGAGAACACCCGCCGCCCGGTCGGGATGCCCGCGAGCCGGGCGGCGTCGGGGTTCGACCCGATCGCGTACAGCTCCCGCCCGGCCCGGAGGTTGTGCAGCCCGTAGGCGGTGATCGCCAGGACGACCAGCGTGATCAGCGTGAGGTGGGGGATCCCGAGGATCGACCCCGAGCCGAGGCTGAGGAACCCCTGCGGCATCTGGTAGGCGTTGATCTGGGTGGTCTCGGTGCCGGACGCCCACGCGTAGTCGATGCCGCGGAACACGTAGAGCGTGCCGAGCGTGACGACCAGCGCGGGTACCTTGGCGATGGCGACGAGCGCCCCGTTGATCGCCCCGCACACGGCGCCGAGCGCGATCCCCGCGAGCACGACGACGATGACGGGCAGGTCCTTGTCGACCAGGAACAGCTGCCCGCTGAGGTAGGCGGAGAGCCCCATCACCGACCCGACGGACAGGTCGATGTTCCGGGTGATCACCAGCAGCGCCTGCCCGATGGCGAGCAACCCGATGATCGACGCGTTGAGGAACAGGTCGTGGATCCCCTGCCCGGACAGGAAGGACGGCCGGGCGATGGTCGCGGCCCCGACCACGGCGACGAGCGCGACGACGATCCCGAGCTCCCGCCCGGCGAACGCCGACTCCTTGGCGGAGGGCTTGATCACTCCGCACCCCTTCCGCCGCGTGTGCACTGCCCTGAAGGACCCCTTCGGGGCAGTGAACGTCCCGAAGGGGTCCTTCGGGGCATTGGCCACCGTGGCCACCGGGTGGTCATTCCGTGCCTCCCGTCGCCGCCTGGAGGACCTTCTCCTCCGTCGCCTCCTCTTTGGACAGTTCGGCCGTCAGGCGGCCCTCGTGCATCACGAGGACGCGGTCGGCCATCCCCAGTACCTCGGGCAGCTCGGACGAGATCATCAGGACCGCGATCCCGGACGCCGCCAGCTCGGAGAGCAGTGCGTGCACCTCCACCTTCGCGCCGATGTCGATGCCCCGGGTCGGCTCGTCGACGATCAGCACCACCGGCTCCGTCGCGAGCCACTTGCCCAGCACGACCTTCTGCTGGTTCCCGCCCGACAGCGTGGCCACGGGGTCGGTCACCCGCCGCCGTTTCACGCCGAGCCGGTCGGCCCACGTCGACGCCAGCGCGCGTTCGGCCGACCGCCGCACCAACCCCCACCGCGCCACGGCGCCCAGCCGCGGCAGCGTGGCGTTCCGCTCGATCGACAGGTCGAGGATCAGTCCCTGCTCACGCCGGTCCTCCGGCACCATCGCGACGCCGGCCTCGATCGCCGCGCGGGGGTCGCCGCCGGGCAACCGCCTGCCGCCGACCATGACCGTCCCGGCCTCGAGCGCGTCCACGCCGAAGATCGCCCGCGCGACCTCCGACCGGCCCGACCCCACGAGCCCGGCGAGGCCCACGATCTCCCCGCGCCGCACGGAGAACGACACGTCCGCGAACACCCCGGCCCGCCGCAGGCCCGTCACCACCAGCGCCTCGTCGCCGGCGTCCGCCGCGCGCTCCGGGTACAGCTGTTCGACCGACCGCCCGACCATGCTGCGCACCAGCTCGTCCCGGCTGATCGAGTCCATCGCCGAGGACGTCACCAGCGACCCGTCCCGCAGCACGGTCACGCGCTGGCAGATCTCGTACATCTCCTCGAGCCGGTGCGAGATGAACAGCAGCGCCGCGCCGTTCGAGGCGAGCCGCTCGGCCACCCGGAACAGCCGCTCGGCCTCCACAGTGGACAACGCGGCGGTCGGCTCGTCCATGACGATGATCCGCGCGTCCGCCGACAGCGCCTTGCCGATCTCGATGATCTGCTGGTCCGCGATCGACAGCCCGCGCGTGATCCGGCCGGGGTCGATGGGCACGCCCAGCGAGTCGAACAGCTCCGCCGCGCGCCTGTTCATGGCGGCCCGGTCGATGCGGCGGAACGACCGCAGCGGCTGGCGGCCCATGAACACGTTCTCCGCGACCGTGAGGTCCGGGAACTGCGTCGGCTCCTGGTGGATCACGGCGATGCCGGCCTGCTGCGCGTCCCGTGGCCCGGAGAAGTGGACCGGCTCGCCGTCGACCAGCACCTCGCCCGCGTCCGGCCGGTGCTCGCCGCCGATGACGCGGACGACCGTGGACTTGCCCGCGCCGTTCTCGCCGGCCAGGCCGTGGACCTCGCCGGCATGCAGCTCGAGCGACACGCCGCGCAGTGCGTGCACCGCGGCGAAGGACTTGTGGACGTCGCGCAGCTCAAGCAGCGGGGGCGTCAATGCCGTCACGAGCGCTCACCGCCTGCACGGTTGTGAAACGTTTCAGGCGGAACGTAGTCGAGGAGCGGCAAGCCCGTCAAGACATGTGTTTACGCTCGTTATCGTGTCGCCATTCCCGATCTCGCTCGACGAGCTGACCGCCGACCCGCATCCGGTGCTCGCGCGGCTCCGCGTGACCGAGCCGGTGTCCTGGGTGCCCGTGCTGGACGGCTGGCTGGTCACCGGCCACGACCTGGCGCAGCGGGTGATGCGGGACGCGGCGACGTTCACCGTGGACGATCCGCGGTTCTCGACGGCCACCGTCGTCGGCCCGAGCATGCTCTCGCTCGACGGCGCGGAGCACGCGCGGCACCGCGACCCGTACGTGCCGCCGTTCCGCCCGGCGCCGGTGCGTGACCACTTCACCGGCTTCGTGACCGCGGCCGTGGCCCGCCTGCTCGACGACCTCGCGCCGGCCGGCCGCGCCGAGCTGCGCGGGGACTTCGCCGGCCCGCTCGCCGTCGAGGTCATGGCCGACGCACTCGGGCTCACCGGCATCGACCCGGCGACCGTGCGTGCCTGGTACGCGGCGCTCGTCGAGTCGGTGTCCGAAGTGACCGCCGGCCGCCCACCCACGGCGGCGGGTGCGGCGGCGGTCCAGGCCCTCAGGGACCGCATCCCGCTCGACGTCGACGGGCTGAGCACCGACGAGATGGTGGCGAACGCGGCCGTGCTGATGTTCGGCGGCATCGACACCACCGAGAGCATGATCGCGAACCTGGTCCTGCACCTGCTCGACCACCCGACGGTGCTCGACGCGGTCCGGGCCGACCGGTCGCTGCTCCCGGCCGCGATCGAGGAGTCCCTGCGCCTGGAACCGGCGGCCTCGGTCGTCGACCGGTACGCGACCGCGGACGTCACCCTTGACAGCGCATACATCGCGCAGGGTGACCTGGTCCGGGTGTCGATCGCCGGCGCCAACCGCGACCCGGCCGTGTTCGCCGACCCGCACGCCTTCGACCTCGGCCGCCGCAACGCCAGGGCGAACCTGGCCTTCGCGCTGGGCCCGCACTTCTGCCTCGGCGCCCGGCTGGCCCGCGCGGAGGCCGAGATCGCGGTCAACGGCCTGCTCGACCGCTTCCCGGCTCTACAGCTGGAGAGGCCGGTGACGCCGAGTGGCCTGGTCTTCCGCAAGCCACCCGAACTCCCCGTCCGCTGGCACTAGTCCGCCTCCCCGGATTTAAAAGTGTTGGTCCCGACCCAGCGACACCGACGGACCGCAGGCGGTTGGTGGCTGAGCGCCGTCACGTTCCCCTGAGGTAACTGCTGATCAGACCAAGACTTGCGCACAAAGATCCAAAGGACACGCTCTAGCGGTACTCCGCCAGCCGGGGCCACACCCCGACCGCGACGAGCAGGACGATCAGCACGGCGGCGCCGTACGGGAACAACCCGGTCCAGCCGCCGACCGCCGACTCGCCGGCCGTGATGTGCGCGTCGAACGCCCGCTGGTTGATGTTGATCAGCGTGATGAGCGCCCCGTCGTACCGGTAGAAGCTCTGGTTCGAGGTGCCGTCCGTGGTCCGGACGCAGAACTCGATCGCCCCGCGGAGGTCGCCGTCGGCCACCTTCGCGCGGAGCAGCCGGTCGTCCCGCTGGTAGTTCTGGTACGCGGCCAGGGTTTCGTTGGCCGCCTCCTGCTCGCCGTCGAACGTGATGTTCGAGAGCGCCACCCCGAGCAACCCGGTGAACCGCACGTCCCGGCTGTTCGCCAGGTACACGCCCACGTCCCCGTTCAGCTCGGTGACGTAGTCCGACATGGTGGCCACGTCGACCCCGGCGAGCTGCTCGGACTTGTCGAGGAACGCCTGCTCGTAGTCGTCCGCCTGCCAGTTGTCCAGCAGGTACCGGCTCTCGTCGGCCTTCGCGTCGTAGCTCACCGCCCGCGCCTGCCGCAGCGCCATCAGCGAGTCGAACGCGTCCTCCTTGGCGCCACGCAGCTGTTCCGCCCCACCGGCCAGCAGGACGGTGCCGCTGACCAGCAGCCAGCCGGCCAGCAGGGTGGCGACCGCGACCGCCGGGTTGACGCGGCGGTGCATCATGACGCGGAGCACGATCTGCAGCCCCACGAGAGAGGCCAGGAGCAGGCCGCCGAGGGTGACGAGCCACCACCGCGCGACCACGGTGCCGGACCTGGTGTCCTGATAGGACTGATCGAACAGCGCCGCGTTCCGGTCGGCGAGTTGGCGAGCCAGGTCCAGGGTGGCCCGCATCGAGCCACTGGCCTGGTTCTGCAGGGTGACCACGGACCGCGACGCCCGGCCGGCGTCGTTGCCCTCCCGGTCGTTGAGCTGGATCGTCTGGGCGGCCAGCGACTGGTAGCGGCCGAACTGGAGCAGTGCCGTGCGCACGGTTCGTTGCGCCTGCGCGTCGTCCCCGGCGACCGTGGCCGCCTGCTGCAGGTCGGCGCTGGCCTGGGTGCGGTCCACCTCGAAGGTCCGCAAGGCCGTGTCACGGACCTGGGCCAGGCTCGGGTCGTCGCCGACGAGCAGCACGTTGGCCAGCTGCGTGTCCATGTCGCTCAGCACGCGGTAGAGGTCCTCGGTGGTCGCGACCTGCGGCGCGGTCCGGTGGCCGAGGACCGTCAGACCCTCGTGCATGCTGCTGGCCGCCGAGGCGAGCACGACCGCCACGGCCGCGGCCGCGACGGTCACCCCCGCCGCGAAGGCGCGGATCCAGACCGGCGCGGGACGCGTCCGGGGCGGGGAGCCGATCCGGATGGGAGCCACCGGTGGGCGCAGCACGGTCATCGTTCGTCCAACTCCTACATCCAGGTGACCGGCCGCACCGAGTTGGCGCGCTCGATCAGCAGGACCCGGTCTTCCTTGCTCCGCGCGAGCCGGGCGAGCGCCCGGTACTGGCGCTCGAGGCCGCGGCGCAGGTGGCGTTCGCGCAGCGGGTGGCCGAGCACGGTGCCGGTCGCGCCCCCGCCGTTCCAGAACACCCACTCACACGCCGCGCTGAGCACCTCGATGCTGATCCGTGCCTGGCGCACCGGGTCCAGGTCGAGCGCCGCCAGTGCCTCGCCGGCCGCCACGAGGTTCGCCTGGCCGACGCGGTCGCCCCACAGCCGGGCCCGGATCGCGGCGAGCCGGGCGGTCGTGTGGTGACTGGACGACGCCGGGACCGCCTCGGCGGCCGCCACCGCGCCGTCCCGGTCACCGGTCAGCAACCTGGTGCGGGCCAACCCGAACGCGGCACTGAGGTACGCGTGGTCGGTGCGCCAGACCGACTCGTAGCGCCGCGCGGCGGGAACGGGCTTGCCCAGGCACTCCTCGCACACGGCGAGCGCGAGCTTGGGCGCCGCCTCGCCGGGCAGCTGGCTGTGGACGATGTCGAAGGACGTCCACGCCTCCCCGAAGTCGCGGCCGGCGAGCGCGGCGAGGCCGCGGTACCAGGTGATGCGCCAGCTGGCGCCGACCGTTCGCTCGAGCGTGGTCAGCCGGGTGCCGGCTTCGGCGACGTAACCGGCCCCGATCTCCGCGCGCACCAGCGCGAGCGCTGTCTCCACAGTGGACAGTCGGGCCGCGTTCAGCGCGGCGGTCAGGCGTTGCGGGTCGGTGACGGTGGTCGTGGCGAGGAAGCCGGCCGCCGGGTCGGCCGGGTTTGCCTGTGGCACCGGGAGCGCGGCCGCGACCAGCGACGGGTCGAGCGGCATTGGCCAAGCGCGCTGCTCGGCGCCGAAGACCTCACGCTCCGCGGTGAACAGGGTGGACAGCGCGGGGCGGGGGACGCCGTCCTCCGCAGCGAGCACCTCGCGCAGCACACCCGTTGCCTGCTCGGCCATCTCGGCGGCGGAGGAGAACCGCAGCGCCGGGTTCTCCGCCGTGGCTCGGCGCAGCAGCCGGTGGAAGGACTCGTGCTCCGCGAGCAGCGGCACCTCCGGGGCGCCGGGCAGCCGGAAGCGGTAGTCACCCGTGAAGTCGAAGTTCATCGTGAGCACGGCGAGTGCCCGGCCCACCGTGTAGAGGTCCGCGGCGACCGACGGGCCGTCGGTCTCCACCTCCGGTGCGCAGTAGCCGTCGGTTTTGAAGGCGACGCCGTCGGGATCGTCCATCAGGCGGACCGCGCCGAGGTCGATCAGCTTGAGCTGTTCCTCCGTCTGGAACACGTTGTCCGGCTTGAAGTCGCAGTACAACAGGCCGATGCCGTGCAGGTAGCCGAGCGCGGGCAGCATCTCGAGGACGTAGGCGAGCGCACGTGAGAGCGGCAGCGGTCGCGGTGTGCCGTCACCGTTGTGCGCCGACCGCAGCTGCTTCAGGGAGCTGCCGCCGACGTACTCCATGACGATGTAGCCGACCAGCTCACCCGTCCTCGGGTTCGGGTGCTCGACGAAGTTGAGGATCCGGACGATGTTCGGGTGTTCCACCTCGGCCAGGAACCGGCGTTCCGCCACGGCGGCGACCATCGCGTCCGCGTCGCCGGTGTCGAGCAGGCCCTTGAGCACCACCCACCGGTCGCTGACGTTGCGGTCGCGGGCGAGGTAGACCCAGCCGAAGCCGCCGTGCGCCAGGCAGCCCAGCACTTCGTACTGCCCGGCGACGAGGTCGCCCGCGGCGAGCTTGGGCGTGAACGAGAAGCCCGCGCCGCAGCGCGTGCAGAAGCCGTCGGTGCGCCCCGGGAAGCCGTCGCGGCCGCGGCCGACCGGATCGCCGCAGGTGCCGCAGAACCGGCGGTGCTCGGCCACCTCTGGGTCGGTCATGATCGCGGTCAGCGGGTCGCGATAGGGCACCGGCGGCACCTCGACGAGTCCGGCGCCGAGCCGGCCGCGGCGCGCCCGCGTCGACCGGGTGACGCCGTTGCCGGTCGAGCCGGTGCCCGTCGACACCGGCGTCGTGGCCGGTGTCCGGACGTTGTCCGGCGCCATGCCGCACTCGTCGCAGAAACCGTCCTGAATGCTGCCGCGGCACCCCGATCTTCGACACGATCTCGGCGGCTCCCCCATGTACGGATCTTACGAAAGAACCGGACCCTTCGCGTGAGGATTTCGTCAGTCCCGCCATGCGGTCCCGACGCGAAGGACGGGGTGGCCTTCGCGCCGGGGCCGCACTCATCCCGGTGCTGAGGCGGCGGCCCGCACCGAGAGTCGGGGGAGACGCGGTGAAGGCGTCTCACTTCTTCCCTCCCCACCCCGGTGCCGAAATGTTTATGGTGGTGCGACGTTGTTCGACAGCGTCAACGCGTCCGGACAAAGTGGGGGAGGGTCATGCCACGGCCGGAGCGGCCGGTTGACCCGGCGAAAGGTGCGATACAGGAGTTCGCGGTCTCTTTGCGCGAGTTGCGTGAGCGCGCGGGCGGCCCCACCTATCGGTCACTCGCCGAGCGCACAGGGTTATCGGTGTCGACTCTCGCGGACGCGGCGGGTGGGCGGCGGCTGCCGACATTTTCCGTCGCGATCGCGTACGCGACGGCCTGCGGCGGCGACGAGCACGAGTGGGCGGCGCGCTGGCGGGCGGCGGCCGAGGGCGAGGTGACGCCGGAGCGGGCGCCCTACCGGGGGCTCGCCGGGTTCCGGGGCGAGGACGCCGACCTGTTCTTCGGGCGCGAGCGGTTGGTGGCGGAGCTGGCGGACCGGGTCCACTCGTACCCGGTGACGGTGGTGCTCGGGGCGTCCGGCGCGGGGAAGTCCTCGCTGCTGGCCGCCGGCCTGGTGCCCGCGCTCGCCCCGTGCCGGCCGGTGATCATGACGCCGGGGGAGCACCCGGTGGACCGGCTGCCGGTGTCCGAGTCGGCGGTGCTGGTCATCGACCAGTTCGAGGAGCTGTACACGCTGTGCGTGGCGGACGAGCGCGCCAAGTTCCTCGACGAGGTGCTGGCACGGCCGGAGCACGTGGTGGTGAGCGTGCGGGCCGACTACTTCGGGCGCCTCGCCGAGCACCCGGTCCTCGCCGAGGCGTTGCAGGTCAACCAGGTGCTGGTCGGCGCGATGTCCGCGGACGAGCTGCGGGACGCGGTGACCCGGCCGGCCGCGGCGGTCGGGCTGTCCGTGGAGCGGGCGCTGGTGGCGACCGTGTTGCAGGAGGCCAGGGGGCGGGCCGGGGTGTTGCCGCTGCTGTCGCACGCGATGCTGGAGACGTGGCGCCGCCGCCGGGGCACGGTGCTCACGCTCGCGGGTTTCGAGGCGGCCGGCGGCATCGACGGCGCGGTGGTGCGCACCGCGGAGGAGGCGTACGGGGCGCTGGACGCCATGCAGCGCGAGCTGGCCGCCGAGCTGCTGCTGCGGATGCTGTCGATCGACGAGGAGGTGGCCCGGCGCCGGGTCGACCTCGCGGACGTGCGGAGTGTGGATCCCGCCGCGGGCCTGGTGATCGACCGGCTGGCCGACGCGCGGCTGGTGACGGTGGACGGCGGCACGGTCGAGATCGCCCACGACACGATGCTGTCGGCCTGGCCGCGGCTGCGTGCCTGGATCGACGACCACCGCGAGGCCGTCCGCGCCCACCGGAAGATCAGCGAGGCGGCGCGGCTCTGGGTGGAGAACGAGCGGGACCCGTCCGTGCTGGCGTCCGGCACCCGGCTCGACGTGATGAAAGCGCATTCATCCGAGCTGACCGGGGTGCTGCGGCTCAGTCGGGTGGAGAAGGACTTCCTCGAGGAGAGCAACGACCTGGCCCGGCGGACGGCGCTCGTGGCGCGCCGGCGGACCGTGCGGCAGCGGCTGCTGGTCCTGGCGGCGGTCGTCGCCGTCATCGCGGCCGCCGTGTTCGCGGAGGTCGCCGACCGGGCGCGGACCGACGCCACGGCCGCCCGCGACGTCGCGCTGTCGCAACGGATCGCCGCCACCGTGCAGAACCTGCGGGTCACCGATCCGGCGGTCGCGGCGCAGCTGGCGATCGCCGGTTACCGGATAGCGCCGACCAGCGAGGCGCGGTCCACGCTGCTGGAGTCCACGGCCGGGCCCGTCCCGGCCAGGCACCTCGGCGCGGGGTCGGCCGCGCTGGCCGTGTCGCCCGGTGGGGCGCTGGTGGCCGTGAGCGACGTGACGGACGGCGTGGTCACGCTGTTCACCCGGTCGGCCCGCGGGCTGACCCGGGCCGGCGTGATCACGTCCGTGCCCTCCGACCCCGACCTGCGGGCCGCCACGGCGGCCAGGTTGTACGCGCTTACATTCGCGGGGGACGACCTGCTCGCGATCGGTGACAGCACGGGGACGGTGGCGCTGTGGGACGTGTCCACGCCGCACGACCCGAGCCGCGTCGTCTCGTTCTCCGCCGGCGTGGTGGGGCCCATCGACCGGCTCGCCGTCGACCCGGCCGGGACCGAGCTGGCGGCGGCGGGCGGTAACGAGATCACCCGCTGGGCGATCGACGGCCGGTCCACGGTCCGGGAGCTCGCGGGGATCCGCGCGCCCGCACGCGTCCGCTCGGTCGCGTACTCGCCGGCCGGTGGCCTGCTGGCGTTCGGCACCGACGCGGGCCGGGCACACGTGTGGTCGGTGGGCGACGTACCGGCGGAGGTCGGCTCCCTCGAGTCCCGGGACAAGCCGGCGCCGATGGTGTCGTTCGCCCCCGACGGGCAACTGCTCCTGAGGGGCGTGGGCGACGACGCGATCCGATTATGGGACGTGACGTCGGCGCGGCCGCGCCCTGGCCGCGTGCTGGGTGGCCTGACGGACCTGCGGATCACGACGGCCGCGTTCAGCCAGAACGGCCGCTACCTCGTCGCGAGCGGCACGGACTCGACGGCGTACGTGCTGGAGACCAGGACGTGGACGGTCGTGCGGACGCTGCCGCACCCGGAGATCGTGACGTGGGCCGCGCTCGCCGGCGACACGGTCGTCACCGCGACCGAAGGGGCGGTCCGGTGGTGGGACCTGCGCGGCGCCGTGCCGGCCCGCGCGTCCGCGCCGATCGGCGAGCTGCGGTACAGCGCCGACGGCACCCGCCTCGCCGTCTTCGCCGAAGGCGACATCTCCTTGTGGGACAACAAGGTGCGGCACCCGCTGAGCGGCACGTTCAGCGGCGCGGGCGACCTGTCCCGCGACGGCAGGAGGTTGGCCGCCGGCACGGTCGAGGGCGACGTGATCGTGTTCGACGTGTCCGACCCCGCACACCCGCGGCGGCTCATGACCCTCGGCACCGCGGGGAAGAAGATGGAGCTCAGCCCCGACGGCAGCCTGCTGGCGACGGGCGCGGAGGACGGCACGGTCCGCGTCTGGCGCGTCGACGAGCCGAGCGCACTGGTGGGGAAGATCCGCACTCTGTCCGGCGCCGTGCTGGACGTGAGCTGGCACCCGTCGGGCCGGCAGTTGGTGATGTCCGGCGCGGACGCGCACACGTACCTGGTCGATGTGAGCCATCTCCACGCCCCACGCCGGTTGGCGAACCTCGACGGCCCGAAGGGGCAGGTCCACAGTGCCGTGTTCAGCCCGGACGGCAGCCTGCTGGCCACGGCCGCCGCGGACGGTGTGGTGCGCCTGTGGGACGTGCGTGACCCGACCGCGCCCCACCTGGTCGGGGCGACGGCGAGCGGCCCGACCGGCCGGATCCTCGAGGTGTCGTTCCACCCCAGGGGAAACATGCTCGTGGCGAGCGTCATCGACGGCACGGTGTGGTTGTGGTACATCAACGACCCGGCACACCCGACCCGGGCCGCCGTCCTGGCCGACTCGGGCTCCCCGCTCAACACGGCGGTCTTCCGCCCACAGGGCGACGCACTGGTCGCGGGCGGCGCCGACCGCGTGGTCCACACCTGGCACATCGATGAAAGCGCTGCCATAGCGAACATCTGCGCCGGCATCGGCGACCCGATCACCCGCCGGGAATGGCGAACGCACCTGCCGGACGTGCCGTACGACCCGCCCTGTCGCTAGTTGCCCCAGAGGTAGAGCCCGACGCCGCAGAGGATGAGCGCGGCGCCGCTCGTGATGGTGCGGATGGTGTTCCAGCGCTTCCAGCGCGGGGAGAAGTCGGCCCAACGCTGCGCCCAGTCGGTGGAGGTGCTGTTCTCCAGGGCGTTGTTGAGCGGGACATTCAGCCGCCCGGTGACAACAAGACACCCGAACAGATAAACGACGGCGGCGGCGATGAACAGCCACCCCGGCGTGCTTTCTCCCAGCCCCAACAAAAGAACCCCGGCCAACGCGGAGGTGATGACGGGCCCGACGAACGTGGCGAGAAACATGGGGTTGATGATCGCGACGTTCATCTTCCGCATGGCCTCGACGGCTTTCTCGGGATCGGCGTTGTCCAGCCCCGGCACCACGGAGTTCGAGTAGGTGAAGTAGACGCCGTAAACGGCGCCGAGCAGCAGGAGATTGAGGAAGGCGACGATGAGCGTGAGGGTGAGCAAGGCCAGCTCCCGGCGTCGGTCCCAGTCAGTGCCGTGAGGCTACGCCGCGGAGGCTGTCCGGAGATACCGAAATGTGCGATCCGGACGCCAGAGCATGATCGGCGGACGATCTGTGCTCAGGCAGCCCGCGAAGCGGCCCGGAAGAGCACGTGCTGGTTCCCGTCAACCCAGGTGATGTGCTGCGTGATCGCCCGGATCCGCCACGCACCCGCGCCCCGCAGCAGCCCGAAGTCATAGGTCCCCCCAACCGTCCACAAAGAACCCCCATGCGGATTGACAAGCCGATGCACCCCGACGACGTTTGCGGTGGCCCGAGCCCGGTCACCGTCCACGTCGACGAGGATGTTGGTGATCAGATGTTGCGTCGCGTCGAGCCCGTCCATGGTCCGCCGCCAGGACCCCTGCCTGTCAGTAGCAAGCAGTTCCTCGACGCTCGCCTCCTGCGGCTCCCCACCCCAGAGGGCTGTGTAGTCGGTGTAAACCCGCTGGGCGAAGAGCGCCGTCAACCCATCCCAGTCCCGCCGATCAAGACACCACCCCATCCGGGTCACAACATCGACAATAGCCGCGCGATCGACAAGCTCCTGGCTCATACCCGCCAGCCTGCGCCACTCCGGTAGAGACGAACTCAAGCCCCGTACAAGCCCACGGCCCTGACGCGGCCTCACTGGCCGCTCTCGTTGTCTGTCTTGGGTTTCGCCCCGTTGGCTGGGTCGTGGATGCCGATGACTCAGGCCTGGTCCTCGTTCGGGTTCCAGTTCAGGAGGCGGACCTTGCTGACCGTCTGCACGTGCCGGCGCATCGCGGCCGCGGCGGCCTTCGGGTCGCTCATGCGGATGGCTTCGGCGATCTTGTGGTGCTGTGTCAGCGATCTCGGCGGCCGGCCCGGCTGGCGGAGTGACTCGTTGCGGCTCTCGGCGATCTGGGGGGCGATCGAGCGCATGAACTCGGCCAGCAGGTCGCTCTTCGCCGCTGCCGTCACCGCCTCGTGGAAGCGGCGGTCGCCCTCGATGCCGGGCTCGCCGCGCTTGATCTCGGCGTTCATGTAGGCCAGTGCGTCGTCGATGGCTTCCAGGTCCGCCTTCGTACGGCGTTGGGCGGCCAGTTCGGCGAGCTTGGTCTCCAGGGCCTCCCGCGCCTCGAGGACCTCGGGTAGCCGGCGCCGGCGCTCGACCAGTTCCTCGACCGGCGCCGCCTCCAGTCGGTTGGTCGTCAGGTACGCCCCGCCGCCGTGCCGGATGTCGATCAGCCCTTGCGCCTCCAGCACCACGAGCGCCTGCTTGACCGACGCCCGGCTCACGCCGAGCCGGTCCGCCAGCTCCCGTTCCGACGGCAACCGGTCGCCTGCGTTGAGGTTCTTCTCGGCCACGTGCGCGCGGATGCGCTCGAGCACCTGTTCGTACAGCTTCGATCTGTTCATCCGGCCGAGGGCGTCGGTCACGCGGTCACGTTACCGCGACCAAAGTGGCTCAGCCACTGCTCCAGTTCGCCCGCCAAAGTGGCTCATCCACTAGTCCACTAATCCACTAGGCCACTTTGCTCTTGACAGCCGCCGGGCCCGCGAGCAAAAGTGGCTCATCCACTCATCCACTCATCCACTCATCCACTAGTCCACTGAGCCATTAGTCCACTCATCCAGTGGTCCACCAGCCCAGTGGTTCAGTTGCCCATCCGCTCCGGACGTCAAGGAGGACGGTCGTGTCCGCGGAGCTGATCTCGATCCTCGCGCTCGTGGTGATCTTCGTGCTCGCCACCACGCTGTCGGTGAACATGGGCGCACTCGCGTTCGCCGGCGCGTTCCTGGTCGGCACGCTGGCCGGTGGCCCTCGACGCCGACGGCATCTTCGCCGGCCTCCCCGGTGACATCTTCGTCGTGCTGGTGGGCGTGACCTACCTGTTCGCGATCGCCAGAGCGAACGGCACCACGGACTGGCTGGTGGCGGCGGCCGTACGGCTGGTCGGTGGCCGTCGGCGAGATCACCTGGCCCATCCCGCTGCTCGCCGCGCTCCTGCTCTGCTACATCGGCGGCATCGTGTCGGCCTTCGCGTCGTCCGTCGGGCTCATGGGGGCGCTCATCCCGCTCGCCGTGCCGTTCCTCGCGCAGGGCACCATCGGTGCGGTCGGCATGATCGCGGCGCTCGCGGTGTCCGCCACGATGGTCGACGTCAGCCCGTTCTCCACCGACGGCGCGCTGGTCCTCGCGAACGCCAAGAACGTCGACCGCGATCGATTCTTCAGGCACCTGCTCGTGTATGGGGCGATAGTGGTGGCGGTGGCGCCACTCGTCGCCTGGCTCGTGTTCGTCGTCCCCGGCTGGGGCTAGGAGAGACATGTTTCCCGAACTGGTGTCCGGCAGTGACCGCGAGGCGTTGCGCTTCGGCGCGAAAGCGCTTACATATCGGGAGCTGGCCGCGGTGGCCGGCCGGCTCGCCGCGGATCTGCGTGGTCGCACCCGCGTGGCGGTGTGGGCGACGCCGACACTGGAGACGTGCGTGGCGGTGATCGGCGCGCTGGTCGCGGGTGTGCCGGTGGTGCCGGTGAACCCGAAGATCGGCGAGCGTGAGCTGGCGCACATCGTCGCCGACAGTGCTCCCGAACTGCTGCTCGCCGCCGCGGACGCGGACGTGCCGGCCGGTCTGGCCGACCTCCCGCGGCTGCCGGTGCCGGTCGACGCCGGCGACCCGGTGCCCCTGCCCGCCGAGCCGGCCCCGGAAACCCCGGCGTTCGTCGTGTACACGTCCGGCACGACCGGCCCGCCGAAGGGCGTGGTGCTGCCGCGGCGAGCGGTGACGTCGAACCTCGACGCGCTGGCCGAGATCTGGGCGTGGACCGCGGACGACGTGCTGGTGCACGGCCTGCCGCTGTTCCACGTGCACGGGTTGATCATCGGCGTGGTCGGCCCGCTGCGCCGCGGCGGCACGGTGTGGCACCTGGGCCGGTTCACGTCCACGGCCGCGGGTGAGGCACTGGCCGGCGGCGCGACGATGATGTTCGGCGTACCGACCATGTACCACCGGCTCGCCCTGGACTGTGCCGCCGATCCCGAGCTGGCCAAGGCGATCGGCGGCGCCCGGCTGCTGGTGTCCGGCTCGGCCGCGCTGCCGGCGACCGACCACCAACGCCTCGCCGACGCGACGGGGCAGCGCGTGGTCGAGCGGTACGGCATGACCGAGACGCTGATGAACTGCGGCGTACGCGCGTCGGGCGACCGCCGCCCCGGCACGGTCGGCCTGCCGCTGCCCGGCGTGTCCCTGAGACTGGTCGACGACGCCGGCGAGATCATCGAGGCCCAGGACGGCGAGACCGTCGGCGAGATCGAGGTCAGCGGCGACAACCTGTTCCTCGGCTACCTGAACCGCCCGGACGCGACGGAAGAGGTCATGCGCGACGGGTGGTTCCGCACCGGCGACATGGCGGTGCGCGAGCCCGACGGGTACGTGCGCATCGTCGGCCGCCGCGCCACGGACCTGATCAAGAGCGGCGGCTACAAGATCGGCGCCGGCGAGATCGAGAACGCCCTACTGGAACACCCGGCGGTCGCGGAGGTAGCGGTCACCGGCGAACCGGACGACGACCTGGGCGAACGGATCGTGGCCTGGGTGGTGCCCGCGGGCGAGCGGCCGCCACCCGAGGAACTGTCCGACCACGTCGCCCGACTGCTGGCACCGCACAAGCGCCCGAGGGTGGTGCGCTACCTGAAGTCGTTGCCCCGCAACGACATGGGGAAGGTCATGAAACGAGCCCTGAATGGTTGATGGGGCGGAGACTGCTGATGACAGCGCTTACACGGTGGAGGCGCAGTTCGCTGCTGGGTTTGTTGACGAGCTGGTTTGGGAGGGTGAGTTGGGTGGATTAGTGGGTGAGTGGATGAGCCACTTGGCCACTGGACCACTTGAGCGCGCGGCGGTGCCTCGGGCGCTTGGCGAGCTGAGTCCGGCGGCGGACGGGTGGCAGGCCGTGTTGCGGGCCCGGGCGGCGCAGCGGCCGCGGGCGGGGGCCTACCTGGACGACTACTTCGACTCTCGGCGTGAGCTACGGGCCGGGCGGGGCGAGGACGGCGGGGATGGCGTGCTGTGCGGTTTCGGGCTTCGCGGCGGCCGGGCGGTCGCTTACGCCGCGCAGACCGGCACCGCGACCAGGCCAGCCGGGTTTCGGGCGGTCACGCGGCTCGTGCGGACCGCTGATCGGCTGGGTGTGCCGGTGCTGACGCTGGTCGACACCCCGGGGGCGGCGTCGGATCCGGCCGCCGAGCGGGACGGTGTCGGGCCCGCCATCGCCGAGTTGTTCGCAGCCGTCGCCGCGGCTCGGGTGCCGGTGACCACGCTCGTCATCGGGGAAGGGGGGTCGAGTGGGGCCTTGGCGTTGTGCTCCACCGACTGTGTCTGGATTGCCCCGGATGCGTACTTCTCGGTGATCGCGCCCGAGCTGGCCGCCGGGATCCTCAAGCGGGCGCCCGAGGACGTCCCGGCCCTGGCCGGGGAGCTGCGGTTGCGGCCGCACGAACTACTGGCGCTCGGCGTCGTCGACGGGATCGCCGCAGGCTGACGGGCGTTCTCAGGTGTTCTCAGGAAAACCCGGGCACCATGGGAACGTGATCAGAGACCTCGTGCGCCGCTCGGCGCTGTTGGCGCCCGTCGGCGCATTGGTCGGGGCCGGCGCGTTCGCCGGGTGGCAGGTGCCCGCCGCTATCGGCGGCCAGCCCAAGGGGGCGCGGCTGGAGCGGATGCGCCGCTCGCCCAACTTCCGGGACGGTGCGTTCCACAACACCGTCGAGGCGGTCGTCGGGGCGCCGTCCTCGGGGGCCATGCGGGACCTCGTGTTCGGCAAGGAGGTGCGGCGGCCGACCCGGCCCGTGCCGCTGGTCGGCGCCCCCGACTTCGCCGCGGACGTCGACGGGGTGCGGGTGTCCTGGCTGGGCCACGCCACCGTGCTCGCCGAGGTCGAACGTCAGCGCTTTCTTTTCGATCCGGTGTGGAGCGAGCGGGTCTCGCCGTCGACCGTGCTCGGGCCCAAGCGCCTGCACCCGGTGCCCTGGTCGCTGGCCGACCTGCCCGACCTCGACGCCGTGATCATCTCCCACGACCACTACGACCACCTCGACATGATGACCATCCGCCGGCTCGTCGCGCGGCAGCCGTCGCTGAGGTTCGTCGTGCCGCTCGGGGTCGGTGCGCACCTCGAGCGGTGGCGTGTGCCCGCGCAGAACATCGTCGAGCTGGACTGGGACGAGCGGGTCACCTTCGGCGGCGTCGAGGTCGTCGCCACCGCGGCGCGGCACTTCTCCGGCCGCCTGCGTCCCGGCGGCAACGGCACGCTCTGGGCGTCCTGGGTGCTCGCCGGCCGCGACCGGCGGGTCTTCTACACCGGCGACTCCGGCTACTTCGACGGCTACGCCCGCATCGGCGCCGAGCACGGCCCGTTCGACGTCACGCTCATCCAGATCGGCGCCTACTCCCCGTACTGGCCCGACATCCACATGACGCCGGAGGAGGGCGTGGCCACGCACCGGGCCGTGCGGGGTGAGCTGCTGGTGCCGGTGCACTGGGCCACGTTCAACCTCGCCATGCACTCGTGGTCCGAGCCCATCGAGCGGCTCCTGAAGGACGGCGAGGGGATCCGCGTCGCCGTGCCGAAGCCGGGCCAGGCCCTCGACGTCGACGACGCGCCGTCCCCGGACGGCTGGTGGCGCGAGGTGGCCTAGCACTTCTTGTTCGCGATCCTCGCCAGTTCCTTCGGGAGATCGTCGTCGAACGTGCCGTCGCCGATGATGGCCTGCCACAGCCCTTTGCGGAACGCCATGCTGAACTCGGTGTAACACGGCATCAACGGCCGGGGGCGCGCGTTCGCGACCGCGTCCCGCAGCTGGCTCCGGTATGGCCGAGAGGCATTGTCGTACGCCGAGGTACGAGTCGGCGCGAAGCCGCCCGTCTCGAACAGGATCAGCTGGCTGGGTGCGCTGGTGAGGAACTCGATGAATGCCTGTGCGGCACGCGAGTTGTCGGTCGTGCTCGAAATGGCGAGGTTCTGCCCGCCGAGAACACTTTTGTCCTTCGGGATATTCGTGACGCCGAACGGAAACGCGCTCGCGTCGCCCTGTGACCGCAGTGCGTCGTAGGCGACCGGCCAGTTGCGCATGAACAGGGTCTGCCCGTCCTTGAAGACGTTGATCGCGTCGTTGTCATCCGTGTCGCCGGAGTCGGGTTGGGTGATCTGCCTGTCCTTGTAGGCGGCGGCCAGCTTTTTCAGCCCGGCCAGTGCGTTGGAGTCGAACGCGACCGCGCCCTGGTTGATCACCAGACGTCCGTCGAGGTTCACCACGTCACCCTGAGCGGCCCACATCGCCTCCAGGATGGTCACGGTGCGAATCTCCTCGTCGGCGAGTTGCGCCACGTTCGCCGCCAGCAGCTTGTCCGTGACCTCCGTGGGGCCGGGAATGCGCTTCGCGGTCGCATACGAATTCTTGGCGGCGGCGCCGAAGTACTCGTCCCACGCCGTCAGGTTGGTGAATGCCGGAATGTCGGCGCGGTAGAACAGCAGGCCCGCGTCCGAGTTGAACGGAAGCGCCCACAACCCGTCGCGGCCGCCGTACTGGTCCGTGCATGTTCTCAGCACGTTCTCGAGAAAGTCGTCGCTGGACAGGTCGGAGTCGTCGAGGCGTTGGATGTAGCCGTTCTCGATGAACTCCGTCATCCACACGACGTCGAGAAGGTAGATGTCCGCGCGGTGGTTCTTCTTGGCGTCCTCGACCATGTCCCGGTGTTGTGCGTCGGTTTCTCCGGACACGTTCTCGACGCGCACGATATTGTCCGGATGGGTCTGGTTCCACTGCCTGATGAGTATCTGGCGCGGGTCGCTCGGGCTCTCGTCGATGGCGCTCATGAGGACCAGGTCGCCGGGCGGGATGTCGGGCTCTCTCGTGGGTAGGGAAAAAAGAGGCGGAACGACGAGAAGGATAACCAGAATCAATGCGGCGGCAAGGGTCAGGACGGGGAATATCCGCCGGGGTTCCTTCAGCCCGGTGCCGACCCAGGACAGTAGGTTGATAATTCTCTCTTTGTCGTCCTTCGATGTCTTGTCGTGAAGAGCCCGGAACGCGTGTATCACGAACTCACCGAGGAGGAGCGCGACGGTGAGCAACACGGAGCCGACGACCACGCGGAGCCAGGCCAGGCCGCCACCCGGCCAGTCCACGTTGAGGAGTACGGAACCGAGACCCGTGCTGATGATCAGTAAGAGGATGGCCGCCGCCAGTCCGATGCGGGGGTGGCGCTTCTCTTGTCCCTGTTCAGCCTTCGTCGGCGCAGCGCCGGAGTCCTGGCTCACGATGGTCACTTCCCCAGTCGACAGTCTTTGTCTCAGTGACTTGTCGACACAGGGTAGTCGCTCAACAAGCCGGCCGGGCGCCAGAGTTGGCGCCCGGCCGGATTCGCGTCGGTCAGTTGGCCTCGCCGGTCAGTGCGAACGAGCGCAGGCGTTGCGTCGCGCCAATGGTGCCGACCAGGGTGAACACCACCGACATGATCAGCGCCGTGCTCACCGACACCGACGAGCTGATGAGGGGCGTGTTGCCGATCGAGTCGGCGATGGCCGTCGCGTGCTGGCGGACGCTGAAGACCCGGGCGCCGCTGACATAGGTGACCAGGATGTTCTCCCACAGCACCAGGTAGACCAGGCCGACGGCCACCGGGCGCTTGCTCATCGCCGACAGTGCGAGGAAGAGCGCGCTGTACGCCAGGCCGCCGATCGCCGCGCCGATCACCAGGCCCACCGCCAGTGAACCCGAGCCGGCGATCAGGGCCGCCGCGGCCAGCGGCACACCGGTGGCCACCGTCGTGACGAGCCAGGCCACCGCCAGCTTTGACAGCACGATCTCGCTGCGGGGCAACGGCTTCGTCAGGACGTGGGTGATCGTGCCGTCGTCGATCTCCAGGCCCAGCGCGCTGCTGCCGACGATCAACGCCGTCAGGGGCAGCACCACGCTCAGGCCCAGGTTGCCGAAGACCACCGGGCCCCAGTCGGAGTCGTCGGCGCCGGACGTCACGCCGATCAGCGTCAGGCCGATGAGGATGACCGGCATCGGGAGGAGCATCAGCACGCGCTTGCGGCCGAGCATGGCCCGCAGGGTCAGGCTCATGATCGTGAGGTTCATGTCGCCACCAGGTAGGAGAAGACCTTTTCGAGGGATTCGTCGGAGGGCAGGATCTGCGTCAGCCGGATCTTGTGCTCGCGGGCGAGCTTCGCCAGCGCACGCGTGAACGTGCCGTAGTCGTTGGCCTGCACGAGCACGCCCGTCGGCTCGAGGCTCACGCCGGACACCGAACCCTGAGCCATGAGGACGGTCGCGAGTAGACGGTCGTCCGAGGACGAGATCGTGAACTGGTGCGGCCGGTTGGTCATGAGCCGCCGGATGTGCCGGTAGTCGCCGGAGGCCGCCAGCCGGCCGGCCACGATCACCTGCACGGTGCCGGAGAGCTGCTCGACCTCCTCCAGGATGTGCGAGCTGAACAGGATCGTCCTGCCCTCGTCGGCCATCCGGTTCAGCAGCGCCATCATGTGCAGGCGCTGGCGCGGGTCCATGCCGTTGAACGGCTCGTCGAGCAGCAGCACCTTGGGGTCGTGCACGAGCGCCGCGGCGACCCGGCTGCGCTGGCGCATGCCCTTGGAGTACCCGGAGATCCGCCGGTCCTGCGCGTCCTCCAGCTCCACGATGGACAGTGCGCGCCGCGCCGCCTCCTCGGGGTTCGGTAGCTTGTGCAGCTTCGCGCTCGCCAGCACGAACTCCCACGCGGTCAGGAACCCCGGCACGCTCTCGCGTTCGGTGACCAGGCCGAGCGTGCGGTACATGTTCGGGTTGCGCCACGCCGGCTCGCCGCCGACCACGACCTCCCCCTGCGACGGGGCCATGAGCCCGGCCATCAGGTGCAGGACGGTGGTCTTGCCGGCGCCGTTCGGGCCGAGCAGGCCGGTGAGGCCGGGGCCGATGGTCAGGGTGACGTCGTTGACCGCCACCACGTTGCCGTACCAGCGGGAGACGCCGGTCAACTCGATAGTGCTCACGACTTCACCTTCTTGTAGCGCAGGACCGAAAGCGCGGTGCCCAGCGCGATCAACGCGACAGTCACCAGCCCGTACACCGGGCCGTAGTCGCCGCTGAACGACATGTCGATGTCCAGGCCGAACAGCCACTGGTCGACGCCGTTGAGCAGGCTTGCCGGGTTGAGCAGGCCGCCGAGGTTCTGCAGCGTGTCACCGCCGAACGTCATCACCGCGGCGGAGACCGGGGCGGAGAGCAGGAACAACGCGATGATCATCCCGGAGGCGAACACCCGCCGGCCGGTCACCGAGGCGAGGGGCACGCTCAGCGCGGCCAGCAGCACCGCGTGGACGACCGCGGCGGAGAGCCCCACGAACAGGCCGCCCAACTCGTCGAACACACCCGCGATGCCGGTGTCGGTGTTGAACGCCATGCCCAGGAACATGATCAGCAGCGGAACCGCGTACAGCACGAACGTGGCACTCGCGAGGGCGGCGAGCTTCGTCAGCGCGTAGTCGCGGCGGCGCAGCGGGCGGGACAGGTAGAGCTGCAGCAGGTTGCTGCGCAGGTCCACCGAGACCAGCTCCGGCGCGACCACCGCCACGAACACCGTTGCCGCGTAGGTGAACGTGGACACGATCCCGACGTAGTCGATCACCTGGGTCGGCAGCTGCGTGTTGATGACGACCAGGATCAGCGACGCGAGGCTCGCGAAACCCAGCAGCGCGAACGGCAGGAGCTTCGCCCACGCGCTGCGCCCCAGCCCGTAGGCCGACCGGACACTGTGGACGTACAGCGAGCGCGCGGAGTAGCCCCGGCCGAGCCGGGGGCCCTCGTAACGCTGGTAGCCGATGTCGTGGATGACACCGGTGTTAGGCGTGGACATTCTCGGCCCCCTCAGGCAGGTCGCGGAACAGGTCGGCCACCTGGTGGCGCTGGCGCTCCAGCCGGTGCAGGGACAGGTCGAGGTCCGCGATCGTGTCGCGGATGCGGTCGTAGATCTCCTCGTCGTCCATCCGGACCAGCAGGACGCGCTTGTCCTGGCGGACCTCGAGACCCTGCTGGGCCAGTGCCGACGTCAGCGCTTCCGCGTTCTCGTCGACCTCGACCATCAGCAGGTCACGGGCCTGGGTCATCGAGTCCAGCGTGGCCGAGCGCAGGAGCCGGCCCGCGTCGATCGCGACCAGGGACGTGCAGATGCGCTCGATCTCCCCCAGCAGGTGCGAGCAGACGACGACCGAGATGCCGAAGTCCGTGCCGATGCGGTGGACGAGGTCCAGCATGGCGCGGCGGCCGGCCGGGTCGAGGCCGTTCGTCGGCTCGTCGAGCAGCAGGAGCTCCGGGTCGTGCACGAGTGCCTGCGCGAGCTTGACCCGCTGCTTCATGCCGGTCGAGTAACCGCCGATGCGGCGGTAGCGTTCCTCGTACAGACCCACGTGCCGCAACGTTTCCGAGGCTCTCTCGCGGGCCACGGCCTTCGGCAGGCCGCTGACGCGCGCCATGTGCGTCACGAACTCGGCGGCGATCATGTCGGGTGGCAGGCAGTCGTGCTCGGGCATGTAGCCGACGCGGGCACGCACCCGGTCGCCGTCGGTGACCGGGTCCAGGCCGAGGACGCGGATCTGGCCGCCGGTCGGTGTGAGCAACCCCAGTGCGAGCTTGATGAGCGTGCTCTTGCCGGCCCCGTTCACCCCGACCAGGCCCACCACCCCGGGCTCGATCGCCACGGTGAGGTCCGCGAGCGCGGTCACCTTGTTGTCGTAGCGCTTCTCCAGCGCGGTGGTCTCGATGAGTGGCACGTCACGGACTGTATGGCCGCGACGGTGCCCGGGACATCCGGTCGCAACCCTGAACTGACCCTGAGGTTCAGCGCCAGGGCTTCCCGGTGGTGAACAGGTCGAGGTGCTCGCACCGGGGGCAGCGGAACGCCTGCACCGTGAACCGGTCCCTGTCGCGCGTCCTGGCCTGACCCAGGGCGTTCAACTCCAGCTCGCCGCGCATCCAGTGGCCCACCGTCGCCTGACCGGCCAGCATGAACCCCGGTTCCAACTCCTCATGCCCACACGACGAGCAACTCCGCACAGCCATGGCCGGGACGGTAACCGATCTACCCGTCCCGGCTTCGGCGTTTCGCTCAGAGTCCGGCGACCTGGGCCGCGAGCGGTGCGACCTTCTCCTCGACGTACTTCGCCGGGGCGTCGCCCGGGGGCATCACGATCATCGTGGTGATGCCGAGCTTCGCGTACGCCTCCAGGTCGGTCGCGGTGGTGTCCGTGACCAGGCCGCCGAGGTTGGCGGTCTTCTCGATCTCGTCGTAGTCGCGGCCGACGTCGTCGCAGTGTCGGCGCAGCACGTCCAGCTTGTGTGCCACGTCGTCGGGTGACGTGCCGAAGAGGTTGCACGCGTCCGCGTACTTCGCGACCAGGCGCAGCGTCTTCTTCTCGCCACCGCCGCCGATGAGGATGGGCGGCTTCGAGATCGGCGCGGGGTGGCAGAGGGTCTCGGCCAGCTGGTAGTGCTTGCCCTCGTAGGGGCCGTCGTTGTCCTGGTCCCACATCTGGCGGCAGATCTGGAGGGTCTCCTCCAGACGCTCGAAGCGCTCGGCCGTCGACGGGTACGGGACGCCGAGGCCGCGGTGCTCCCGCTCGTACCAGGCGGCGCCGACGCCGAGCTCGCCCCGACCGCCGGACAGTACGTCCACAGTGGACACGATCTTGGCGAGCAGGCCGGGGTGGCGGTAGGTGACGCCCGTGACCAGGAGCCCGAGGCGCACGGTCTTCGTGTGCGCGGCGAGGAAGCCGAGGGTGGTGTAACCCTCCAGCATGGGGTCGGTGGCCGGGAACATCTGTTCCATCTGGAAGTAGTGGTCCATCACCGAGAGGTGCGTGACCCCGGCCGCCTCGACGGCGGCCGCCAGTCGCACGAGCTCCGGCGCGATACCGGGCGTGCCGTCGGGAACGGTGAACGCGATCTGGTGCACTCCGATCTTCACACCGTCCAGCCTAGGAGCTGGAGTGCGCTCCAGCGCAAGCCGCAACCGACTCACACCGCTCCTCGCAGGCTCCGAGCGGTGTTCGTGCGGTCGCTCGCGTCCATGGTTCGCTCCGCAAGCTCCGCTCACGAGCCCGGGCGGCCCTGGTGGACCGGGATGCGCGCGCCGTTGACGGGGCTCGACTCGTCGCCGGCGAGGAAGAGGATGGTCTTCGCGATGTCGGCCGGCGCGACCCAGCCCGCGCGGTCGGCGTTCGGCATGCTCTCGCGGTTGGTCGGGGTGTCGATCACGCCGGGCAGGACGGCGTTGACCCGGACGCCGTCGTGTTCGTACTCGGCGACCAGGGCGTCGACGAGCGCGAGGACCGCCGCCTTCGAGGTGATGTAGCCGGCCGCGCCGGCGAACGGGTTGAGCGCCGCCCGCGACGACAGGCACACGACCGAGCCGCCGCCCGCGTCGATGAGGTGGGGGATCGCGGCCGCGCAGACCAGGTAGGTCGGGCGCAGGTTTGTCCGGAACTGGGCCTCGAACTCCTCGATGGGCGTTTCGTGTACCCGGCCGCCCATGGCGAACCCGCCGACGAGGTTCACGACCGCCCGCAGCGGGGCGTCCGGCGACTCGGCGGCCACCGCGGCCACCTCGTCGACGGACGCCGGATCGGTCAGGTCGGCCCGGACCGCGACCACCCCCTCCGGCGGCTTGGACCGGTAGGGGACCACCGTTCGCCAACCCGCCTCGACGAACGCCCGCGTCACCGCGACACCCAGGCCACCCGTCCCGCCGGTGACGAGCACCGATCGTGTATGTGGCTGAGCCACTGATCCAGTCATGGTTCCAGTCTCCGGTCAGGGCGGTCGTTCGGCCAGTGGGTGCTCAGCCTTCCAGGAGCTTCGCGCGCAGGCGGTCGATGTCCGACTCGGTGAAGCCGTGGGCGGTCAGCCAGCCGGTGGGCCCGCCGTACTCGTCATCGAGGCGGGTCAGGAACCTCGCCATGATCTCCGGCCGCGGGTCGTGTTCGTGGGCCGGGATGTTGTCCACGTCCTGCGCGTAGGTCGGCGAGGCACGCAGGCGGTCCAGGATCAGCTCGATGCGCTCACCCGTCGCCACGTAGTCGGCTATCACCTCGTCGCGGGGGACGCCCACCGCGGACAGGGCCATGGCGACCACCACGCCGGTGCGGTCCTTGCCCGCCGCGCAGTGGACCAGTGCCGCGCCCGGGGTGTCCGCGATCGCCCGCAGCGCGTTCACGACGCTGTCCGGGCGGTCCTCCAGGTAGCCGATGTAGAAGGCGCCCGCCACGTCGTCCGGGTCGCGCTTGATGGCCCGTTCCCGGTTGATGGCCAGCGCGTCCTTCGCCACGTCGGTCATGACGCCGGCTTCCGGGATCAGCGACAGGTGCACGTGCGCCACCGAGGTAAGCGCTTTCATAGGCCCGGGGCCCTCCGACTCGACCTCGCCCACGCTGCGCAGGTCGATGACGGTCGTGACGCCCACCTCCTCGACCAGACGGGTCACGTCCGCCGAGGACAGGTCCTGCAGGTTGTCCGAGCGCACCAACTGCCCGTGCCTCGTCCGCCCGCCACCGTCGGCGGGTAAGCCACCGACGTCTCGTACGTTGACTGCGTTCTCCAGTTCGATCCAGCGCACCTGGACATAACATCATTGCCGGCCGCGCGCGGTGTGTGAGAGGTTGGCCACCGTGACGATCGTGAGGACTGCTAACGAGGGGACGGCACGCCGGGTCCTGATGATCGCCGGGTTCCTGCTGATCGCCGCCAACCTGCGGGCGGCGCTCACCTCCGTCGGGCCGCTGGTCGAGACCATTCGTACCGATCTGGCGCTCACCGCGGGCGAGGCCGGGTTCATCGGGACGCTCCCGCTGCTCACCTTCGCGGTCGTCTCGCCCCAGGTGCCCCGGCTCGCCCGGCGCGTCGGCACCGACCAGATGCTGTGGCTCGCGCTCGCCCTGCTCGCCGCCGGCATCGTGCTGCGGTCACTGCCCGTCACCGGCCTGCTCTGGGTGGGCACGGTGCTGCTCGGCGCCGCCATCGCGGTCGCCAACGTGCTGATGCCGAGCCTCATCAAGCGGGACTTCCCCGAACACATCAGCGCCGCCATGGGGTTCTACACGGCGATCATGGGCATCGTCGCGTCCACCGCCGCCGGGGTGGCGGTGCCGCTGGCCGACGGGTTGCCCGGTGGCTGGCGCACGTCACTCGGGTGCTGGGCCGGGCTCGTGCTCGTCGCGCTCGCGGTGTGGACGCCCCAGCTCACCCGGCGGCGCCGGGCGGCGGCCCCGCCGCCGGACACCGGCAGGACGGCCACCCCGTGGCGGTCGCTGCTCGCGTGGGAGTGCGCGGGGTTCATGGCCCTGTCGGCGACCGGGTTCTACACCGTGCTGGCCTGGTATCCGTCCATCCTGCACAGCTACGGCACGAGCGAGACCACCGCTGGTTGGCTGCTGTTCGCGTACAACCTCATCGGCGTCGTGATGAGCCTCGTGGTGCCGATCGTGCTCAGCCGCCTTCGCGACCAGCGGGCCGTGGCGGCCGTCTCGGCGGTGCTCGCGATGACCGGGTACCTCGGGCTGCTGGTCGCGCCGGGGCTCGCGGTCCTGTGGGTGCTGGTCGCGGGGGTCGGGGCGGGCGCGCTGTTCTTCCTCGCGCTCACGTTCTTCAGCCTGCGGGCGGCGGACCCACGCTCGTCCGCGGCGCTTTCCGGGATGGGGCAGTCGATCGGCTACCTCGTCGCGGCCGTCGGGCCGACGTTGTTCGGCGTGCTGCACGACGCGACCGGCGGCTGGCGGGTGCCGCTCGCGGTCCTGGTCGGGGTCGCGGCCGCGCACGCGCTGATCGGGTTGCGGGCCGGGCGCGACGCCCACGTGAAGGTGTAGGAGGGACTGCCGTGCGCCTGCTCGTGATCGGTGGCTGCGGTCACGTCGGGTCGTTCGTCGTGCCGGTCCTGGCGCGTACGCACGAGATCCGGGTGCTGGACCTCAGGCAACCGCGGACACCGGTGTCCGGTGTGGACTACCACGTCGGCGACCTGCACGACGTGGACCTGGTCGCGTCCCTCGCGTCCGAAGTGGACTCGATGGTGTTCATGGCGATGGGGCCGGTGCACGACTGGGAGAGCCCGGAGACCGCGCGCCAGCACTTCGACGTCGCCGTGTCGGGCCTGTACCTGGCGCTGTCCGGCGCGGTGCGGGCCGGCGTGCGACACGTGGTCTACACCAGCAGCATGTCGGTCTACCGCTATCCGGACGCCGAGATCTTCACCTTTCCCGACGAGTCGGTGCCACCCGACGCGGCCGACTTCTACGGGCTGGCCAAACGCCTCGGCGAGGAGGTGTGCCGCACGGCGACGGTCCAGCACGGGATCGACGCGCTGTGCCTGCGGCTGTGCTTCCCGGTCCCCGATGACGAGTGGCCGAAGAACGACCGGCCGCGGGAGCGGGCGATCAGCACCTCCGGCCGGGACACGGCGGCCGCGATCGAGGCGGCGCTACAACGGCGCGGGCACGGGTTCGACGTCTACGCGATCAGCGGCGACGCCACCGGCAGGATGATGAGCCTGGCCAAGGCCCGCCGCGAGCTGGGGTGGGCGCCGCGGGACGTGACCTGAGGACGGTCACCGCAGGGTGAGCGGGGTTTCCGACTCCACGCGGGTCAGCTTCTCCGGGTTGCGGACGTAGTACAGGCCGGTGATGCGGCCGTCCTCGACGTGCACCGCCATGATGCCGTCGAACTCGCCGTCCACGTGCAGGGCGAGCGCCGGGTTCCCGTTGACCACGGTGGCTTCGGTGGTGAGGTCGACCCGGGTCTTGCCGATGCCGCCGAGGACGAAGCGGACGATCTTGTCGGCGCCGGCGATCGGCCGCATGGCGGCCTGCTTGACGCCGCCGCCGTCGCTCATCAGCACGACCTCCGGCGCCAGCACGTCGAGCAGGCCCTGCGGGTCGCCGGTCTCGAGCGCGCGCTGGAACGACTCCAGCGCCGCCCGGGTCTGGCTGGCGGTGACCACCCCGCGCGGCCGGCGGGCGTCGACGTGCTGGCGGGCGCGGTGCGCGATCTGGCGGACGGCGGCGGGGGTCTTGTCGACGGCGGCCGCGATCTCGTCGTAGCCGACGTCGAAGACCTCCCGCAGCACGAACACGGCCCGCTCGGTGGGCGACAGCGTCTCCAGGACGAGCATGAGCGCCATCGACAGGCTCTCGGCGAGCTCGACGTCCTCGGCCACGTCCGGCGTGGTGAGCAGCGGCTCGGGCAGCCAGGGGCCGACGTAGGCCTCCTTGCGGCGCTTCATCGTGCGCAGCCGGTTGAGTGCCTGCCGGGTCGTGATCCGGACCAGGTAGGAGCGTTGGTCACGCACCTGGGCCAGGTCGACCTCGACCCACCGCAGCCAGGTCTCCTGCAGGACGTCCTCCGCGTCGGCCGCCGAGCCGAGCATCTCGTAGGCGACCGTGAAGAGCAGGTTGCGATGGGCGACGAAAGCCTCGGTCGCCGGACTGGTGGCGTGTGGTCCCATCCCGTTCTCCTTCGTTCGTCCCCAGGACACCGCGTGACCGATCGATGTGACAACGCGTGAGGCAGATCACTCCAGGGCGTGGGAAGGGGCAGGTGAGGATGGTCGGGAGGCGACGTGGGCGGAGCGTGGGATGAGTTTAGTGCCGGGGCTGGTGTCGGTGACGTTCCGTCAGCTGACGCCCGACGAGATCGTCTCCCTGGCGGTCGAGGCCGGGCTGCGGGCCGTCGAGTGGGGTGGGGACGTGCACGTGCCCACCGGCGACCTCGGCGCGGCGCGGGCCGTCGCCGCCCGCTGCGGCGGCGCCGGGATCGCCGTCGAGGCCTACGGGTCCTACCACCGGGCCGACGGCGGCTTCGCGCCGGTGCTCGAGACCGCGCTCGCCCTCGGCGCGCCGCGGATCCGGGTGTGGGCCGGGCGGTCGGGCTCGGCCGAGGAGGACGACCGCGCCGCCGTGGTCGAGGGGCTGCGCGGCGCCGTGGAGAGTGCGGGGCGCGCGGGTGTCGAGGTCGCGGTCGAGTACCACGCCGGGACGCTGACCGACACGTTGGCCTCGACGCTCCGGCTGCTCGAGGAGGTGCCCGGCCTGCGGCCCTACTGGCAGCCGCCGGTCGGGTCGTCGCTCGGCGACGCGCTGGACGCCGTGCCGGCACTCGCGCCCGTGGCCGTCCACGTGTTCAGCTGGGATGACGCCGGCGCGCGGTTGCCGCTGGCCGCCCGGGCGGAGCTGTGGCTGCCCGTGTTCGCCGAGCTGGCGACGCTGCCCGGCGACCGGCACGTCCTGCTGGAGTTCGTCCGGGATGACGATCCGGACGCGTTCCGCGCGGACGCCGCCGTCTTGCGGGAGTGGCTCGCCACGCCAGGATGGGGGAATGACACCTGAAGAGCTGCGTGCCGCCGGGGTGACGCTCGTCGAGCTGTCGTTCGTGGACAACGCCGGGATCACGCGCGTCAAGACCGTGCCGCTCGATCTCATGCCCGCCACGCCCGGGGTTTCGCCCTGTTTCGACTCCTTCGGGTCCGATGACGTGATGGTCGCCGGGCGTTATCTCGGCGGCCCCGACGGGGATCTGCGGCTCGTGGCGGACATGGACCGCGCGGTCGCGCTCAGGGCCCGGCCCGGCTGGGCGTGGGCGCCCGCCGACAAGCACGAGCAGGACGGCACGCCTTTCGTGGCGTGCCAGCGCACCTTCGCCAAGCGGCAGGTGGACGCCCTTGCCGCACACGGACTTCGGGTGTCGGCCGCCTTCGAGCACGAGTGGATCCTCGGACGCGGTGATACCGAGGACTTCGTGCCCGCCTTCGACGGTCCCGCGTACGGGCAGATCCGGCTCGAGCAGGTGGCCGGCTACGCCGTCGAGCTCGTCGACGACCTGCAGGCGCAGGGCCTGCGGGTGCAGCAGTTCCACCCCGAGTACGCCACGGCCCAGCTGGAGCTTTCCGTGGCGCCAGGGGATCCCGTCGCGGCGGCGGACGACGCCGTCCTGGTCCGGCACACGATCCGCACGCGCAGCCTCGAGCACGGGTGGCGAGCCACCTTCTCGCCCAGCATCGATCCGGACGGGGCCGGGTCGGGGGCGCACCTGCACCTGTCGGTGCACGACGGGGACGGCAGCCTGATGTCGGGCGGTGACGGGCCGTTCGGGTTGACGCCGGCGGGGGAGGCGTTCCTCGCCGGGGTCCTCCGGGAACTGCCCGCGCTCGTCGCGATCGGGGCCGGACATCCGGTCAGCTTCCTCCGGTTGCAGCCCTCGCGGTGGGCGGGGATCTGGCAGGCGTGGGGGCACGAGACGCGGGAGACCGCCGTCCGGCTGATCACCGGGCCGTCGGCCAACGCGGAGGTCAAGTGCTTTGACGGCACGGCCAATCCCTACCTGGTGGTCGGGTGCGTCGTGGCGGCCGGGCTCGCCGGGGTGCTCAACGATCTCACGTTGCCCGACCCGGTCACCGGCGATCCCGCGAACGGGGACGGGACCGTGCCGCGGCTGCCCACCTCGACGGACGAGGCGGCCGAAGCGCTGGCGACCTCCACCGTGCTCGCCGCGGCGCTCGGGCCCGAACTGCACGACGCCATACTGACGGTGCGGCGTGCGGAGGCGGAGCGCTGTTCGGCGCTGGAACCGGTGGCGCTAACCTCAGCCGTCCGCTGGCGGTGGTAAGTGGTTCCGGGAGGCTAGTTTTGGGCGTCGCCGATGCCGTGCCCTTGATCGACCAGCACTGCCACGGGGTGGCAACGGTTGATGTCGACGTCCGGGAATGGCTGTCCGAGGCCAAGAACGCGCGGCGGCATCCCTTTCGGTCGCTGTTAGGCCTGTCCGTGCGGCGCTGGTGCTCGCCCGTGCTGGGCATGGAACCGCACTCACCCGCCGAGGAGTACCTGTGGCGGCGGTCCGAGCTGGGTTGGCACGAGGTGTCCCGGCGCATGCTCGCCGCGGCCGGGGTGAAGCACTGGTTCGTCGACACGGGGTACGCGCCCGGGCCGGTCACCACGCCCAGCTTCCTCGCCGACCTCGGTGGCGGGACCGGGCACGAGGTGGTGCGGATCGAGGCCGTCGCCGAGGCGTTGTCGCTCACCGCGGCCTCGCCCGAGACGCTGCTCAACGGGATTCGCCTGCAGCTGCACCGGGCGCCGGCGATCGCGTTCAAGTCGGTCGTGGGGTACCGGATGGGGCTGCGGCTGCCCGCGACCCCGCCGCCGAACGAGCAGGCGGTCCACGCGGCCGGGAAGTGGTTGCGGGCCAAGGAGACCCGGCTCACCGACCCCGTGCTGCTGACCTGGCTCGTGCACGAGGCCGCGCGGATCGCGTACGAGCGCGGGCTGCCGATGCAGTTCCACACCGGCTTCGGCGACGCCGAGCTCACCCTGTCCTCTGTGGACCCTGCGTGCCTCACCGACTTCATGCGGGCCGTGCCGGTGGCGACCGTGCTGCTGCACTGCTATCCGTTCCACCGCAACGCCGCCTACCTGGCGCACGTGTTCGAGCACGTCTACGTCGACCTCGGGCTGACGATCCCGTTCGTCGGGCCACGCGCCGGCGCGGTGCTCGCGGAGGTGCTGGAGCTGGCGCCGTTCGACGCCGTGCTCTACTCCTCCGACGGGAACATGTTGCCGGAGCTGCATTTCCTCGGTGCCGCACTGTGGCGGTCCTACCTCGGCAAGCTCATCGACTCCTGGCTCGCCGACGACGTCCTCACCGCCACCGACGCCGAACGGCTCGCGTTCGGCATCGGCTACGGCAACGCGGCCCGGCTACACCGCCTTCAGAGTGCTTGACCGCGACGTGACGAACTCGACCGCACGCGTGATCGTGGCCGGGGCGCGCAGGATTCGCCAGTGGCCCAGGTCCTTCGCGGTCATCAGCTCGGCGTCCGGCCAGGTCCTGGCGAGGGCGACGCTGTCGGCGTAGCGGGTCTCGCTGTCGGCCGGGTCGTGCACGGTGAGCAGCGGCGGCGGGGCGATGCGGGTGACCATCGTCGGCATGTCGAAGTCGTCCCAGGGGGCGCCGGCGATCTCGCCGACGCGGCGGGTCATGCCGGTGCGGATGCGTTCGCCGAAACCGAGGGTCGCGGCGAAGACCATCGTCAGCTCGGTCGGCTGGGCCACGGGGGACAGGAAGACGAGCCGCGACGGGCGCAGGCCGTCGCGCAGGGCGTAGAACGTCGACGACGCGCCCGCCGAGTGGGCGATGACCGCGTGCGGCTGGCCGTGCTCCTTCACGACCGCGGTGAGTGACCTCGCCAGCTCCGGGATCGTGGTGCGGCGCGGGCCCAGCTCGCCGGGGTCGGACGCGCCGTGGCCCAGGGCGTCGAACGTGACGACCTTGTGCCCGCCCGCGACCAGCGGGGTGACGAAGGGGAGGAGCTGGGCGCTCGCACCACCCCAGCCGTGGACGAGGTAGACGACCGGACCGGCACCCCAGGTCGTGCCTCTGATCGTGCGGTTCCTGACCATGACCGTGAACGGGGTGCCGGCGGGGATGGCCGGGCGCGCGCGGCCGTTGAAGCGGGGAATCGTGAGCCAGAGGTTCGTCGCCCAGCGGATGCCAAGGCGCGGGGCGAGGCGTTCGAGCGTGCCGAAGGCCGTGCGCATGGTGGCTAGTCGCGTGGATCGAATAAGACGACCGATCGTGCTTTTTTGCGAAGACAAGTGGACCCCTCCTGAACATCCTCGATCTACTGAACCCGTGCCCTGTCCAGCAGGGCCTCGAAGCCGTGGCGGGCTCGTGCCGCCGCCTGCTCATCGCCGAGGAGGCGGCTCGTCATGTGGTAGGAGAGCAGCAGCCCGTCCGCCTCGAACGCGAACTGGTCCGGGTCGGCGTCGGCGCGGAAGTGGCCCTCCGAGATACCGGTGCGGAAGACCTCGGCCAGCGAGTCCACCCAGTCCCGCTGGCAGCTCCACAGCTTGTCGCGGACCGGGCCCGGCTGGTCGTCCAGCTCGCTCGACGCGGCGACGAAGATGCAGCCGCCCTCCTGGCAGGCCCACTTCAGCCAGTTCTCGAACAGGGTGCGCACGCGTGGCTCGCCGCGGGGCGCGGTCAGCGCCGGCGCAAGCACCTGGGCGACGAACCGCACCCTGGCGTGCTCGAGGATCTCGAGCTGCAGCGACTCCTTCGACCTGAAGTGCGCGTACAGCCCGCTCTTCGACAGCTCGGCGCTCGTCGCCAGCGTGCCGATGGTGATGCCACCCAGCCCGACCGTCCTGGCCAGGCGGGTGGCGGTGTCCAGTATCGCCTCGCGCGTCTCCGCGCCCTTGCTCATGGGGGCAGAGTAGCACGATCGTTCGTTTATTCGCCCCAGACTTCGGCGGCGGTCTCCACGATCAGCGCCAGCTTGGCGACCTGCTCGTCGTAGGTCAGCGAGTTGCCGTCGACCGTCGACGAGAAGCCGCACTGCGGGGACAGGCACAGCTGGCCGAGCGGCACGTACTGCGTCGCCTCCTCGATGCGCCGCTTCAGCGCGTCCTTCGACTCCAGCTCGCCGCGCTTGGTGGTCACCAGGCCCAGCACCACCTGCTTGCCCTTCGGCACGAACCGCAGCGGCGCGAAGCTACCCGAGCGCTCGTCGTCGTACTCCAGGAAGAACCCGTCGACCGCCAGCTCCGAGAACAGCGCCTCGGCCACGAAGTCGTAGCCGCCGGACGCCGCCCAGGACGACTTGAAGTTGCCCCGGCACATGTGGGTGGTCACCCGCAGGTCGGCCGGCCGGTCGGCGATCGCCGCGTTGATCTGCCTGATGTAGCGCAGGTGCTGGTGCTCGGCGTCGTCGCCGCGGGCGTTCAGCTCGGCCCGCTGCGCCGGGTCGTTGAGGTAGGCGAGGCTGGTGTCGTCCAGCTGCAGGTACCGGCAGCCCAGCTCGTAGACGCCGTCCACCTGCGCCTTGTACGCGGCGGACAGGTCCGTCCAGAACTGCTCCTCCTCCGGGTAGACGTTCGGGTCCAGCGCGGCCGGGCCGCCCCGGTAGTGGACCATGCTCGGCGACGGGATCGTCAGCTTCGGCGTCACCGCGCCGCCCGCGACGCTCTTCAGGTACGAGAAGTCGTCCGCGAAGATGGTCTGCTGCAGGCGGACCGGCCCGTCCACGTGCAACGCGGCCGTCGTGAACTCGATGACGCCGTCCGGGTTCTCGAACCGGACCTTGATCGCGTCGTCCGGCGCCGAGGAGATGCCGCCGAGCTGGTAGATGAAGTCCATGTGCCAGGACGTCCGGCGGAACTCGCCGTCCGTGGCGGAGTTCAGGCCCACCTCGGCCTGCATGGCGACCACCTGGCGGATGGCGTCGTCCTCGATCGTGCGTAGCTCCTCAGCGGAGATGCGCCCGTTCTTGTGGTCTTCGCGAGCGGTCAGCAGCGTGGCCGGGCGCAGCAGGCTGCCGACGTGGTCAGCGCGGAAGGGCGGTAGCGCCATCGAACTCTCCTCGGTGTTGAATTGCCTCGCTCCGCTCGGCGCTGAGCGGGCCTGTACCCGGCGTCTTCCCTCCTGCGCGCGGAGGCCCCGGGCTCGTTCCTCGCCGGGCCTCCATGCTCGTCAGTCCAGACGCCGGCGGCCCGCTCAGAACGGGTACTGGGGAATGTCGCCGCGGACGGTGATCCACCGCGACTCGGTGAAGGCGTCCAGGTTGGACAGTCCGCCGAAGCGGGCGCCGGTGCCCGACGCGGCCACGCCGCCGAACGGCGCGACGGCCTCGTCGTTCACCGTCTGGTCGTTGATGTGCACGATGCCGGTCGGGATCCGCTCGGCGAGGGCGAGCCCGCGCGAGATGTCCCGGGTCAGGATCGACAGCGACAGGCCGTACTCGCTGGCCGCGGCGAGCGTGGCGGCCTCGTCGTCGCCGGAGAACCGGACGACCGGCGCGACCGGGCCGAACACCTCGTTGGCGTAGGCCGGCATGTCCGTGCCCACCTGGTCCAGCACCGTCGGCCGGTAGAACAGCCCGTCGTGCGTGCCGCCCGCGGCCAGCCGCGCGCCGGCGTCCACAGTGGACGTCACCAGGCCGTGCACCTTGTCCCGCTGGCCCTCGTCGATGAGCGGGCCGAGCGCGACCTGTTCGGTGGCGGGGTTGCCGACCGGGAGGTGGTCGGCGTGCTCGGCCAGTGCCTCCACATAGGACTCGGCGACGCGCTCGTGCACGAGGTGCCGGCCCGCGGTCATGCAGATCTGGCCCTGGTGCAGGAACGAGCCCCACGCGCCGGCGGACACCGCGCGCTCGATGTCGGCGTCGTCCAGCACGATCAGCGCCGAGTTGCCACCCAGCTCCAGGTGGGCGCGCTTGAGGTGCTTCGCGGCCAGTTCGCCGACCTTGCGGCCCACGGCGGTGGAGCCGGTGAACGAGATGATCCGCACGCGCGGGTCGGCGACCAGCGCGGTGCCCGCGTCGGCGGCACCCGGCAGCACGTGCAGCAGGCCGTCCGGCAGGCCCGCTTCCGCGAACGCGCGGGCGATCGAGAAGCCACCGCTGACCGGGGTGCGCAGGTCTGGCTTGAGCACGACCGCGTTGCCGAGCGCGAGCGCCGGCGCGACCGAGCGGATCGACAGGATCAGCGGCACGTTGAACGGCGAGATCACGCCGACCACGCCGGCCGGCACCCGCTTGAGCATCGACAGGCGCGGCTGGTTGCTGTGCAGGAGCTGGCCGGGTGGCTGGGACGCGAGCGCCGCGCCCTCGTAGCACTCCTGCGCGGCGACGCCGACCGCGAACTCGGCCAAGCCCGGCACCGCGCCGGTCTCCCGGATCACCCAGGTCCGCAGCTCCTCGAGGTGCTGTTCGATCAGGGTGCCGGCCCTGCGCAGGACCGCGGCCCGCTCTTCGAAGGACGCGGCCGCCCAGTCCTTCTGCGCGGCGGCGGCCGCGGCGCACGCCTTGTCCACATCGGACTCGTCGGCGACGCCGGTGCGGCCGAGCTCCTCGCCGGTGGCGGGTTCGACGATCGGCATGTCGCCGCCGCTCGGCGCGGTCCAGCCGCCGCTGTAGACGGTTCCGTTGAAGGTGCTGGGGTCAAGCAGTGTTGAACTGGTCGCTTCGCTCCGTGCCGTCATTGCCGCTCCTGCTTGGCTTTCTGGATCTGCGCGTACACCCGACCACGGAGTTCGGTGAACCGTGGGTCGCTTCTGGTCGCGAGCTGGTCGCGTTCGGCGGGGAGGTCGATGGTGAGGTCCTCGGCGACGGAGGTCGGCGAGGAGGACAGCATGATCACGCGTTGCCCGAGGTAGACCGACTCGTCGATGTCGTGCGTGACGAACACGAGGGTCACGCCGAGCCGTTGCCACACCGAGCGGATCAGGTCCTCGAGGTCCGCGCGGGTCTGCGCGTCGACGGCCGCGAACGGCTCGTCCATCAGCAGCACCCGTGGCTGGTAGGCGATCGCGCGGGCGATGGCGACCCGTTGCTGCATGCCGCCGGACAGCTGCCACGGGTAGGCGTGGTGCGCGTCGGCCAGGCCGACGGACTCGAGTGCCTCGGCGACCAGCTCGTTGCGCTTCGCCTTCGGCAGGCCGGCCGCCCGCAGCGGCAGGTCGACGTTGTCGGCCACCCGCAGCCACGGGAACAGGCTGCGGCCGTACTCCTGGAACACCACGGCGAGCCCGTCCGGCGGACCGGTCACCTTCTTGCCCTCGACGTGGACCTCGCCCGAGGTCGGGGGCAGCAGACCCGCGATGCACCGCAGGAGCGTGGTCTTACCGCAGCCCGAGGGCCCGACGACGCACACGAACTCGCCGTCGGCCACCGAGAACGACACCTCGCCGATCGCCTCCACGCGGCGACCCTTGGTGTCGTAGGTCTTGTTGAGTTCCCTGACGGCGAGCATCACCGCTCCTTCTGTACGGCACGGATGCCGTGGTACCAACCGAGCACGCGCCGTTCGGCCAGCCGGAACAGCAACGCCAGCAGGACGCCGAGCAGGCCGAGGAGGATCACGCCGGTGTACATCTGCGGGATGCGGAAGCCGTCCTTGAACTGGATCACCGTGTAGCCGAGCCCGCTGCTCGCCGCGAACATCTCGCTGATGACCATGAGGATGATCCCGATCGACAGCGCCTGCCGCGCCCCGGCGACGATCTGCGGGCTCGCCGAGCGGACCATGAGGTGCCACACCCGCAGGCCGCCGCGGATCCGGTAGCTGCGGCAGGTGTCGGTGAGCACCTCGTCGACCGCGCGCACGCCTTCCACCGTGTTGAGCAGGATCGGCCACAGGCAGCCGGAGATGATCACCAGGATCTTCATGGTGCTGCCGATGCCGGCGATCAGGATGAGGATCGGCACGAGCACCGGCGGCGGGATCGCCCGCAGGAACTCCAGGAGTGGTTCGACCACCGCGCGGAGCCTGGGGTTCGCGCCGATCAGCATGCCGAGGCCGACGCCGAGGACCAGCGCGGCGACGTAGCCGATCGCGAGGCGGAGCAGGCTCGGCAGGACGTCGTTGACCATCCGCGGCCCGAACCACGTGTCCGGGAACGCCTTGACGATCTTCTCGAGCGACGGGAAGTAGAAGTCGGTGCTGCCGGCGCTCGCGAACCACCAGATCGCGACGAGCACGACCGGGAGTCCGAGGGCCAGGCCGATCTTCCGCAGCACGATCACGCCGGCACCCGCACTTCCAGCCGGACCGAGGGGTGCCAGGCCAGCACCCGGCGTTCGGCCGCCCGGGTCAGCACGTTGGCCCCGACCCCGAACAACCCGGTGACGACGATCAACGCGTACATCTCCGGCACCGCACCGGACGACCGCGCGTTCGCGATCTCCTCGCCGAGGCCGGGGGAGCCCATGACGAGCTCGCCGGTGATGGTCAGGATCAGCGCGACGGTCGCCGCGAGCCGCACACCCGTGACGGCGTAGGGCAGCGCGGTCGGCCAGACGAGGAAACGGATCCGGTCCCAGCGCCCCAGGTGGAAGGACCGGGCGGTGTCGGCGGCGACCGGGTCGATGTCCGCGACGCCGGCGAGGACCTGGATGAGCACCTGCCAGAACGCCGCGTACACCACGAGTATCAGTGTCGCCTCGACCGTCGGTCCCTGCAGCACCACGACGAGCGGGATCAGCGCGACCGACGGGATCGGTCGCAGGAACTCGATCGTGGACGCGGTCGCCGCACGCAGCAACGGCACCGACCCGATGATCACCCCGATGGCGACGCCGAGCGCGATCGCGATCACCAGGCCCAGCAACCAGGTGCGGAGCGTGTCGAGCACGGCGACCCAGAAGTCGCCGCGCCCGAACTGTTCCGCCAGTGTCGTGAGGATGTCGCTGGTCGGTGGCGCGTAGTCGCGCGAGACCAGGCCGAGCCGGGGTGCCAGCTCCAGCAGCACACCGAAACCGAGCAGCCCGGCCAGACCGTAGAGCACTTTCACGGCAGCAGTTTGCTCACATCGACGGGGTTGGTCAGCAGCTTGTCGTCCTTGGCCAGGTCAGCGAGCTTCTCGATGGAGTCCCGGTTGATGTCCGGCGGCCACTTGGGGAGCGTGACCTTCGCGATGACCTCGGGCGCGATCTTGGTGTAGGTGCCGATGATCTCGCGTGCCTCACCCGGGTTGTCGTTCGCGTACTTCAGGGACTCCTTCATGGCGTCGGTGAACCGCTTGACCAGATCCGGGTTCTGCCCCAGCAGCTCCTCGGAGGTGAAGTACAGGGCGACGCACAGGTCGGGCGCCACGTCCACGTAGCTCGACGCGATCTTGCGCATGCCGGCGGCGGTCGCGGCCTGCTGGAACGGCTCGACCACGAAGATCGCGTCGACCTGGCCGTTCTGCAGTGCCGGCAGCTGGTCGGGGAACGGCAGCGCGGTGAACTCGACCTTCGCCGGGTCGCCGCCGTCCTCGCGGACCGAGGCGCGGACGCTGGTGTCCACGATGTTCTGCAGCGTGTTCGCCGCGACCTTCCTGCCCTCGAGGTCCTTCGGTGTCTTGATGGGACTGTCCGGGCGGACGAAGAGCCCGGCGAAGTCCTTGCCGTCCTCGCCGGTCGAGTTGACACCGTTGGCCACGGCCTTGATCGGCAGCGTCTGGGACTGCGCGAGCAGCAGCGAGACCGAGTTGCTGAAGCCGAACTGGTACTCGCCGCTGACCACGGCGGGGACGATGGCCGCGCCGCCCTCGGCCTGCTTCAGCGTGAGATCGATGTTGTGGTCCTTGAAGAAGTTTCGCTCCAGACCGAGGTAGATCGGGGCGACGTCGAGGATCGGGATCACGCCCACCGTGACCTTGTCCGGCTGCCCCGGTGTCGAGGTGGCCCCTTGTTTGTCGGAGCCGCACGCGGTCACCAGGAGTGAGGTCGCGAGCAGGAGCGCGGCGAGATGTCCACGGCTTCGTCGCAGCATCGGTGCAACTCCGTCCACTCGTTTCGATGGGCTGCTCTGCCCATGTGTTCGTACATCGCACGCTCGTTCTCCAGGAGAACCTAGAGCGCGGTCCTTGCCGGGTCAACCGTTGACCTGCGTACTATCGTTCGGCAGCAGAACCGCTGTTCGCGATGCGTACCGTCGTTGGGAGCGTGCCCGTGGCTGGTCGAGGCGCCGACTTCGTGCAGTCACTGGAACGTGGACTCGCGGTCATCCGGGCGTTCGACCACGCGCACCCCGAGCTGACCCTGTCGGAGGTGGCCGTACGCACCGGCGTGACCCGGGCCGTGGCGCGGCGGTTCCTGCTGACGCTGGCGTCGCTGGGGTACGTGCGCAGTGACGGGCGGTTCTTCTCGCTCACGGCGCGGGTGCTGGAGCTGGGGTATGCGTACCTGTCGTCGCTGTCGCTGCCGGAGGTGGCGGAGTCCCACCTGGAGGCGCTGGTCGCCGAGGTGAACGAGTCGTCGTCGGTCTCTGTTCTGGACGGACACGACGTTGTCTATGTGGCGCGCGTGCCGGTGTCCCGGATCATGACGGTGTCGATCAGCGTGGGGACACGGTTCCCGGCGTACGTGACGTCGATGGGGCGGGTGCTGCTGGCGGGCATGGCCGATCCCGACCTGGAGGAGTACCTGTCGGCGGTGGCGCTGGAGCCGCTGACCGCACGGACGCTGACGTCGGTCGACGCGTTGCGCGCGGAGATCGCGAAGGTCCGGTCGCAGGGGTGGTCGCTCGTCAACCAGGAGCTGGAGGAGGGGCTGCGTGCGCTGGCGGCCCCGGTCCGTGACCGGACTGGGCGGGTCGTCGCCGCGGTGAACGTGTCGGCCCACGCGAGCCGGACGTCCCTGGAGGCCATGCGCCGGGACCTGCTGCCGCCGCTGCTCAAGACCGCGGCCCGGATCGAGGCCGATATCCCGGGTTCGCGACGGCCGTAACCGCCTTTTGATCTACGCATCGCCGAGCGGGCGGGAATTGTGACGCCTGGACCGCCGAACAATTGGGCAGATATGCGGTCCCCCGGGTTCGTATTTATCGATCTCCAGTTTGCGTAGCTTGACCCGCGTTGGTTCAACCCCTTTACCGAACAGGAATTCTTGTGACTTCTACCGAGCCAGTCCAAAAGGTCGCTTCGCTGAGACTGCTCGCCGCGCAGGCGGCGCAGCAGCTTCCCAAGCAGCAGCTGTTGCGGCTGCCCATGGAGACGATCGAGTTCTTCCAGGCTGTGCAGTTCGCCAACGAGACGGCCGAGTACCACGTGGCGACGGTTCAGCAGCTGGAGGAGATGACGGTGAACCTCGTGACGACCTGGACGAACGCGCCGGAAAACGCCGGTGAGGACTTCTTGCGGGAACAGCAGGAGGCCGCCGACGCGGCCGTCGCCAGTTTGCAGGAGGCGCTGGACCACGTCGAGGAGCAGCACCAGTGGATTACCGCGCACGGCGGTTCGCTCTACGCGAATCTGAACGAGCTGTACGCCGGTATGATCGGCACGCTTCAGGGGTCCATCGCCACGATCCAGAACGTGACGGAGTTCCTGAGGCAGTGACCAGGCTCTCCTGATCTCCCGGGCCTCAACTCCTGCTGACCGTCCACTCCGCGGAATGAGGGAGCAGGCCCGGGACGTCCTCGGTCAGGCGGGCGAAGTCCAGGGCCTGGCCGATGAGGCTGGCCGGGTCGTTCTCGATCGCCGCCCAGGCCTGGGCGCGTTCCTGTTCGCTCGCGAAGCGGCCGTGGTCGAAGGATCGGCGGGCGGCGATGCGCAGTGCGTCCAGGTCGTGCACGATGACGTTGATCTTCGCGTCGACTTGGAAGCGCCGGTCCCGTTGCTCGGCTATGGCGAGCACCTGGGAGCGGGTCAACTCGTGGGTCATAGCTCCATGGTGCGCCCGCCACAACCCCCTCAACCAGGCGAAACTGGTCATTCCGGGGAAAGACCGGGGTCCCCCTTAGGGGCGATGTCGAGTGCGCGGAGGCGGCTCAACAAAGCTGCCATCGCGCGGGGCTCGTTCGCGTAGAAGGCCGACTCGCGGACGCGGTGCAGGTGCCAGCCGCACCGTTCCAGGTCGCGCTGGGTGGCCAGGTCGCGCTCGAACGCCGGGGCGCCCTGCCAGGTGTCACCCTCGCAGAGCACGGCCAACCTCGACTGGGCGCCGACTACCACCAGGTCCAGGCGCAGCCGCTCCACCGAGAACGCCGGGATCACCGTGTACCCGAGGCCGACCAGGCGGTTCGCCACCCGCTGCTCGAACAGCGAGTTGAACGGCTCCACCCGCACGTCCGGCGGCACCGCCGTGGTCAGCATGCCCTCCGCGCGGTCGGCCGACATCACGCCGTAGCAGTGGTCCAGCAGCTGGAACCGCATGTCCTCCGGGTTGGACAGGGCGGCAAGCGGGATGGAGTGGAACACCCACATCTGGTCCCGCGCCCGCGACGCCGCCACGTTGTACCGCTGCACGAACATCTCCCGCGTCAGCGGCACCACCCGGTCCGCCGCGCCCGCCACCATCGACAGGAACATGACATCGCGCTCGGCGCCCTGGAAGTCGGCCGAGTCGCCGCACTGGAGCTTGCGCGCCGCCCAGTCCTCCGGGGTGACCCGCTCCAGCAGCCGGCGCTCGATCGCCTTCGCCTGCGCGGCGCCCAGCAGCGAGATCACGCCGAACGTCTTCCCGTCGTACCGGGGATCGGCCAGGCACTTCTCCAGCTGCTCGACGACGGCCTCGACCTCGGTGGCGTTGACCTTGTTGGTCGTGCCCTCGACCGTGCCGCCGACGTTCACCGCGCGGATCGGGTCCAGCCGGTCGGCGCCGTACTGGCGGACCGGGACCAGCCGGATCCCGTCCGGCTCGTACGCCACCCGGTTCGAGAAGCCGATGACCTCCGGGACGCAGCGGCGGTGCTCGGTCAACGTCAGCAGGCCGCGGTAGCGCATCTTCGCCTCGTCGAACAGGCTGCGCTGCGGGTCCTGCCAGGCCGAGCGGTACGGGTCGTCGGCCAGGTACTGGTTGGCCAGGTCACGCAGCTGCTGCTGGTCGACACCCACGGCCGTTGGCGACACCTGCTTGTCGTCGCCGATCACGACCATGCGCGGCGCCAGATACTGCAGGAACGTCGCCTCCAGGCCCGCCTGCGACGCCTCGTCGACGATCACCACGTCGAACATGTCGCGGCGGATCTGCAGCTGCTCCGCGATCCGGTACACCGGCATGATCCACACCGGCACCGCGGAACGGCAGCGGTCCATGGCCTGCCGGACCTCGGCGCGGCGCTGTGCGGCGTACTTCCCGGTGCCCTTGCCCAGCCGGCGGACCAGGTACGCGTAGTGCTCCAGGTTCGCCCGCGCCTGCCCGGTGAGCCGGTCCGGGGACACCGCGTGCCGCCAGGCCCGGGTCGCCGCAAGGGTTTCGACCTCGCGTCGGATGCGTTCCTCGGTCAGCGTGATCTCCGCCTGCACCGCGTTGACGTCCGCCGTACCGCGTTCGGAGACCCAGGTGCTGACCGCCGCCCACGTCCACGCCCCGCCGAAGCTCGCCAGCTTCTCGCCCCACACCGCGGGGTTCGCCCGCACCGCCGCACGCAGCCGGGGCGGCACCGACGCGGCCAGCAGGTCGCGCCGGGTGAGCTGGGCGCGGACCGTGATCAGCCGGGTGAGCCGCTGGTAGGCCGTGGCATAACCGGCGGGGTCGCGGTCGCGGACCGCCGCCAGCAGCGCCGGCACGCACGGGGCGGCGTCGGCCCGGCCGGCCACCGTGGACACCGCGGCTTCCAGGCGGCGCAACGGAAGCGTGGCGGTCACGTGCGCGTCGACGGACGCGGCCACGTCGACCAGGTTGGCGTAGCGGCGGACCGAGTCGAGGTCGGTCCAGTCCGCGCGGGGAAGCCCGGCCTCGGCGAACCGGCGTTGCTCCAGGTCCAACGCCTCACCCAGCCGCAGCACCCGGTGCAGCTGGTCGAGCTCGGTGCCGTGCCACTGCAGCCGCTCGTGCGGTGGATCCGTCGGCAGCAGGCGGGATCCGCCCGGCCACGCCTTGTCCAGCGCGGCCAGGACGCGGCTGGCCTCCGCCCACAGGAGGAACGCGCTGACCTGCGCCGAGGAGGTCGGCGGCAGGCCGTCCACCAGCACCTGCTCGAACAGCGGCTGCGCCTGCTTGACCGGCTTCGGGGTGAGCGCGCCGATCTTCGGCAGGCCACTCGGGCCGGTCCTGAGCGTGCCGCCGGCGAGATGGGCGTGGAGCTGCTTCGCCAGCGGCACCAGCGGGGTCACGTTCCCGGTGACCTCGACCTCGGTGAGCGGGCCGAGCTGGTTGACGAGCGTGCCGGCCTGGCCGAGCAGCTGGGTGATCTGCTGGGCGCGGGCGTGCCAGAGGCGCGCGCGGCCGGTGCGGATGTCCGCGAGTGCCTCGGCCATCCACGTCTCGCGGCGGCGGGCCAGGTCGTCGGCCTCGTCGGCCAGTTCGGACAGCCGCCTGCGGAGCTGGGCGCGGGCACCGGGCTCGATGCCGCGCACCGTGTCGAAGGCCGGGTGCTGCCTGAGGTCCGCGTGCCGTGCCTCGGTCTCCGCCGCCACGCGTTCGGTGTCGACGAACTCGGTGAACACCTGCGGCGCCGGCGCCGTGCCCAGCTCGACGAGCCGCTGTCCCGCCTCGGGTTCGTCGGTGATGAGGTCCGCGTCGGTGAGGAAACCGTGCCACTCCAGGACTTCCGCGGTCGTGAGCGGTGGATCGCCGTCCGCCGGCACGTCCGCGAGGTCACGCAGCCAGCCGAACCTGGGCTCCTGCTGCTGGAGCTTCAACGCGATCGCGGCGAGGGTGCCCCGGTAGCCGGCGTGCTCGTGCTCGCGGACCTCGTCGCGGCGCGCCTCGACCAGCTCGTCGTGCAGCTCCGCGCGGCGCAGGCCGAGGCGCTCGATCGCGGCCAGGCAGCGGCGGATCGTGGTGGCGTCGGCGTCCTCGTCGTGGTCGGTGGCGGCGGCCGCGATGCGTTCGACCGCGACCTTCAGGTCCGACATGTCCTCGCGGGACGAGCCGACCACGGCCACCGACAGCGGCTTGATCTCGGTGGGCAGTTTGTCGCGGACCTCACGCAGCGCGCGGTCGGTGTGCGCGGTGACGAGGACGCGCTTGCCCTGCGCGAGGAGGTGGGAGAGCAGTGCGGCGGCGGTGTGCGTCTTGCCCGTGCCGGGCGGTCCCTGGACGAGGGTCTGGGCCTGGGTGTCGACCTGGCGGACGATGCGGAGCTGGGTGTCGTTGACGGGTAAGGGAAGGAAGGCGTCACCGTCCACCTCGACCAGTGCGCCGTCCTCGGGGTCCGCGGTGTGCGGGCGGGGGCGGTGGTCGGGGTCGACGAGCGGTCTGAGCCCGTCGGGCACCTGCTGGTCCTCGGCCAGCTGGTCGACGATCGTCGTGAAGATCTCGACGATGCCCTGCTGGGAACGCCTGCGCAGGATCACGGCCGGGGCGTAGGCGGCGACCGCGTTGGCCTGCGGTTTCGGCGGCACCTCGTCGTCGCGGTACTCGCCGTCCGGGTCGAGGGCGTGCACGAGCCGGCGCACGAGCGCGCCGGTTTCCTTGCGGTGCAGGGGATGCGTCTCGAGGTCGCGGGCGGCGGCGCGGATGTCGTTGACGTGCTTGGGATTCGGCACGAGGCCGGGCTCGAGCATGTCCAGCTCGACGTCCGCCGTGGCCACCGACTCGACGCGGTGGACGGTCAGGCGGCCGGTGTCGTCGTCGAAGCGGATGCCGACCGGCGCGGTCAGCAGGTGCCGCTGCACGCCCGGCCCCGCCCAGACGAGGCAGCCGACCCCGACGACCAGCTCCAACTCCTCGGGATTGCCGTTCGCGGCGACGTAGGCGGCGAAGAGCTGCGCGTAGCAGGCGCGAACGGGCTGGTCCAGGCGTTCCCGCTCGGCCCACGCGCGCCAGAGGACGAGCCAGCTGACGTACTGCTCGGTCAGCTCGGCCGGGGCCTCGTCGGCCAGCGCCGGCGTGGTGTCCGGGTCGTGCCAGCCGACGAGCCACGGCTCCAGCTCGTCCGGGGGTGGCGGGTCGTGCCGGGTGACCCGCTCGATCGTGAGGACGTCGGCCTCCGGCTCGGGATCGCCGCGGTGCGCCGAGTTGACGGCCGGGTGGTCGGGCAGCCTGTTGAGCCACAGCACGGAGCGGTAACCGTCGACCGTGCGTGGCGGTGAGTTCCTCAGTTGTTGTGCCCGCCCGAGGAACTCGAACAGGCGAACGGCACGGCCGACCAGCGGGTCGGCAACCGTTCGTATTGTTTCGTCCACCCGGTCCCTCCCTGGAGGCAGTCCGGAGTTCCCACGGTACCGGACGGCCAGGGAAGGGGCTGGTCGTCAGCGACCGCGCTGCCTCGACGCGACCTGGTGAGCTACCACCTTTTCTTGCCGCGGCACTTCCCCGGTGCCGCGGCGGCTAGGCGTAGCAGCTCAACGGCTTGCCGCCGTTGAGGGCGAGCATGTCCTGGATCGCCGCCAGCACGTCGAGCTGCGCGCCCGGCTCGGCACCGTCCAGCTCCGCGTACGCGCGGTGCAGGTTGCCGGCGAGCCGTTCGGAGTCCCTGAGGTCCGCGAACTCACCCAGGTCCGTCTGCCGGGCGGCGTCCAGCGGGGTCAGCCCGGCGGCCTTGGCCTCGGCGGCCGTGCGCTGGACGAACCGCGCGTAGGACAGGACGGCGTCGATCACCTCGGGCCCGGCGACCGGCCCGTGTCCGGGCACGATCGTCTCCGCACCGAGCGGCTTCACGATGTCCTCCAGCACCGTGATGATGCCGGCGACGGACCCCTGCAGGAGGAAGGGTGTGCCCCCGTTGAACAGGAGATCTCCGCTGAACAACACCCTCCGTTCCGGCAGCCACACGATCGAGTCATTGGTGGTGTGCGCGGCGGTGCCCACATGGGTGACCTCGCACCGCAGGTCGTCGACCCAGAGGGTGACGCCTTCCCGATAGGTGAGGAACGGCGGCTCCAGCTCGATGTCGCCCCAGTCGACCTTGGTCCAGACGGGCTCGTCCCACGGCTTGCCCCACTGCTGGACACCCGTCCGGGTGCCTTCGTGCCCCACGATCGTGGCGCCGGAGAACAGGTAGTTGCCGTACGTGTGGTCACCGTGGTGATGGGTGTTGACCAGTGTGCGGACCGGCAACCGCGTCACCGCGCCGATGGCGTCCAGGTAGGCGCGGGTGCGCCGCTCGGTCGAGCACGCGTCGACGCTGACCACCCCCTTACCGCCGACGAGGAACCCGGTGTTGTTGATCCACCAGGTGCCGTCGGGCTGGATGTAGGCGTGCACGCCGTCGCTGACCTCTTCTACCCGAGGCCGCCCCGGCGTGGTGATGTCGTGCGCTGTGCTGGTCACGGGTGTCACCCTAGAGGCGGACGGCGCCCTAATCCGGCGGTCGGACTCCTCAAGTCTGGTCAGACCGCGTACCCTGGGTGAGCTGGCATATGCCCTTGCATACGGGAGCGATCAACGCAGGAGGCGAAAATGGCCGCGGAGGACCCTCGCTTCGAGGAGTCTCCCAGGTTTGGCGGTGGTGACCAGTCCGGCGCGCCGACCGCGCGGCGGATCGTGCTCGGCGCACAGCTACGCCGCCTGCGGGAGGCCGCCGACATCTCGCGTGCCGACGCCGGCTACTACATCCGCGGCTCCGACTCGAAGATCAGCCGGATGGAGCTCGGCCGCGTCGGGTTCAAGGAGCGCGACGTCGCCGACCTGCTGTCGATGTACGGCGTGCACGACGAGCAGGAGCGCGCCCAGTTCCTCGACATGGTGCGCAAGTCCAACGAGCGCGGCTGGTGGCACCGGTACTCGGGCACCATGCCGAACTGGTTCCAGGACTTCGTCGGCCTGGAGGAGTCCGCCTCGCTCATCCAGTGCCACGAGCTGCAGTTCGTGCCCGGTCTCATGCAGACCGAGGACTACGCCCGCGCGGTCGTGAGCCACGGCCGGCCGGAGCTGATGGACGCCGAGGGCGAACGCCGTGTCGCGCTGCGTTTGCAGCGGCAGAAGGTGCTGACCCGCCAGGGCGCGCCCCGGCTGTGGGCCGTCGTCGACGAGTCCGTGCTGCACCGGCCGATCGGCGGCCACCGGGTGCTGCGTGAGCAGGTCGAGTACCTGCTGGAGCTGACCCGCCAGCCGAACGTGACGCTGCAGATCCTGCCGTACCACATGAGCGGTTATGCGGCGGAGGGCGCGTTCTCGATCCTGCGGTTCGCCGAGCCGACGCTGCCGGACATCGTCTACATCGAGCACCAGAGCGGCGCCCTGTACCTGGACCGCGTGGACGAGCTCGAGGTCTACGGCCGCATCATCGACCGCCTGGCGGTCGACGCCGAGACGCCGGACCGCAGTCGTCAGCTGCTTTCCAAGTTCCGCCAGGACATCTGAGTTATTTCCCAAATAGTCCAGTTGGGATACTGGACGTGTCTTTCGTGTACGTCCACACAGGCTCTCCTGCAATCGGGTGACCTTTGTGGGCGTGGTAAAACCGTTATCCAAGGGACGCGTGCACACTCACGTGACTACCAGTGGAGTAGACGGTTCACACGGCCGGGATCTCAAGCTGGGCCAACGGGTTGCCGACAGTGACTAACGTCGGGTTCGTGCCTCATCCGGGTACACCCTGAGTAGTGATCAGCCTCTGATTTGTACTCGCCCGTACGAATGCACGTGCATTTACCGCTGCAAGTTGCAGTGTTATCGTGCAAAGGCACTATGCACGTGCAGATGCACCCACAGTTTGGAACTCGGAAGGGTGGGGCCATGACCGAGGTTCGGAACGGCGTGTCAGCGGATGATCTCCCCGGTGCGCCATGGCGGAAGAGCAGCTACAGCGGCGCGGTCGGGAACTGTGTGGAACTGAGTTGGTTCGGTGCGCGGGTTGCGGTACGCAACTCCCGCGACCCGCGCGGGCCCGTGCTCGCGGTCCCGGCCGGCTCGCTCGTGTCCTTTGTGAGCAACACCGTGAGCATCGGAGAACGGAGGGCTTGATGTCTTCCACCGGCACCGCCGCGACCAGCGTCGATGCCCAGTTGCGTGCCCTGGTCAACCTCGGCTTCCGCTTCGTCGACCCCAGGGACGAACACGGTGACGTGCTGGCCGTCGTGGGTGTCCGCGCCCACGACGACGTCATCGACGTCATCGAGATCCACGGCGAGGACGAGGCCGTAGCCACGCGGATGCCGCCTGACCAGGACGTACTGGACCCGCGGCGGATCTACTGGCGGGAGCAGGGGCCCGCGTCAGTGGTCCTGGCGCGAATGCTTCTCCTCGCGGACGACCACATCCCTGGCGTCCTGTACGTCCCCATAACCGTGAGCGCCTAGAACACCGCCCGGCCGCCGCTGATGTCGTAGACCGCGCCCGTCGAGAAGCCGCGCCGCTCCGACGCGAGCCCGCCGACCAGCCGCGCCCGCCTCCCAGGCCCCCGCCCTGCCATGAAAGGCGCTTTCAGGACGCTCAATGCCCTGATCGCGCCTTTCGTGGCATTGGTCGCCGCGACGCGTGCCCGTTTTGTCGTACGCCCCGCCTACTATCTCCGCCATGAGAGCTGGGCTCATCGGGCGGGACCATCCCGCGGGCGTGCTGCGCGCCGAGATCGGTCGTGCCACCGTGAGCCACGGCGGGTTGGTGCTGGTCACGGGCGAGGCGGGGATCGGCAAGACCACGCTGGTCACCCATGCCATGGAGGTCGCGCGCGAGCGTGGCGCCCTGGTGCTGTCCGGGTCCTGCTGGGACTCGTCCGCCGCACCCGGGCTCTGGCCGTGGGTCCAGGTCGTCCGCGGGCTGCGGCGGCAGGCGAGTGCCGACGAGTGGGCCGCGGTCGAGGAGGCGGCCGGCGGGGAGCTGTCCGTCCTACTCGGCGAACCGGGGGAACACGCCGACGGGTTCGGCATGTACGACGCCGTCACCTCCGCGCTCGTCGCCATGTCGCAGCGGCGGCCGGTGCTCGTCGTGGTGGACGACCTGCACTGGGCCGACGCGTCGTCGGTGCGGCTGCTGGAGTTCGTCGCGCAGCACACGTGGTTCGAGCGGCTGCTGCTCGTCGCGACCTACCGCGACGTGGAGGTCGAGGCCACCGACCACCCGCTGGCGCCGCTGATGCTGCCACTGCTCGCCAGGGCCACCACGGTCACGCTCACCGGCCTGGACCGCGACGACGTCGGCACGCTCATGACCCGCACGGTCGGCGTCACGCCGGACGCCGACCTCGTCACCCAGGTGCACACGCGCACCGGCGGCAACCCGTTCTTCGTCGAGCAGACCGTTCGGCTCTGGCACACCGGCGGGTCCGTCACCGACCTCGCGCCCGGGGTGAGCAACGCGGTGCGGCGCCGGCTGTCCCAGTTACCCGAGGCCGTGTCGCGGCTGCTCAGCTCGGCGGCGGTGCTGGGGCGCGAGTTCCACCGGCAGGTGCTGGCCGCGATGGTCGGCGCGCCGGTCGCGCAGGTCGACCGGCAGCTCGCCCAGGCCGTCGCGGCCCGACTCGTGTCCACGCTCGGGGACGGGCGGTTCGCGTTCGCCCACGACCTGGTGCGGGAGACGCTGTACCGCGAGCTCGACGAGCCGGGGGAGCGGCACGCGGCGGTGGCCCGCGCGCTCGACCGCTCACCCGCACTCGCCGAGCGGATCTTCCCGGCCGACCTGGCCAGGCACGCCTACCTCGGCCGCGCCTCGCTCGACCCGGGCACGGTGGTCGACCTGCTGGTCGCCGCGGCCAAGGACGCCAAGCGGCGGTTCGCGATGGAGGAGGCGGTCAACCACCTCCGGCGCGCGCTCGAGATCCTGGACCCGGCCGCGCCGCGGCGGGTGCGGATCGGGCTGGAGCTCGGCGAGCACCTGCACCACGCCGGTGAGCGGGACGAGGCCTGGCGCGTGCTCGAGGACGTCGCCCACAACGCGCTGACCGGCGACGATCCGAACGCACTGCTCCGCGCCGCGCTGACGATCCACGGGTTGTCCACGCCGGAGGACCACGCCACGCTGAAGGCCGACCTGCTGCGTGCCGCGTTCGCCCGGCTCGACCCCGAAGGCGACCCGCCGGCCGGCTCGATCGACCACCTCGCGCAGGAGGTGATCGTGCGGCTGATGGCGATCGCCCGCGACGACGGCGACGACGACGTGCTGGGCTTCACCCTGTGGACACAGCACGACCAGCTGTGGGGCCTCGGGCACGCGGCGCAGCGGCTGGCGCTCACCGACGAGCTCGCGACCATCGCCCGGCGGACCGCCGAACACGACATGGAGCAGTACGCCGTCTCACTCGGCTGGGTGGCGGCTCTCGAACTGGGCGACCCGGCCTACTTCGACCGCTTCCACGACTTCCTCGCCGCGGTCGCCGCGCACCCCGAGACGATGGTGGCGCCGGCCGTCTACATCGACAAGACCATCCTCGCGACGGTCCAGGGCCGGTTCGCCGAGGCGCTCGAACACCTCGACGGCTTCCAGGAGATGCCGGAGTCCGACCACTTCGGCTACATGGACTACCACGTCCGCTGGGCGTTGTGGCAGCTGTGGGGGCGCTACGACGAGCTGGCGGACCTGCGTGCGCGGGCGGTGGCCGTGAAGTACCCGTTCCCGGCGCTGCTGGAGGGCATCACCGCCGCGTCGCGCGGGGACGCGGCGGCGGCGCGGGCGTGCCTCACCGAGCTGGAGTCGTCGCGGGAGACGATGACGAAGGCGTTCGAGCAGCTGATGATCCGGCTGCGGGTGCAGACGGCGGTCCTGACGGGCGACGCGGCACGGTGCGCGGCCCTGCACGACGAGCTGGTGCCATACGCCGGGACGTGGCTGATGTCGTTGTACGGCTGCGACTTCGGCGGACCGGTCACGTTGTGGCTCGGCAGGCTGGCCCTGACCCGCGGCGACGCGGCGGCGGCCGTGCGGTACCTGGAGTCCGCCCGCGAGGAGGCGGACCGCGTCGGCGCCCGCCCCTGGTCGGTGGAGGCGAAGTCGAGCCTGGCGGACGCGCTGGCCGCGACCGGCGCCCCGGTGGCCGACCTGCGCGCGTCGGTCGCCCGTGAGGCGGCCGCCCTGGGCATGCGGCACCTCGCGGACGGCGCGGAGTCGTTGCCGCACAACGAGTTTCGTTTCACCGGTGAGACGTGGTCGCTGTCCATGGCCGGCCGGACCGTGCACGTGCCGGACAGCAAGGGACTACGCGACCTGCACGTGCTGCTTCGCGCCCCGGGCAAGGAGATCCCGGCGACCAAACTCCTGAACCCGGCCGGCGGCGAACCGGTGACGGCCGCGGCGACCCTGGGCGGCGACGCGGTCCTGGACGAGGAGGCCAAGGCCAGCTACCGAGCCCGCCTGTCCACTCTGGACGAACTGATCGAGGAGTCCACCGCGCTGGGCGACGACCGCAAGGCCGCGGCGTACGACCGCGAACGCGAGGCCCTCCTGAAGGAACTCCGCACCGCCACCGGCCTGGGCGGCCGAACCCGCCGCCTGGGCGACGAAGCCGAACGCGCCCGCAAGACGGTCACGGCCAGAATCCGCGACACCCTGCGAAAGCTGGACACGAGCCACCCGGCCCTGGCCACCCATCTCCGCGCCGCGGTCGCCACCGGCACGACGTGCGGCTACCACCCGGAAGAGCCCGTCACCTGGCAGCTGTAGCCCTGAAGGACCCCTTCGAGACGTTCAACGTCCCGAAGGGGTCCTTCAGGGCTTGGGTCACTTGCGGTTGTAGAGGCGCATGGTCAGGGTCCCGAACACCGCGACCAGCACCGCGGCCGACACGAGGACCCAGGTGATCTCCCCGGCGTCCGGCGCGCCCTGCATCAGGCCCCGGCACGCGGCCACCAGGTGCGTGATCGGGTTGACCTCGGTGAACACGCGCAGCCAGCCCGGCATCGTGGCCGGCTCGACGAACACGTTGGACAGGAACGTGAGCGGGAACAGCACCATCATGCTGACGCCCATCACGGACTTCTCCGTGCGCAGCAGCAGCCCGAACATCGTCCATACCCACGAGAACGCGAAGGAGAACAGGATCAGCAGCCCGATGCCCAGCGCCGCCCCGGCGAAGCCGCCGCCCGGGCGGAAGCCGAGGATGATGCCGACCACCAGGATCACCGTGGCGGCGAGGAAGTAACGCAGCACGTCGCCGAAGATCGCCCCCACCAGTGCGGCCGGGCGCCAGATCGGCAGGGTGCGGAACCGGTCGAACACACCCTTCTCGATGTCGGTGTTCAGGCCGATGCCGGTGTACATCGTGATCATCACGACGCTCGTCACCATGATGCCCGGCAGCAGGTACTGCAGGTACTCCGTCACCGACCCGGCCAGCGCGCCGCCGAACAGGTACGTGAACATCAGCGTCATCATGATCGGGAACGCCGTCACGTCGAACAGCTGCTCCGGCACGTGCTTGATCTTCAGCAGCGCACGCCAGCCGAACGTGACCGACGCGGACCACGCGCTCGGCCGCGGCGGTCGCTCGCCGGCGGCCAGCACCGCGTTCAGGCTCTCGGCGGCGGGTGTGTAGGTCGTGGGCTGCTCGGTCGTCGTCGCGGTCATGCCGCCACCCCCTTGTCGGTGAGGGCCAGGAACACCTCGTCGAGGGTCGGCTGGCCGAGTGCGAAGTTGTCGACGGTGATGCCGGCGCGGGCCAGCTCCGCCAGCGCGCGGGACGCCTGCTCGGCCGCCTCACGGTCACTGTCCTCTCCGGACAGTTGGGCGGTCAGCGCCACCGGGTCGGGATCGGGCTGGACCTTGCCGCCCAACACGTTGCGCAGCACCGACAACGCCTCCGGCCGCTGCGTGGCGTCCCGCAACCGCACGTGGACCGAGCCGGCGCCGACCGACGCCTTCAGCTGCCCGGGCGTGCCCTCGGCGATCACCTTGCCGTGGTCGATCACGGCGATGCGCGACGCCAGCTGGTCGGCCTCGTCGAGGTACTGCGTGGTCAGCAGCACGGTCGTGCCCTGCGCGACGATGATCCGCACGATGTCCCAGACCTGGTTGCGGCTGCGCGGGTCGAGGCCGGTGGTCGGCTCGTCGAGGAACAGCACGTCCGGCGTCCGCAGGATGCTCGCCGCGATGTCGATCCGGCGCCGCATGCCGCCGGAGTAGTTCTTCACCTGCCGGTCCGCGGCGTCGGTCAGCCCGAACGCGGCCAGCAGCCCGGCGGCGCGGTCCCGTGCGGTCTTCTTGTTGTGCCCCAACAGGCGTCCCAGCAGCACGAGGTTCTCGGTGCCGGTCAGGTCCTCGTCGACCGACGCGTACTGGCCGGTCAGGCTGACCAGCTGCCGCACGGCGTCCGGCTCACGCAGGACGTCGTGGCCGAACACGCGTGCCTCGCCGGCGTCGGGCCGCAGGAGCGTCGCGAGCATGCGCACCGCGGTAGTCTTGCCGGCGCCGTTGGGCCCGAGCACCCCGTACACACTGCCGGCGGGCACCGCGAGGTCGATCCCGTCGACGGCGCGGTTGTCGCCGAACACCTTCACCAGGCCGGCTGTCTCGATCGCCAGCTCACTCATCTGTTCTTCCCCTTCTCATGCGACGTATGGCCGAGCCGCGCGGGCGGCGCGGAGTGCTTGGCCCCACCAGACCAGTTCGTCGAGCAACACCGTGGCGGCCGCCTCGTGCGCCGGCCCCGGCTCGGCGGTCATCAGATCGACCGCCACCTCGTCCCGCACCGTGACGGTGTGCAACTCGGCGAAGACCACCCGCAACGCGGCGGCCGCGTGGTGCCCGAGCGAGCCGCAGCCATAGCAGACGAACCCGACGGGTTTCGCATGCCACTCGTCGTAGGCGTAGTCGATGGCCTGCTTCAAGGAGGCCGGAAAACTGCGGTTGTACTCGGGCGTGACCACGACAAACCCGTCCGCGTGGCGGATGGTCGCCGTGAACCGATCCATCTCCCCGGTAGCCTGCTCCGGCAACCGCACGGGAAAGTCGAAGTCCACGAGATCGACGAGATCGACCAGCACGTCCCCACGCGCCTTCGCCGCCCCGACGAACCACGCGGCCACCCCGTCGCCGACCCGCCCTACCCGGGTACTACCGACGATCACCGCGATCCGCAGCGCCAACTCGTTCACATCCGGTAGGCGCGAGACGGCCCGCTAGATCAGATCTAGCGGGCCGCGAGGAGGGATCAAGCCGCCTGGATGGCCGCCCGCAGAAGGTCCGCACCCTGCGCCGCGATGTCCCGGAGCCGCTCCAGGCTCTCGACGTCGTAGAACTCCAACGCGAGCCGCTCGTCACCCAACGCGATCGTGACCGCCTGGCAGGTGTGGAGGTGCGTGGTGTACAGGGCGATCTCGGTGTCCGCCTGCACGGCCGCACTCGTGTATACGGGCATCCCCTCGGTCGACGCCATCGTGATCTCCTGTCCACGGCCACTCGGAGTCGCACTTACACGGTACCCGTTTGTACGGTGCAAACACATTTGCCCAAACGGGTGAATGTAAGATTGAACAGGGCAAGGCTACAGTGATCGCGTGGCAGTCGGGATGACGCGGAGCAAGCGCAGACTCGGCCGATATCTCCGGCCCTTCCTTGATCGAACAGGCAAGACATTCGAGCAGGTCGCGGCGGAGGCCAGGTGCTCACGGCAGACGGTCTCGCGGTTGTTCTCAGGTGAGCATCTGCCCAGATATCACCTGTTCACGGCCTTGCTCGCCGTTATCGCGGTGACCGACGCCGAACGGAAACGGGCCCTTGAGCTGTGGGAAATTGCCAATACGACGTCGGTGAATATTGAATACGCTGGCGACCTGGCGCCAAATTACACGCGATTCCGTATGGATGAAAACGAGGCAGAACTGGAACGGGCGCTGGACACCGTCCTCATTTCAGGTCTGTTGCAGACGCCCGGTTATGTGGAGGCGGTCGCGTCGGCGTGCCGGCCTTGGTGGAAAGGTGCTCTGGATGTGGAGCTGGGGGTCGCCGAGCGTCGGGATCGCCAGGCGTTACTGAGCCGCGAGGGTCGACCTTTGCGACTGCATGCCTTGCTTGACGAGGTCACGCTCCACCGGAGCGTAGGTGGTCCCGCCGTGATGGCTCGACAGCTGGACCATCTGTTGGAGGTCGGCACTCGGCCAAACGTCACAATTCAGATCATCCCGTTCACAGCCGGGGCCTACGGTGCCATGTCCGGACCCCTGAGTCTCTTTAGCTTCCCGGAGCATGACGAACCCGATGTGGTATACGTAGAAAGTTTGGCTGGCATGTCGCTAGTGGACGGCGACCAGGATGTGATATCTATGGCCGCCGTGTGGAATGCTGCACTGGCCGCGGCCTTGCCGGCGGACAAGTCGGCTCAGATGATTCGCAAGGTGAGGACCGCTTTATGACGAACGAGTGGAGCTGGCGAAAGGCCAGCTTCAGCATGAGCAACAACGGATGTGTGGAGGTGACCGGCACGCTGGACGCGATCCGGGACAGTAAGTCCGTCAGCCAGGTGCTGCCGGTCCGCGGGTTCCCGCAACTGGTGCGGCACATCAAGAACGGCCACTTCGCCCGCTGAACTGCCCTGAAGGACCCCTTCGGGACGTTCAACGTCTCGAAGGGGTCCTTCAGGGCATCTGGGGTCAGGCCGCCGTGGCTTGGGTGTTTAGGAGGTCTGCCAGGGCGGCGACCACTCGGAGGGTGGAGGCTTCCACGCCCGTCAGGTCGGCTAGTTCCACCACCGCTTTCAGGATCACGTCCAGTTCCATGGGTTTGCCCTTCTCCAGGTCCTGGAGGGTGGACGTCTTGTGTTCGCCGGCGCGTTCGGCGCCGGCCAGGCGGCGTTCGATCGATATCTCGGGGTGGCTGCCCAGCCGGGCGGCCACGTCCAGCGTCTCGCGCATCATCTGGACCACCACCGAACGGGTGTCGCCGTGGCGGCAGATGCCGGCCATGGTGGCGCGGGTCAGTGCCGAGATCGGGTTGAACGCGATGTTGCCCATCAGCTTGAGCCAGATGTCCTTGCGCAGGTCCGGCTCCACCGGGCACTTCAGGCCGCCGGCGATCATGGCCGCCGAGAAGGAGACGCAGCGGGGAGAGATCTCGCCGGTGGGCTCGCCGATCGAGAAGCGGGTTCCCTCCAGGTGTTTGATCACGCCGGGGGAGGCGATCTCGGTGGCGGCGTAGACGACGCAGCCAATCGCCCGTTCGACGGGTAGCGCGGCGCTCACGGCCCCGCCAGGATCGACACTGTTGATGCGGTAGTCACGAAACCTGCTGTCGATCCCGTGGAAGTACCACCACGGGATGCCGTTCTGCGCCGCGATGATGGTGGTCTCGTCGTGGAGCAGCGGCTTGATCATGGGGCCGGCGTCGGCATATCGGTTGGCCTTCAGGCCCAGGAAGATGTGGTCGACGGGCCCTACCTCGGCGGGATCGTCGGTGGCAAGGGGACGGGCTTCGAAATCTCCTCGGGGGCTCACCACGCGAACGCCCGACTCTCGGATCTTCTGCAAGTGGGGGCCCCTGGCGATGAGATGAACCTCGACTCCAGCCCGGTGCAGTGCCGCACCGACGTACGCGCCGATGGCGCCGGCCCCAAGAACAGCAACTTTCACCGCAAGCTCCGTTCTTGTCTTAAAATGGTATGCAGCATACAGTATGAGATGTTCGGCAAAACGAGAAGTGGTGAGCATGGACAGACTCGCGGACTGGACCGCCAAAGCCAGCGCCCGACTCAACATCGACGCAGGTCAGGCCAGTACCGCGGAGGTCCTGGAGCTCGCGAGAGAAGTGGCGCGTGCGGAGGGGAGACAAGCCGCTGTCATGGCCGCATACCTGCTGGGTGTCGCGGTCGGCCACGGCGTGGACCCGAGGGAAGCCGCCACCGAGCTCGCTGATCTGACCAGGCAGTGGTCGGGCACCACCTGCGACTGGCGCGACTGAAGACCCTGGACCCGGACCATTGTCCTCACTAGAGTCATACGGTATGCAGTATGCGCCGAGCCCCCCGATAAGGAGATGACGACGCAGATGGCTTCACAGGACACCCCCGAGAACCCGGAGATGATCTCCGGCGGGCATCTGGTGGCGAAGGCGCTCAAGGCAGAAGGCGTGGACGTGATCTTCACGCTCTGCGGCGGCCACATCATCGACATCTACGACGGCTGCGTCGACGAGGGCATCGACGTGATCGACGTGCGCCACGAGCAGGTCGCGGCCCACGCGGCCGACGGGTACGCCCGCGTCACGGGCAAGCCCGGCTGCGCCGTCGTGACCGCCGGCCCGGGCACCACCGACGCGGTGACCGGCGTGGCCAACGCCCTCCGCGCGGAGAGCCCCATGCTGCTGATCGGCGGCCAGGGCGCCCTGTCCCAGCACAAGATGGGCTCGCTGCAGGACCTCCCGCACGTCGACATGATGGCCCCGATCACCAAGTTCGCCGCGACCGTGCCCAGCACCGAACGCGCCGCCGACCTGGTGTCCATGGCCTTCCGGGAGTGCTTCCACGGCGCCCCCGGCCCGTCCTTCCTCGAGATCCCCCGCGACGTGCTCGACGCGAAGGTCCCGGTGGAGAAGGCGCGCCTCCCCAAGGCCGGCGCCTACCGGGCCTCGACGAAGTCGGCCGGTGACCCGGCGGACATCGAGCGCCTCGCCGACCTGGTCGTCGGCGCCGAGAAGCCGTGCGTCCTGCTGGGCAGCCAGGTCTGGGGCACCCGCGGCACCGACGCGGCCATCGAGTTCGTCCGCACGCTGAACGTGCCCGCCTTCATGAACGGCGCCGGCCGCGGCACCCTGCCCCCGGGCGACCCGCACCACCTGCAGCTCTCGCGCCGCTACGCGTTCCAGAACGCCGACCTGATCGTCATCGTCGGCACGCCGTTCGACTTCCGCATGGGGTACGGCAAGCGGCTCTCGCAGACCGCCACCGTCGTGCAGATCGACCTCGACTACCGCACGGTCGGCAAGAACCGCGACATCGACCTCGGCATCGTCGGTGACGCCGGCGCCGTGCTCGCCGCGGTCACCCAGGCCGCGTCCGGCCGGGTCGACAACGGTGCGGTCGCCCGCAAGGCGTGGCTGGAGGAGCTGCGTGCGGTCGAGACCCAGGCCTACGAGAAGCGCCTGCCGCGCCAGCTCTCGGACGCCTCGCCGATCGACCCGTACCGGCTGGTGCACGAGATCAACGAGTTCCTGACCGAGGACTCGATCTACATCGGCGACGGCGGCGACATCGTCACCTTCTCCGGACAGGTCGTGCAGCCGAAGTCGCCCGGCCACTGGATGGACCCGGGTCCACTCGGGACGCTCGGCGTCGGCGTGCCGTTCGTGATGGCCGCCAAGTACGCCCGGCCGGACAAGGAAGTGGTCGCGCTCTTCGGGGACGGCGCGTTCTCCCTGACCGGCTTCGACTTCGAGACGCTGGTGCGGTTCAACCTGCCGTTCGTCGGCATCGTCGGCAACAACTCGTCGATGAACCAGATCCGCTACGGCCAGATCCAGAAGTACGGCGCGGACCGCGGCCGGGTCGGCAACACGCTCGGCGACATCCGGTACAGCGAGTTCGCCACGATGCTCGGCGGTTACGGCGAGGAGGTCCGTGACCCCAAGGACATCCGGCCGGCACTCGAGCGGGCCCGGGAGAGCGGACTGCCGTCGCTGATCAACGTCTGGGTCGACCCCGAGGTGTACGCGCCGGGGACGATGAACCAGACCATGTACAAGTAAAGGGGCTTGCACATGCGCAAGGCACTGGAGGGCGTGCGGGTCCTCGACATGACGCACGTCCAGAGTGGACCGTCGGCCACGCAGATCCTGGCGTGGCTCGGCGCGGACGTGGTGAAGCTCGAGGCGGTGACCGGCGACATCACGCGCAAGCAGCTGCGCGACCTGCCGGACGTCGACAGCCTGTACTTCACGATGCTGAACTGCAACAAGCGCAGCATCACGCTGAACATGAAGGACCCCAAGGGCAAGGAGATCTTCACCGACCTGGTGAAGAAGTTCGACATCCTCGCGGAGAACTTCGGCCCCGGCGCGGTCGACCGGATGGGTTTCTCGTGGGAGAAGCTGCACGAGATCAACCCCAAGCTGATCTACGCGTCCATCAAGGGGTTCGGCGACGGCCCGTACAAGTTCTTCAAGGCGTACGAGGTGGTCGCCCAGGCCATGGGCGGCTCGATGTCCACCACCGGCTTCGAGGACGGGCCGCCGCTCGCGACCGGCGCGCAGATCGGTGACTCCGGCACCGGCATGCACGCCGTGGCCGGCATCCTCGCCGCGCTGTACCAGCGGGAGCACACCGGCGAGGGGCAGCGCGTCACGGTCGCCATGCAGCACGCGGTGCTCAACCTGTGCCGGGTCAAGCTGCGTGACCAGCAGCGCCTGGCGCACGGCCCGCTCGCCGAGTACCCGAACAAGGAGTTCGGCGACACGGTTCCCCGCTCCGCCAACGCATCCGGCGGCGGCCAGCCGGGCTGGGCGATCAAGTGCGCGCCCGGCGGGCCGAACGACTACATCTACGTGATCGTCCAGCCGGTGGGCTGGGCCCCGATCACGCAGCTGATCGGGCGGCCGGAGCTGGCGAACGACCCGGAGTGGGCGACCCCGGAGGCACGCCTCAACAAGCTCGACAAGATGTTCCAGCTCATCGAGGACTGGTCGGTCGAGCACGGGAAGTGGGAGGTGCTCGCGAAGCTGAACGAGCACAACATCCCGTGCGGCCCGATCCTGTCCACGAAGGAGATCATCGAGGACGACTCGTTGGCGGACAACGAGATCGTCGTCAAGGTGGACCACCCGGAGCGGGGTGAGTTCACCACGGTCGGCATGCCGATCAAACTGTCGGACTCACCCGCCGAGGTGCGGCGCTCCCCGTTGCTGGGCGAGCACAACCAAGACATCTACGGGACCGAACTCGGCTTCTCCGAGAGCGAGATGGCCGAACTCAAGGCGAGTGGAGTGATCTGAGGATCATGACCGTATCTACAGTGGACAAGGACACCGTACGCGCGGTCCTCGACGAGGTGCGGGCCGCGGGTCGGGACTCGCTCACTGCCCCGGAAGGGAAGCGGGTCTGCGACGCGTACGGGATCCCCACGCCGCGCGAAGGGCTCGCCACGAGCGCGGACGAGGCGGCGAAGCTCGCCGAGGAGATCGGCACGAAGGTCGTGGCGAAGATCGTCTCCCCGGACATCCTGCACAAGACCGAGGCCGGCGGCGTGATCGTCGGCGTGCGCGGCGGCGACGAGGCACGCGAGGCCTTCGCGAGGATCATCGGCAACGCCAAGGCCTACAAGGCCGACGCGGACATCACCGGCGTGCAGATCCAGGAGATGGTGGGCGGCGGCCAGGAAGTCATCATCGGCGCCACCACCGACGGCACGTTCGGCAAGGTCGTGGCCTTCGGGCTCGGCGGCGTGCTCGTGGAGGTCCTCAAGGACGTCACCTTCCGGCTCGCGCCGCTCGACGCGGCCGAGGCCAGGTCCATGACCACCGGCATCAAGGCCGCCGAGGTCCTCCAGGGCGCGCGCGGCGCCGAGCCGGTCGACCTCGACGCGCTGGCCGACGTGATCAGCAAGGTGTCCCAGCTCGTCACGGACTTCCCGGAGATCAGCGAGTTCGACCTCAACCCGGTGTTCGCCTCGGCGAGCGGGGCGGTCGCGGCCGACGTGCGGATCCTGCTGGAGACCGAGGAACGCAAGCAGCCGGTGCAGCACAGCCAGGAGGAGATCCTCACGGCCATGAACCGGCTGATGAACCCGCGTTCCGTCGCGGTCATCGGCGCCTCAGACCAGGCCGGCAAGATCGGCAACTCGGTCATGAAGAACCTGATCAACGGCGGCTACGCGGGCGAGATCTACCCGATCAACCCGAAGGCCGACGAGATCCAGGGCCGCAAGGCGTATCGCTCCATCGAAGACGTGCCCGGCGAGGTCGACGTCGCCGTGTTCGCGGTGCCGGCCAAGTTCGTGCCGTCCGCGCTGACCGAGTGCGGCAAGAAGGGCGTCACCGCCGCGGTGATGATTCCCTCCGGTTTCGCGGAGACGGGCAACGTCGAGCTCCAGGAAGAAGTCGTCGGCATCGCCAACGAGTACGGCATCCGCATGCTCGGCCCGAACATCTACGGCTACTACTACACGCCGCGCAACCTGTGCGCGACGTTCTGCACGCCGTACGACGTGAAGGGCGGCGTGGCGCTGACGTCGCAGTCCGGCGGCATCGGCATGGCGATCCTCGGCTTCGCCCGCACCACCAAGATGGGTGTGTCCGCGATCGTCGGCCTCGGCAACAAGTCCGATGTGGACGAGGACGACCTGCTGACGTTCTTCGAGAACGACGACAACACGCAGTGCGTCGCCATGCACCTCGAGGACCTCAAGGACGGCCGGGCGTTCGTCGAGACCGCCAAGCGGATGACCAGGAAGAAGCCGGTGGTCGTGCTGAAGGCCGGCCGCACCGACATGGGTGCCCGCGCGGCCAGCTCGCACACCGGCGCGCTCGCCGGCGACGACAAGGTGTACGACGACATCCTGCGCCAGGCCGGCGTCGTGCGCGCGCCCGGCCTGAACGAGATGCTGGAGTACGCCCGCGGCCTCCCGCTGCTGCCGACGCCGAAGGGTGAGAACGTCGTCATCATCACCGGTGCCGGTGGCTCGGGTGTGCTGCTGTCCGACGCGTGTGTCGCGGACGGACTGTCCCTGATGGACATTCCGCCGGACCTGGACGAGGCGTTCCGCAAGTTCATCCCGCCGTTCGGCGCGGCCGGCAACCCGATCGACATCACCGGTGGCGAGCCGCCGTCCACCTACGAGGCCACGATCCGCCTCGGCCTGGCGGACCCGCGCATCCACGCGCTGATCCTGGGCTACTGGCACACGATCGTGACGCCGCCGATGGTGTTCGCCGAGCTGACCGCGAAGGTGGTCGAGGAGGCCCGCGCGAAGGGCATCGACAAGCCGGTGGTGGCGTCCCTCGCCGGTGACACCGAGGTCGAGCAGGCGAGTGACTACCTGTTCGAGCACCGGATCGTGGCCTATCCGTACACCACGGAACGCCCGGTCGCCGTGCTCGGCGCGAAATACCGGTGGGCACGTGCCGCTGGACTGATTGGCGGTTGACATAACCGCCTCATGAGTTTGGTCGCCGCCCGCGAGAATTTTGGCGGGCGGCGGCCAAAGGGCCGGCCAGGTTGACCGACCCGCAATGATGGGTGATTGAGCAGGGGTCAAACAGGCAGGCGGTAGAAGTTGGTTCGCGGAAGGGTGTGGAGTTTCGCGCATCGGCTTCACAAGTAGATTTCCTGGAGGTCCAATGGTGGATTCTCACAATCCCCCTGCCGCGGGGGTGTCCGCGGCCTCGTCCTCGGAGGTGGGTGAGGAACGGGTATGGCGGGCTGGGGGGCTCGAGCCGATGCCCATCCGCCAGCTTCCCGAGGCGCCACCGTCCATCCACCTGCTCGGCCCGACCGTCTTCCTGGTCGCGCTCGGCGTCGGTATGGGCGAGTCGTACATGTGGCCCCGGCTGGTTCTCGTTTTCGGACCGGAGATCCGGTGGCTGTTCCTGATCGGCGTCACCCTGCAGGCAGTGGTGATGCTCGAGATGGCGCGGTACGCGATGGCCACGGGCGAGAGCATCTTCACGGGTGCGGCGCGCGTGTTCAAACCGTTGATGTGGTTCTTCTTCGCCACGGCTATCCTGGTGTATATCTGGCCAGGCCATTTGTCCGCCGGCGCCTCGGCGTTCGAGGAACTCACCGGCATACCGTGGGTCGTGACCGCCTGCGTTGTCCTGATCCTGGTCGGGATCCTGTTCAGCCTGGCCAGTGTCATCTACAACGTGTTGGAGAACCTCCTCGCGATCCTGATCGGCATTCTCGTGATCGGGACCGCCGTGATCGCGTCGATCGTCGGCAGCTGGGCGGATCTCGGCAGCACGCTCGCCGGCATGTTCGCGTTCGGGTACATCCCGGACGGCGCGCTGTCCTCGACCTGGTTCCCGATCGTCGTCGGCTCCATCGCGTTCGCCGGTCCGTCCGGCATGCAGCAGATGTGGTACACGCTGCACCTGCGTGAGTCGGGTGCCGGCATGGGTGCGCACGTCCCGCAGATCCGCGGCCTGCGTACCTCGAAGGAGCAGGAGGAGGTGCCTCGGCACGGGTTCATGTTCGACACCTCGGACCCCGCCGAGATGGCGAAGTGGCGTGGCTGGCGCAAGTGGGTGACGTTCGACGCCTTCCTGCTGTTCTGGGGCATCACGATGCTGGTGACGATCTCGTTCACCGTGCTCGCCCAGTCGGCGGCCAGGGATAACCCGAACGTCAAGGACCTGATCGAGGACGGCGACCGTTCGGCGGCGTTGAGCGCCATGTCGGACTCCTTCGCCAGCGCGGGCGGGCCGGTTCTCGGTGGGTTGTTCTTCGGGTTCATCGCGCTGATCGGGTTGAACGCCACCCTCGGGTTGTTCGACTCGTTCTCACGTGGCCAGGCGGACATGACCTACTTCAACGTGCCTGGCGCGAAGCGCTTCAAGATGTCGCAGCTGTACGCGGGGTTCCTGTGGGGTGTCATCACCTTCGGCATCCTGATCCTCCTGTTCGGACCCGCTGACGGACCCAGCGGGATCCTGGACATCCTCGCGTTCCTGTCGACGTTCGCCATGGGCGCGTACTGCGTGACCCTGCTGCTCGTGAACAACCGGATGCTGCCGAAACCGATCCGCCCGAAGTGGTGGTCGAACGCCATCATCGGGTTCGGGGCGGTGTTCTACCTGGGCATGCTGTTCTACAGCCTGATCGTGTTCGGCGTGGCTGACCTCGGATAGGACTGTGAGAGCGATGCGCCTGTTCCAACTAGCCCGGCTCACCCTGCCCGGGCTCGCAGTGGGGTTCATCGCCGGCGTCGTCGCCGGTGGGCTGGCCGCGTTCGTCGGCCAGCCCACCGGTTGGGCGCTGGTGTCCGCGCTCACCCTGGGTGTCCCGCTGGGGCTCCTGGGCGCCGGGTACACGATGCTCCTGATCAACAAGAAGGTGCGGCTCGGCGGCTTCGCGCCGGCCGCGGGGTACTGGCTGATCGGCTTCCCGCTCGCGCGGCTGCTGCACGAGGTGCTGACCCACCTCATCATCACCGGTACGCCGACCCTGCCGCCGGACACGCTCGGTTTCCTGGCCTACCAGGGGATCGTGAGCGCCGGGTTCGCGATCGGCTTCCTCTGGCTGCACGAGCGGGTCGCGCCGCGGTACTGGGCACGGCTCGCCGACCACGACCCCCAGGCACGCGACGTGTACCTGCGGTACGCCGAGCACGCCCAGGCGATGGTCGAGGCCAGCGAGCGCCGCCGGGCGGCTCGGGGCCTGAAGCCGAGGACCCGCTAATCACCAGGAATACTCACCGGTGCGTACGCGCTGCGCATCGGTGGGTGTCTCCTGCGTGGGTGAAAGGTAGTCGACGTGAACGTCCCCCTCTGGTTGTGGCTGGTCACCGCCGTCGGCCTGACCGCCATCATCTGCGCCGACTTCTACCTCGTGTCGCGCAACCCACGGCATCCCACGTTGAAGGAGTGCGTGCTCTGGATCGGCGGGTACGTCGGGCTCGCCGTCCTCTTCGGACTGGCCATCCTGATGTTCGAGGGGCCCAGGTTCGGTGGTGAGCTGTTCGCCGGCTGGATCACCGAGTACTCGCTGTCCGTGGACAACCTGTTCGTCACCATGCTGATCATGGCGAGCTTCGCGGTGCGCCGCGAGCACCAGCAGAAGGTGCTGTCGATCGGCATCGTGATCGCGTTGGTGCTGCGCGTGGTCGTGGTGGCGGTCGGCTCCGCGGCGATCGCCGAGTTCGACTGGCTGTTCTACCTGTTCGGCGCGTTCCTGCTGTACACGGCCGTCCAGCTCGCGATCAGCGGCACCGAGGACGAAGAGGAGGAGTTCAAGGAGAACGTGCTGCTCCGCGCCGCGAAGAAGGTGCTGCCGGCGACGGAGAAGTACGACGGCGCGCGGCTCACCACGCACGTGGACGGCAAGCGGCTGTTCACCCCGATGCTGATCGTGATGATCGCCATCGGCACCACGAACCTGCTGTTCGCGGTGGACTCCATCCCGGCGATCTTCGGGCTCACCAAGGAGCCCTACCTGGTGCTGACGGCGAACGCGTTCGCGCTGATGGGCCTGCGCCAGCTGTACTTCATCATCGGCGGGCTCATCGAGCGGCTGGTGTACCTGTCGTACGGGCTGGCCGTGGTGCTCGGCTTCATCGGCGTCAAGCTGATCGTGGAAACCCTGCACCACCACGGTGTTTCCTGGGCCCCGGAGATCC